>Ga0182742_1000741_pt1 | contig 47560 bp, 41 predicted proteins | sample eDN5th37CBELigMG_FD_128880 | JGI IMG/M metagenome (GOLD analysis project Ga0182742, IMG submission 128880) | Enriched Miracle-Growth compost microbial communities from Emeryville, California, USA - eDNA 5th pass 37_C BE-Lig MG (version 2)... ...
CGTGCCCAGCATCTTCAATCCCAGCGACTCTCCGAGCTGCCGCGCGCTTGCCAGCACTCGTTGATCCATGCCACTGGCCAGCAGGATGCCGGAAGTCACATTCTGGCGCGCGAGATAGCGCAGCGCCTCGATGCCATCCATGCCCGGCATCTGCAGATCGAGCAGGATCAATGCAGGTTGCCGCAGCGATAACTGCTCGCGGAAGCTGGCAGCGCTATCGGCCGTGATGACGGTGCAGCCGACGCCTTTGCCGATCTGTTCGATCAGCTCCAGAAAGTCCGCTTCGTCATCGACCGCCAGTAACAGATTCCTCTCACGCCGGAACACGCTTGTTCTCCTCATTTCCATCCAGCACGGCGCGAACCCGCCGCGCCAGCTCTTGCAATTGATACGGCTTGGGCAACAGCTCCACCGTGCCCTCGAGCACACTCGGATGCATCACGCTGCTGTCGCTGAAGCCTGAAGTGAGCAGCACTTTCAGCCCGGCGCGCCGCTCGGTGAGCCTTTCCACCAGCTGGGTCCCTAATAACCCCCCGGGCAGCATGATGTCCGTGAACACCAGCGCGATGTCCGGATGTCGCATGAATCTTTCCAGCGCCTGATGCCCGTTGGCCGCCTCGTGCACTCGATAACCGAGGCTCGTAAGAATTTCAATCGTCGTACCCCGCACCTCGGCATTGTCCTCCACGACGAGAACGGTTTCATTGCCGCGGGGAAGCTCGGTGGGCTCGGCGCTTTCGGACTTCAGGTCATCGGTGCCCGCCTGCGACCGTCGAAAATACAACCGCACCGTCGTGCCCTGTTGCGGAACGCTGGTGATGTGTACGTGGCCGCCAGACTGCTTCACGAAGCCATAGACCATCGACAAGCCCAGGCCGCTGCCTTTGCCCACTTCCTTGGTCGTGAAGAACGGCTCGAAGACACGTTTGAGCGTCTCGGCCGACATGCCTGCCCCGGTGTCGGCGACTTCGAGCAATGCGTACTCCCCAGGCGTCAGACCATCTTCACGAGGTTGGCGATCCGCGCCGATAGTCACATTCCGGGTCGCGACGGTGATGACTCCGCCACCGGGCATCGCGTCGCGCGCATTGATCACGAGATTGAGCACCGCATTCTCCAGCTGACCGGGATCGGCTCGTGTGAACCACGTGCCCCGTGCGAGCTGTCTGTGGATCTCGATATCGCCTGTCAAAGAGCGGCGCAGCAATTCGTACATCCCGCCGATCAGGGCATTCAGATCGACGGTCTTGGGTTCGAGCACCTGCTGGCGAGCGAACGCCAGCAATCGTTTGATCAACTCGCCGCCGCGCATGGCGGCGTTGAGTGCGGTCTCGGCCTGTCGTAACAAGCGCGGCGACTGTTCGAGCGAGCGGGACAACAACTGCATGTTGCCGATGATGACCGAGAGCAGATTGTTGAAGTCGTGCGCGATGCCGCCGGTGAGGCGCCCCACTGCTTCCATCTTCTGACTCTGGCGCAGCTCGGCTTCGAGCAAACGTTTCTCGGTGATGTCTCGAGCGGCGACGAAGCAACCTTGCAGCTCGCCGTTGTCGTCGTGGTGGGGAATGAACGCAGCTTCCAGATCGACCTGCTTGCCGGTGGCGTCTCGATAGCGGCCCTGACCTTCGAGCGTCTTGCCCTGCAGAGCTTCACGCACGTAAGGCCCGATCGCGCCGTAACGTCGATCGCCGATAACGTCTTTGATGACGCGTCCGCGCGAGTCGGCCAGCGGGGTAGCGAAGAACTGTTGAAAGAGCCGATTGGCGTAGAGAATCCGCTCGTCGCGGTCCGCGTAAGCCACCAGCAGCGGCAGCGAGTCCAGCACGGTGCCGTAGAAATCCTGGCTGCGACTGAGCGCCTTCTCCGCATCGATCTGCGCACTGATATCGCTGAGCGATCCCGCCAGGCGTGTCGGCCGACCGGAAGCATCGCGCTCCGCTTCGCCTCGCAAACGGCACCAGACGATGTTTCCTTTGCGAGTCACGACTCGGCAGCGAGTGTCGAGCCGGCTTTGATTCTCCAGATGCGCGCGGATCTTGCTCAACACCGCCACACGATCGTCCGCATGCAGCACGTTCTGGAATGCCTGAAAAGTGTTGGCGAAACTCACATCGGCGCAGCCGATGATGTCGCGGAAACGGCTGGCGTACCAAACATGACCCGTCAGCAGATCCCACTCGTACAAACCGTCCAACGTACCGCGAATGGCGCGCTCCCAACGCTGTTCCACTTCATGCGCGGTGCGTTGATCCTGTTTGCTACGTGAGATGTCCTGCAAAACGCCAATGACTCGCAGTGCCTTGCCCGCCGCATCACGCCGTACGACCTTGGCGTGCGCCAGAAACCACTTGGCCACGCCATCGTGCGTGTTCAATCGATATTCGGATTGGAAGAAAGGCGTGGCGCCGTGATAGTGGCGCTCGAATTTCTCCAGCACGCCGTGATCGTCGGCTGGCAGCATCAGGCGGTCGCTCAGCTCCGTGCGCTTCAACAACTCGGTCGGATCGATGCCGAGGGAGATGCGCCACTGATCGTTGTAGGCCACCTGGTCCTGTTCGACATTCCAATCCCACATCGACAACTCGCTCGCTTCCATCGCCAGTTCGAGCCGCGCCTCAGTGGCGCGCAAGGATTCGCGAGCGCGCTTGTGGTCGCTGATGTCTTCGAGAGTGATGACGATCTGTTTCGAATCGGCGGCCCGCGTACTCACGCGAGTCCACAGCGAGTGATCGCCCCGTGAACGGATCAGCCACTCGGCAGTGAAGTCGTCGCCCGCGACCATGGCCTCGCGCAGATGCTGATAGACAGGCGAGTCGTTCCCATCGGCGAGCAGCCTCAATCCACCGTGCAGAATTTCTTGGCGCTCGTAGCCGGTCAGTCGGCAGAAGGCGGCGTTGACATGGGTCAGACCGACCTGAGCGCCGTTCCGGATCGCAATGGCGATCCCATGAACGACGCCATCGAGCGCCATGGACGCGTCGATGTCTGAGGTGCGGTCGGCGACAGACATGAATTTGTGGTTTCGGTCAGCTTGCGAGTTTGGATGAGTGACATAAGCGGCCAGCATCCAGCCGCGAGGGGCGGAGTCTGAAGAAATCCAAGGCGGGAAAGTGTGTTGTGGCGCGCGTCGACGGACGGTTAAGGGTTTCCCCTAATGCTGAAACGCAGAGCGTCCGTTCAGGAAGGCTTCTGCCGAAAGCGAAACGTCAGCGGGCCAGCCACCCGCCGTCGACGGGAAGGATGGTCCCATGGACATAATCCGAAGCCGCCGAAGCGAGAAACACCGCTGCTCCTCCCAGGTCCGAGGGCTTACCCCAACGGCCGGCGGGAATCCGGTTCAAGATGTCCTTGTTACGTTGCTCGTCCGCCCGCAGCGCCGTGGTGTTGTTCGTTTCGAAATAGCCGGGCGCAATCGCATTCACATTGATCCCGTACGCCGCCCACTCGTTGGCGAGCAGGCGTGTCACACCGGCGATACCACTCTTGCTGGCCGTGTAAGAAGCCGTGCGAATGCCACCTTGGAACGACAGCATGGATGCGATGTTGATGATCTTGCCGCCGCGTTCCGCATTCACCAGGGATTGCGCCACGGCCTGAGCGAGGAAGAACGGTGTCTTCAAATTCACATTGAGGGCCGCGTCCCAATCCTGCTCGGTGAACACCAGCGCGTCGTTGCGACGGATGATGCCCGCGTTGTTGATCAGGATATCGACGCGCCCGGCTGCATCGATGGCGCGAGCGACTACCTGATGCGCTTCATGGCTGCGCTCCAGATCGGCGTACAACGCATGGAACTTGCGGCCGGCGGCAACCACGCCTCGTTCGGTGTCGACCGTGCTGGAGCGGGCGATGCCTACGATGTCGGCGCCGGCTTGCGCCAGCGCGACAGCGATGCCCTGCCCCAGACCGGTGTTGGCGCCGGTGACCAGCGCCACTTTGCCAGCGAGCGAAAACGAAACGGGTTGGCTCATGTTATTGCAGCTGGCAGATATCGAGGACGTTCATGTCGGTGTAGTCGAGGTTCTCGCCACCCATGGCCCAGATGAAACTGTAGTTGCGAGTGCCAGCGCCCATGTGAATGGACCACGGCGGCGACAGCACCGCTTCTTCGTTGCCAACTACCAGACTGCGCATCTCGCTCGGTTCGCCCATGAAATGCATGACGCGCTGCTGATCGCCTGTCAGATCGAAATAGAAATAGATCTCCGAGCGACGGTCGTGCAGATGCGGCGGCATGGTGTTCCACACGCTGCCGGTCTTCAGCAGCGTCATGCCCAGCAGCAACTGCGAGGATTTGCAGGTCGCCGGTACGATGTACTGATAGATGGTGCGCTCGTTCGATGTTTCCAACGCGCCGCGCTCCAGCGGCACCGCCTTGTCGATCGAGATGTGCACGGCTTCGAAACGTGCGTGCGCGGGGGTGGACGCAAGATAGAACTTGGCGACCTCGCCCGCCTTGGCCGCCTCGAACACTACGTCCTTCGTGCCCATCGGCACATACAGGCCATCCTTCGGCGCCAGGTTGTACACGGCGCCATCGAGCGTCACTTTACCGGCCGTCTGGCCGATATTTACTACGCCGAGCTCGCGACGTTCGAGGAACGGTTTGCCCTTTGCCGACGCAGGTTCGCTCTGTTCAGGCAGCTTTACTGCCTGGCCGGCGGCCATGACGCCGCCGATCACGAAGCGCTCATAGTGGGTGTAGTTCAACGCGATCTGATTCTCCTTGAACAGATCCTGCACCAGGTAGCGCTCGCGCAGCTGCTCGGTGGTGGCCCCAGCCATCATGTCCGGATGAGTGGCGTGATACGTCTTCTTGAACACAATACGTCCCCTACTTTGAAACGATCGCCGTCACAGCTTGTAGGCCTGCTTCGGCAACCGATAGGCGAGATCGCGGGCAACTTGCGCCGCCGCGTCTTCATCGATGCGATGTTCCGCGACCAGGCGCGACAGATAGACACAATCGATACGACGCGCCAGGTCGTGGCGAGCCGGAATCGACAGAAACGCACGCGTGTCGTCGTTGAAACCGACAGTGTTGTAGAAACCCGCGGTCTCGGTGGTGTACTCACGGAAGCGCAGCATTCCTTCCGGACTATCGTGGAACCACCACGACGGGCCGAGCTTCAGCGCCGGATAATGGCCGGCCAGCGGCGCGAGCTCGCGGCTGTACACCGTTTCATCCAGCGTGAACAGAATGATGCTCAGCGTCTTGCTGTTGCCGAACCGATTCAGCAGCGGGCGCAACGCCTGGACATACTCGGTCCGCTCCGGAATGTCCGCACCCTTGTCGCGACCGAATGTTTCGAACAACCAGCGGTTGTGATTGCGGAACGAGCCCGGGTGGATCTGCATCACCAGGCCGTCCTCCTCGCTCAGCTTCGCCATCTCGACCAGCATGGCGGCACGGAACAGCTCGGCATCGGCCGGCGTGAACTTGCCCGACGTGATCTTCTCGAACAGCCGTTGCGCCTCGACCGGACTTAAGTCCGCCGTGGCGGCCGTCGGATGACCGTGGTCGGTCGACGTTGCACCGGCTGCGGCGAAATCGGCCCGCCGCTTGCGATGCGCGGCGAGATATCCCTTCCAGGAGTACACATCCTCGCCAGTGATCTCGGCAAAGCGCTTCAGGGCATCCTTGAACTGCTCGTGCTCGGGATCGATCACGGCATCCGGCCGATAGGCAGTGATGACACGCCCCTGCCAGCCGCTGTTGCGGATCTTGCGATGATGATCGAGCGTATCGATCGGCGACTCGGTGGTCGCGAGCACTTCGATGTTAAAACGTTCGAACAGCGCGCGCGGGCGAAATGCATCGGTCGCGAGTTTCTCGCCAATCGCGTCGAAGTAATGATCGGCGGTCGCGGGCTCGAGTCGGACTTTCAGATCGAACACTTTCGCGAACACATAGTTCAGCCACAGCCATGAAGGCGTGCCATTGAACAAATAAAAGTTGGCAGCGAACTTGCGCCACGCTTGACGCGGATCGGCGCTCGACGGTCCGCGCCGAGACGGAACGCCCAGATCGTTCAGATCGACGCCCTGGCTGTACAACATGCGAAACAGATAATGATCCGGCGCGAGCAGCAGCTCGGTGGCATTGCCGAACGGCGCATTGCCGGCAAACCACTGCGGATCGGTGTGACCGTGCGGGCTCAGGATGGGCAGATCGCGAACTTCCGCATACAGACGGCGCGCAATCTGTCGAACCGCGGGGTCGGCCGGAAACAAACGGTCTTCGTTCAGGTGTAAAGGTGTGCTCATGGCCTGTTTGTCTGCTCTTTCGAGCAGCTCGGTAAAGTAAATGGTAACCGGTGTCATGGTCCACCGCCAGTAATCTCTACCCCTGGAAACCTGAACCGTGCGCAAAATTCCTGCGCCGGTGCCCTAATTTGCTGGGCGGCCTGAGGACTCGCGCACCACCAAGTGCGGGAAGACCGTTGTTGCTGCAGCAGACGGCCCTTCCGTGCGCGAAATCTTTGCAATGAGCTTTTCTGCTGCGAGTCGTCCCATGTCCCGGATCGGTTGTCTCATCGTCGTCAACGAAGGACAAAGTCGCGAGGCCAAGGGACTGTCGTCGAAGCCGATGACCGTCAGATCATGCGGTATCCGCAGCCCGCGAAGATACGCCGTTCGATAGACGCCGGCAGCAGTCTCGTCGTTGCCGGCGAAGATCGCGGTGGGCCGCGGCGTGCGCGATAACAGCATTTCGGCGCAGGCTGCGCCAGATTCGAAGGTGTACGAACCTTCGGCGATGTAATCGGGCGAGAGAGTCAGGCCTCGATCGGCAAGCGCATTGGAGAACCCGGCGAGTCGCTCTTGCGAGGAACGGTAGTTCGTGGGGCCGAGGATCATCGCGATGCGCGTGTGCCCCAGCTTCGCCAGGTGCTCGGCCACTTCAGCGGCGGACTGTCGATCCATGGATTGCACCAGGTTCTGCGGCTCGTCCAACGCCGCCGAGATGATGCGGATATACGGACAGCCGATCTCGCGAAGCGCGTCCGCCAGCGTATTGTTCTCCGATACCGGCGGCAGGATCAGCATGCCGTCGAGCTTCTGACGCCTGACCAGCTGACGAATATCGCTCAGAAATTCCGGGCTGTTGCGATCGCAGGGATGGACCACCAACTCATAGCCGACGCGTCGGAGCGCGCCGAGCGCGCCTTCCTGCACATTGATCACATACGGTGCATTCGGGTTGTCATAAACCAGACCGATCAGATACGAGCGGCGAAATGCCAGGCCGCGCGCCTGCGGATCGGGTGTGAAGCCGGTGCTGCGAATGATCTCGGCGATTCGGGTTCGCGTCTCTTCACGCACGAACGGCGATTCGTTGATGACTCGCGACACCGTTTTCTTGGAGACGTTCGCCAGCCGGGCGATGTCGTTGATGGTGTGTTTCTTGTCGGAAGGTCGATGCATGGTCGCGGGACCCGGGGCGTGGACGGGGGCAGGCTTCGAATCGGCAGCCGCACGAGCAGCGGCGGCCGGAGGCGCCGGCTGACGTGTCGCTTTCTTTGCCGATTTCTTCACCATCAACGGGATGACCTGCTGTAAGTCGGGTCGCGTCAGAATAACCTGTGCGCCGGCCGGGACGCAGTAACGGTAGCAGAACCCCTGTCCCGGTGACACCGGTTTCCCCGACGAGCTCGCAATGCCATCATGCGGATCATGAATGCACCAGCCTCTGTCAATTCCGCCCCTCCCGCGGTCTATCGAGTCTCGAGCGAAGACGACGTTGCCGTCGCTCTGCGCGACCTGGCCGCGCAAGAGACCATTGCTGTAGGCGATCGGTCGGTGCTGGTGACCGCCGCGATTCCTCGGGGACATAAGCTGGCCATCCGCCCCGTATCGGCGGGACAGGCAGTGCGCAAGTACGGCTGGCCCATCGGCCGGGCGACTGTCGACATCGCCGTCGGCTCGCATGTCCACTCACACAATCTGGAAACGTTGTTGAGCGGAACGGACCGCTACGAATATGGCGGATCGAGCTCGTCGAGCGTTGACCGACCCGCCGGCAACAGCGGCTCCTTCCTTGGCTATCGCCGCACCAATGGCAAAGTCGGTACACGCAACGAGATCTGGATTCTGTGCACCGTGGGCTGCGTCGGCCGCACTGCTGAACGTATCGCCCGCCTCGCTGCACAGAAGTATGCGGGTCGCGTCGATAATGTCGTCGCCTTCCCTCATCAGTTCGGTTGCTCACAGCTCGGCGGCGATCTGGATCGGACGCGACGTTTGATCGCAGGCCTCGCACGTCATCCAAATGCGGGCGGTGTCCTGATCCTCGGGCTCGGATGCGAGTCCAACCAGCTGTCCAGGTTGCTCACCGAGGTTCCGGAGTCAGAGCGTGCGCGTATCCGTTACTTTGCAGCCCAGGCGACGGAGGATGAAACCGAAGCGGGCCTGCAGGCCATCGAAGAGCTCGTGCAGCTTGCCGAAAAAGATCGGCGCGTACCGTGCGGTCTCAACGACCTGGTCGTCGGTTTGAAATGCGGTGGCTCCGATGGCCTGAGCGGCATCACGGCGAATCCGCTCGTCGGCCGCATCGCCGATCGCGTCACCGCAGCGGGCGGCACCGCCGTGCTCACGGAGATTCCCGAGATATTCGGCGCCGAACAGTTGTTGATGGAGCGGGCCGCCAATCGTGAAGTGTTCGAAGGCATCGTGCAGGTCGTCAATGACTTCAAGGAATACTTCCTGCGCAACAATCAGCCGGTGCACGAGAATCCATCCCCGGGCAACAAGGCCGGGGGCATCACGACACTGGAAGAGAAATCTCTCGGCGCCGTGCAGAAGGGCGGCCACGCTACGGTCACGCAGGTGCTGCGCTATGGCGAGCGCACCACCACGCCTGGACTGACGCTGCTCGAAGCGCCCGGCAACGATGGCGTTTCATCGACTGCGCTGGTCGCCGCGGGCGCGACCATCCTGCTGTTCACGACCGGTCGCGGCACGCCGCTGGGTTTCCCGGTGCCGACGTTGAAGATAAGCTCGAACTCCGCGCTCGCCGCTCACAAATCGCACTGGATCGATTTCGACGCCGGCAAGGCGTTGAGCGGCGCCGACCCGGAAACGGTAACCGATGAATTCCTGCAGCTGATCGTCGCAACTGCATCGGGCCAGCCTGCGCGCAACGAACTGAACGAGCAGCGTGAAATTGCAATCTGGAAAGACGGTGTGACTCTGTGACTCTATCGCTCGACTCCATCGCGATTCTCGGCAGCCGCGACCTGAAGATTCCCACGTACGATCGCCAGTCCGTGCGCATCGGCGTCGTTCATTTCGGGCCTGGCGCGTTTCATCGCGTCCATCAGGCCTGTTACCTCGACGATGTGCTGCATACGGATCCGCGCTGGGGAATTTGCGAAGTATCCCTGCACAGCACCGGTGTACGCGACGCGCTCGTGCCGCAAGATGGCCTGTACACCATCGCCATCCTCGACGAGCAATCCTCTTATCGGATCATCGGCTCGGTAAAGGAAGTGCTGGTGGCGCCGGAGTCGCCGGCCGCAGTGCTGGATCGCATGGTCGCCCCGAGCACGCACATCGTGAGCGCGACCATCACCGAGAAAGGTTACTGCCTGAACAAGGAAGGCGGGCTGGACTTCTCACATCCCGACATCGCGCACGATCTGAAAAATCCCGGCGCGCCGAAAACATTTGTGGGGTTCCTGGCCCGGGCCTTACGCCTGCGCCATGACCGAGGTCATGAACCGTTCAATGTCATAAGCTGCGACAACCTCGCTGACAACGGACATCGGCTCAGGCGCGCGGTGCTGGAGTTCGTTCGCTCGAACGATCCGGGCCTCGCCGGCTGGGTCGAGATGGAAGTGACCTTCCCGTGCACGATGGTGGACAGCATCACTCCAGCCACCGACGACGCATTGCGTGCACGCGTGAAAGACGCACTTGGCGTTGAAGACCTCTGGCCGGTGCAACGTGAGTTCTTCAGCCAATGGGTGATCGAGAACAAGTTGCGTGGCCCACAACCTGCCTGGGCATCTGTCGGCGTGACCGTAACGGATGACGTCGCCGGCTTCGAACGCGCCAAGCTGCGCCTGTTGAATGGCGCTCACTCGACGCTCGCTTACACCGGCAGCCTCGCCGGCTATGAGACAGTTTCCGCTGCAATGGGCGACACCGCGCTCGCTACATTCGTTCGTAACATGATGTCGGAGAACATCAGCGCGGGACTGGCGGCGCCGCAGGGCCTCGATCTGTATCGATACATCGAAGCCGTGTTGCGTCGGTTCCGCAATCCCATGATCCGCCATCTGTTGGCGCAGATCGCGTGGGACGGCTCGCAGAAACTGCCGTTCCGAATTCTTCCGACGATCACGGAGAATCTGGCTGCTGGTCGTTCAATTGCCCGGCTGTGCGTGCCGCTCGCCGCTTGGTTTCATTTCATTCGCCGCATGACACGCGAGGAGCGTCAGATCATGGATCCGCTGGCCGCTCAGCTGAGCGAGCTGGCGAAGCGATGCACGGGCGATGCTGCTGCAGACGTGTCTGTCTTTCTGAGCCTGGAAAGAATGTTCAACGCAGACGTGGCGCAGAATGCAATATTCCGAGCCGCGCTCGAGAATGCTTATGCGCGCCTGGCTATCGTCGAAAGCCCCGCCGGACTTGGCGAGGCTCTGAACGGCATCGACGCTTGAGGATCAGCGCTTGGCGCCGGGCAGATATTGACCGGCGCGAACTGCTCGACACTCGACTTCGCCACAACCTTCGAATACCAGCCGTGACTGCTGCCCGTTGCGAATGTCGTGCACGCCAGTGATGGCGCCAGTGGAAATGTAGTCACCTGCACGCAGCGGACGACCACGCTGGGCACACTTGCTCAAAGCAAATGCGAGCGCGCCGAGAGCGCCTTGACGGACGAACGCGGTGCCACGACCGACGAAGCCATCATCGATGAACGTCAACGCGACAATCTCTTCGATGGAGCGCCACTCGCCAATGCTAGCGCCGACGATGACGCCCCAGTTGTTGCCAAGATCTGAGACCACGGCGCCCGGGCCAAGATCGTTCAGGGTTGCCAGGGGACTCACGGCCGTCTCGACACCGAGATGGAAGCTGCGAACCAGCTCTGCCGCTTCATCGATGCTCCAGGTTTTTTTGTGGGCCGGCGCATCTTCATTCACACGCAACACGATCTCCGCTTCCACCGCACCGAAACCGCCTTCGATCACCGGAAAATCGACGATCTGACCGACGTGAGCGATCTGGAGATTGCGCGAGAACACCGGCCCAACCAGGCGCTCTTCTGGAAACTGTTGAGCGAATGCCGGCGGGACGCGTGCAACTTTCCAACCGACGATGCGATCGGGGAAACGTTCGATCGCCAGCTCCTGGCAACGATAAGCATCCGCCAGTGTCGTGGGCACCGTGCCCGGAAATTGTGGCAACGATTGTCCAGCCAGGCGCGCGCGGACGAACTGCTCAGCAATCATTTCGGCGCCGTCACTCGGCAGACCATGCAACACCGCGCTACTCATGTCGCAGTATTTCCTCTTCGTTCATGAAACTCGCGATTGCTCCGGTTCGAATGACCCGGGAATGCGGAAAACTGTATATCGGAAACCGGTGTCATTTACAATCTCGGGGCCAGGCCAACTCTCTTGCAGGGGGACTCAATGCTCGTAAAGCCGTTGTCGCTGCGATCGAAATTCTGCTCGCTGCTCTTATTGTTAACAGCCGTGACCTCACTCGCAGCCGCCGACAATCTGCTCGCGTTTCCGGGTGCTCAAGGTGCTGCGGCACAGACTCCAGGAGGACGCGGCGGAAAGATCATCCGCGTGACGACGCTCGACGCCTCAGGTCCCGGCTCGCTGCTCGAAGCGCTGGAAACCAAAGGCCCACGCATCGTGGTATTCGAGGTCGGCGGCGTGATCGACATGCAGAAGCATGAAATCAAGATCAAGGAGCCGTTCCTCACGATCGCCGGCCAGACCGCTCCCGCACCGGGCATCACCATCATTCGCACCGGCATCGACGTGCTCACTCACGACGTGATCATGCAGCACATTCGCGTACGCACGGGTTCGGCTGGCGCCGAGCCGCGCAAGGGCTGGGAGCCGGATGCGGTTTCGACGATCAGCGCGCACAACATCATCGTCGATCACTGTTCCCTGACTTGGGCCGTGGACGAGAATCTGTCCGCGTCGGGGCCGCGCTTCACCGGCAAGACGGTGGAAGAATGGCGCAAGGGCACGTCGTACAACATCACCTTCAGCAACAACATCATTGCGGAAGGACTGCGCCATTCGACGCACGCCAAGGGCGAGCATTCCAAAGGCTCGCTGATCCACGACAACGCCACCGGCATTCTGATCATCAACAACCTGTACGCGCACAACCACGAGCGCAACCCGCTGTTCAAAGGCGGCGTGCATGGCATGGTGATCAACAACCTGATCTACAACCCGGGGCCGCGCGCGGTTCATTACAACCTGATCGCCGAAGAGTGGCGCGGTCAGCCGTATCAGAACGGGCGGTTGGCGCTGATCGGTAACGTATTGCGCGGCGGCCCGTCGACGCCGGCGAATCTGCCGCTGCTCATGCTGGGCGGCTCGGGCGATCTGGAATATTACGAAGCCGACAACATCGCGGTGGACTGGATCGGCCAGGATTTGCCCAGGTTCGGCCGCTACACCAACTCTGCGGCGAAACTCATTCCGATGGCGAAGCCGGCGCTGCCGTTCGGAGTCAATCCGATCGCCGCTGCCGAGGTGCAGGACGCCGTGATTCGCGAAGCCGGCGCGCGTCCTTGGGATCGCGATCCGGTCGATGCGCGCATCGTCGCAGACACCATCGAGGGTCGCGGTGAGATCATCGACAGCGAAGACGATGTCGGCGGCTATCCCGTACTCAAAGAAACGCGCCAGAAGTTCCAGGAGAAGGATTGGGATCTGCGCTACATGGTCCCGCGCGAGAAGAAATAATCCTGCTCGCCGCCGGCCCGGAATCGTTAGGGTCTCCGGGCCGGTGGCGAATGTTAGGTCGATTCAATACGTGCCGCGCTGAATGTAGGGCACTCGAGCGAACAACTTCCGCTCCTCACCCCGAGGATCGTTGATCAGCTCGGATTTCACATCGAACACCATCGTCGAGCGAAACGGCAGCTCATACGGCTTCCATTCCGGGATACCCGCGTGCGCCGGGTCACCGGTGCGTGCAAACGCGATGAACGCTTCGCTCATCTGATCCGCAGCCTTCTGCGCGTTCGCATCTTTGCCGGACAGCGAACCGGGCTGGGCGATGTTGTCGAACACCAGCGGGATATCCATGCCGTGCATGGCGCCGAAGCGGCCGTTCTCGAGCGGCGATCGATAGTTCAGCTGATAGGCATGGACCGGTGAGCCTTGCGCTGCCCGCAACTCTGCTTCGATCACCGCACCCCGCCACGATCGGCCCGCTGTGGTCGCTGCGAAGAACACTTCCGTCGGTGAATACTGCGGGTAGAGCTTGCGGTACTCGGCAATGACGTACTCCGGCTGGATGTCCACGTGCAACTGGGGCAACAAACGCTCGGGCAGTTCCTGCCAGGTCAGTTCGTCCACGCCAGGCTCGTTACCCAGAAACGCGCGCGTTTCATCCAGCGTATTGCCGATGATCATCGGGATCCCGGCGCCCAGTGGCGGTGCGTCCGGATAGAACGGATGGCGCGCCAGCACCGAGTGATCGAGTACCGGGCCGAAATAGACATTGCGACCGACCATCGTTGGATCATTGGCGCGGGTCGCCGCGACGAGATCCGCGGTCGGCACATCATTCAACCTGCCGACATCGGATGGCGCGATCTGCAATGTTTCCAAAATCGCTCGCGCCCGCTGGGTCGCTCCGCGCGGGCCTGCCGCCGTGATCTGCTGACCACTCATGGTCGCAGCCCGGTGGAACGAGCCTTTCGCGGCGGGCATTGCCATCAGAGTCGCGATCTTCGCGCCGCCGCCCGACTGACCGAACACCATGATTCGCTGCGGATCGCCGCCAATCGCTTCGGCATGAGCTCGAACCCAGGCGAGCGCCTGCACCAGATCCAGAATGCCGACATTGCCCGAGGAGGCGTAGTCGGATCCGGCAAACCGGGCCAGGTACAAATGACCGAACACGTTCAGTCGATGGTTGACGGTGACCACTACGACATCGCCACGCTGGCAAAGTCGCGTGCCGTCGTAAAGCGCACTGGATCCCGAGCCGTTACTGAACTCGCCGCCGTGGAAGTAGACCATCACCGGTCGCTTGCGTCCGTCCTTCAGAGCGGGCGTCCACACGTTGAGGACCAGACAGTCCTCGCTCATCTGCTCTTGCGAGCCGAGCTGCGGACACGAGGCGCCGTAGCTCACTGCATCCCGCGTCTTCTTCCAAACGACGGGAAGCTGCGGTGGCAAGAAGCGCGTGGTGCGAGTATCGGCGCCGTAAGGAATGCCCTTGAAAACATGCACGCCCTGCGATCTGACGCCTGCGACCTTGCCGTGGCGCGTTTCCAGGAAACTGCTCTTGCCTGAGTTCGCGTAAACGATGGCCGGCAGCGCCAAGCCTCCGGCAAGCAGTAGCGAGCTACCAAGCAGTTCGCGGCGAGACAGCGTGCCGGCTCCGACCCGGAGCCTATCGAAGGATCGCCAGTTCATTCGACAACCGGCTACGAGATCCAGCCCTGACTCTGCAGCCATTGCCTGCAACGCTCGATCCAGCGATCGCCGGTCGTGGCATTGTTGAGGCCATAGCCATGACCGCCGGCCGGATAGATCATGAGCTGCGCCGGTATCTTTCGGGCTTGCAACGCCTGGAAGAAAAGAATGCTGTTCGCAACCGGCACCGTTTGATCGTCGGCCGCATGGATCAGAAAGGTCGGCGGCGTCTCGTCGGTGACGGCCAGCTCCGCGGAGAACTTCTTCCGATCCTCGATCGATGGCGCGTTGCCCAATAACTGGCGCCGCGAATCCCAATGCACCGTCGACTCGGTGAACGTGATCACGGGATAGATCAGCATCAGAAAATCGGGTCGCACATCGGCACTGCTCCACTGCGCAAGCACAGGACTATGAAACATCGTGCCCGTCGTGGCGGCGAGATGCCCGCCCGCCGAGAAACCTATCAAACCAATGCGTTTCGGATCGATCTGCCACTTGGCAGCATCACGTCGCACCGTGGCGAGCGCCTGCTGCGCATCTTGCAACGGCCCGACGCGCTTATCCGCCATGTGCTTGTCGCTGGGGGTGCGATACTTCACAACAAAGGCGGTGACGCCCATCTCGTTGAAAGCTCGAGCGACGTCATAACCTTCTTTCAGAACCGAGGTGCCGCGATATCCGCCGCCCGGCAGGATGACGACTGCAGCCCGCTTCGGATCCTGCTTCGTCGGCCGATAGGCAGTGATCGTTGGACGTGAGGTGTTCATCAGGAACGGCCATGGATCCTTGGAATCCCGCACCGTCTCCTCGTCTGGCGCGGCGATCGCGCCTGGAATATCCCCCGAATACAACGGCTGAGCGGGCGGCTCCGCCGCGTGGGTCGACGTCACCACCGCCAGCCATCCAAACCAACTCAGCAGATTCTTCTTGAATTTCATGGTTCGCTGAATCCTCCAACGCTCGTAGCTGCCGCGCCGTAGCTAGAATCGCTGAACCAACAGGTCGCGTCGACTGATTTTTTGATGAACTCGCCACGTGCACGCGCCCACCTGCGCGCCACAGGGCCCATGAATGGAAAAGTCCGGCGGCGAATTTTCGCCGCCGGACTTGTTTGCAAATCCCGCCTTGGTCGCGCGGTTGTTAGAACTTGAAGCGCGCACCCAGCAGGAACTGACGGCCCTGATGGTGGTAGTACGACAGGCGATTGCCCTGCGAATCGACGTACTGGTCCTGGAACTGGTCGGTGAGATTGAGCGCCTCGAGCGTCACCGTGAGGTGGTCGTTCACCGTGAAGCTCGACGACGCGTCGATCGTCAGGGTGTCGGCCGTACCTTCCACGTCGTTGCCGTTTCGACCCGGAACCGTTGTCAGGAACTCGTCGCGATAAGCCGCCGACACGCGCGCGCTGAACTTCGTGTTTTCCCAGTACAGCGTCGCGTTGTACGCCGATTTCGACAAGCCCGTGAGATCTTCCCTGGCCGCAACCTGACCCTGCTGATCCAGATACTGGATCTCCGAGTCCACGCCGGTGTAGTTCAGGATCAAGCCGAAGTTGCTGAGGAAGCCTGGCAGGAACGAGAACGGCTGCTGATAGCTGATCTCGAAACCGGTCAGGTCGCCGCCGTCGGTGTTTCTCGGCAACGCAAACTGCCAGCCGGCCAGACACGTGGCCGGATCCGGAATAGCGGTGCCGCAAGCTGCGATGGCAACGCTGTTCGGCAAGCCGAGCGGATTGTTCTGGAAGTCATCGCTGCTACGGACGATCTGCACGAAGCTGTCGATGTCCTTGCGGAACAGCGCCAACGACAGCAGCGAGTCCTCGGCGAAGTACCACTCGAACGAGAGGTCGTACGCCTTGGCGCGATAAGGATCCAGGAACGGATTGCCGGCCGTCACGGTCTTGTTGGCGCCGGCGATCTGCACCGAGGAGCCCGGAGCGAGGACGCCCAGGCCGGCCACGCCGCCACCACCGTTCGGACGCACCATCACCTTCGCCGCCGAGGCGCGAACCACGAACTGGTCGGTCACATCGAGCGCGAGGTTCAAGGAGGGCAGCGTGTCCGTGTAGGTCCGCTCGACGGTCGTCTGCAGCGGTGCGCCGGAAGTGAAGGTGAAGCCGGAGGATGTCTGCTTCGTCTCCACGTAACGCACGCCGAGGTTGCCACGCAGCGGGCGATTGAACACGAACGTAGTGAAGTCGGCCTGCACGAAGGCGCCGGTATCCTCTTCTTCAACGTTGTAGTTGTTGCCCAGCGCCGGCTCGATGCCGAGTGGGAAACGCGAACGGTCGTAGATCCCGTACAGCGAGGCAAACGCATCGACATCCGGAATGAGCCAGGTGGTCGGCGTGCCGTTGGCCACATTCAGATTGTTGCTGATGCTCACCAGTCGACTGTAAGGTCCGACCGCCGTCGCGGGAATGCCCGGAAGCGTGCCTTCGATGTTGCTGCTCGTGCCATTGGAGCGGACCAGAGAAGTCGTCTCGAACTCGAACTTCTTGTACTGCGGACCGCCCTTCAGGGTGATGGTGTCGGTCACGTCCCAGGCCACATCGAACGACGCCGTCTGGAATGTGTTCTCCGAGCTCTGCGGACGCAGACGGATCTGCGACAGCCGCCACGTCGCCGGATTGGTCACATCGGCGTTGCCGTAAGTGAACTGCGGCAGCCGGTTGTTGCCACGGAAGTCATAGGAATAGCCCATGACGTCATTGGCATCGAACAGCAGCGTGGTCTGGATCGGGTTGTCGTGCTCGGCCGAGGAATAACCGACCAGCCCTTTCATGCGCAGCCGATCGTTGAACTCATGCGTGCCTTCGAGCGTGAGGTGAGAGAAATCGGTCTCGAGCTCGTCGTGACGCGATTCGGAGCGAATGTCGACGTTGTCGAACACACCGGCAACGATGGTGTTGCTGGCGTCGACGACCGACGAGCGCACCGTAAGCGGCTGACTGCCCGCGTTGTTGCTGCTGAATCCGGTCGCTTCGAGGAAGATCTCGTTGCGCTCGGCTTCGAACTTGGCGTACAGACCATCCAGGCTGATCGTGGTGCGATCGGTCGGCGACCACTGCAGCGAGCCCGTCATGCCGAGGCGATCCTGCTCGTGCTCGTAGATGTCGTAACGAGGAATGCGTGGCACGAACCCGCCGGTGGGACCGGCCTGCCAGCGCACCGTACTCGCACCCTCGTCGAGCAGCCGGCGTTCGCTGTATGCAACCGACAGCAACGCGCCGAAACGGCCGTCTGCAAACGTATTGCTGATCAGGAACGCGCCACGCGGATCGATGTCCTCTTGCACGTCGTTGTAGCTGGCCTGCGCACTGGTGACGAACGTCAATCCGTCATAGTCGAACGGGCGCCCGGAACGCAGGTCGACGGTGGCGCCCAGCGAACCTTCTTCCAACTCAGCTGCCGATGTCTTGCGAACGGTGATCGAGTTGAACAACTCGGACGCGAACGTATTGAAGTCGAATGAACGGTCGCGATTGGTGCCGCCGGCAGCGTCAGTGCCACCGTTTGCGCTCATCGCTTCCATGCCGTTGATTCGTACGCGCGTGAACTGCGGACCGAGACCGCGCACGCTGATGTTTCGGCCTTCGCCCGCGTCGCGTGCGATGGATACGCCCGGTACGCGCTGAATGGACTCGGCCAGGTTCAAATCGGGAAAATCGGCAATGTCTTCAGCGACGATTGCATCGATGGCGCCAACGGCGGCGCGCTTCTGATCCAGTGCGAGGCTCAAGCTCTCCTTGAAGCCGGTGACGATGACCTCTTCCAGCGCGCCCTCGAAACGAGGAGCCTGCTGCCCTGATTGTTGCGAAAATGCTGCAGCGCTTGCTGATAACGCTGCCATCCCTAGTACGGTGCGAACCGCGAAACGAATCGATCCGTGTCGAGCTGACTTCGACATGAGTAACTCCCCAATTCCTTGCAAATCGCCTTAAAAACCCGCTATTTCGGCCACAGACTCTTTATTGCCGGGGATGGCCGAAACAAACCAATACAGTGTTGGCCAACCCGCATTGGTGACACCGGTGACAACCGCATAAAACGGCCATGACACCGGTGACAAAGGGGAGGCTAGCAGAGCACACTGTCGGGCGGCAAGACAGTCCTTTTGGTTTCTTGCAACAACCCGAGCGAAGCCTATCCCGCCTACAATTCTGCTGCACGTGCTCTTCTTCACATTTCTTAGGGAACTTTCTGCCACATGAAACCGGCCATCATCTGTTTCGGTGAAGTCCTGTTGCGGCTGTCCTCGCCGGGCAAAGAACTCCTGTTGCAATCTCCGCAATTCGACGCGCACGTCGGCGGCGCCGAAGCCAATGTGGCGGTTTCGTTGCACAAATTCGGTCATCGCACGCGTATGGTCAGTGCGCTGCCGGATTCAACACTCGGCCGCGCGTGCGCCGATGAATTGCGGCGCCATGGCGTCGAAATCGATCCCATTCATTTCACCGACGGGCGCATGGGAATGTATTTCCTCACGCACGGCGCGGGTCATCGTCCGGCTGAAGTGCTCTACGACCGCGCGAACTCCGCATTCGCCATCGCGCCACCTACCACCTACGACTGGTCGTCGCTACTTGCAGACGCTCGGTGGCTGCACGTTTCAGGCATCACACCTGCTGTCAGCAGCGCTACAGCCGAAGCCGCATCACAAGCAATGCAAGCTGCGCGCAAAGCGGGCATACAGATCTCGTTCGACTGCAATTTCCGCGCGCGCCTCTGGGGCTCACGTGCTGCTGAAGCTCCGCAATTGTTGACTCAACTATGCGAGCACGCAGACGTCATATTCGGAGACGACCGCGACATCGGTTTCATGCTCGGCTTCAAAGCATCCACTGCAGATGTGCGGCGCGAAGCAGCCGACCTCGCATTCAGGTCGTTCAAGAATCTGCGCTACCTCGTCTGCACGGAGCGCGCACGCCATAGCGTCGACGTGCAACAGTTGACAGGTTTGCTGTTCGACTCGAAGAACACCTACACCAGTCGTTCCTATCCCTTGCACAGCATCGTCGATCGCATCGGTGGCGGCGACGCGTTCGCCGCGGGCGTACTGCATGGATTGCTGACAGGTAAGACGCCGCAGGAGTCGATCGAATTCGGCGCCGCCGCCGGTTGCCTCAAGCATTCCATTCCCGGCGACTTCAATCTGCTGGGCGTGTCCGACGTGGAGCTTTTGCTCACTGAGAAAGGCGGCGACGTCAGGCGTTAAGCGGTATCATTGTCCTCCTTTTTTCTTGCCGCACACCGACCACTCTGCGGGTCGTTCTGGTGTGCGGATCGCGCGCGTTGGCGGAGGACACATGTACGAATTCAAGCGGTTTTATATCGATGGCGCCTGGGTCAGCCCACCGGGCCGCCGCGAGCTGGCGGTGATCAATCCGGCCACCGAGCAGCAGATCGGCAAGATCATCCTGGGCACGGCCGACGACGTTGACGTCGCAGTCAAAGCTGCGCGCACTGCCTTCGAAACCTATTCGCAGACCTCGCGTGAAGAACGAGTCGCGCTGCTCGAGCGCATCATCAAGGTCTATCAGGCGCGCATGAAAGACGTGGCGCTGGCGATTTCCGACGAGATGGGCGCGCCGATGAAGTTCGCGCTGCATGCGCAGGCTGGCAGCGGCCTCGGCCATTTCATGTCGACGCTTGCCGCGCTCAAAGAATTCGAGTTCGAAGAAACATTGGGCACCACACAGGTCCGTCGCGAGCCCGTCGGCGTGTGCGGATTGATCACCCCTTGGAACTGGCCGCTGAATCAGATCGGCTGCAAGGTGGCGCCCGCACTCGCTGCGGGCTGCACGATGGTGCTCAAGCCCAGCGAAGTCGCGCCGCTCAGCGCGCACATCTTTGCAGAGATCCTTCACGAAGCCGGCGTCCCGAAGGGTGTGTTCAACATGATCGACGGCGATGGCCCGACCGTGGGCGAAGCGCTGTCGCGTCATCCGGAGATCGACATGATGTCCTTCACCGGCTCGACCCGCGCCGGCGTGCAAGTCGCAAAGGCTGCAGCCGACACGGTGAAACGCGTCTCGCAGGAACTCGGTGGCAAATCCGCCAACATCATTCTGGACGACGCCGATTTGAATGCCGCAGTGAAGAGCGGTGTGCTTTCGATGATGTCGAACACCGGGCAATCGTGTAACGCGCCCTCGCGCATGCTCGTGCCGAAGAAGCTGTACGAAGAGGCAGTGACCATCGCCAAGACCGTCGCGGCGAAGCCCGTCGTCGGCGATCCGAAGAAAGACGGCGTGACCATGGGCCCGGTCGCCAACAAGAATCAGTTCGAGAAGATCCAACGCCTGCTGCAAACCGGCATCGACGAAGGCGCCACCGTGGTGATCGGCGGCCCGGGCCGGCCCGAAGGGATCGAGCAGGGCTATTTCATCAAGCCCACGATATTCGCGAACGTGAACAACAACATGACCATCGCGCGAGAAGAAATCTTCGGCCCGGTGCTCGTGATGATTCCGTACGAGACCGAAGAAGAGGCGGTGCGCATCGCCAATGACACGGTTTATGGCCTGTCGGGTTACGTGTACGCGGGCGACATCGAGCGCGCTCGCAAGATCGCGCGTCGGCTGCGGACCGGCATGGTGCATCTGAATGGCGCAGCGACGGACATCAACGCGCCGTTCGGCGGTTACAAACAATCGGGCAATGGCCGCGAGTGGGGCAAGGAAGGCCTCAAGGAATTCCTCGAGGTGAAAGCTGTGATGGGTTACTCGGCGGCGTGACGCCGCGCGCGCACTAGAGTGACGGCCCGTGATCCGGATTCGATTCCGGCGCGGGCCCGGTGCGGCGATCGTATAGACGCCGCACTTTGATGCCGGCCAGTTCGCTGTCGCCGCTCCAGTTCATCAAATATTCGAGCTGACCGGTCTTGGTCAGCCGAAACTTCTCCAACGCCCGTGGCCCTCGGCGCACACGGCGCTCGATCACGAACCACTCGCCATCCCAGCCGACGCGAGAATCCGCAAGCTGCCCTTGGGGCATTGAAACCTGCGTGTGACTGCCGGCTTCCACCCGTCGCGACTCGACCGCAGAGAGCACTTCGAAGCGCTTCGAATCGAGTTGTTTGATCTCCAGCGTGGGACTGACGCCGAGCATACGCCGTAGGTTCTCCTGCTGCTGCTTCTGCCAGGGCCGCGGCCCACGGCGACGGCCGGCAGCTTCGGGGGGAGGCGCATCCACATCGATCGGCGGCGGCATATTGGACGGCCGCGACTCCTCCTCCCGCCGCCGCATGCGGTCGAAGCGCTCCCACTCCTTCGCCTGCTTCGCCGCCAGCAAGGCTTCGGGATCGTCGCTGACCGCAGTGTTCAGTACCCAATAACCGGTGAGATCAATGGGCTTCTTGGGAGCAGCCGCGTAATCCGCCAGCGCGAACGCGGACCATAAGCACAGAGCGAATGCGCTGAGGGATCGGGTAAGCAAGGTGGCTCGCGTTGTAGCAAGGTGTAGTCAAAACTGCTGCGGGCCAGCTTAAAGAGTGCTCCGGCGTGGGGCAACCGGTTTGGAACGCGCCGCTCGAGCAGCTCACTTGGCCGAGACCGCGGTTCGCTTGTCGATGGGCTCACTCTTCTTCAGATATTCGATGATCGCCTTGCGGTGCTCGGCATTCGGGACCCCTGGGAACGCCATGGTCGTGCCAGGAATCGCCGCCGCCGGCTGCTCCAGGAACTTGTCCAGCTTCGCCGCATCCCACTCGCCCTGTTGCGCCCTCATTGCTTCTGAATATTCGTCGAAGCCTTTCGCGCCAGCGACGCCGCGGCCGACGATGCCGAACAAGTCCGGGCCGATCCGGTGGGTGATGCCGTCGGCGATGTTGTGGCAGCCGAGACATTGAGTCGCGTACAAGCTCGCGCCATTCTGCTGGGTCGCAGGCTCAAGCACAGCAAGCGTCCAATCGTCGCTCCAGACCATGATGCGCCCATCCGGCATTTGCAGCATGTCGCGCACTCGTTTGTTGAAGGCGATGGGTTCCTGCACGACGACCCGATCGTCGAGGACCACCAGACGGTACAGTGAGCGGCTGGCGAGCGAGCCCACCAGGAAATTGCCGGCCCAGTTTGGAAACAACTCGCTGTCGATGGTCGCGACCGCGGAGACACCGATGCTCGGCACCCAGGCCAGCCTCGGCTGCCGATAGCCCAGGTGCTGACCTTGATGCGCATTGCGGGGCCAGACGGTAGAGCCGTATTCGGTACCGTAAGTCACCTCGGGCCAGCCATAATTCGCCTGGTCTTGCAGCAGGTTGAGCTCGTCGCCGCCCTGCTCGCCGTGCTCCGTGATCCACACCTTGCCGTCGCGCGCTCGAGTGATTCCCTGAGGATTGCGATGGCCCAGGGTGTAGACGCGATGCTCGCGGGTCGCCAGGTCGATCAGGATGGTCTTGCCGAAGTCCGCGGCAGGATCCTGGGCGAATATCTGATTCGATTCGACGCCGGTGAAGCCCGAGTCGCCGACCGTGAGCAGCAGTTTGTTTCCTTCCAGCAGCAGCATCTCACCGCCGATCTCCTCGCCTCGAAACGGATTCTTGCCTCGCTTGCGATCGGGACCTTCGAGCGGCACGCAAGGCGTGGTGTCGAACAGAGTCGACCACTGCGCATTCGCAATGCTCTGCTCGAAGCTCGCCAGGGGCGCCGTCAATGTCGAGACTCTGATGACGAAACATCCAGCCTGGGCATTCCAATAATGATGAGAGGCGAACAGATGGACGTTCTCGCCCTCGACACCGGCAACTACATCGGCGACGCGGAAACGCCAGGTCTGCACGCGCGGGGCCCCATCTTCGCGCCAGTCTCTAGACCGTTTGGGCTGCTGTGCCGAACCGCCGAAGGCCTTGGCAAACTCTTCGCGATTCGCTGGCACTCGAGTAGCCAACTCCGTCACTTTGAAGCCATTGCCGTGGGCCGCGTCGATCAGATACAAACGCCCGTCGCCGGTACCGAGCAGCGTGCGCTCACCCACCATGGTCAAGCCGCCGCCTCGAGTGGCGGGCTCGGGAATCCACCCCTCATGGATCGTGGCGCGCAGCGGATATAGGGACGTGGAAAGATAGGCCTCGCTCGTAGTGCGCTCGACTTGGGCGGACACATTGAGATGACCGAAGGCGTACGTTGCGGCGCCGGCGGCCACGATGAACGCCGCCACCAGCGGGACGCGTCGCGCCCCGAGCGGACTGATCGCCAACGGCACGATCAAGGCGAGGGTCAGGACCAGCGGGACCAACAGGTAGCGGGGTAAGGAGATCGACACCGTCACGGCTGCGATCAGGAACACGCCCAACACCGCGAATGAACGAACGAGCGCGTTGCCGGCCGTTGGCCAGTTGGCGCGTCGATCCAGTAACAGAGACAGCAGACAGGCTGCGCCAAACGCGGCAAGGGAGACCAGAAGTGCGAGCTTTTGCGGTCGTGGCAACGTTGACCACAGCTCCGCGTACTTCAATACAGGCAGCAGAAGCAGGATGAGCGCGCCACAGGCGTACCACGCCAGGCGCGGCCACAGCGGTGGATGCGCGTCGCTCAATTGATCCCGTCCTCGCTCGTTATTGGATTGCTGAGGCGTAACGCGAGCAGTGGGTCTTTGGATCCCGGCGACGAAGAATTATCACAACGGCGGAACGGCCGCGTTCGCGGCAACCCGCAGCGGGCTGTTGCCGCGGACCGCTAGTCTTCCAACTCGATCCAGGTCGGAGCGTGATCGCTGGGCTTCTCCCAGCCACGAACATCGCGATCCACGCCGCCCGCCTTGAGCCGGCGCAACGCGGGCGCGTTCAAAAGAAGGTGGTCGATGCGCAGACCGGCATCCCGCCCGTAGGCGTTGCGAAAGTAATCCCAAAAAGTATAGATCGTCGCCTCCGGATGCAGATGCCGGATGGCATCCACCCAGCCCTGCTCGACGATGCGGCCGAACGCCTCACGCGTCTCGACCCGAAACAACGCGTCGTTGACCCAGCGCTCGGGTTTGTAAACATCGTTGCCGGTGGGGATGACGTTGTAGTCGCCGGCGAGCACGACGGCGTTGCCGCTGCCGATCAACTCCGCAGCATGGACCCGCAGACGCTCCAGCCAGCGCAGCTTGTAATCGAACTTCTCGCCGGGCGCGGGATTGCCGTTGGGAAGATACAAACATCCGATGACCACATCGCGCACCACCGCTTCGATGTAGCGGCTGTGTGAATCCTCCGGATCACCGGGCAGCGCGCGGCGGATCTCGGTGGGCTCGCAGCCTTTGCTGAGGATTGCGACGCCGTTGTAGCTCTTCTGCCCGTGCCAGATCACGCCGTAACCCAGCTCGCGAATCGCAGCTTCCGGAAATTTCTCGGAGGGCGTCTTCAGTTCCTGCAGGCACGCCACGTCGGGCGAGGTTTCCTGCAGCCAGCGCTGCAGGCTGGGCAAGCGTGCATGAATGCTGTTGACGTTGTACGTGGCAATCCGCATGTCTGTGATCTCTGGTCGAAAGTCGCACGTCGCTTGCGACGCTTCAGCCCTTGGCGATGAACGCGTCGATGTTGCGGCCCAGGACCACCATCGGCACGTCGCCGCCCATCACCACCGCATCGTTGAACTTGCGGAAGTCGAACTTGTTGCCGAGCGCCTGCTGCGCCTTCCTGCGCAGCCGGTTGATCTCGCTGTGGCCCACTTTGTAACCGCACGCCTGGCCGGGCCACGCGCAGTAGCGATCGACTTCGCTGGTGACTTCGTCGATGCCGGAGCCGTTGGTGCGAGCGAACCATTCGATGGCCTGCTGTCGCGTCCAGCGCTTTGCATGCAGGCCGGTGTCGACCACGAGACGACACGCCCGGAACGCAATCGATTGCAGATAGCCAAGCCGGCCAAACGGATCGTTGTCGTAAACCCCCAGCTCAGTGGCGAGCTGCTCGGCATACAACGCCCAGCCCTCGGCGAACGCATTGAAGGCCAGCAGCGAACGGAACAGCGGCAGCTTGAATGAATACTCGCCCTGCCAGACGTGGCCCGGAATCGACTCGTGATACGTCAGCGTCGGCAGTGAATAGCTGGTCCATAGCTTGGTGGTGTGCAGATTGATCCAGAACTTGCCCGGCACCTTGCCGTCGATCGTACCGGCGCCGCCGTAGGCGCCGGGCGCGCCCGGCTCCACTTCCGGAGCCATACGCGTAATCTCGAGGTTTCCCGGCACGAGCGTTGCGAACGCGCGCGGCAACCGGGTGCGAATGTCGGCAACTCGATCGTTGAGCAGCGCCATGATCTGCTGCCGACCCTGGTCGTTGTCGGGAAACAGAAAGCGCTCTTGCTTGCCGAGCTCCGTCATGCGCTCGCCGACGGTACCTTTGGTGAGGCCCTGGGCTTTGAGGATCACATCCATCTCGGACTGCAGCGCGCGCAGTTCTTGCTGGCCGAGCCGATGAATCTGCTCCGGCGTCATGCGCGTCGTCGTCGCTGCACTCAACGCCCAAGCGTAGTACTCATCACCCTGCGGAAGCTTCCACACGCCGGCGTCACTGGTGGCCTTCTTGCGATGAGCTTCCAGTTCCGTGAGCTGACGCTGCAGCGCCGGCGCGATCTTGTCCTTCGCGATCTTCGCCGCTTGCGCCGCGTAGTCGCCTTTCATGTTCTTGGTCCGATCTGCAAGCGAAGTGACCAGCGACCACTCTGCGACGTTGCCGCTGCCGGCGATGCGCAGCTGATTGAGCGTCTTGTCGAGCAGGAAGTCGGGTGCGATCACGCCTTGCGCGGCGGCGCTGTGCAGCCGGCCGGTCTCGCCTTCGATCTGCCCCGCGTAGGCTTCGAGGCGCGACAGATATGCGTCCGCGTCCGCGGGCGTCTCTATCGTGTGCCGGGTGTCGAGCAGACTGGGAATCTCGAGGAAGGCGCCGGTGTTCTGAGCGCACACATAGGGCGCGTTCCGATACGACCAGTTCTGATTCAAGGTCGCGACATCGCCATAGGGGAACGCGAAGCCTTCGCTGGCAAACTCATGCGAAGTACGCATGACATCCACGTTGAGCCGGGTGGCGCCGCCGAGATTCGAAGTATCGATGGCCTTCAGCCGCTGCAAGCGCTTGGCGACCCGCTGCGCGATGGCACGCTGCCCCTCTGCCGATCGATCCGTCAGCTTCGCTTTCAACGGCGCCCGCGGCCCGGTGTCGATGCCCAGGCCGGTGGCGCTCTCCGGATAGTCGACCATCAATTCTTCGGCCAGCTCGGCGAGCAAGGCCTCGGCCGCCTGGTCGGCGCCGGACTGGCTGTTGGCTCGAACGGCGGCCGGCAGATTGGCCAGGGCCAGAGCGGCACCGGTACCCACTAGGAAATCACGACGGCTGGCGGTCATCTGCTGGCTACCTTCCGAATAGATAAATCACGGCCGACGCGGCAACGACGTTGCCGTGACGCTGGCGGCAAGTGAGGAATGACGGCCCAGGCGGGCCGATGGAGGACCCTGGGGGCTGGAATCTGGAGCGGGCGACGGGTCTCGAACCCGCGACCTCAAGTTTGGGAAACTTGTGCTCTACCAACTGAGCTACACCCGCGTTTGGCCGATTCTAGGGGGTGCGCTCCCGCCGATCAATTGGCGCCGGGCCGGCGCCGGCTTCGGCGGTATACTGCCGGCCCTCGATTCACCCCGCCGATGTCGATCCGTGGCTCTGAGATTCGATTTACGTGACCTGGAATTGTTCGTGGCCGTGGCCGATGCGGGCAGCATCGCGCGCGCCGCTGAACGGGCGCATACGGTCGCCTCCGCGGTCAGCAAACGCGTCTCCGACCTCGAAGACCATCTGGGCTGCCCGCTGTTGCTGCGCGGAGCGAAAGGTGTCGAATTGACCGCCGCCGGCCATGCACTGCTCGCAAGAGCCCGCGTGCTGCTGCATCAGGCCGGACAGTTGGACGACGAGATGCGCCGTCACGCCTCGGGCACGCGCGGCTACGTGCGGATGTTTGCAAACATTTCCGCCATCGTCGAATTTCTGCCGGATGCGCTGGCCTCATTCGCCGGCCAGCACCCCGACATTCATGTCCATCTCGAAGAGCACGTGAGCTCGGCGATCGCCACGGCAGTCGCGGACAACTCCGCCGACCTGGGCATCGTCAGCGAATTGCCCGCGATCGACGGTCTCACCACCGTGCCCTTCCGCAACGACGAGCTGGTCGTGGTGTTGAAGTCCGATCATCCGCTGGCCCGGCGCAACTCGCTTGCGTTCGCAGAGCTGATCGATCAGCCGTTCGTCGGCTTGCATGCCGGGAGCTCGTTGCATCGATTGCTGACACGCGCGGCTACGGAAGCGGATCGCTCGTTGAACTGGCGCGTGCAGGTCACGAGTTTCGACGCGGCCTGCGCCATGGTTGCCTCCGGCCTTGGTGTCAGCATCGTGCCCCGAGCCGCGACCAGCGCGTACATCCGGTCGCTATCGCTGGCCTCGGTGCCACTGAGCGATCCCTGGGCGCACCGGCAATTGTTTCTTTGTGTTCGCAGCGGGGCGCCGATGCACTCGGCTGCGAAATTGCTCTACGACCATTTGCAATCCCTCGCCGTCCAGAAATGACTCCGGAACAGAATCAAGACCCGCCGTCACGTCGAACCATCCGCAGCTTCGTGATCCGCGGCGGCCGTCAGACTGCCGCTCAACAGCGCGCGATGGATGAGCTGTGGCCGCAGTACGGGCTCGAGTTCAGCGCGCAGCCCATCGATCTGAATCAAATATTCAGTCGTCAGGCGCCGCGCATGCTGGAGATCGGCTTCGGCGCCGGCGAAGCGCTGCTCGCTTTCACTCAGGCGCACCCCGAGCTGGACTGCCTCGGCGTGGAAGTTCACAAACCCGGCGTCGGTCACCTGTTGCTGGGAGCGCACGAGGCAGGGCTCACGAACCTGCGAGTCATCTGTCATGACGCCGTCGAGGTGTTACAACAGCAGCTCGCGCCTGCCTCCCTGCAGCTGATCCATATTTTCTTCCCCGATCCCTGGCACAAGAAACGTCATCACAAACGCCGCCTGATTCAGCCGGAATTCGTGGAGCTGCTGGCGCGCGTGCTCGCAGTGGGCGGCACCCTGCGGCTGGCGACGGATTGGGAACATTACGCCCTGCAGATGCGCGAGGTGATCGATGCTTCGCCGTCGTTCACGAACGATGCACCCGAGACGGGCTTCGTCACACGCAGCGAAGAACGCCCGCTCACGCGCTTTGAGCGTCGTGGCCATCGACTGGGCCATGGCGTTTGGGACCTCAGCTATACGCGCGTCGCCTCACCCTCACAATAAAGTCACATTCGCATCGCTAGCAAAAAGTTCACGTTGGCATCACGCCGCGCATGTGAGGGTGAATTCGCATGCATCGAGTTGATGCCTTGCAGAAAAAATCCTACTTGAATCCAACGCGGCTCAGGACTAAAACAAACCTCGATATATAGCGCGTGTCGCCTGACGCAAGGACGCCTTCCGCATGGAGGCTCCCTCACTCCCCCTGGAGGATGGTCAATGACTTCGCCGAGTCCCGTCGTGGGTGATTGGTATCGCCGCTTCAATGGCGCCCTGTTCGAAGTCGTCGCGGTCGATCGCGACGATGGCACGGTAGAGGTGCAACACTTCGACGGCACCTTGGAAGAATTCGACCTGGAGTCTTGGGAAGAACAGGATTTCGAAGAGGCGCAGCCCCCGGAGGACTGGACCGGCTCGGTCGATGTCGAGCCCGAGGACTATGAGTCCGACCGGGAGATCACCGCGGCCGGCTCGTGGGTCGATCCGTTGATGAGTCTGGATCGCTCGGAAGCCTCGGGCTATTCCGAGTGGCCCTCGCCGCGCGATCTATAGACATCACTCTCGATGTTTGTTGTTCCAGCCGCGCTCTCAAGTGCGCGGCTGATCGAGCAGTTTGATCTTCTCGCGCATGAGCCACACCAGCAGCAGGCCGGGCATGGCCAGCACCACACTCAAGACATAGTACATCGGCCAGCCCGCGTTGTCGGCGATCCAACCGGCCGGACCGCCGAGCAGATATCTCGGCGTCAACGCGATTGCAGACAACAACGCATATTGAAACGCGCTGTAGCGTGGATCACACAGCGCCATGATGAGCGCGACCGAGGCGATGTTGCCCATCGCACCGGCGACGTTGTCGACGCTCACCGCCACGATCATGAGCGGGTAGTTCTTGCCGGTCAACGCCAGCGCGTAATACAGGAAGTTCGAAAGCGCCTGGACCACACCGAAGATCAGCATCGAGTTCAGCAGCCCCAGGCGCACCATCGCCAGCCCGCCGAGAATGGCGCCGACTATCGCGCTCGCCGTGAACAGCGCTTTGAGCACCAGCGCGATCTCGGTCTTGGTGAAGCCCACATCCATCATGAAAGGCGTGAACAGCCGTAGCGCGAACGCGTCGCCGACCTTGAACAGGACCACCAATCCGATGAATGCGACGGCGCTCGGCGAACCCAGCAGTTCGCGCAGCGGCACGAGCAGCGATTCTTTCAAGGTGCGCGGTGGCTGGTGCTCGTAGTGCGGCTCGGGCGCGAGCAAGGTGGCAAAACAGAACGCCGCCATGACCACGGCGAGGATCAGGAACGCCGGCTTCCATCCGAAGTAATCCGCCACCACCAGCGCAAACGCGGAGGCAATCCACGCCGAGGTTCGATATCCCAGATTGTTGGCAGCAGCCGCCAGCCCTCGCTCATTCGGTTGCGCGACGTCGGTTCGATAGGCATCGAACGCGATGTCCTGAGTCGCCGAGAAGAACACGATGGCGACCGCGCAGATCGCAATCGGCGTCAACGACACCTCGGGGTTCTGTAGCGCGAACAGCCCGATCGCGAACGCGAGGCAAAGCTGCATGAGTGCAACCCAGCCACGCCGCCGCCCCAGGAACGGCAGCGGATAGCGGTCGATCGCCGGCGCCCACAGAAACTTCAGCAGGTAGGGCAGCGCGACGTACGACAGGATGCCGATGTCCGTGTTGCTGGCGCCGCTGTCCTTCAACCAGGCCTGCAACGCGCTTTCGGTGATCTGATTGGGAAAACCCGAAGCCGCGCCCAGCACCATGATGGCAACCATCTTTGGACTGGCCAGAATGTCGCGCCACTTCGGTTTGGGTGTCGCGCCCGGCTGGGTCGTACTCGCTGCCACTGTGCTCATGGCGGGCGATTATAGAAGGCCGCCGCGGCGCTGGGCCTGAACCTGCTAGAAATCAGGCTTGATCTGTCGCCGACAGCGAGCGCAAATCGACTACCATCGCCAGCGGTCATTCATTCAGCCCATTCATCTGGCCTTCGCAATGCGTTCTTTCATCGACCTCTGTCTGCAGCTCGGCGTGCTGCGCTTCGGCGAGTTCAAGCTCAAGTCCGGCCGGGTGAGCCCGTATTTTTTCAACGCCGGCCTGTTCAATTCCGGGCGGGCGCTGGCGGAACTGGGGCGCGCTTACGCGCACGCCATCGAGGCTGCCGGCATCGAGTTCGATGTGCTGTTCGGCCCGGCCTATAAAGGTATTCCGCTGGTTGCGACCACCGCCGTCGCACTCCACGACCGGCACGGCCGCGACGTTCCCTGGGCGTTCAACCGCAAGGAAGCCAAGGACCATGGCGAAGGCGGCAATATCGTCGGCTCGCCTCTGCGCGGCCGGGTGCTGATCGTCGACGACGTGATCACCGCAGGAACCGCGATCCGCGAGGCCACCGACATCATTCGTGGCGCGGGCGCGCAGCCCGTCGGAGTCGTTCTTGCGCTGGACCGGCAGGAGCGCGGCCAGGGTCAGCTGTCCGCCGTTCAGGAAGTGGAACAAACATTGCAGCTACCGGTGACCAGCATCCTGCGACTGGCCGACCTCATCGATTATCTGCGGCAGACCGGGGATGCGGCACAACTGGCGGCAATCGAGCATTATCGTGGTGAATATGGCGTGTCCGGCTGAGCAGCTGCGCGTTCTCGACCCTGCGGACGCAGCGACCCGTTGCGTCATGCAGAGTGACCAAAACTGTCCAAAGTTGACCCAACGGCGCTCTCCGGCACAATAATCATTCGGCTCCAGGGGAACAGTTCAAAGCGATGCGCGGGTTTCGCATACTGACGATCGTGATCGCGATAGTCGCATCGGGCGCCGCTTTCGCCGCACAAAAGCAGAAGCGGGGCGGCTCCAGCGATGAGGCCTATTTCCGCTGCAAGGACAGCAAGGGCCAACAGCTGTTCAGCGACAGCATGCCGATGGGCTGCCAGGGTCAGGACACCGAAGTATTGAATGGCCGCGGCATGGTGCTGCGGGTCATCGAAGGCGACCAGACGCGGGCCGCCCGCCTGGCGCGGGAAGCCGGTGAGAGCACGGAACGGAAGCTCAAGCAGGAACGCCAGCTACGCGACCGCATGCTCCTGGAAACGTACCTGAGCGTCGAAGATATCGAGCGGCTGCGCGATCAACGCCTCGACATGCTGGTCGCCCAGCATCGCGCCACCGAGCAAACCATCAGCAACATGCGCGAGCGCCAGGGTCGGCTGGAGAATCAGATCGCGCGCTTCAAGCCTTACAGCACCAAGCCGAACGCACCGCCGCTGCCGGACCATCTCGCCGAAGAGATGGTCAACACCGTCAACAGCATGAAGGTGTACGAGGAATCGCTGGAAAAGAATCTGGCCGAGCAGGCCGTCGTCAAAGCGACCTTCACCGCCGACATCAATCGCTTCAAGGAACTGAAGGGACTTCAGTAACTGAAGCGCGTCTCGTCAGCCGCGACCCGAGCTACCGAAACCGCCCGCGCCGCGCTCTGTCGCGACGAACTCGTTCACCACGTCGAACTCGACTTGCACCACCGGCACCACCACCAGCTGAGCGATGCGCTCGCCGGGTTGAATCGTGAAAGTGGTCTGGCCGCGATTCCAGCAGGACACGAAAATCTGTCCCTGATAATCCGAGTCGATCAGGCCCACCAGGTTGCCGAGCACGATGCCGTGCTTGTGACCCAGCCCGGAGCGCGGCAGCACGATCGCCGCATAACCCGGATCCTGCAGATAGATCGCGATCCCAGAAGGAATCAGCTGCGTGTCGCCGGGCTTCAATTCCAGCGGCGCATCGATACAGGCACGCAGGTCCACACCCGCCGAGCCTGCTGTCGCGTATTGAGGCAAGGGATACTCGCCACCGATGCGTGGATCGAGCACACGAATCTGCAAGCGACGGCGCACGCCATCGCCGGAGGTCATTCCATCAGCGGGCATGAGCGGCAGTCAAAGCAGGCGTTGGATTGTGATTTTGAGGCTCACCGCGCGCGTGGTAGCGCTCGGCGATCAGCTCCACCAGCTGGCGCGCCAGGGCCGCTTTGCTGGTCAGCGAAAGCTCGCGTTTGCCGTCCTGCCAGTAGACGGTGAGTGCGTTGTCGTCCTTGTCGAACGCCAGGCCGTCGCCGACTTTATTGGCAGCAATCATGTCGAGCTTCTTGTTGATGAGCTTGGTCAGCGCGTTGCGCTCGACGTGCTCGGTCTCGGCCGCAAAGCCGACCAGGAATGGACGCGACTCGTTGCGTGAAACGGTCGCGAGCACATCGGGCGCCCGGGCCAATGCGAGATTGAGTGTGTCGCTGGTTTTCTTGATCTTTTCGCAGGCGACCTCTCGACAGCGATAATCGGAAACCGCGGCGGCGGCGATGAAGATATCCGCGCCGGCGACATTGCTCTGGACGGCGCTCAACATCTGTTCGGCGCTCTCCACGTCGACGCGCTCGACGCCCAGTGGCGTTGGAATCTGCACCGGACCGCTCACCAATACGACGTGAGCACCTGCTTCGCGCGCCGCTTCGGCAACCGCATAACCCATCTTGCCGGAGCTGCGATTGCTGATGAATCGCACCGGATCGATCTTCTCGCGAGTCGGACCCGCCGTGACGACGACCTTGAGCCCTTGCAGCGGGCCAACCGCGCCCCGCGTCGTGAACACTTCGGCGGCGATTTCCGTTGGCTCGAGCATGCGACCGACACCGACTTCGCCGCATGCCTGCTCGCCACTTGCCGGGCCGAGCACGCGCACGCCGCGCTCTTTCAATGTGCGGACGTTCGCCTGGGTCGCGGGATTCGCCCACATCTGACGGTTCATCGCCGGGGCGATGGTGATCGGCGCGCTGGTCGCAAGACACAGCGTCGTCAGCAGATCTTCGGCGAATCCGTGCGTGAGCTTAGCGATGAAATCGGCCGTCGCCGGAGCGATCAGGATCTCGTCGGCCCAGCGCGCCAGCTCGATGTGCCCCATCGCAGCTTCGCCAGCTTCATCCCACAGGTCATCGCGCACCGGCTTCCCGGACACGGCCTGGAAGGTGAGCGCGGTGACGAATTGCTGAGCGCCACGTGACATCACGACCTGGACTTCGGCGCCCCGATCGATCAATCGGCGCACCAGGTCCGGACTTTTGTAGGCCGCGATACCGCCCGTGACACCCAGAAGTATTTTGCGAGGCTGCGAACTCATGGACTCGATTATGGGGGCGACCTGAGAGCCCGGCAAACGTCGCTGTCGCATAGAGCCATTCCGCGCGGATATGGACGCGTGCTGTCCCGCCTAGCGCAATTTGACGGCTAAAGCTGCGGGATTTAAACGCAAACGGCGGCGAATTCGATGCAAAAGCGCAGCTCCGGCAGCAGCGAGACTAGTGCGTCCGGGCGGGGCGCCCGGAGTATGCCGGGAGACGGGGATGTCGATTCGTGATTGGCCGGAACACGACCGGCCGAGAGAAAAACTGCTCAAGGTCGGTGCGGCGGCGCTGAGCGAGACCGAATTGCTCGCCATCCTGCTCGGCGCCGGGGTTCGCGGGCGAAGCGCGTTGGATGTGGCCAGGGATCTGCTGGCGGATTTCGGCTCCCTGCGCGCCTTCCTGACCGCCGACCGGCTGAAGGTCTGCAAGACCCGCGGTTTCGGGCCGGCCCGGTATGTAGTGCTGCAGGCGGCGCTCGAGCTGACGCGCAGGCATTACCAGGAGCTGATGACCGTCGGCTCGGCTCTGCAGAATCCCCGGGCGACGCGAGAATTCGTCCAGCTCCGGCTGCGAGATCTCCCTTATGAGGTCTTTTGTTGCCTGCTGCTGGATTCCCGCCACCGGGTGGTTGGTTTCGAGGAGCTGTTCCGGGGCACCATCGACGGCGCAATCGTTCATCCCCGGGAAGTCCTGCGATTGGCGCTGTCCCGGAATGCGGCGGCGCTGATCCTGGTCCACAACCACCCTTCCGGTATCGCCGAGCCCAGCCCGGCCGATCGGAATATCACGGTGCGTCTGAAGGACGCGCTCGCCCTGGTGGACATCAAGGTTCTGGACCATCTGGTCGTCGGAGACGGGGTCTGCGAGTCGTTCGCCGAGCGTGGCTGGCTGTAATAAGTCGGCTTTCAGAGATTTTCGCGGCGCTGATGGCTTCCCTAAGCCCCCGTCGGCTGGTATAAAGCGCGACTCGTTTTTAGGCCCCCGGTCTACGTGCCGCGTGCCTCAGATTAGGAAATCCGCCATGTCCAGAGTCTGTCAGATCACCGGCAAAGGGCCGATGACCGGTAACACCGTGTCTCACGCCAATAACAAGCGTCGTCGCCGCTTCCTCCCCAACCTGCACGTGCATCGGTTCTGGGTCGAGAGCGAGCGCCGCTACATCAGCCTGCGCGTGTCGACCAGCGGCCTGCGCACCATCGAAAAGAAGGGCATCGAGACTGTCGTTGCCGAACTGCGCGCCAAGGGCGCTGCGGTTTAAGCGGTAGGAGCACAGCCATGCGCGAAAAGATCAAGCTCGTGTCCACGGCCGGCACCGGCCACTTCTACACCACCACCAAGAACAAGCGCCTGCATCCGGACAAGATGGAAGTGCGCAAGTTCGACCCGAAGGCCCGCAAGCACGTGGCCTACAAGGAAGCGAAGATCAAGTAAGTGGGCTGGCCCGCTGGCGGCGGGTCGCTGCTTTCGATTCGGCAAAGGCCCACTTCGGTGGGCCTTTTGCTTTTGGGGCGCACAATAAAAAGCCCGCCTTTCGGCGGGCTTTTCCGTTGGCGGTGAGGCCAACGCCTGGAGATCAGGCAGCGTGCGGCTGCATGGGCATCGAGTAGCTGCGCAGGGTGTTGGCGAAGTCCTGCAGCACCTTGATGCGGCTGGCCTCGGCCTGGGCGATCAACTCACGCAGATGCTGAATCAGCTTCTCGTTGCTCATGTTCGCCCCGCTCCACATCACCGCGAGACGCTCGCGGAATTCATGGACGGTCTTGAGCGCCTGATTCGACTCCAGCACTTCGCTCAAGCGCGACTTCGCATTCACATCGAGCAACGCGGGCTCGCGCACCAGCAGCTTGCGGACTCGACTGCTCATCGCGCCGCCGGCATTGCGCAGTTCTTCGCGAAACACCGGCAAAGTCACGTGGCGCGTGTAGTCACGCAGCACATGCATACGATTCACGATCACCGCGCGGACGTTCTCCAGATCGATGTGCTTCCGGGGTTCGACCTTCACCGGTTCCGGCGCGGTCCGCAGCACGCGAGCCAGGCCCAGGGCCTTGAAGATGCTGATGTAGAGCCAGCCGATATCGAATTCCCAGCGCTGCACCGAAAACTTCGCCGAGCTCGGGAACGCATGATGATTGTTGTGCAGTTCTTCGCCGGCGAGCAGAAAGCCCCACGGCATCACGTTGCGAGCGGCATCGGCGCACTCGAAATTGCGATAGCCGTAGTAGTGACCCACGCCGTTGACCACGCCGGCCGCGAGCAGCGGATTCGCCATCAGCTGGGCCGCCATGATGATGATGCCGGGCACGCCGAACAGCAGCAGATCCACGACGATCAGCAGCACGATGCCCATGTTCCGGTGTTTGGAGTAGACGTTGCGCTCCATCCAGTCGTCGGGCGTACCGCGACCGAACTTCTCGGTCACTTGCGGATCGCGGGCCGCCGCCTGGTACAGCTCGGCGCCTTCCAGCAGCACCTTCTTCAAGCCGACGACGACCGGGCTGTGCGGATCTTCCGGCGTCTCGCACCGCGCGTGATGCTTGCGATGCACGGCCACCCATTCCTTGGTGATGATGCCCGAGGTCATCCACAGCCAGAAACGGAAGAAGTGGCGCAGCGCTGGATGCAGATCGAGGGCGCGGTGCGTGGCGTCCCGGTGCAGATACAGCGTCACGCCCATGAACGTGATCTGGATCAACACGAAGGCCACCAGCACGTATTCCCAGAAGCTGAGATTCAGAATGCCGTACAGAAAATCGAGATTCACTGGTGCCCCTGCTACGGACGTAAAGCTTATAGGATGAGTGACTTGCGCGATTCGCGGGAATCGTCGTGGGACTATAACGGAGCTGGAAAGCCCTCACAAATGAGCCATTCCCTGAGCAGCGGCCCGACATGCCCGAACTTCCCGAAGTAGAAACGACCCGGCGCGGCATCGAGTTCTCCGTTCTCGGACGGAAAATCGAGAAAGTCATCGTGCGCGAGCCACGATTGCGCTGGCGAATACCGAAACAGCTGCCTGAGCTGGCGGCCGGTCAACGCGTGGTTCAGCTGCGACGGCGCGCCAAGTATCTGGTGTTCGATCTGGAGCACGGGAGCATGATTCTGCATCTGGGCATGTCAGGGAGCCTGCGGGTGCTGCCCGCGAGCACGCCGCCCTCCATGCACGATCATGTCGACATCGTGCTGGATTCGGGCCAGTGCCTGCGCTTCAACGATCCACGACGCTTCGGCAGCCTGCTGTGGGCCGACGGCGATCCGCTGCAGCACAAGCTGCTGAAGTCGCTGGCGCCGGAGCCGCTGTCGGAGCAGTTCAATGGCGAGTATCTGGCGCGGGCCGCCAAGGGGCGCAGCGTCGCGATCAAGCAATTGATCATGAATGGCCAGGTCGTAGTGGGCGTCGGAAACATCTACGCCAGCGAAGCGCTGTTTCGAGCTGGCATCAGGCCCCGGCGTGCGGCAGGCCGGCTGAAGCGAGCCGAGTTCGACGCGCTGGTGAAAGCGATCAAAGACGTGCTGAACGATGCGATCCGCGCAGGCGGCACGACGCTGCGCGACTACATCAATCCGGAGGGCAATCCGGGTTACTTCCGCCAGAAGCTGTATGTGTACGAACGCACTAAGGATCCGTGTCGAGTCTGCAAGACCCCGATCAAACATCTCGTCCAGGGGCAGCGCTCGACCTACTTCTGTCCGCAGTGTCAGAAATAGCGGCCGATCCGCCGAATTGACGCGTCAATAAACGACGCCGACTCCGACGCCGCGCGGATCGGACACGGCTTTCACCTGGCCGGTCTTGTAATCCCAGGTAACGATCTGCATGTTGCCGGGCTGGCGTGATTCGCGCAGATTGTGGCCGAATTCTCTCAGCGTCGACTGCACGTCGGTACTGAGTGCGCCCGGCTCGAACGACAGCACGTCTGGCATGTATTGATGGTGAAAACGGCCTTTCTTCACCAGTTCCTCCGGCGCCAATCCCTGCATCCAATCGAGCGTCGCGAGCAACACCATGCCCATGATGTAGCTGCCGCCCGGCGTACCGAGCACCATCACGCCCTCAGGCCGCTCGACGAACGTTGGAGTCATGCTCGACAACGGCCGTTTGCCCGGCGCGATCGTGTTCGCCTCGCCGCCCACCAGACGAAAACCGTTCGGCACGCCGGCCTTGGCGACGAAATCGTCCATTTCGTTGTTCAGCAGAACGCCCACGCCCGGCACCATCAGGCCCGAACCGAAGAAGAAGTTGATGGACATGGTGCCGGCGACTCGATTGCCATCGGCGTCGATGACGGAAAAGTGAGTTGTCTGTGTCCCAGCCGGCGCCGGCGCGATACTCGGCAAGGAATCGCTCGGCGTGGCGCGATCCATGCGAATCGAAGCCCGCTGACCGGCCGCGTAATGTGGACTCAACAGTTGCTCCACCGGCACCGACACGAAATCCGGATCGCCCAGGTAGGCAGCGCGATCACGATGCACGCGACGCGCAGCTTCAACGATGAGATGAACGCGCGTCGCATTGTCGACGCTCTTCAGGTCGTAGCCCGACAGAATATTCAATGCATTGATCAGGCCCACTCCGCCCGATGAGGGCAGCGGCGCAGTGATGACGCGTGCGCCGTGATATTCACCGTACAGCGGCTTGCGCTCTCTGACCTGATACTCGGCGAGATCCTGTAGCGACCAGATGCCGCCCATCTTTTTCACGCCATCGACCAGCTGCTTGGCAACCGCCCCTTTATAGAACCCATCCGCGCCGCGCTCGGCGAGAGCCGTCAACGTCTTCGCCAGCTCCGGTTGTTTGATGACGAAGCCGACCTCGGGCACCTGGCCATTGTTCAGGAATATTTTGGCCGCCGCCCCGGCGTTGAACGTTTCGCGCTTGGCGACGATGCCGCCGCGCAATCGCTCGTTCAATGGAAAGCCATCGCGCGCCAGACGAATCGCCGGCTGCAACACGGTCTTGAACGGCAGCTTGCCGTAGTTCCTGGAAATGTGTTCGAAACCCGCCGGCTCGCCCGGAATGCCTGCAGCGAGCGCAGTCGACGTCGAGCGGCCTTTGACGACATCGCCTTTCTCATCCAGAAACATGTCGTGAGTAGCCGCACGCGGCGCCACTTCACGCGCGTCGACCATTGTTTCGAAGCCGTCGGAGGAGCGATGTAACAACCAGAAGGCGCCGCCTCCCAAGCCCGAACTGCTCGGCTCGACCACGGCGAGCGCAGCGCTCACCGCCACTGCCGCATCGAATGCGTTGCCGCCCTGGCGAAGAATTTCCATGCCCGCTTCGGTCGCCAGCTGATGGGCGCTGGCGATTCCCGCCTTGCCCGGGCGTTGCGGTTGATCCGCGAGCGCCGCCAACGGCAACACGAACAACGCAACGAATAGAACACGGACACGAAGCAGTGGAATGACTTTCATGGGGATCTCGAACGCGCGCTCCCCCGAGTTCAATCGGATGAGAGCGCGCTCAGCGAAGGAAGGCTACTGCTGTGCGCGGCGCTTGGCCCATGCGCGTTGCAAGGCAGCCTCGACCTTGGGATGAACGAACTGAGCGACGTTGCCGCCGAGACTGGCGATCTCGCGCACCAGCGTGGAGGAAATGAAATTGAACTGTTCGGTCGGGGTCAGGAACACATAGTCCACCTTGTCCGAGAGATGTCGGCTCATGGTGGCGAGCTGAAACTCGAACTCGAAGTCGGAGACCGCGCGTAACCCACGCACCACGACGCCAAGACCATGTTGCCGAGCGAATTCGACAGTGAGACCCGAGTACCCCGTGATCTCGACGTTGGGAATATCGTGCAGCACCTCGCGCGCCAGCTCGACTCGCTCCTCCAGCGTGAACAGCGGAGCTTTGCCTGGATTGGCCGCAACCGCGACCACGACGCGATCGAAAATGCCGGCGGCGCGACGTACCAGGTCATGGTGGCCATTGGTCATCGGGTCGAAGGTGCCGGGATACATCGCGCCAGTCATGGCAAAACCTCTTCAGCGGAACGGATGTGAGCCGTCGTGACTCGCAGCAGATGATAGCCGACCTGGCCCGCCTGCTTGGAACGGTACACACTCCAGCCGGATGACAGCGGTGGCAGCGGCGCCGCTGCTTGGCACTCGACGTAAATATGCGCATCCGGCGCCAGCCAGCCTTGCGAGAGCCGCGAGAATATCGAGTGCAACAGGTTCGAAGCGAACGGTGGATCGAGAAAGACCAGATCGAACGGCGCCGGCGTCCGCTCCAGGAAACGCGTCGCATCCTCGGTTTTCACCGTCGCACCGGTTGCGCCCAGGCGCTGAAGAGTCTGATTGAGATGCCGCCCGACCTGCGGCTCGCGATCGACAAACGTCACAGCGGAAGCGCCGCGCGACAGTGCTTCGATTCCCAACGCCCCGCTGCCCGCAAACAGATCCAGGCAACGGGCACCGGCAATGTGGGTCTGTAACCAGTTGAACAGCGTCTCCCGCACCCGATCGGGCGAGGGACGGATGGCCTCGACGTCGGGAAAATCGATCCGCATGCCGCGCCAGCGGCCGCCCACGATGCGCAACTGGTTGTGCGGACGTCGGCCGACCGGGGCGGTGGATTTGCCGACGGGTCGGCGATTGCTGGGGGCTCTGGCCATGTGCGGGGCGGATGATAGCCCCGGCAGGCGCCGCCAACACTGTTAGAATTGCGCCGATAGCATTGCGCGCCCGCCTCCAGACCCTGATCAAGCTCACGAATGTTCGGTTTCAAGAACAAGCCGCCCGCCGCCCCGCCGCCTGCCGCTCCCGCCGAGGAAAAAGGCAGCCTGTTCACGCGCCTGCGCGCCAAGTTGAACAAGGGCGACTCGTGGCTGACATACGACCTCGCCAACCTGATTCCGGGCGGCAAGATCGATGAAAACGTGCTCGATGAGCTGGAGATGCGCCTGATCACCGCCGATGTCGGCGTCGAGACCAGCGAACGAATCCTGAAGGCGTTGCGTAAGAAAGTCGCGCGCCACGAACTCGACGATCTGAACGCGTTGCTCGACGCCTTGCGCGAGGAGCTCATGGACATCGTCCGGCCGGTGCAGGGCCAGATGGTGATCGACAGCAAGTACATACCGTTCGTCGTGCTGGTCGTGGGTGTGAATGGCGCCGGCAAGACCACGACGATCGGCAAGCTCGCCCGCATCATCAAAGCCGCGGACATGAAAGTGATGCTGGCCGCTGGCGATACGTTCCGTGCCGCCGCCGTCGAGCAGTTGCAGGTGTGGGGTCAGCGCAATGACGTGCCCGTGATCGCGCAAGCCACGGGCGCCGATCCTGCCGCCGTCGCATTCGACGCCATGCAGTCCGCGCAGGCGCGCAAGTACGATGTTTTGATCGCAGACACCGCAGGTCGACTGCACACGCAATCGAACCTGATGGACGAGCTCAAGAAAGTGAAGCGCGTGATGGGGCGTCTGGATCCCAACGCGCCACACGAAGTGTTGCTGGTGCTGGATGCGAGCCAGGGGCAGAACGCGCTCCAGCAGGCCAAACTGTTTCATGAAGCGCTGGGCGTCACCGGCATCGTGCTCACCAAGCTCGACGGCACCGCCAAGGGCGGTATCGTGTTCGCCATCGCCAGCGAATTGAAACTGCCGATCCGATATCTCGGTGTCGGCGAGAGCGTCGAAGACTTCGTCGGCTTCGAGGCCGCAGCCTTCGTCGATGCGTTGCTCAAGCGGGACTGACGCAATCTGCATGATCCGATTCGATCACGTTTTCAAACGCTACCCGAACGGCCGCGAGGCGCTGAGCGATCTGTCACTGGAGATCGACAGCGGCGAAATCGTGTTTCTCACCGGCCATTCGGGCGCCGGCAAATCCAGCCTGCTCAAGCTGATCTCGTTGATCGAGCGACCGACGCGCGGCCAGCTGATCGTCAACGGCCAGAACGTCAACGGCGTCTCACGCCGTAAAGTGCCGGCGTTTCGCCGCCAGATCGGCATGGTGTTCCAGGATCACAAGCTGCTGCACGATCGCACCATCTTCGACAACGTCGCGCTGCCGCTGATCATCGCGGGCGTCGGCACGAAGGAGATCGGCAAGCGTGTGCGGGCCGCTTTGGATCAAGTTGGCCTGCTCGGTCGCGAACAGAGCGTACCGCTCGAACTTTCCACGGGCGAACAACAACGTGTCGGCATCGCACGCGCCGTCGTCAGCAAACCGCCCGTCTTGATCGCGGACGAGCCGACCGGCAACCTCGACCCGGAGCTGTCGCTGGAAGTGATGAACATCTTCCGCCGCTTCAACGAAGTCGGCGTCACGGTGCTGGTCGCAAGCCACGACTTGTATCTGCTCGAGCATTTTCCGGTGCGTCGCGTGCGGCTGGAAGGCGGTCGAGTTGCCGATGACATTCCAGCCGGCATCAGCGCGGGTGAGAAACTCGTCGACCCGGCCAAGCTCATCACCGGCTCGGAGGCAGCGACGCGATGATCGCCTGGCTGACGCGACACGCGCAAACTTCGATCGGCTCGCTCGGCCGATTGTCACAACACAAGCTCGCGACGCTGCTGACCGTGCTGGTCATTGGCATCGCACTCGCGCTGCCCGCGTGTCTGCATCTGCTGATCAGCAATGCGCAGAACGCAACGGGAAACTGGAACAAGGCCGTCGATCTCACGGTGTTTCTGAAGCGCCCGACCTCTGCTGAAGAAGCAACCCGCACCGGCGAGCGCATCAAACAGCGGCGCGATGTGAGCAACGTCGAGCTCGTCACGGCCGACGCTGCGCTGAAGGAGTTCCGGCAGGACTCCGGCTTCGGATCGGCTATCGATGCACTCAACGAGAATCCGCTGCCTCATACGCTGGTGGTGACACCGGCGGCGGACTTCACCACGTCCGCGAACCTCGACAGCCTCGCTGCCGACCTGCGCGCCATGCCTTCGGTGGAGATCGTGCAGCTCGACACCGCCTGGGTGAATCGGCTCAACGCCATCCTCGAAACCGTGCGCCGTGGGTTGATCGCGGCGGCCGCGCTGCTGGCGCTGGGAGTCATGGTGATCGTCGGCAACACGATCCGGCTCGATATCCAGAATCGCCGAGCGGAGATCGAAGTGACGAAGCTGGTCGGCGGCAGCGACGCCTTCGTGCGCCGGCCTTTCCTCTACAGCGGTATCTGGTATGGGCTGGGCGGGGGCATTACCGCCTGGATCATCACGGCCGCGGTCATCGGCGTCCTGCGCGAGCCCATCACCCGTCTCGCGGGGCTGTACGGCAGCGCCTACCAACTCGGGGGCCTGAACCCGCGAGACACCCTGATCCTGCTCGGCGGCGGGATCGTTTTGGGCTGGCTGGGGTCTTACCTGGCAGCTTCCCGCCATCTCCGCGCGATCGAACCCACCTAGGGTTTCGCCAATCCGCATGCTCAGTCACGGCATTCGTGACTGAGGTTCACGGGCCGCTCGAAGGTCGAAAGACCTCAGAGTTATCAACGGTTTAGCTAAGCGCAAACCGTTCGGAACCTATGGGCGCCGCCGGAACTTTCAAGGCGACTTAGCACTCAAACATCCCGATTGCTAAACTTCTGACCACTGACTGGAGGGGAATCTTCGACATGACATCAACTGCGCTCGTTCGCTCTCATACCGAACTAGCCGCCAGCCCCCTGAACATGCTGGCCGGCCCGGTCGGCAGTCTCGATTCGTACATCGACCGCGTGTCGCGTATTCCGGTGTTGTCGCGGGAAGAGGAGCTGGATCTGGCTCGTCGCCTGCATAACGAGGAAGACCTGGACGCGGCCCGTCAACTCGTGCTGTCTCACTTGCGCTTCGTGGTGCACATCGCTCGCGGCTACACCGGCTACGGCCTGCCCGTCGGCGATCTGATCCAGGAAGGCAATGTCGGCCTCATGAAGGCGGTCAAGCGGTTCGATCCGGATGTGGGTGTGCGGCTCGTGTCCTTCGCCGTTCACTGGATCCGCGCCGAGATCCACGAGTACGTGTTGCGCAACTGGCGGCTGGTGAAAATCGCCACCACCAAGGCGCAGCGCAAGCTGTTCTTCAACCTGCGCAAGTTCAAGAAGAACCTGGGCTGGCTGACGGACGTGGAGACCAAGGCGATTGCCCGCGACCTCGGCGTGACCGCCGCCGAAGTGACCGACATGGAACAGCGGTTGAGCTCGCGTGACCTGTCCTTCGATCCGGCCCCGGATGCGGATGAAGAGGATGGCGCGTACTCACCGTCGGCCTACCTGCAGCACCCCGAAGCCGATCCGTCGGTCGCGGTGGAACGCGAGCAGTGGGACGAAGACACCGCCGAGCGACTGTCTCAGGCGCTGGAAACGCTGGACGATCGCAGCCAGCACATCCTGCGCAGCCGCTGGATGCAGGACGAGAAATCGACTCTGCACGAACTGGCCGACAAGTACGGCGTGTCTGCGGAACGCATTCGCCAGATCGAGGCGAACGCGATCAAGAAACTGCGTGGCCTGGTGGCTGACGCCGCATGAGCGACTAATGGACTGAACTAGTGTTATGGACCCTGTAAACAGAAGGGCCGGACTCGTGAAGAGCCGGCCCTTTTTATTGCTCGGGATCGGGCTTCCTGCCACGACCCTCGCGCGAGTCGGCAAAAGGCGTGACTTTTGCCTCTCGCCGCCGCCAAGGCGGCGGGGTACATCCATGTACCCGGGTTCGGTTGGTCAGCTCAACCTTTCAGTTCAGCCCTTGGTGATAGGAACGATCGTCATCTCGACTCGACGATTCTGCGCGCGACCCGACTCCGTATCGTTCGATGCGACCGGGCGTGTCTCGCCCGCGCCCACCGTCAGCAGACGCTGCTGGGTGATGCCCTGGCCGACGAGGTAGTTCGCCACTGACGAAGCGCGACGCTCCGAGAGCTGCTGGTTGTACTGATCGCTGCCGGTGCTGTCGGTGTGACCGGCCACTTCGATGACCGTCTTGTTGTATTCCTTCAGCACCATCGCGACGCCGCCCAGCGCGTTATAGAACTGCGCATTCAGATCGGCGCTGTTGGTCGCGAAGGTGATGCTGCTGGGCAAGTTCAACGTGATGTTGTCACCCATGCGAGTCACGCTCACGCCCGTGCCTTCCAGCTTCTGCCGCAGCTTCGCTTCCTGCACGTCCATGTAATAACCCACGCCGCCACCGGCCAGAGCGCCAACGCCTGCGCCGATCAGCGCGTTCTGCAGCTTGTCGCCTTTCGTGAGCAAGCCAGCCACTGCGCCAGCAGCGGCGCCGATACCCGCACCCTTGGCAGCTTTGCTGGTTTGCGTCTCGCGTGTGTACGGATTGACCGTGGTGCAGCCTGCGAGCAGGCAGGACACGACGATGCCGACACCGGCGAGCTTGGAAAAACGAACGACCATAAGGTTTCCTCTGAAGCTGAAAAAAATCGCGCAGTACTATGCGCCTGCGCAAGGCTGGGGATCAGCCTGGAAAAAACGGACTGAACCGCTACTGAATCCGTGAGTGTCCGACGCCGCTCGTTGTCGGAACTAGTATGGGATTCGCAGTTTTCGATAGATGAAACTGAGCAACCATAGCGGACCGATCATCAAAAACTGAATGTCTTTGAAAAACGACGGTCGGCGCCCCTCGTAATGATGTCCGATGAACTGACCGACCCATGCGACCGCGAACAGCGCAAGGCACACGCTCCACAACGGCCAGGGCAGGTTCTGCAGACCCATGATAACCAGTGCGACGAGCCCGGCGAACACCGCCATGCCGACGGCCAGCGACCACGACATCGCCAGGTAGTACGCCACCCCCGCCAATAGAAACAGCAAGCCCCAGTTCAACAGCGGCGAGATCTCCTGCCAGGTCCGCGGCGCGGGCACCGACCACAACAGGCCGATCAGGCTGACGACGATGACCGGTACGCAGATCCAGTGCAGGGTCTTGTTGATGCGGTTACGGTGGCTCTCGCCGTACTCGTCCAGCCATTGCTCCACGGTGCGCATCGATCCCCCTTTGCTCATCGGGACTCTTGCTCGAAGCCGCCCCACGCTACCCCGGTCAGCGGCCACCGACAAGAATTGTAGGCTTGCCGTGCAGTATCGCGCCGCCCGAGCGCGGAGGGCCGGGAATTATAGCGTTTCTCGCCTCTCCGAAGCCTGCTCCGAGCGCTGACACAGCACCTCGGCTCGGGTGCGCCCGCAGTCGCGTGCGTTATCATTCGCCCGACCAGGAGACACACATGTCAGCCAAGCCCAAAGCCGCGCCACCCGCAGCGCCCGAGCTCGATCCCGTCGATTTGTACAACGTCCGCGCCATGCTCAGCGACGAAGAGCGGTTGGTCCAGGACTCGGTCGCGAAGTTCGTCGACGAACAGGTCATCCCCATCATGGGAGACTGCTTCGAACACGAACGTTTCCCGCGCGAACTGGTCACCGGCGTCGCGGAACTCGGTCTGCTGGGCAGTTCCATCGAAGGTTACGGCTGCGCCGGTTTGAATGGCGTGTCGTACGGATTGATCTGCCAGGAACTGGAACGCGGCGACTCGGGTTTGCGCAGCTTCGTTTCCGTGCAATCCAGTTTGTGCATGTATCCCATCTACGCGTTCGGCAGCGAGGAACAGAAACAACGCTGGCTGCCGAGCATGGCCCAGGGAGAAACCATCGCGTGCTTCGGCCTCACCGAACCGCACGGCGGCTCCGATCCAGCGAACATGAAAACGCACGCGAGACGCCAGGGGAAAGACTGGGTGTTGAACGGCGCGAAAATGTGGATCACCAACGCTCCGATCGCCGACGTGGCCATCGTCTGGGCCCGCACCGACGAAGGCATTCGTGGCTTTCTCGTGGAGAAAGGCTTCAAAGGCTTCACCACGGCCACCATCAAGCACAAGATGAGCCTGCGCGCCTCGCTGACAGGCAGCTTGTTCTTCGACAACGTCGTCGTGCCGGAAGAGAACATGCTTCCCAACGTCGTCGGCTTGAAAGGCCCGCTGTCGTGTTTGACCCAGGCGCGCTACGGCATCTGTTGGGGCGTCACAGGTGCGGCGCAGGCGTGCTTGAAAGATGTCATCGAATATTCGAAGACACGCATCCTGTTCGGCAAGCCGCTCGCGGCAACCCAGGCAATCCAGATCCGCCTGGCGGAGATGGCGAGGAAGATCACAACATCGCAGATGCTGTCGCTGCAGCTCGGCCGCTTGAAAGACCAAGGCATCATGCAGCCGACGCAAGTGTCAGTCGCAAAGTGGCACAACGCCCGTGCGGCAATCGAAGTGGCACGCGATGCGCGCGACATCCTCGGCGGCGCCGGAATCAGCGTTGAGTATTCGCCAATTCGACACGCGTTGAATCTCGAGAGCGTGATCACGTATGAAGGCACTGAGACGGTTCATCAGTTGACAGTCGGCCGTGCGCTGACGGGGATCAACGCGTTCTGAGCGCTCACAAGTTCACGCTGAACGATGAGGACGCAATGAACATCTCATCCTCCTCCACCACATGCGCCACCCGCGCGCGGGGCGGCGAAACTCTCTCGCCCAAGCGGGAAGACGCGTCCCAACAAATGATCAG
>Ga0182742_1000742_pt1 | contig 47534 bp, 36 predicted proteins | sample eDN5th37CBELigMG_FD_128880 | JGI IMG/M metagenome (GOLD analysis project Ga0182742, IMG submission 128880) | Enriched Miracle-Growth compost microbial communities from Emeryville, California, USA - eDNA 5th pass 37_C BE-Lig MG (version 2)... ...
GGCTGCCGGCGTGGTTGTCGCGGGACGCCGAGTGGCCGCCGTCTGCGCCGGAGCGCTCGGCGTGGTGGTGCTCGGACCTGCGCCGGCGCGAGTCGCATCTGCGAGCGCACGTTCGACCGCAGCCAGTGCGTTGCCTGCCGAGCCCATCTGACGCGCGCCCTGCACGTATGCAGTGGCCGATTCGATGTTGCCGCTGGTGAGCGACTTGCGGGCTTCATCGGTCAGCAGCGTGCTGAACTCACGAATGGTGGTCTGAACCATCGGATCGGTCGGATCGAGACGGCGTGCTTCCAACAATGCATCGCGCGCGCTGCCATTGGTCGGCGTCAGCAGACGGCCATTGGCCATGCGATCGTTCGCAGTGTTGAGCAGCGAGCGCACGCGGTTGCCGACTTCCTGAGCCTGCGACAGTTTCAAACGTTCGCGTTCGCGACCGACCTGAGCATCCAGGAACGCCAGGCGCGGATGTGACGAATCGATATCGCGCGCGGTTTCGATCGTGCGGATGGCTTCTTCCAGACGTTCGGCCAGCAGCGCGGCTTCGGCGCGTTCGAGGATCTTGTCCACGACTGCGCGGATACCGTTCTTCGCGTCCTGGCTGTTCGGATCCAGCGCCAGCGCGCTTCGATACAGATCCAGCGCGCTCTCGCCCTGCGGCTCGATGAACTTGTTCTGATTGAACGCGTCTCGTGCCAGCGCGAGCTCGGCTTTGACCGGGTCCGGACGTTCCGGCACGCCGCCGGGCTGAGTGCCCGGTGCGGGGGCGGTCTTTACGGCTGGCGGGACTTCCGGCTCACCGGTGAACCGGTTGACGCCGAACCAGATGCCGCCGATGACGACCAGCAGGCCCGCCGCGAGCGCGCCGTAGGTCATCACGTAATTCTTGCTGCCGCCTTCTCCAGCTGCACCCCCCGTGCTCAGGCGTTCGCCGGCTGCGGATAGATCCAGGTGCTGTTTGACCGCGGCTTCCAACGCAAGACGCGTCTGGCCATGTGACAACGGCGTGAGCAGGAACCGGAAGATCCGGCCGGCAGCGGTCAGCTGCATGAGCGAGGAGCTGTCCTCGCGCTTGCCGGCGACCACCACGACCAGCTCAGGGAAATGCTGAGTCAGCTGTGCGACCATCGAGGCCACGTCCGCGGTGCTCGCGGTATCCGCGACCAGCACGCCCGGCTTCAAATTGGAAAGCTTCTCCGCGACGTGGTCCAGATCGGGAGCAAATGCGACGGAAACACCCCGGGGCGCGGCCTTTTTGACCGTTTCCACCAGATTGGCATCACGACTGAGGACCAGGATGGGCGGCTGGTGGCCTTCTTCGAGTTGCCGCAGGGCTTGTGAATCGTCGATCTCCAAATTGACCTCGTCCTGAGTGTTTCCGTGTCCTGAGGAACGACTATGTTGCGCGTTGGCCATAGACCCCTCCTGGGGGTTTTTGCTTGTCGCGTAATACTACTTATGCAAGATGGAACAGCTGAGAACTGTATCTGTCTTTTCTGGCTCGCTCGCGTGAACTGCCGCCCAAAATTGCCAAGCGCCATTCAGCAAATGTCCCTGCGCGAATTCCTCTCTTGCCTGCCCGCTGCCGACATCCGCTCCCGCGTCGGTGCCGATACGATGCCCCAAGATCGGCCAGGATGGGGCGGCCCACGTTGTGCATCTGTGCACCCCAGGCAGCGCCTGTACGTCCCTGTGCCCACTGCATTCGGGGCATCTGCCCGGCACATCCTCGGTGTCCTGTATGGCAGCGGCGTGATCCTACCCCTTTGTCGGCCGCGTGCCAGAGGTAAAGTTGTTGGCAAGTGGCTACGTCACGCTCTGCGAGACGCAAATAGGGGAATGGATGAGGACCACAGTTGCCACTCAGGCGTTAGGACTGCAGGATCTGTTCAGTTAACCGTGTTTCATTCAGCAACTTTTTCGTACCAGCCACCGTGTCCAAGCCGCCGTTAGCATCGATGCGATCTCATCGCGTCTCCTCGCCCAATGGCGCGCGTGACGACGTTTTCTATTGGCTGCGCGACGACACGCGCACCGATCCGGACGTCCTGAGTTATCTGCAGGCCGAGAACCAATACACCGAGGCCATGCTGGCTCCGGTGCAGCCGCTGATCGATCGGCTGTATACGGAGATCGTCGCGAGGCTCAAACAGGATGACTCGACCGTGCCGGTGCGTTATCACGGCTATTGGTACTCGATCCGTTTCGCGACCGGCCAGGAGTATCCCATCGTGGTGCGTTGGCCAGACGCGCCGGGCGCCGAAGAAGTCATATTGCTCGATGGCAATGCACTCGCTTCCGGGCAGCCGTTCTTTCAGTTGGGCGGCTATGAGATCAGCCCGGACAACCGGCTGCTGGCGTACACCGAGGATACGGTCGGGCGCCGGCAATATCGGCTCAGAGTCAAAGACCTCGAGACCGGCACGCTGCTGCCGGATGTGATCGAGAACGTCGACGCCGGCGTGGCCTGGGCCGAGGACAATCGCACCTTGTTATATGTGGAGAAGGATCCGGTGACGCTGCTCGGCCGGCGCATCCGTCGTCATCGGCTCGGCGATAGCGGCGAAGATGCGCTCGTCTATGAAGAGCCCGACGAGAGCTTCGATCTCACCGTCGAGCGCAGCAAGTCCGAGCGCTATCTGTTGATCGCCTCGGAGAGCACCACTTCGTCGGAGTGGCGGTATGCGCCCGTCGACGATCCGGAGTTCGATTTCAAAGTGGTCGTGCCGCGCGAGGACGATCATGAATACCAGCTCGATCATCTCGATGAGCGGTTCCTGATCCGCACCAACTGGCAGGCGCTGAACTTCCGCGTCGTGGAAGTGCCGGTCGCACAGGCCGCCGATCGCACACAGTGGCGCGATGTGATCGCGCACGATCCGGAAGTATTCATTCAGGACTTCGAGCTGTTCCGCACGTTCGTTGCGGTCAGCGAGCGCTCGCAAGGTCTGATGAACGTTCGCGTGCAGCGTTGGGGCGAAGCGCCGTTTCATCTGACGGCGGACGATCCGGCATACACCATGGCGCTCGGCTCCAATCCGGAGCTCGACACCACACGGCTGCGCTACGTCTATACGTCGCTCACCACGCCGGGCACCACGTATGAATACGATCTTGCCGACGGCTCGCGCACCGTGTTGAAACGAGAACCGGTGCTCGGCGACTTCGATCCCGCGAACTACGTCAGCGAGTTCATCTGGGCGCCGGCTCGCGACGGCGAGCGCATCCCCGTGTCGATCGTGTATCGCAAGGGCACGCCGCTGAACGGCACGGCGCCACTGTATCAATACGGCTATGGCTCGTACGGGCTGAGCATGGAGCCGGCGTTCAGCTCTTCACGGCTGTCGCTGCTCGATCGCGGCTTCGTGTATGCGATGGCGCACATCCGCGGCGGCCAGGAGCTGGGCCGGCGCTGGTACGACGCCGGGCGACTGGAACAGAAGTGGAATACGTTCAACGATTTCGTCGACGTGACGGATTACCTGGTGGCGCGAGGCTACTGTGCGCGCGATAAAGTTTTCGCTGCAGGCGGCAGCGCCGGCGGGCTGCTGATGGGCGTTATTGCCAACGTCGCAGCCGATCGTTACGCCGCGCTGGTCGCGCACGTGCCGTTCGTCGACATCGTCACCACCATGCTCGACACCAGCATTCCATTGACCACGCTCGAATATGACGAGTGGGGCAATCCGAACGAAGCCGCTGCCTACGCCTATATGCTTTCATATTCGCCTTACGACAATATCCGCCACCAGCCCTACCCAGCCATGCTGGTCACCACCGGACTGTGGGACAGTCAGGTGCAATACTACGAACCCGCCAAATGGGTCGCGAAGCTGCGCAGGCACAACACCGGGAGCCGGCCGCTGTTGTTACACGTTAATCTGGAGGCTGGCCACGGCGGCAAGTCGGGGAGGTATGAGCATATGCGCGAAGTGGCGCGAGAATACGCATTCGTCATCGCACTGGCGGAAGGCGCGAGCGTTGGGGAATCGGCGTGAGTCACACCGGGTACATTCTACTCGCCGATGACAATCCCACCGACGCGGAGTTGACGATCCGCGCGCTGGAGATCGGCGGCGTTTCACAACAGGTCGTGTGGGTGCAGGATGGCGAGGCGGCGTTGCATTACGTGTTTCGCCAGGGCGTCTATGCACAGCGCCTATCCGGCAATCCGAAGTTGATGCTGCTCGATCTGCACATGCCCAAGATCGACGGGCTCGACGTGCTGGCGCAGATCAAAGCCGATCCCAAGACACGCTCTACGCCGGTCGTGATCATGTCGTCCTCGGACCAGGAGTCCGACATGGCGCGCAGCTACGAGGCGCACGCCAACAGCTACATCGTGAAGCCAGTGGACTTCAAACAGTTCACCGACCAGGTCTCGCTGCTCGGCCAGTACTGGACGCGCATCAATCGCGCCGGTCCTTGATCTGGAAGTCACTTCGCCTCGGAATGTGCACTGCGTCTACCTTTACAGCTCAGAGTTCCCCCTAATCGTGCCAATCCCCGGGGGCGCCGGCATACTCCGAAGGCTCCACAAAGGATTCTTCTGAGGCTGGCGCGCGCGCGCCGGGAGACTGGGCATGGGTGTCATCCTGATCGCATTCGAGCGCGAGTCCGAGCAGAGTGCGCTTGAAACATTGCTGTCGGGTCGCGGTCATCGAGTGTTGAAGTCCTCGAATGGACTCGCGGCATTGGACGTCGCGCGTCGCGAGCCGCCGCAGGCCATCGTTTCCGACATCGTCCTGCCTCGCATGGACGGCTTCGCCCTGTGCCGTAAATGGAAACAGGATGAACGCCTGCAGAGCATTCCGTTCGTGTTCTATACGCGCCGGCACGACGATCCGAAGTACGAACGCTTCGCGTTGGAGCTGGGCGCCGAACGATTCCTCGCGCGCTCCACTGCGCCGGACACATTGCTTTCCGCCCTCGATGAATTGCTGCCGCCGGGTCATGTGAACGGCGCGCGCGGCCCTGTGAATGCGAATGGCAACGGGAGCTCCGCGAACGGTCACGGTAACGGGGCGAGCGGCAACACTCGCCCGATGAACATGCTCGACACGGCAGCCATGCAGCGCTTCGCCGTGCTGGAAAAGACTCAAGCCGAGGCGCTCGAAAAAGCGCAGGCCGCGCAACGTCAGCAGGCCGCTCAAGCCGAAGCGCTCGAGAAGGCTCAACGGCTGCAGGATGCGCAAGCTGAAGCGCTGGAGCGTGTGCAACGCGCACAGGCCGCACAGGCAGAAGCTTTGGAAAAGGCGCAGCGCGCACAGGCCGAAGCGGTCGAACGCGCCGAACGATTGCAGGCCGAAGCCCGGGATCACGCTCAGCAGGCGCAAGCTCAAGCCGAGGCCGTGGACAGGGCCGTGCAGGCTCAGGCACGTCTGCGTGCGCAGATCAGCGAGCTCGAAGCGGGCAATCAACGATTGGCGGCTGGCGAAGCGCGCTTCCGTCGCGTCTTCGAAAACAATCCGCAGCCGCTGTGGATCGCCGATCACGCCACCGGCGGATTCATCGCCGTCAACGACGCCGCGTTGGCCATGTATGGTTATTCGCGCGCCGAATTCCTTGGATTGAAAGCATCGGCGCTGGCAGCACCGGGCGCGGACCCTGGCGATGGGCCGATCAGCTCGCATCAGCGCAAGGATGGCAAGGCGCTGTTCCTGTCGCTGTCTTCGCAGCAGATCGAATTCGACGGTCGCAACGCCGATCTGGTCGCTGCGTTCGATCTCACGCAGCGTCTGCAAGCCGAGCGTCAGCTGCAGGAACAGGCGAAGGCCGATAACGCGCTGCTCGACGCCGCGGCCGATGGCTCATGGTTGCTGGGCAGCGATGGACAGATCCAGGACGTGAACGCGACCTATTGCCGCATGTCCGGCTACAGCAAGGAAGAGCTGTTGCGGATGAATGCCGCCGACATCGAGGATCCCACCTCCGGCGAAACGACGATGCGATTGCAGCTCGGTCGCGTGCGCGGTGGCGGTCGTTACGAGACCAAGCACCGTCGCAAGGACGGCACGCTGTTCGATGTCGAAGTGAGCGTCGGATTGCTGGAGAACACACGCGGCGACAGCATCGTGCTGATTCGCGATAGCGGTGCGCGCCGTCGCGATCAGATCGCGCAGCGGATACAGCAGCGTCAGTCCGATTTTCTGGTCGACCTGTTCAAGCACGCCGACTCGTTCGATGAGTCCGCGATCGTGCGGCGGGTGATCGAGCAGGCCATGGAAGTGGTGCGCAGCCCACTGGGCTATCTGTACTTCGTGGATAACGCGCAGAAGACCATGACGCTTGCCGCCTGGCGCGATGGCAGCCGCCCACAGGTGGTGATGGCAGATTCGGAGCCGCAGCCGATCGGTCGCGCGATGATGCTCAGCGAATGCGTGCGAGGTAAGCACGCGACCTGGACCAATGACATCGCCCGCAAGCCGCAGAACGACGGTCTACCCGACCTGACGCGCTTCCTGGCCGTGCCCATGGTCTCCGGTGATGAAGTGGTCGCCGTGCTCGGCGTCGGCAATCGGGACACGAATTACGCCGAAGAGGACCAGCGCGCGCTCGCTGCGTTGGCCGATGGAGCCTGGCGCGTGCTGCACTCGAAGCGTGCGCATGCCGTAACGTTGAGTGCGCTCCAGCGCACCGACGTGGCGTTGCAAGGCATGATTGATTCGTTCGTGCGGATGAGCGAGCGGCACGATCCCTACACCGCCGGCTCGTCGCGTCGACTCGCCGCGTTGGCCGTCGCGATCGGACGAGAAGCGGGCCTCGATGGCGAGCGCCAGCATGGCTTGAGAGTCGCGGCGCTGTTACACGACATTGGCAACATTGCCGTCCCGGCGTCCATTCTCGCCAAGCCGGCGCCGCTGACCGAAGCGGAGCTCGCGCTCATGCGCACTCATGTCGAAGAAGGCTGCCAGCTGCTCGCCGATATCGATCTGGGCGCACCGATCGCCGACATCATCTACCAGTCGCACGAGCGCTTCGATGGCAGCGGTTATCCGCATGGCGTGAAGGGCGAGGAGATCATGATCGAAGCCCGCATCCTCGCGATCGCCGATACGGTCGAAGCCATGTGCTCGCCACGACCGTATCGACCGGCCCTGGGCATGGATGCTGCGATCGAAGAGATCAATCGGGGCGCGGGTAAACTTTACGACCAGCATCTGGTCGCGGCCTGCACACGACTGGTGCGCCAGCACGGATTTACTCTTCCGGAATAGAAGTGACTAATGACTAATGATCAATGACTGGTCAGAGGCCGGACTGCCTTGGATCTTCTTCTGACCATTCATTAGTCAGCAGTCAGTAGTCACTTCCTGTCTTCATTCTAGGCGTCGCCACTAAGCGTCGCTGCAAGTTCCCGACTTACGCCTGCAGGATTTCCTGAATGCGTTTGGGGGCTAGCCCGATATGTCACATTGGCGCCTTCCGACACAATGCGCTCGTCGTCAAGGGCAAAGCCGTTCGAAAGACGGTGACGCAAAGCCTCCGGTCCTCTGGCGCCGCTGTTCCAGCAGCCGCACCAAAGATAGCGGGGTTGCCGTTACAACCCGACTTTCATCAGGTTGTATCGTGAAGTCCTTCGGCCTGCCGCCCGCGCTCCTCGAGCGCCGGTCCAGCAAAGCCAGCTTCCCTTGCCAGACACAGGTGCTCGCACCGACAGGTCGTTCGACCGCGTCGTGGGCGCGAGCTGGCATCGGTACACATGTGCTTTGCTGGAGCAATAAATGCGCTTCGCGTCTTCTCTCGCCGCCGTCGTGGCGTTCGCTTCTTTCGCGGGCGTCGTATCCGCCCAGACGGTCAATCGGCCGCCGACCATCAGCGGCACGCCGCCGTCGGTCATCAAGGTCAACACTTCGTACAACTTCCAGCCGACCGCGGTCGATCCGGAAGGCAAGGCGCTGAAGTTCACGCTCGTGAACAAGCCGGGCTGGATGGTGCTCGCGCCGAACAGCGGCCGTCTCATGGGCTACCCGAAGTCGCCCGGCACCTACAGCAACATCATCCTGCGCGTCAGTGACGGCGTGAACACGGTGTCGTTGCCGGCGTTCTCGGTCACGGTCAACAGCACAGGCACAGTCGCTAACCGCGCGCCGACGATCAGCGGCACGCCGGCGACGACTGCGACGGTCGGCACTGCGTACAGCTTCCAGCCTTCCGCGAACGATGCCGACGGCAACACGCTCGGCTTCACCATCGCGAATCGTCCGAGCTGGGCGACATTCAACACCTCGACCGGCCGATTGAGCGGCACACCCACCGCGACCGGCACCTTCAGCAACATCCAGATCCGCGTGAGCGACGGCCGTGCGACCACTTCGCTGCCGGCCTTCTCGATCAACGTCACCAACAGCTCGAATCGGGCGCCGGTCATCAGCGGCACGCCGGCGCGCTCGGTGAACGCGGGCAGCGCCTATAGCTTCCGGCCGACCGCGAGCGATCCGGATGGCAACTCGCTCACCTTCTCGATCGCGAATCGTCCGAGCTGGGCTTCGTTCAACACCAGCAACGGTCAGCTGTCCGGCACGCCGAGCGCTTCTCAGGTCGGCACGTACAGCAACATCACGATCCGCGTGAGCGACGGTCGTGTAACCACCTCGCTGCCCGCGTTCTCGATCGCCGTGGTCGACGTTTCCAACGGCGGCGCGGTGCTGAGCTGGACTGCGCCGACGAGCAACACGGACGGCAGCACGCTGACCAATCTCGCCGGCTATCGCATCTCCTACGGCACCAATGCGAGCGCGCTGACGCAGACGGTGCAGGTGGCGAACCCGAGCGTCACCAACTACACGATCGGCAATCTGTCGCCAGGCACCTACTACTTCTCGGTGCGTGCATACACGAGCAACGGCACGGAGAGCGCGAATTCGAACGTGTCCTCGAAGGTCGTGCGGTAAGCAGCAACTGCTGAAACGTCGATGCAGCAACGGCGGCTGGAGCGATCCAGCCGCCGTTTGCTTTTGCGTCGACGGCAAGACGCCTCGGCGCTGCTGCAGCTCGCGTTGCGCGAGCACACTCACCAGCGTCCGGATTCTGACGCGGTTATGTGAATTTCCGGTTGATATTTCACCGCTGCGCTGTCGGCCGCCACCGACAGTTGCACAAACAATAGTCCTACGATTTACTCCGCCTCGACCACGAAGTTTTGTTCAATCGGTTTTTGTCGAATCGCATCGACTCTACTGGACGCAGCCTCACGGCGGCGAGAGCCGGTGAGAGAGACGAATCGAACGATCAACGCTTCACCAGGGCATAACCGTCGAAAGACGGCGACGCAAAGCCTCCGGTCCTACGGCGAATGCTGGGGATAGCGGGGTTGCCGGCCAGCTCTCGCGTCACCGAGCTGACCGTCATCCTTCCTTCCTTTGCTGCTGTTCGATCCAGCTCTTGCGGCCCTGGGGTCTTCAAGATCACGGGTAGATGACAAGTCGAAAGGGCTCGGTCGCTTTCGACAAGAAGACACTGGGAGCAGCAGAAAGTGATATCGGCAAACCCGTCGAAAGGCGGGGACGCAAAGCCTCCGGTCTACTGGAACGCCGCGTGCGATGCGCAGCGCTCCTATGACAGCGGGGTTGCCACTGTCGCCAACGTCACGAGCTTCGCAAGGCCCCTTGCAAGCGCGTGCACAGGCGATGGTGCGACGTATGAGCTGCCGATCGCGCACGACCGTGTGCGCGCCAACTTTTCCCTGCGCTTCGAGCGTCGCGGCCACGTCGCGACGACTGCCTTATTTCCGGAACACAGCAGCGCGATCCAGCACCGGTCCTCGGGCCGTCGTTGTCGCGCGCGAAGCCAAGGTACGAGCCATGATTCCAACTATTTTCGGGAAGACCTTCCTGCAGCGGGCGCTGCTGGCGTTGATCGCCGCGTCGTTGAGTGGTTGCTTCGACAGCGGATCGGACGGTAACGACAGTCCGACGCAGGACGCGGTTTCGGAGCAGCCCAATCAGCCGCCCGAAGTCGATGGCATTCCGGCGGCGGCGGCGATCGTTGGCGAGCTGTACTCGTTCAAGCCCGACGCCATCGACGCCGATGACGATTTCCTCGAGTACTTCATCACCAACCAGCCCGCGTGGGCGACCTTCGACACCGAGACCGGTCTGCTGACTGGCACGCCGCAGGAAGCGCACATCGGCGACAGCGAAGAGATCACCATCACCGTCACCGACGGCCGCGACACGCGCTCCATCGGCCCCTTCAGCATCAAGGTGAATGCGCGACCGCAGACGCCGAATGCACCGCCGACCCTGTCCGGCACGCCGCCGACCTCGGTGATCGTGGATCAGGAGTATCTGTTCCGGCCCACGTATGCCGATCCGGAAAACGATCGGCTGCGCTTCTCGATCTCCAATCGTCCGTCGTGGGCCAACTTCAGCACCACGAGCGGTCAGCTGCGCGGTACGCCAGGTGCGGCCAACATCGCGACCTATTCGAACATCCGCATCAGCGTCAACGATGGCGCCAACACGGTCACGCTGCCTGCGTTCTCCATCCAGGTGCGCGGTCTCGACAATCGTGCGCCGACGATCAGCGGCACGCCGGGCACGAGCGTGCAGGCTCTGCAGACGTACACGTTCACGCCGGTGGGCAGCGATCCGGATGGCGATACGCTGGTCTATCAGATCAACAACCGGCCGCGCTGGGCGACTTTCAACAGCGCCACTGGCGTGTTGACCGGCACGCCGGCGACGACCGATGTCGGTACGTACTCGAGCCTCATCATCAGCGCGAGCGACGGCCGCACTACGGCGGCGTTGCCGGCATTCTCGATCGTGGTCACGGCGGCGCCCAATCGCGCGCCGACGATTTCCGGTACTCCTCCGACGAGCGTGGCCGCTGGCGCGGCGTATTCGTTCACGCCGGTGGCCAACGATCCGGACGGCAACAACATCAGGTTCTCCATCCAGAACCGACCGAGCTGGGCGACATTCGACGAGACGACGGGCAGGTTGAGCGGTACACCCGGCGTCGCGGGCACGCACTCGAACATCCGCATCACCGTGACCGACGGCGATCTGAGCGCAACGCTCCCGGCGTTCTCGATCAATGTCACCGGTGCGACCAACCGCGCACCGACCATCAGCGGCACGCCGACGACCAGCGTGTCGACGGGAACGGCGTATAGCTTCCGTCCGACCGCGAGCGATCCGGACGGCAACACGTTGACCTACTCGATCGCGAATCGTCCGAGCTGGGCAACGTTCAACGCAACCACCGGCCAGCTGTCCGGAACACCGACCTCGTCGAATGCCGGCACGTATTCGAACATCGTGATCTCGGTCAGCGACGGCTCGCTCAGTGCATCGCTGCCGTCGTTCGCGATCACGGTCGTGCAGGCTTCCACCGGCAGCGCAACGCTGTCGTGGACACCGCCGACCCAGAACATCGACGGCTCCTCGCTCAGCAACCTGGCCGGCTATCGCATCCTGTACGGCCGGACCTCCTCCAGCCTCGATCAGACGCTGCAGGTCGCGAATCCGGGCACCGCGAGCTACACGATCACGGGCCTGGCTTCGGGCGTCTGGCACTTCCGCGTGAAGGCGTACAACTCCAGCGGCGCCGAAAGCGACCTGTCGAACAGCGGCTCCAAGACCATCCCGTAACCGGCGGCCGAACGGCCGGCGCAATCCTTCCAAGGCCCGTCTCGTGCGGGCCTTTTTCTTGCTGCCGGCGCGAAGATGACCGGCCTGTCAGGAAGTCCGATGGGTCGGGTCAATGTTGTATTCTCGACCGGATCTGCAATCCCAACGCGGCGCCGCCGCGATACCGGAGTGGTCACTATGCAGCCGAGGCTCAGCGGTGTTTGCCTGTGTCTGGCACTTGCCGCGCTTCCCATCGTCGCAGCAACGGGTGCGACACCTGCGGCCGTTCGTGTAGATTTTTCCGAGCACACGTTGAAGAACGGATTGCGGGTGCAGCTGGCCGAAGATCACAGCACGCCTGTCATTGCGGTGAACGTCTCTTACGACGTGGGCTCTCGCAACGAGCGCCCGGGCCTGACCGGCTTCGCGCATCTCTTCGAGCACATGATGTTCAAGGGCTCGAAGAACGTCGGCGATGGCGAGCACTTCTACCAGGTGTTCACCAATGGCGGCGCCATGAACGGCACCACCAGCTCCGACATCACCGTCTACTACGAAGCGCTGCCGGCGAATCAGCTGGAGATGGCGCTGTTCCTGGAAGCCGATCGGATGCGCTCGCTGGACATCACGCAGGCCAAACTCGACAACCAGCGCCAGGCAGTTCAGGAAGAGCGTCGGCTGCGGGTCGACAACCAGCCCTACGGCCGCTCGTACGAGCGCTTCGATGAACTGTTCTACGACAAGTTCGGCTACAAGCATTCCACCATCGGCTCGATGGAGGATCTGAACGCGGCCAGCGTGGCGGACGTGGCGGAGTTCTTTCGCATCTACTATGCGCCGAACAACGCGGTGCTGACCGTGGTGGGCGACTTCAAGCGCGATGAAGCGCTGGCCATGATCAAGAAGTACTTCGAGGACATCCCGCGTCAGCCGGCGCCGCCGCCGGTCGATCTGATCGAGCCGAAACAGACCGCCGAGCGTCGCGAGACTCTGACCGATCCGCTGGCGCGCGCGCCGCGGATTCTGATCGGCTACAAGATCGGTGTCGGTAACGACGCAGACCAGGCGGCGTTGCAGGTGCTCTCATCGGTGCTCCAGGGCGGCGACAGCTCGCGGCTGTATCAAAGCATCAGCAAGGAGAAGGAGCTGGTCTCCGGCATCGGCGGCTACGTCGAAGAGCGGATCGGCACCGGCGGCTTCTATGTGATCGCCACCGTGCGGCCGGATCAGAAGCCCGATGTCGTCGAAGCGGCCATCTACGATGAGATCGAGCGCATCAGCGAAGAGCCCATCGCCGACTGGGAGCTGCAGAAGGCGCGCAACGCGACGCGGCTCGGCTATCTGCAAAGTATTCGAAGCGCGCAGAATCGCGCCAACATCCTCGGCAGCTACACCATCCTGTTCAAGGATCCGCATCTGATCAACACGCGCCTGTCGAAGATCGAGGCCGTCACGCGCGGCGACGTGCAGCGGGTCGCGAGGAAATATCTGATTCCTACGAACCGGACCGTGCTGACGACCTTGCCGGCGCCAGCCGCACCGGCGACCCCGGGACCGTGAGCGAGCGCGCCATGAACAGATACACACACAAGACCACCATGCTCGCGCTGTTGTCGTCGTTGCTGTTGTCGCACGCATCGGCGCAGGAGCCCACACCAGGTCCGGCCGCGCCGGCCGGAGCGTCGACCAAAGGGGTCGAGTTGAAAGGCAAAGTTCCCGTCAATCCCCAGACCTTGCGAGTGCAGCTGCCGAAACCGCAGGAAGCGGTGCTGAAGAACGGGCTGCGAGTTTCGCTGTTGGAAGATCACAAGCTGCCGACGTTCTCGATGCAGCTGTACTTCAACGGCGGCGGCCTGGCCGATCCCGAGGACAAACGCGGGCTCGCGATGGTGACTGCGAGTCAGCTGCGCGAAGGAACCAAACAGCGCTCCAGCCGTGAGATCGCCGAACAGCTCGCGACGCTCGGCGCCGGCTTGTCCTCGAGTTCCGGGCCGGCCTCGGGTGAGAGCGTGGTTTCACTGACCGGCCTGAGCGACAACGTCGATCAGACCCTGGCGATCGCCGCCGATGTGATTCGCAACCCGACGTTCCCCGCGGGCGAGCTCGACAAGTTTCGTGCGCGCTATCTGGCTCAGTTGCAAATCCAGCGGGCGAACCCCGGGTTCCAGGCGCAGGAGCAGTTCATGCGCGCCATCTATGGCGAGCATCCCGGTGCGCTGGTGGTGCCGAGCGAAGCAGTTATCAAAGGACTGACCAGCGCCGATCTCGCTGCCTTCCATGCCGCGCGCTATCGCCCGAACAACGCCTTTCTGATCGCGCATGGCGACATCACCTTGAAAGAGCTGGTCGCCAAACTGGAGCATCACTTCGGCGGATGGGCCAAGGCCGACACCACCAAGGTGTCGCTGCCGCCGCCCAAGGGACCCGAGAAGGGGCGCGTGCTGCTGGTCGATCGGCCCGGCTCGGTGCAGACCTCGTTGTGGCTGGGCTCGCTGGGCATCGAACGTAACAGCGATGACTACTTCGCCGTCCTGGTCATGAATCACATCCTGGGCGGCGGGCCGGCTTCCCGATTGTTCATGAACCTGAGGGAGGACAAGGGCTTGACCTACGGGGTCTACAGTTCATTCACCGGCACGACTTTCCCCGGCGTGATGGTGGCGAGCACCGACGTGCGCACCGCCGTGACCGAGGATGCAATGCGCGAGCTGGATCTCGAGCTGAAACGTATCGCCAACGAGCCGGTGTCGGAACAGGAGCTGACCAATGCGCGGCGTGCCCTCATCGGCCGTTTCGCGCTATCTCTGGATTCGCCGCAGTCGCTCATGGGAAATCTCGCGACCCAGAAGATCTACAAGTTACCGGCGGATTACTGGGATACCTACCCGCAACGTGTGGAAGCCATCACGCCTGCCGACATCCAGCGCGTCGCCAAGAAATATTACGACCGCGAGCGCCTGCAGATCGTTGCCGTGGGCGACGCCGGGCAGATCGGCAAGGTCCTGGAAAAATATGGAACGGTCGAGTCCGCAACTGCGATGTGACGGGTTGCTCGAGAACATGCCAGCCAAGAACAACACATGAATACGCCTACGCCTCACGCTCCGGCCTCGCCCTTTGCACGATTGCTGTCGCGCCTCGCACCAATCCAACCGGCCGAGACCGGGGCGGTGGTCGCTGCATTCTTCCTGTTCTTTTTCATGTGGAGCGGGTACTTCTCCGTGCGGCCGGTGCGCGAGACCATCGGCACCATCGTCGGCCGCGACAAGCTTGCCGACATCTGGATCATCACCTCCATCGTTTCGGTGCTGATCATCCCGATCTACGGCGCCGTGGTCGCACGCTTTCGCCGCAGCGTGTTCCTGCCCTGGATGTATGGTCTCGTCGCGCTCGTGCTGGTGCTCACCGGGCTGGCGTTGCGTGGACAAGAGATCAACATGGTCGCGGGCAAGTTCTTCTACGTGTTCATAAGCGTGGTCAACCTGTTCCTGATCTCGGTGTTCTGGAGTTTCCTGCTGGAGCTGTTCGATCGCGGCCAGACCAAGCGTCTGTTCGGCGTCATCGCGGCGGGTGGCAGTGCGGGCGCGCTGGTGGGGCCCTTGATCTCGGATGTCGCGGTTCCCTACATCGGCAACAGCGGCGTGCTGTTCTTCGGCGCGTCGTTGTTCGTCGCTGCGATCTTCTGTCAGCGCGTGCTGCTCGGTGTCTGGTCGGTGCGAACCGATGCTTCGAACAAGGCCGAGGATCGTCCCATCGGCGGCAATCCCTTTGCCGGCGCGATGATCATCCTGCGTTCTCCGTACGTTCTCGGCATCGCGCTGTTCGTTGTGGGCATCTCCTGCGTGAACACGCTGCTGTACTTCGAACAGCTGCGGATGGTGGAGGAGTATTTCCCCGAGCTGGAGAATCGCACGCGGATCTTCGCGCGCTTCGACTGGGTCGTGCAGTCGCTGACCGTGCTGTCGCAAATCTTTCTGACCGGGCGTATCGCGCAGAAGTTTGGCGTGAAGGCGCTGATCACGTTCGTACCGGTGATCATGGTCATCGCATTTGCCGGGCTGGCGGTCTCCGGTTCCTTCGCGGTGCTGACGATGGTGGTGATCGGTCGTCGCGCGATGGAATACGCGTTCGTGCGTCCGGGCCGCGAAATGCTGTGGAGCCCGCTCGACAAGGAAACGAAGTACAAAGCCAAGAACACCGTCGACGTACCGGTGTATCGACTCTCGGATGCGATGTCCGCTCAGCTGAACAACTGGGTTGCGGGCGCGGGCTTTGGCATCGCTGCAGTGGCCTGGCTCGGCGCCGGTGTTGCGGCTCTTTGGGCGGTGCTGGGCTTCGGGCTGGGTCGCAGCTTCGAAGACAAAGAGAAGCTGCAGGGCGAGAATCGGACGGTGGGGAACGCGCACCAGCCCGAAGGCCGCCGCGTTCCCGGCTGATCAATCAATCGTTCAGCACGAATCTCACTTGTAACACGGCGCGCTGGGCCACCGGCGCGCCGTTCTTGCGAATCGGCTCGAATCGCCATTTGCTCACGGAGTCGAGCGCGGCCTTGTCGAAGACCTGGGTCGGCGCCGAGTCGCGCACCCGCAGATCCCGAGTACTGCCGTCCGGTGCGATCGTGAACTCGACTTGCACCCAGCCTTCGATGCCGGCGCGTTGAGCGTCTCGTGGATACACCGGCGGGACTTCGCGCGTGCGTTTCAACGAGGCGGCAATGGCGACGTTCTCGGCGAAGTCGCGCTTCTCCTGCGCGACAGCCAATTGTTCCTGTAACGTGCGGACGGCTTGCATGCCGGGGATCAACGCATCGGCGCGGCCGATCAGCGCCGCAGCGTCATCGACGTTTTCGACAGCCAGCGCAGCGCGTGCCCGATCCAGTAGAACGAATGCCAGGCGCTGCTGCTCGGTTCTCACTTCGTCTGCATCTGGATAACGCTCGCGTATGGACATCATGCTGTCGAACGCGTTGTTTCCCGCAGGAGAGATGAGCGCGCCGCTCTCGAGCAGGCGGGTGACTACAGCGATCTGCTCAGTCAACGTCGGTTCCTGCGGTTCTGGGAGTTCAGCTGTCGGGTCGATCGTGTCTGCGACTTGCTCTTCCGCAGGCGCGTCCGCGATCGACTCCTCCTCGGCGAGCTCACGAGCGATCGCTTCCGCCAGGTCCTTCTCGGCGGCGTTCGTCTGCGGCTTTGGCGTCGCACGGGTCAGTGCCAACAGCTGCGCTCGCAAGGCTTCGAGACGCGGATGATCGGGAGCCGCTCTTTGCAAGGCTGTCCAGGCTGTCACGACGCGTGGCGCGCTCCGTTCTCCCAGCGCTTTGACGACGCGTTGCTCGAGCGCGTCGATGACTTTCTGCATGCCGGCCTTGGCGTCGGCGTTGTTCGCGTCGAGCGTCAGCACGTCCCGATAGTATTGAAGTGCATTGTCGCCGCGAGGATCGATGAGACGACCGCTGAGATAAGCGATCTGCGCGCTGCCCAGCTTGGACTTGACCTGATCGGCCACGGGAGCATCGCTGACATGTGCCGTCTGCAAGGTCGCCGGTAAGCCTGGTTCGCCCGAGTGCAACCAGAGAGTGAATGCAACTACGGCGGCGAGCATACCTGCGCCGGCGGCTACGGTTTTGCCGAGATAGGGACGCTTGCGGGCAATCGTGCGGACTGCCTGCAGAGCGACGGGCTGCACGGCGCCCAGTTCGTTGTAGCGACGCGTGGCCGCATTGAGGAACTGAAAGGCGCGCCCCGGTGAAATGGGCTTGTGCAGGAAGCGATAGATCCGGCCGGTGCTGAGCAGGGAGGCCACCGCACCTTCCTCTTCCCGCCGGCCGGTGGCCATGAAGATCAGCTCGGGGAACTGCGCCTGCAGGCGTTCCAGCATCGAAGCCACATTGCCGTGGAACGAGCCCAGGTCGACGATGAGGACGTCGCAACGGCCGCCGACCAGGTAGTCCACGGCAGCATCGGCGGAAGGAACATCCCAGAGAGCGTGCTCGGACCCTGCGGAGGATCGCAGGGTCGCGAGCAAACCGGCATCCGAGCTCAGTACGACGACATCAATGACCTGACCCGGCCGCGCCGCAGTGGTGCGGACCGTGTTGAGGAAGTCATCGGACCGCGTGCTCGGCACATCATCCTCGGCTCATCGAAAGGGCCCTCCCGGCGCCTTTCGATCATTGCGTGAAGTTCCTCATTCCAGGCAAACGACCAGCTGCGCCGAATGGCTGCGCCAGTTGATCGGAATGACGAAGGAGCGAATGTTGTCGGGAGTGACGATCTTCTCCGGCTCCCCGGCCACCACGGTGGGCACCGAGATCATGAAGTCCTTGCCGAAGTCCCGGCGCGCGTTGCCCGAGATGGTGTTGGCGACTTCGCCGACCAGATCGCACATGTTTTCCTGGGTCAGCTCCGTTTCACCCATGCGCATCAGCATGACGGTGAGCATGGGGCGTGACGCCGTGAAATAAACGATGCCGCGGCGCTTGCCCGCGATCGAGATCATCCCGGTGAATTCCTGAATCGTGGGTCTGCCTTCCTGCACGATATAGGGCGAGCCGACCGAGGCGGGCTGGTTGGCCGCGGTCGCGAAGTAGTGCGTCGTTCCTTCGACGAACGTTTCCAATTCAACTTTAGTCATCATTGCCGGCGCCCCTCAACAGCTCTTCCAGCGCTTCCGTAAGCTGGCGATCTGTGAATGGTTTGCAAAGAAAGCCATTGGCGCCCTTCTTCAAAGCTTCGATGGCGGTGGCCTTGTCGGAGAGTGCCGAAATCACCAGGATGAGAACGTCCGGCTTGATCTTCACCAGGTTCTCGACGCATTCGATGCCATCCATCTCGGGCATCGTGATGTCCATGGTGACGACGTCGGCCGGCTCCTTGCGGAAGGCCTCCACGGCCTGCTTGCCGTTCGCCGCAGTGGCGATCACTTGCAGACGCTCGATCTGCAGTTCTCGCTCGATCTTGCGGCGAATTATGTTCGAATCGTCACAAATCATGAGCTTGAGCTTCCCGTTCGTCAACGGTGCAGCCTTGGCATTGGCGCTCGCCATTACAGTCCCTCTTAGTCTTCAGTATTCCAGGGCGAAGTTGTTCGGTCCGTCACATAAAGGGCGATCAGGCCGCCACCGCTCGCTGGGTCGCGGGTAGCCAGATCTTGAACTTGGAGAACTTGCCGCCAGCCGAAGCCAGGCCGACGCGGCCGCCGAGCTCGGCGACCAGGATCCGGACCAGGTCCATGCCGGCGCCACGGCCCGCATCGGTGGTCACGCGATCCGCCGTCGAGAAGCCGGGGCGGAAGATCAGCGCCATGGTCTGGCGCGGGTCGAGCAATGCAGCCTGGGCCGGCGTGATCAGGCCACGTTCCACCGCGACTTCCTTGATCCGTTCCAGCTGCAGGCCGCGGCCGTCGTCCTGCACGATCAGCTCGAAGCCGTCGGTGCCGCGAGGCGTGAATTCCACGGCCAGGGTGCCAGCGGCCGCTTTGTTGACCTTGGTGCGCTCGCCCGGCTCTTCGATACCGTGCACGACCGCATTGCGGACCAACTGAATGGTGATGTCCTTGACTGCGCGGCGATAAGCCTCGGGCACGGCCTCCAGGCCGGCGCATCGCAGATTGACTTGCTTGGACTGGCTGCTGGCGACGCGTGCGGCGAGATCCTCGAGCGTGCGTTCCAGACCGCCGATCGCACTGGTCGTTTCGCCCAGATCGGGCGGGGCGGCGATGGCCTTGGTGATCTGGGTCTGATCCTGACCGGCCAGCCACTGATCCACCTTCTCGGCGCCGACTTCGCCGCCGGCGGTGCGCTTGGTGGCGATGGCGTGGTGCAGGTCGACCAGCCGGCTCAACATCTCGCGCACCTGGGCGAGGTGGTTGAACAGATCGTCCAGCTTCACGACCAGCGGCAGGAAGTCGCTACCCGAGAGCGACTGGCGGCCCTTCAGGTCGTTCAAGGATTCTTCGAATGCGTGGGCGCGCTGCTCGACGGTCTTCAGGCCCAGCGCCGCCGCTTCGCCCTTGACCGCGTGCACCTGACGATAGATGCCGTCGATCTTGGCGCGGAACGCCGATTCTTCGCGCGCCGGCTCCTTGAGGATGGAGTTCACCATCTTCAACGACACGTCGGCGTCGGTGAGGAAGCTGGTCAGGCTGTCCGGCTCCACGTGCAGGATGCGCAACAGCAGGTCGAGCTGCGCCTGCGCCTTCTCCTGCGATTCCTGCAGTTCCCGCGACAGCATCACGCGCTTGGTCACATCGTTAACCGTCACCAGCAGGTGGGACAGCGAGCCTTCGGATTTCACGCGGTTGAAGTCGAATTCCAGGAAGTGGGTATCGAAGCCGCCGGCCGGGTTGTCGAAGTGCACTTCCACTTCGTTCAACGGGTTGATGGTCTTCACCAGTTTCTCGTTGACGCGCTCGCCCCACAGCAGCGCGACATAGTCCATCGCCGTCCGCAGGGTTTTCTCCGGGACGATGTCCTTGAGCAGCTTGTCGAAGGTCAGGTCCGCGAACTCCTCGCGACGGAAGATGGCGTTGAGCGCCATCGAGCGCTCGCTGCCGAGCTTCAGGTCCTTGTCCAGAAGGAACAGGCCTTCGTTCACCGTGCGCAGAATGTCCTGCGTTTCCTTGCGCTGCCGGTTCGCGGATGCTTCCTCCTTGCGCAAGTTGCGAGCGAAGAACAGGAAGATCGCGCCGAGCAGCAGCAATGCCGCCACCATGCCGCCGATCTGGATGTAGCGCAGCGTGTCGGTCTGTTTACGGCTGTAGGCTTCGACCTCGTTGGAGAGGTTCGTCAGCACCCGGGAAAGCTGGCCATGAGTGGTGTTGCCGTACTGGGTGAGGTCGTTCAGTGCGCCCTGCAAGCGCCGACCGCGTGGGCTGAGCTGAACGATGGACGCCGAGGGAGCGGCGACTACCGGAGCTGCAGCCTTGCCGTTGGCGGCAGGTGCCGGAGCGGGCGCCGGCTGGGTGGCCACATAGGGCGAGCCGGAGAAGCGCAGGATCGGATCGAGCTTTGCCTTGTAGCCGTCCCACAGCTTGGCAGCGCCTTTCAATTGTTCGACTGCCGCCGGCGTGGTGATGGACGGCAACACCAGGATCTCACCGGTGGTGTCCGTGATCATGCCGCCGTTGGCCAGGCTGTTCAGGGAGTTGTCGAACGCGGCGGCCGCCTTGCGGAGGCTTTCCAGCGTCTCTTCTATTTTTTCGCCGTTCTGCAGGCGCTGGGCCAGTTGCACGCTGGCGTCATACACCGCACGAGGTTGTTGCGCCCGGTTTTCGAGGAAACGCACGCCCGCGACGTTGTCCGAGAACTGGCCGGCTTTGCCGTGGTTCACCGCCAGGATGATGGCCATGAACACCAGAAACCCGGTGATCGCGAAGACGATTCCTTTGTACCGACCTAGATCAAGAATTCCCATGTCCTCTCCCCTTGGTCGCGCGCGGCGTGCTAGGCCCGCGCAGACCTACCCTCAAGCCGGAATACGCGAAAAGCCCACGCTCATCCCCGTGTTGCGACGAGGTGATGTCTTCCCAGACTGCGGCTTTCCGCTCCCTGATGAACAAGTATCTAATCTGACAATAAGCACTTTGACTGTCGCTCGACTGAGTTCCCGTTTTTTAATCGCGAAAACATGCGCCAGTTCAAAGTTTCGCGCAGTCGATTGCGCGATTCGCGCTCGTCTCAACTTCCGGAAAGGCTCAAATCTGTCGCCGGACCTGCCTGGCGCCGCTCCCCAGCAAACGGCATGGCTCGAACCCGCTTATGTGACAGGCCTGCAACAGTGCGCCACCGATACTTCGCCGAAGGCGCTGCAGCAGACAGTTTGGCCTGCGAGGGTGGGGTCCAGTCAATGGCGCGTTTATGCGACAAGCAGGCGTTTTCGACGCCATTGCAAGCAGTTACGCACCGCGATAGGTAACCGGGGACGCTCGACAAGCCCGGGGCCGCCGCTCATGATGCGCTCCTTGCGATGGACCAACGCTCCCGTTCAGCTAGCGAGGCTGGCAACGAGGGCCGACTTTCATCAAGGATCGCCGTAGGGTCATGAGCAAAATAGAATTCAAATCGCACGTGCCCGTTGCGCAAAAACCGGCGCTGGAAGCCCTGTTGTTCTTCAATGCCTGCCAGGAGCGGGTCAGCGCCAGCATCGCCGACGCCATCGAGAAGTTCGGTGCGCCGGAGATCGTCGCCGATCGCGACCGGCTGCGCATTCATATGAAAGGGCTGCCGGAAGTGCAGTCGTTGTTCGCCATCGACTCGATCACGGGTCGCCCGGTCGGTGTTGCCGTCTACGCGCGGCAGGACATCGAACATGTCACGGTCGTTCACATCGGCATCACATCGGAGTTCGCGAGCGGCGGTCGACGCGCCAACGAACAATTGTTGTTGAAGCTGTTGCGTGAAGTCCGGCGCTCTACCCGACGGGTGAAAGGCATTCGCACGATGGATCTGTTCTACGCCACGGCCACGGGCCGGGCCACAACCTCGCGTGCGCCCGCCAAAGTTTTGATGTAACGGTTCGCCCGCTCTTATCATGCGGGCCTTCCGGCGGCCGCTTCGGGTTCATTGAGTTGTTCCAGAGATTCCTCCGCGTCGCCCGGATCCTCGCGATCCTGGGCACAGCCGGCCTGTGGCTGTGTTTGCTGGCCGCATTGCTCGGCCGGCTGGCGTGGCCCTTGGATTTGTTTGCCCAGTTTCGCGTGCAGTACGCGGCGCTGTTCATCCTGTTCGCCGGCGTGCTGCTGTTACTGCGACGGTTCTGGGTCGCCGTTGCTGCGGCGGTCGGCTTCGGTGTCAGCGTCGTGCCGCTGCTTCCCTACATCACAGGCGAGCCCATCGCGGCTGCTGCCGCGACGACAGAGGAAACATTTCGGCTCGTTTCCTTCAACGTCTGGTTCCGCAATCCCGACATGGTGCGCGTTGCTGAGTACATCGAGAACTCACAAGCCGATGCGGTCGTACTGCTCGAGCTGACACCGCCGCAGGCCGAGATGCTGGTGCCGCTGTTGCCCACGTATCCTCACTATCACATCGATTCCAGCCGCATGGGTGCGGCCGTCTTCACCAAGTGGCCGGTGATGTCCGCGGAGTCGGTGCCTCTGTCGCAGGGCGGTGCGATTGCTGCGCGAATGATGGTGGATTGGCGTGGTACGCCGGTGAGTTTGCTCGGCGTGCATCTGAACTGGCCGCTGGGGCCGCGCAATTCCGCGTTTCGCAATCAGGAACTGAATTCACTGGTTGCGCTCAGCAAGGCGCAGAGCGCGCCGTTGCTGGTCGCAGGCGATTTCAATCTCACGCCCTGGTCGAAATATTTCAGCGATGCGTTGGCGCAGTCAGGTCTGCACGATGCCGCGCTCGGCTTCGGGCTGACGCGTAGTTGGCCGGCGCAGTTCGCGCCGCTCGGCATTCGCATCGACCATTGTTTGCTGTCGCGGCATTGGCAGGCGAAGGCGACAACGATCGGCCCATCGCTTGGCTCGGATCATCTGCCGCTGGTGGCAGATGTGACATTACGCCGCACAGGGCCGGCTACCTGATCGATTACTCCGGGCGGGGCGCGCGGCGGATGATGTAGCCACCTGACTTCTGATCGGCCTCGAGAGTCAGCAGCTTGCGTTGCTGTGCTTCTTCGAGCAGGTCGCTGAAGGTGCGGAAGCCGAAATAACTTTCGTTGAAACCGGGGTTCCGGCGCTTCAGGGTCTGCTTGACCATCGATCCCCAGATCTTTTCGTCCTGATCGCGCTCCTCGGCCAGCGCGTCGATGGTGTCGAGCACCAGGTCGAACGCCTGTTGCTTGCGATCTTCTTCACTCGCTTCGGGCTTCGCCACCTTCGGAGTTTCCGTGCCGGCAGCAGCTGTCTGCTTGGCAGCCGCGGGCTGTTTGCGGCGCGCCCGCTGATGACGTTTCTTTTCTTCCTGCCGCACGAGGTCGTCGTAGTAGATGAACTCGTCGCAGTTGGCGATCAACAGATCCGACGTGGAGCTCTTCACGCCGACGCCGATGACCGTCTTGTTGTTCTCGCGCAGCTTGCTGACCAGCGGCGAGAAGTCCGAGTCGCCGCTGATGATGACGAAGGTATCGACGTGAGCCTTGGTGTAGCAAAGGTCGAGCGCATCGACGACCAGGCGGATGTCGGCGGAGTTCTTGCCCGAGATCTTCACGTGCGGGATCTCGATCAGCTCGAACGACGCCTCGTGCATGGGCTTCTTGAAATCCTTGTAGCGATCCCAGTCGCAGTACGCCTTCTTCACGACGATGCTGCCCTTGAGCAGCAGCCGCTCCAGCACGCGATCGATGTCGAACTTCGCGTACTGCGCGTCTCGCACACCGAGCGCGATGTTCTCGAAATCGCAGAACAGCGCCATGCTGGTGATGCTGTGAGCCATCTACAACCAACCTTTACGTTTGAACAGCCAATAAGTGACGCCCATCGAGGCGATCATGAGCCCGATGGAGAAGAAGAAATTGTTGTACTTCCCAGGCAGATCCGGCAACAGATTGAAATTCATGCCGTAGATGCTGGCGATCAGGGTCGGGGGCAGGAACAGCACCGCGGCGACCGAGAAGATCTTGATGATGTTGTTCTGCTCGACGTTGATCAGGCCGAGCGTCGCTTCGAGCAGGAACGAGACCTTGGAGCCCAGGAACGACGCGTGGTCGGACAGCGATAGCACGTCGCGGCTGATGGAATGGAAGCGATCGCGCTGCTCGGTGCTGATGCCGGGCACCGACTGCTGTACGAACATCAACAGCCGCCCGAGACTGACCAGACTCTCGCGGCCTTTGGAGTTGAGCTCGCCGTTGAAGCCGATGCGCTCGATCATCGCGCGCAGGTCGCGGCTGCTCGGCTGGCCGTTGCCGTTGCGGGCGAAGATGTTGCTGGAAACGCTGTCGAGATCGGCGCCGACGCGTTCGAGCACGTCGGCGATGCGCTCGATGAATGCCTCCATCAAGCCTGCCAGGATGGTGACTGCGTTCGGGCATGCCGCCGGATGTTTGCCGGCGTAGGTGATGAACTGCTGAAACGGCTTGGTATCGAGGTAGCGGTTGGTGATGAGCCGGTTGCCGCTCAGAATGAACGTGACCGCCATGCTCACCGGCCGATCGGTATCGAGTTGCGCGGCGACCGTCATGGTCATGTACAGCGCGCCGTTGTCCTCGTACAGCCGGTTCGAGGTCTCGATCTCCTTCATTTCCTCGCGCGAGGGCACTTCGATGCCGAGCGAGGCTTCGACCAGCTTCTCTTCCTCGACGGTGGGCTCGAGCAGATCGATCCACACCGCCTGAGTCGGAATCGGCGGTCCATCATCGCCCGTACCAGCCTCGACCTTGGTCAGGCCCAGCGCTGTCGGGACGAAGATGTTCAGCATGCGGCCGGCTGCAGATCAGCCGCCGTGCTCGTGGGTGGCGAGCTCTTCGATCAGGGCGAACAGCTGGGGCTCGCTGCCGGCGGAGCCGACATCGGTGCTGTACTTGCCGTTGACGACGAACATCGGCACCGACTGGATGCGGTAACGCTTGTTGAGGAAGTCGGCGCGCTGCAGCTTGGACTCCACCGCGAACGACGAGAACGTTTCGGTGAACTTCTCCTTGCTCACGCCGTGCTGCTGGAAGAACGCAGCGATCTTGTCGACCGTGTTGAGCTGGTTGCCGTTGACGTGGATTTCGCGGAACACCAGCGAATTCAACTGCTCCAGCTTGCCCAGCACTTCGGCGGTATAGAAGATCCGCGCGTGCAGGCGGGTGCTCTCGTTCCACATCGCCGGGACGCGATTGAACTCGACATAGGGCGCCTTGCCCTTGTTACGCCAGGACTCGATCGCCGGGTCGAGCGCGAAACAATGGCCGCAGCCGTACCAGAACACCTCGGTCACTTCGACTTTGCCCGGGGGCGCGTTGGTGGGCTGCGCCGGCACGATCTTCTGATAGTTCGTGCCTTCCTTGAACCTTGCCGAGGTCGGCGGGCCGCCCGCCGGGCCACCCAGCTTCAACGAGGGCTGGGTCGTCGAAGCCGACTGCGGCTGCCCCGGCGCCGGACCGTCATCCATCTCACTGACGGTTTCGGCCGGCGCGGTCGCCGCCTGATCGGCCGTTGCCTGGTCCGTCGGTTCCGCTGCTCCACCTTCCGCGGCTGGCGCCGCTGGTTGCTCGGCGGCAGGAGCCTCACTGGGCGCCTTTGCGCTCGGAGCGGCAGATTCCTGCTTACCGCAGGCAGCGAGCAGGACCAAGGTCGAGAGCAGAGCAGCAGCGAGTTTGTTCATGCGTCGTTCCGGGCAGTTGAGATCGCGTGAGAGGCGCGCTTTCGATCCAGTTCGATCAGCGCAGGCCCTGGATGTAGGCAGCCACCGCGTCGATCTGTTCGTCGGTCAGCAGCGAGGCCACGTTGCGCATCATTTGATTCGGATCGGTCTGGCGTGTTCCCGAGCGGTACGCCTTCAGCTGCTTGATGGTGTAGGTGGCGTGCTGGCCCTTGATGTCCGCATAGCCAGCCGCGGGGTTGCCCGCGCCATCGGGGCCGTGGCAAGCCTGGCAGGCCGCGATGCCCTTCTCGACGTCTCCACCGCGGAACAGCTTCTGACCCAGCGCGACCTTCGACGGCTCCGCTTCCAGCGTGCCCGTCGGCTTCTGCGAGGCGAAGTAGGCGCCCAGATCGGCCATGTCCTCTTCGGAGAGCGGCTTGGCCATCGGAGTCATGAGCGGATCCTGGCGCTGATCGCTCTTGAACGCGGCCAGCTGGCGCCTGATGTAGCTCTCGTGCTGACCGGCCAGATTCGGCCATTCGGGATTCACGCTGTTGCCGTTGACACCGTGACAGGCGACGCACGGCGCGGCTTTCGCCTGGCCTTTCTCGGCCGAGCCTGCGACAGGCTGTTCGGCAGCGAAGCTAACGCCCGCCTGCAGGCCGCACAGAACGGTGAGCAGGACCATCGACTGAAACTTCATTATTCGTAACTCCGTAGCGGCGGCTGGCCAAAAGGCGCGGAATTGTACACTAGCGGTATGGCTTGCCAGCCAGCCTCACACAGCAATCAAGCGTATACAGTCCAACATGCCGCAATTCCCCGCCGTCGAGTTCCTCACCAGCTCCTGGCAACCGCGCCAGTTTCCCGCCGACCAGGGTGCGGAGGTTGCGTTTGCCGGCCGCTCCAACGCGGGAAAATCCAGCGCCCTGAACGCGATCACCGGCCGGAAAGACCTGGCGCGCACCAGCAAGACGCCGGGACGGACCCAGCTGATCAACTTCTTTGCCCTGAACGAGCAGCAACGGCTCGCCGATCTGCCGGGCTACGGTTACGCGAAAGTGCCGGAAAAAATGCGAGATCACTGGCGCCAGCTGCTGAGCCGCTACGTCGAAACCCGCGCGTCCCTGGCGGGCGTCGTCATCGTGATGGACTCACGCCACCCGCTGACCGATTTCGACTGGCAGATGCTCGAATGGACCGGCGCGCAGAGTCTTCCCGTGCATTTATTGCTGACGAAGGCAGACAAACTCGGCCGCGGCGAGTCCATGGCAACCCTGAAGAAGGTGCGCGCCGAAGTAGGCGAGGGAGTAACCGCGCAGCTCTTCTCCGCCGTCACCAAAACCGGCGTGGATGAAGCCCGCAAGGAAGTAATGGGGATGCTGAACGCCAAACCCCAAGCCTGATTGCCACCACTCGCGCGACCTGGTCACAAAGTCAGGCCTGCGCCATCACAAGATCCAACCCAGGTTGAGTTTCGCACCCCCAGGCACAGGGATGTGCCCGCCGCCTTGGCGGCGGCTGCCAGGGAAAAACGACGTTTTTTCCCGTCGCAGCGCGGGCCGTCGTGGCAGGGACTGCCCGATCGCCCGCCAGAAAAAAAGAACCCCGGCGACTTCTGGAGCCACCGGGGCAGTATTACCCGGCATGGGGATGGACCGGGTTACCGTCCACTCAGGGAGGTCAGCGGACGGGAGCGTCCTGGCCGACGCTCGGGAATTATGACGCCCGCCAGAAGCGAAAGTTCCGCGACTTTTGCTCCCGATGAGCGTGAAAAAATCTTCATGGTTTCAGGTGGTTAACCGCAATTTAGTTGCGACTCGCGAACCACAGGCAAGGCCCTTGCGGGGGGCCGTTTCCGTCGCTTTTGTGGCACCAGAGCAACAAATTGGCCTGACCAGTTCGGCTCGGTTCAGCGTCCCGGACCGCCGAACTTATAGGTGAACCCCAGCGACAGCATGCTCACCCAGTCGCTGTCGTTGCGGTCGTCCCAGTCGTCGTTCCAGTTGTCCCACCAGTCGTCATTATTGTTGGCGTCCAGCAGGATGCCTTCGTACTCGATGCGAATCGCCAGGTTGCTGGCGCGGAACTGCGCGCCGATACCGAACAGTGGCTCGGTGCTCTTGTCGCTGAACGAGCCGTCGAAGCCGGGTGCACGGAAATCCGCGTCCAGCCGGGCCAGCCCCAGCCGGCCGAACAGATCGAAGTTGCTGCCCAAGGGCAGCATGCCCAGCGCGCTGACCGACACCGCCGTGTAGTTGGCCTCCATATCGACGCCGAAGATTCGGTCCTTCGGCTTGCCGAAGTCGGTGTAATTCAGCTCGACCGCGACCCAGTCGATGATGCGATAGCCAGCAATCACCTTGAACCCGGTGTCGTCGGCATCGAACTCCTGGCGAGTCTGGTCGTCCTTGAACTGCACGTTCGAGTCGCCGATGGAGCCGCCGAAATAAGGACCCGCTAACGCAGGGTCGCGCGCAAAGGCGGCGGGGCTCGCCGCGCAGAGCGCTACTGGCAGTGCAAGCCAGCGGATGGGCAAACGCATGTTGTTGCTCCGATTCGTTTCGTGAAAGCGTTACAGGAACGTGTACGTAACGCCGATCGAGAGCATGTTGGCCTCATCGACGTTATCGATATCGAACACTTCGTACTCGGCGCGCACGCCGAGGCTGAGCAGACGGAATTGCACGCCGACGCCGTAAGCGAACTCGGTGCCGTCGTCGCGGATGGTGCCGAAGTTCCGGGCCTTCACGTCGGTGTTGAAGCTGATCACGCCGCCTTTGGCAAACAAGTCAACGGGCCCGACCGGCACGAAGAACACGCCGAAGCCGGTGATGCCGTCGCTTTCCACTGACAGCGGACCCTGCTTCACTTCGCCGAAATTCACATAGCTCGCTTCGATGCCAAACCAGTCGAGCGGCCGGATGCCGGCGATGAACTTGAAGCCAGTGTCGTCGCCATCGAGATCCAGACCGGTGACGTTCCGATCGAGCTCGACGTTTGCCTGGCCGAGGCTTGCACCGAGATAGATGCCGTTGTCGGCAGCCATGCTCGCCGTGCTCGCCAGCAGCAGTCCAGTGGCCAGAATTGCTTTGCGCATGTTTCGACGTCCTTTGAAGTGACTAATGACTGGTGACTAATGAATAGTCGGAGGGGGTATTTGGTTGCATCCTGGCATCAGGATGCATGTTCAAGCTGAATCGCAAATGAAACGTCCGCACTGAGGCTGAAGGACTGTGCGGCAGCGCGCACTCCGACCAGTCAATAGTCACCAGTCATTAGTCACTTCGTTATCAGTGCGCTTCGTCCCAGTTCTCGCCGATGCCGGCATCCACTTTGAGCGGCACACGCAATGCGGCGGCCCCACTCATGAGATCGCGGACGTGTGCGATCAGATCTTCGGCCAGATCCCGTCGCACTTCGAAGACAAGTTCGTCGTGTACCTGCAGCAGCAGACGCGCCTGCAGCTGCGACTGCGAGAGCCAATGATCCACCTGGATCATGGCGCGCTTGATGATATCGGCCGCCGTGCCTTGCATCGGCGCGTTGATCGCTGCACGTTCGGCGGCCTGACGCAGGCCTGCGTTGCGTGCATTGATATCGTTTAGATACAAACGCCGACCGAACACCGTTTCGACGAAACCGCGCTCGTGTGCCAGCTGTCGTGTTTCATCCATGTAACGACGCACGCCCGGATAACGCTGGAAATAAGTTTCCACGTAACGAGCCGCCGTGCTGCGCTCGATGCCCAGTCGAGACGCCAGGCCGAACGCCGACATGCCGTAGATCAAACCGAAATTGATCATCTTCGCCGTGCGGCGCTGATCCGCTGTCACGGTGTCGAGAGTCATGCCAAACACTTCGGCCGCGGTTGCCAGATGGATGTCGCGGTCTTCGCTGAAGGCTTTCAGCAGGCCTTCATCGCCCGACAGATGCGCCATGATGCGCAGTTCGATCTGCGAATAATCGGCCGCAACGATGCACCAATCCTTCGGCGCCACGAATGCCTGCCGGACGCGGCGACCCTCCGGCGTGCGAATCGGAATGTTCTGTAGATTCGGCTCGGCAGAAGACAATCGACCCGTTGCAGCGATGGCCTGCTGATAGCAGGTGTGCACGCGCTGTGTGGAGCGATTGATCTCCAGCGGCAGTTTGTCCGTGTAAGTCGACTTCAGCTTCGCGAAGGCGCGGTAGTCCATGATGAGCTTCGGCAGCTCATAACTTCCCGCCAGTTCTTCGAGCACGTCTTCCGCCGTCGAGGGCTGACCTGTCGGCGTCTTGCGAACGACCGGCAGGCCCATCTTGCCGAACAGGACTTCCTGCAGCTGCTTGGGCGATTCCAGAGAGAACTTCTGACCCGCGGCCGCATGCGCTCGAGCTTCGATGTCGCGCATGCCCGTCGCCAGCTCGCTGCTTTGTCTGCGCAGCAGATCGCCATCGAGCAGCACGCCGGCCTGTTCCATCTTCAGCAGCACAGCGAGCAAAGGTTGTTCGATGTTCTCGTACAGCTCCTTCAGCGGCGGCAGAGCTTCGAGCCGAGGCCACAGCAGACGATGCAGCTGCAGGGCGAGGTCTGCTTCTTCGCACACATAGTTGCTGGCCGTATCGATGGCGACCTGATTGAGTTCGATCTGCTTGGCGCCTTTGCCCGCGACGCTCTCGTAAGCGATCGGATCGATGCCGAGATAGCGGCGTGAGATCGGCCCCAGATCGTGCTTGGTCGCGGTGCTGTTCAACACGTACGACTCGAGCATGATGTCGAACTTGCCGCCGCGCAGCTCGATGCCGGCGCGCTTGAGCACGTGAGCCTTGTACTTCAGGTCGTAACCGACTTTGAGCGGTTGCTCGGCCTCGAGCACGGGCTTCAGCGCATTCAACACGGCATCTCGCGAGAGCTGCTCGGGAGCGCCGGGATAGTTGTGACTGACCGGCACGTACGCAACGGTACCAGGCTCGACGCCGAAAGAAATGCCGACGATGTCGGCCTGCATGTAACCGCCGGACGTCGTCGCTACGTTCAACGAGATCACACTCGCCGATTTGAGCTGAGCGATCCAGGTTTCCAGCGCCGCAGCGGTTACCACTGTTTCATAGTTGCGCGGGACCGGCGGTGGCGGTGCGCCTTCGACGGGAGCTTCTGCAGAAGCTGCGGCGGCCGGCGCCGATGTGCCAGGACCTTCATCGCCGACGAGTTGCTTCAACAGAGCGCGAAATTCCATTCGCGTGAACAGCTCTCGCAACCGATCCTTGTCGGGTTCGCCGACCTTCAATGTTTCGAACGGCTGGTCGAGCTTTACCTTCAGATCGATTGTCGCCAGCTTGCGCGACAGCTCGAGCTCCTTCATGCCGTTGCGCAGATTCTCGCCGACCTTGCCGGTGATGGCGGCCGCGTTCTCCACCAGCTTGTCCAGCGTGCCGTATTCACCGAGCCATTTGGCTGCGGTCTTCGGGCCGACCTTGGGAATGCCTGGAATGTTGTCCGAGGTATCGCCGACCAGCGCCAGATAATCGATGATCTGCTCGGGAAACACGTCGAACTTGGTCTTCACGCCTTCACGATTCAAACGTGAGCCGGTCATCGTGTTGACCAGCGTGATGCGATCGCTCACCAGCTGCGCCATGTCCTTGTCGCCGGTGGAGATGATCACATCGTAGTTCTGCGCGGCAGCCTCGCAGGCCAGCGTCCCGATCACGTCGTCGGCTTCGACGCCTTCTATGCGCAATAACGGCAAGCCCATGGCGCGAACGCTGTCGAGCAAAGGTTGCAGCTGCGAGCGCAACTCGTCGGGCATGGGCGTGCGCGTCGCCTTGTACTCTTCGAACAGCTCGTCACGGAATGTTCTGCCGGGCGCGTCGAACACGACGGCGATCAGATCCGGCGACTCTTCCTTGCGCAGTTTCTGCAACATGTTGAGCACGCCGAGCACCGCACCGGTCGGCTCGCCACGCGAGTTGGTCAGCGGCGGCAACGCATGGAATGCGCGATACAAATACCCTGAGCCGTCCACCAGGACGAGCTTGCGTTGTGCTGCCATTACTGACCCGGGGGAGTGGTGGCGGGGCGAGCGGGGTCCGGCTGGGAGACCGGGGTCGGTTGCGACTGACCCGTCGCCGATGGCGCGGCGCCGGCGCGCTCGCGATCTTTCTTCTGGGCCTGAGGCGCGGGCGGCGAAGGCATGCGGACTTTGCTGCCTTCGAAGACCGGCTGGGTGGTTTCAGCGGGAGGGACGGCCTGCTGCCCGTCGTCAGGTAGATACAGCGGACCTTTCAGCCCGCAACCCGCCAGGCTGAACAGCAGTGCCGCCAGCCCGAATCTGCGCGCGGATGATTTCATCGGCGCATTATAAATGACCCCCCAGGTCCCGGGTCAGTTCTTCGCCTCGACCTCGATGACCGCCATCGTCAGCCGCGAAATGCACACCAGCTTGTCGCGTTCGTCGACGATACGAATCTCCCAGACCTGACTGCGACGGCCGATGTGGACCGGGCGTGCCGTGCCGATCACAAAACCGCTGGCGACGCCGCGAATGTGATTGGCGTTGATCTCCTGCCCGAGGCAGCGATATTTGCTCGGATCCGTCGTCAGCATGGCTGCGTAACTGCCCAGCGTTTCCGCCAGAGCAACCGATGCGCCGCCGTGCAGGATGCCGTAGGGCTGATGAGTACGGTCGTTGACCGGCATGCGACCGCGCAGAAAATCCGGGCCGATCTCGGTGAACTCGATGCCCAGATGCTCGGCCATGCCGATGCGTATCGTCAGGTCGGCGAGCGTATAGGGTTTGAACCAGATGGACATGACTGCTGCTCTCGAATCGGGTTGCTACTTTTTACGCAGCCGATCCCCGATACGTCTATACGCTTCGCGGAAAGAGATCCCTTCCTTGACCACCAGCTCATTGGCTTCCGCCGCTGCGTGGATCGATGGATCGAGTCGGATGCGATCCTTGCGGAAGGTCACGCCTGCGAGCGCCGACGGCAGAATTCCGAGCGTGTCCATGCACAGGTCGATGCCGCGGAACAAAGGCACTTTGATCAGCTGCAGATCGCGCTGATAACCCGAGGGCAGCTTCGCGACGATTCCCATGACTTCGAGCAAGCACGCCTGCGCGCTGGCGCTGCGCCCGCGAATCAGCTCGAAAACATCCGGATTGCGCTTCTGAGGCATGATCGAGGAGCCGGTCGTGAAAGCATCCGGCAGCGCGACGAACGAGAACTCCTGCGTGTAGAACAGCATGAGGTCCGATGCGAGCCGTGCGACGTCCTGCATCACCAGCGAGATCTCGAACAACAACTGCGCTTCGGCTTTACCGCGCGAGAGCTGCACCGACGTGACGGGCTCTTGAACCGACGCAAACGCCAGCTTTTTCGCCGTCGCTGCACGATCGATCGACAGGTTTGGCGAGCCGTAACCGGCAGCGGAGCCGAGCGGGCTTTTCTGCAAACGACGCTGCACCTGTTGCAGGCCTTCGGCGTCATCTCGCAACTCGGCAGCGAAACCACCGGCCCACAGCTTCACCGAGCTGGGCATGGCCTGTTGCATGTGGGTGTAGCCGGGCAACGCCAGGTCGCCTTCACGCGCCGCGAGTTCGTCGAGCGCGAGAGCGGCGCCTTCGACGCGTTCTTTCAACTCATCGACCGCGTCGCGCAGGTAGAGGCGCAGCGCCGTCAATACTTGATCGTTGCGTGAGCGACCGAGATGGACGCGTTTGCCGGCCTCGCCGATGCGCTCCGTCAACAGGCTCTCGAGCGCTGTCTGCCCGTCTTCCTGTTCGAGCTTCACTTGCCATTTGCCGGCCGCATGTTCGGCGGCAATTTCGGTCAAGCCGCGACGGATCGCTTCCAGATCCTCCGCCGGCAGGAAGCCCTGCGCATTGAGCATTTCGGCGTGCGCGATCGAAGCGCGCACGTCGTATTCGACCAGACGATTGTCGAGCGCATGATCCTCGCCGGCGGTGTATCGCAATACCCGTTCGTCGAGCGGCGCGCCCTTGTCCCAGAGGCGGCTCATGCGTGCTGTTCTGCCGCGCTCAACGCACTGACGTTCTCGACGACCAGCGTGCCGGTGCCTTCGTTCGTGAAGACTTCGGCGAGGATGGAGTCCACGCTCTTGTACGAGATCACGTGCACGCGACGTACGCCGCCGCGAATCGCCTCTTCGATGGCCTTGGCTTTCGGCAGCATGCCTTCTTTCAGGCTGCCCTGATCCTTGAGCTTCTGCAGACCGGCGAGGTCGGTGTACGAAATGATGGAGCGCGGATCTTCCAGCGACTCGAGAATGCCGGGCGCGCCGGTGACGAGCATCAGCTTTTCCGCCTTCAGCGCGGCGCCGATGCCTGCAGCGACCGTGTCGGCATTGATGTTCAGCAGCGTGCCTTTGTCATCGGCCGACACCGGGCTCACGACCGGCATCAGGCCGTCGTCGAGCAACTGCTGCAGCACTTTTGCGTCGATCAGATCGATGTCGCCGACCAGGCCGTAATCGACGGTCTCGCCTTCGACCTTCACCGGCGGACGCTTGTGAGCCCGCACCAGGCCCGCATCGACGCCGCTGACGCCGACCGCGGCGATATCCAGCTCGCGGCAGATGCCGAGAATCTGCGTGTTCACCAGGCCGTTGAGCACCATGCTGGTGACTTCCATGGACTTCTCGTCGGTGACGCGACGGCCCGCGACCATGCGCGGCGTGATCCCTAAGGATTCCTGGATCTGCGACAGCTGCGGACCGCCGCCGTGCACGAGCACGACGCGAATGCCGACCTGATGCAGGATCGCGACCTGTTCGATCAGCGTGCGGGTGGACTCGATGTCGCCGAACACACCGCCGCTGGCCTTGATGACGAACACCTTGCCCTTGTACATGCGAATGTACGGCGCGGCGCTGCGCAGAGCGCGAACGGCAACGGAGGGATCAGAGCGAAGCACCACGGCGAATTCCTTAGAAATGAATGATGAATGATGACTGGCGACTGGTCGGAAAAGATCAGCCCCGGAGCAGCCGGTAGAGAACGGCCATCTGCACGACCATGCGGTTGAAAGCTTCACGAATGACCACGCTGCGCGGGCCATCCAGAACTTCGTCGGCGACCGCGACATTACGCCGGACTGGCAGGCAATGCATGAAATGACAGCCTGGATCCGTCGCCCGGAACCAGCTTTCCTTGACGCACCAGTCGCTCAAGTACTCGCGCAGGCGCTTGTCGGCCTCGTCATCGCCATAGTGCTGCGGCGAGCCCCATTCTTTGGCGTAGACCACGTGCGCGCCTTGGAGTGCTTCGGCGCGATTGTCCGTTTCATGTACGGAACCGCCCGACGCCTTCGCGGCCTGTCGTGCTTTCTCCATGATGGGCTCGGGCAGCGCGAAACCTTCCGGACGCAGCACGACGACTTCCATGCCACGCATGGCGGCCATGTGGACCGTCGATGACGGTACGGCCAGCGGCAGCGCGCGAGGATGATTGGCCCAGCTCAGCACGAACTTGCCTCTTTCGGGAACGCGCAGCTCGTCCATCGTGTGCCAGTCGGCCAGCGCCTGGCAGGGATGCGCCATTGCCGATTCCATGTTCACCAGCGGCTTGTCACAAAGATCCGCCATCATGCGGAAGCCCGTCTCGGCGAGGTCGGTGGCGAGGTTGCGATGTTCGGCGAACATGCGAATGCCGATGGCATCGCAGTAGGAGGCGAGCACCGGCACCGCTTCGCGCACGTGTTCGGCAGCAGCGCCATTCATGATCGCGCCCGAGCGCGTTTCCATCTGCCAGGTGCCTTGGCCCGGCGTGATGACGACGGCGGTACCGCCCAGACGCATCATCGCGCTCTGGAACGACGCCAGCGTACGCAGCGAAGGATTCAGGAACAGCAGGCCGAGCACCTTGCCTACCAGCGCCTGCGGTTGCGGTGTCTGTTGCAAGCGAGCGGCGAGGCCCAGCAGGTCTTTGATCTGCTCGCGCGGATAATCGCCCAGGTCGAGAAAACGATTCATGATTATTGCTCGATGAGTTTGCGACTCAAGCGCTGAGTCATTTGGGTAGTCGAGCGAGTGCGTTGCGCAGCAGCTCGACGTGCTCACTTTCTAGTACGAACGGTGCCAGGATACGCAGGATATTCGGATCGGCGCTCGTGCCGGTAAGGATGTCCAGCTTCAGCAGTTCCGCCTGCACGTCTTTCGCGGGACGCGAGGTGCGCAGGCCCAGCAGCAAGCCGGCGCCTTGCGAGCCGATGACCGGGCCGACCATGCAGCTCTGGCGGATTTCCGCCGAGCGCTGCTGGACGTTCTTCAGCAGGCCTTCGGACTCGATGATGTCGACCACGGTCTCGACGATGGCGCAGGCCATCGGGCCGCCGCCGAACGTCGTGCCCAGCGAGTCCATCTTCAGATAAGGCGCGACATGGTCCGCCACCAGCATCGCCGACACCGGGAAGCCGGCGCCGAGCGCCTTCGCGGTCGTGATGATGTCCGGCGTCACTCCATACATGTTGGCCGCGAACGGATGGCCCGTGCGCCCGAAGCCGCACTGGACTTCGTCGAAGATCAGCACGGAGCCGTTCTCGCTGCAACGGAAGCGCAGCGCCTGCAGGAATTCCTTCGGCATGTCGAGCGCACCGGCGACGCCTTGAACGGGCTCGACGATGACGGCGGCCGTTTGATCGTTGATCAGCGTGCTGAGTTCGGCGGCAGTGGTCGTCGGCTTGATGAACTTCACATCGAACGGTGTGTTCGGGAAGCCATACCACTTCTTGTCCGCACCCCAGGTCACGGCGCCAGCGGCGGCAGTACGGCCGTGGAAGCTGCCTTCGACAGCGATCACCTCGGTGCCGCCGGTCATTTTGCACGCCAGCTTCAGCGCGTTCTCGTTCGCCTCAGCGCCCGAGTTCACGAAGAACACGGTGTCGAGCCCGAGGCCGCAGAACTTCGCGAGCCGGGTCGCCGCCCGACGCCGCACTTCGAGCGCCACGGCATTGCTCTGGAAACAAAGCGACTTCGCCTGTTCGGTCAGCGCTTCGACCCAGCGCGGATGACCATAGCCCAGCGCCGCCACGGCGTGACCGCCATAAAGATCCAGCACTTTGCCGCCATCGGGCTTGTGCAGGAACACGCCGCGCGCGTCCGTGATCTGCAACGGAAACTGGGCGTAGACCGGTGCGAGATGATCGGCCGGTGCGTTCGAAGTCGTAGTAGCTGCGTTCAAGTTAATTGCACTCTTCTAAGCAATCATGTCCAACCGGCGGCCGGTGTCGTCAGGCCGGTCGTTTCGTCCAGGTCGAACACTCGATTCAACAATTGCAATGCGCCGCCGGCTGCGCCTTTCACCAGGTTGTCGATGGCGCACATCACGGCGACGGATTCCCCATTGGCCGCCGCGCTCAGGAACGCGTAGTTGCTGGCCGCCACGTCTTTTACATGAGGCATCTCGCCGACGACACGAACGAAAGTCCTGCCCGCATAGAAGCCCTTCAGCGCCTCGAGCAACTCGGGCGTCTTGATCGGCTTCGCGGCCTTCGCCTGCACCGTCACATGAATCCCGCGTGCGAACGGGCCGGAGTGCGGAACGAAGCTGAACTCCGCCTGCACCTTCGACGCCACTTGCGCGAGCGCTGCGACTTCCGGCGTATGCCGATGCGACAGCGGATTGTACGCGTACAGATCGCTGTGCCGCTGCGGATGATGAGTGCCCGCACCCGGCGTGCGGCCCGAGCCGGTGCTGCCGGTGATGCCGGTAGCAAACAACCGCGGCTCGATCAGCCCCAGCGATAACAACGGCACGCTCGACAGCAACAGCGCCGTTGCGAAACAGCCCGGATGCGCAACGTGCGGTGTCGTCAGCTGAGTCAGGTGCTCCGGAACGGCGCAGCTGAACTGTTCGATCCGATTCGGTGCGCCGTGGGCATGCTTGTACACGGCTTCATAGGCGCTCGCCGTGCTGTAGCGATAGTCGGCCGATATGTCGACCACGCGCGGCTTCGTGCCCTTCGCCTCGGCGGCCTTGAGGATGTCGTCGATGAGCTTGGCCGCAACCCCATGAGGCGCGGCAGAAACGATGGCCGAGGTGGGCAGCGTGCCGACCAGCTGCTTCACTTCCTCGAGGCTGGAGAACTTCAGCTCCGGATAGATCGGCGCCAGGTGCGCAAAGAACTTTGCGACCGACTCGCCCGGCTGGCTGTCCGAGAGGATGCACTTGAGCTCCAGGCGTGGATGGCCGGCGATCAGGCGCAGCAGCTCGCCCGACACGTAGCCGGTGCCGCCCAGGAGAATGACTGGAATCTTCGCGTCGCTCATTCTTCGATCTCTTCCGCCTTGCTCTTCGGCGTCAACTTCAACGAATCGATCACGCAGTCGCCCAGCGCCGCACCGTCGGTGATGGCGTTGAAAGCCGGCACGCCGAACTTGTCCTTGATGATGTTCACGCCGACCGCGTTGTCGGTCGCCGGACCGGTGACGACCGAAGGCTCGATGCCGAACTGCTCGCGCAGCAGCTTCACGCCGCCCCAGGCAGCGACCGGATCGTTCGCCGACAACACCACCGAAGTCAGCGCATTGCGAATGTCCGGCGCCGACAGGATCGCTTCGACGCCGTACGCGCCGAGGATGCCGTCGCCCAGCTCGAACACGATCACATCGGGCTCGCCCTGCGACATTTCAGTCAGCAGCGCACGCGTGATTGCCGGGCCGTTCTTCGCGGTGGTGGTTACGACGCCCAGATCGGTGAAGATCATGCTCGTGCGAGCGCCGGCGTCTTCCATCGCGAGGATGTCACGACGCAGAGAAACACCGGTCGCCTTGAACGCATGCACTTTCAAGCCACGATGGCGCATGCGAGCGACGATGGCGCACGCAGCGGCGGTCTTGCCCGCTTCCATACAAGTGCCTGCAAGCGCCACGACCGGCACATTCCGCGTGTTCACGGCGACGTTGTAGTCGAGCCGACGATGGCCGACACGCGCCGGCACGCCGATGCGCTCGCCCAGATACGGGAACTGCAGCACCACGCCGATCACCTTCGCGTTGAACGGCGTGCCCTTTTCGGGGTTCACCGATTCCACCACGCCCAGTACGCCGCCGATGTTCAGCACCTGGATGATGTCGCCTTCCTTCACCGAGGTCGGCAGATGACCCGAGTAGCCGAACAGCGCCTGGCGATGACCGAGCGCGCCGACGATCACATCTCCCTTGGAGACCTTGGCCATGCGGCCGCTGGTCAGCTCGAGGGTGTTGTAGTTCGACTTGTTGTTGAGGATCTCGACAACCAGCACCACGCCTTCCTCGCAAGGAATGTTGTCCGTGGCGACACGCAACTCATGCCCCAGGTTCAGGGCCTGGGTGATGGAGGCGATCTTGTCGACGACTACTGTTTTCATGGAAGTGACTGCTGACTAATGAGTAATGACGGTAAGAGCAACTCAGCTTTGTTTCTGGCCAGCGCGGGTCCAGAACATGCCGGGCAGGCCGACCATCTTGGAGAAGCCCAGCGCATCGGCCGCGGTCCACTCGCCGGCCGCCTCGCCATAGACGCCCTTCGAGGCGGCCATGATGGAGTAGGGCGAAGTCACGCCGGCGACGAACGCATTGCCCGGGCGGTACTGCACCTTGACTTCACCGGTGACTCGCGACTGCGAGTTCACGAACAGCGCTTCCATGTCGCGGCACACCGGATCCAGATGCTGACCTTCGTGCACCAGGTCGCCGTACGGGCCCGAGAGCATTTCCTTCACGCGCTGCTGACGGCCGGTCATCACGAGTTTCTCGAGCTCGCGATGCGCAGCGATCAAGACTTCGGCGGCGGGAGCTTCGAACGCGACGCGGCCCTTGGTGCCGATGATGGTGTCGCCCAGGTGAATGCCCCGGCCGACGCCGAACTTCGCACCGATCTCTTCGACCTTCTCGATCACGGCGACCGGATCGAGCTTCACGCCGTCGAGGCTCGAGGGAATGCCCTGCTCGAAACCGATGAGGTGCGTCTCCGGCGCCTGCGGATTCGAGAACGCATCTTTCGAGAGCACCCAGGCATGATCCGGAATGCTGCCGTCGGAGGTGAGCGTCTCTTTACCGCCGATCGTCACGCCCCACAGGCCGCGATTCACCGAATACGCCGCGCCGTACGGCGGGATGGTGAGATTGCGATCCTGCAGATACTTCAGCTGATCGGGGCGCTTGAACGCCTGATCGCGCACCGGCGCGAGGATCGTCAGCTCGGGTGCGAGCGTGCGAAGCGCGACTTCGAAGCGCACCTGATCGTTACCGGCGGCGGTGCAGCCGTGAGCGATCACTTTCGTGCCCAGCTTCTTCGCATACTCGGCGATGGTCTGAGCCTGCATGACGCGCTCGGCGCCGACGCACAGCGGATACATCTGGCCGCGCTTCACGTTGCCCATGATCAGGTACTTGATCACCTGCTGGAAGTAATCCTGCTTGGCTTCGACCAGGATGTGATCCTTGGCGCCCAATGCGCGCGCGCGCTGATCCAGCACCTTCGCTGCATCCGCATCGATGCCGCCGGTATCGACGGTCACGGTGATGATGGGGCGCTTGTAGTTCTCCGCGAGCCAGGGCACCAGGAAGGAAGTGTCGAGGCCGCCGGAGAACGCCAGCAGGATCGGTTCGTTGCCAGGAGGAAGTGTGCTCATGTTCTGCTCAGCTTCTGAATCGAGAAAAAATTCGGTTGGTTCGGTGCTCTGGGGGGAGGGGTTCTCCCGGCGCCGCGCACGGCTGCGCTCAGATTCCGAAAATGCCGCGGAGGCGTTCGCGCAGCTTCTTCTGATCCTTCGGTTCGTCGGTGGCGATGAAGATCGTGTCGTCGCCTGAAATGGTCCCGACCACTTCGGGCCAGTCCGAGCTGTCGATCGCAACCGCCACGCTTTGCGCCGTGCCGGTCATCGTCTTCAGCACCGTCAGCGAGGAGCCGGCCGTCTTGATCTCCAGCACGAACCGGGCGACGGCGGCGAACGGGTTGTGGGTTGCAGCGGCATCCTGGGCAGGCAGGATGTAGCGATCGCCGGCTTTGGCCACACCGAGCTCGCGCAGGTCGCGGCTGACGCTCGATTGGGTGGCGTCAAATCCTTGTTTGTGCAGGATTTTTACCAACTCGTCCTGATTGCGCACGGTGGACTCTCCGATGATTCGGAGAATCGCGGCCCGGCGCGCGACGGATTGGTGAATCTCTGCAGCCATCTCGGTCTAGGTGCCCTCTGCAACGGCACAGGCGCGTGAATGCGCCTGTGCATAAAAAGGCGCGCATCATGCATAATTATGCAGAAGCAGTCAACGTCAGATTTGTACTCAGCTGCGCCGCCGCGAAGCCAGCAGCCCATCCAGCGCGAACAGGGCAAGCGCAGTCCAGATCATCGAGAAGCCAATTACGCGCGGACCGCTGAAGGATTCACCAAAGACCAGCACTGCGCACGCCAGCTGCAGGCTGGGCCCGATGTATTGGAGGATGCCGACGGTGAACAGGGGAATGCGCCGTGCACCCACCGCGAACAGAACCAGCGGCACGGCCGTGAGCGGCCCACCCAGCAATAAAAGAAGAGCGGTCCCGAGCGAGCCCTGACCGATCGCGCCAGTGCCCGAGAGCTCACACCACAGCACATAGGCCGCCGCGAACGGCACCAGCAGCAGCGTTTCGCCCGTGAAGCCCGGCAACGCTTCGACGTTGGCGGTTTTACGCACCAGGCCATAGAGGCCGAAACTCAACGCCAGCGCGATCGAGATGTAGGGCGGCCGGCCCGCCGCCCAAGTGAGATAGAGCACGCCGGCAGCGGCGATCGCTACGGACAGCCATTGCATCCGATTGAGCCGCTCGCGAAAACACACAACGCCCAGCGCTACGTTGAACAGCGGGCCGATGAAATAACCGAGGCTGATCTCCACGACGTGATCGGTCGCGATGCCCCACATGAATATGGTCCAGTTGCAGGCGATGAAGATCGCCGAGGCACACAGCCGCAATCGAACCTGCGGATCTGTCAGGGCGCGCCAGGTCTGGTTTGTTTCCTTGCGCGCGGCCAGCCAGCCGAAACCTACGAGGCAGCCCCACAACATGCGATGCGCGGTGATCTGCAGAATCGGCAGAGTCTGCAACAGTTTCATATAAAGGGGCATCAGCCCCCAGATCAGGAAGGCGCAAATGGCGGCGGAGAGGCCGCGGCCATCGATGTGCTGAGCCGCGGACGTGGCCGGGGCCACGTTGGAGGAATCATTCATGGGCGGGAAGCGGTGTGCTGGGCGGCAATCATAGTGCAGTACAAATTGGCATGTGAGCTTTTCTGGAGTTGCACGCACGGCGCCGGCGCGAGAAGCTCTGGATCTCTTTCCTAAATTTTCCGTTACCTATGTCCGTGCTCGATCTGTCTCGCCGCCTGCTGGCGCTGTCACAAACCGGTCTGCATTTCTCCGAGGAGGAATACGACAGGGAGCGTTATCGCGAGATGGCGCAGATCGCCGGCGAGTTGCTGGCGCTCGAATCGGAAATGACGCCGGACGCGGTGCGCGCCACGTGGATGGTCGAGGACGGTTACTCGACGCCTAAGGTCGACGTGCGCGGCGCCGTTTTTCGCGGCGATCAGGTATTGATGGTGAAAGAGCGGGTCGATGGCAAGTGGACTTTGCCCGGCGGCTGGGCAGATGTGAACGACACGCCGTCGCATGCCGTGGAGAAGGAGATCGAGCAGGAGTCAGGATTTACGGCGCGTGCGGTGAAGCTCGCCGCGGTTCTCGATCGCAACAAGCACAATCATCCGAAGTTTCTGTACCACGTCTGGAAGATGTTCTTCATCTGCGAAATCACCGGCGGCGATTTCCGGACCAGTTACGAAACGACCGATGTGAAGTTTTTTCCGGTCGCCGAGCTGCCGGAACTGTCGACCGGACGCGTCACGGCCGCGCAGGTCCAATGCGCCTACAAGCATCATCTGGATCGCGCCTTGCCAACCGAGTTCGATTGAGAGCGCTCGATCGCAGCTACTGCTCGATCGTGTATTCCAGATCCGCGCTCTGATTCTCGCCGGCCTCGGTCCTGAATACCCATTTGTCGCTGATCGTGTAGCGCAGCTTCAATGTGTTGATCGACTCCGTCAGCGAGATGCCGTAGCTGATGAACAGTCGCGGCGAGAGGAACTTGCCGAGCACCAATGCAGTGTTTGCATTGCCATCGCTGCCCAGCGAACTTTCGACGCCAACTTCCTCCAGGCCGAGTCGACGACCGATTTGAGAGGCGAGCAGACCGCCGCCTTGCATGGTCAAAGTATCCCGAGCGGACGCCACCGTGGCGGTGTCGCTGCTGGTCATCGAGTCGGTGCCCTTGCCGGTCAATAGATAAGTGACGATCTGAGTCTGCGGCATGGTCGGATCGGAGAAGAAAGACAGCCGTGGCGCCTGCAGCGTGCCGCGCACGTTCAGGCCCACCGTCACCGTGTCGATCTTGCGGCGAGCTTCGATATCCAGGCCCGGATCGTCGAGCGGTGAAGCTTCGAACAGCAGCTCACCTTTGTTGATCTCCAGCTTCTGGCCGTACGCTTCGTAGCGGCCGTCGACGACGCTGAGCTCGCCGCGACCGATGGGAATCTCTCCCGTGCGTACTGTCGTGCCTACGGCGCCAGCGAGCTTGCCTTGCAACCCGAACGCGTCGATACGCACGTCGTCGCCGATCGTGACTTTGATCTCGCTGTTGACGATGGTGCGTCCGGCGCGCTCCGCCTCGCTCTCGTGGATATATCGAGCATCGTCCGACGCGCGCACGGCGCCGGAGATCTGATTCGGTTGCACGCGTGCGCTCGGAATCAACACGTCGCCCGCGACATTGATCTGGTTGCCATCGATCAGGAAGCGCAGATCGGGCGATGCGACCACGCGATATTCGGGCAGATCCGCGACCAGCAGGTTATTGCCGCGCAGGTGCAAGTTGCCTTGCGGGTTGCCGCCGCTCCACGTGAACCTTCCATCCGCCTCCAGCTCGCCATCGCCCGCCCGGCCGGTGCCATGAAACCTGAACCCGTTGCTCGCAAGTTCCGCAACCAGGTCGGCATTGCGTAGCGCGAAGTTGACTCGGTACGAATCGAGCTCGCCATTCGCGAGCTCCACGCGCCCGTTGATCTCGGGTTCGGCCAGGGTGCCGCCGATGGTTGCGTTCGCTGTCAGCAAGCCGGCGGCGTTGTCCACTTCGGTGAATAGCAGCGGGAGAATGTTTGCATCGGCCGCGCGTGCGCGCATGTCGCCGGTCAATGGCAGTTGCATCAGATCGTTGTTTCCCTTTCGATCCAGATGCGCGTTCGCGAACAGATAGGTATCGGTGAAAGCCTGCACACCGAACGAGAAATCGATCTTCTCGGGGTTCGCGGTAGCAGCGAGACCGCCGGTGCCCAGGTTCAGTGTCTCCGGCTCCGCACCTTGCGGACGATAGACGATGGCGGCATCGATGATGCGCATACCCGCTTCGCCCTGCCATGGTTGATTCGGCGCGCCGAACATATGAACACGGCCTTCGATGCGTCCACCGTACTCTGCTTCTTCGCCTGCAGGGGGCAGCAGCAGCGCCAACGGAATCTCATATCCAGAGACCGTGCCTTCCCACGAGCCGGCGCGTTGCCATTTGCCGCTCGCGCAGACGCGGCCTCGGCCGGCGATCAAGCAGAAGTTGTCGAGCTGCGCCTGATCGGCCGACGCTGTGATCTGCGCCGGCTCGGCGATGGCAAGCTGGTCGTCGGCTTTGCCGGTCACCAGCTTCGTCGTCGTCACGATCGCGTTCCACACCTTTTGATCGTAGGTGCCAGCGATCTGCATCTCGGCCGATGGCGGCGTGTCGCGTGGCGTGGCTGGGGCGCCAACGACAGTCATGTCGATGTGATGCTCGAGCGCTGTGCCTTCGCCGCTCAACTGCATGTTCTCGACGATGGGGCGGCCGGCGCCGAGTCGACTGGCGGATGCAACCAGCTTCGACGGAGCGTTGCCGCTGGCGTCGATGTCGCCGTTGATCGTGAGCTGGCCCGCCTGCCACTGGTCGTAACGAATCTCGGTGGCGGTGAGCTCGCCAGTGATGTGCAGGCTTTTGAGCGGTCCGCTGGCCTTGCCATTGGAGACGATCGCGCCTTTGGCGTTCGGTAGCAGCCGATCCAGCGAAGGCGCCGCCAGCGACCAGGTCGCTTCGATCGTGTCCTTCCAGATCCCGTCGAGCGACAGTCGCGCATCGGCGAGCCCGATGACTGCATTTCGCACCGTCCAGCCGCGACGATCTCTTTGTATGTAGCCGCGACCTCGGATCGGCTCGCCGCGCAAAGTGCCCTCTATCTCGCTCACGTCGGCGATGAACGAGGCTTTCTTGTCGAAGCCTTCGCCCGAAGCATTCGCCACCATGTTGACGCTGCCGGGAAAATCCGGGAACAAACCCGCCGGGTTCACATTCGTCGTGTGAGTGGCGAGCCGCCACGCACGTGGCTGGGCGAATTGCAGTTGGCCGGTGCCCGTCAGCGATCCGTCCAATGCGTTGATCGAGTAACTGTTGAGGATCACCTGTTCCTTGGAGATCACGCCGGTGGCCGAGCCGGCGCCGGAGGGAATGTTCGGTCCCGCCAGGCTGGTGGTGACCGCGAAGTCATACGGTAGCGGTCCGCGCAGCGTGCCGTCGCCGGCGGGGCTCGTGATCACCGCTTCGCCGCGCAACGGCCACTGCAGGTGTTGCCACTGAGCCGACAGGTCGAGCGTAGGCGCCGAGCCGTCGAAGATCAGCTTTCCCGTAGTCTGCAAAGCGGCCGGTGAGTTCTGCAGCTTTATGTCGGAATCCGTCAGGAACAACGTGCGGTCGGCATAGCGGCCGCGTGCATCCACCAGCAGTTCTTGCGAGTCGATTTCCGGAACACCGACCAGACCCTTGGCATGCACACCCTGCGGATTGAATTCCACGTCCAGTGCGATGTTCTGCAAAGTCAGCGGAGGATCGCTCAACCAGGGATCGAGCAGGAACTGCCTGGAAGTCACCTTGCCCGCGATGTTCCAGCCCTCGTCCGGTCGCGTCATGACGGCCGCGACCTGGACCGCGCTCGGCTTGAGCAACTCGCCTTTGATGTTCAGCTCATCGATGGTGCCATCGACCGCGCCTTGCACTTCCAGATCGACATCCGGCAGATGTAGCTGGCCGCGGGTGTTGCCTCTCAGTCCCATCGGCAGATCGGCCGAAGCGGCGGCCAGCAACTGCACGTTGCCCGTGGCATCGAACAGATCGGAATCCACCGAGAAGTCTCGGGCACGCAGGCGAGAGGAGGTGATCGTCACGCGACCGCGAATGGTTCTCGCGTCGATGGCCGTGCCGTTCATGTGCACGTAACGAACATTCGTGAGCTCGACGTTATGAGCGTCGACGCGCAGGAAGGCGGGCAGGAAGCGTGGCGGTTTCGTGCTCTCGGGCAGGTCGACCTGATGAAGCTCGACCAGCGACTCGCGCGCCGTCACCGATCCTGCGCGTAACGTTTGGATGAACAGACCGCGCAGTTGCGGATCGAGAACGATGTCGTTCACCACGACGTGGACGCGAGGATGGTTCAGCTCGAAGCGAGCGACCCGCAACGGCCCGGACAGCGTGCCCGAAACGCCTTCGATCTTTACGTTGTAACGTTCGAGCCGCCACAGCTGACCGGCAATGATCTGCAGGCCTGCTTCGGAATACACCAGGAAGCCGAGCGCCGCTACGGGTACCAGCAGGATGAGGGCGACCAGGATAAGTATGAGGCGCGTGCGCATCAAAACTGGGTCGCGATATACAAGTGGAAGCGAGGGCTCCGCCCCGGGTCGGACAGCGGTTGAGCCACATCGACGCCGAAGGTGGCGACGGCGATGTTGTAGCGAGCGCCCAGTCCGGCCGAGTACTGCAGGTCCGGAGCGCTGAAATCGTCGAAGGCGTTGCCGATGTCGTAGAAGGCCGCGATGCCGAAGTTGCGCGGCAGGTCGCGAACGATTTCGACCGTACCCGTCACGAGATTGCGTCCGCCGATGGTTCGACCTTGGGCATCCTTGGGTGACAGCTCGTTCAGCGCGAAGCCGCGCACGCTGCCTTCGCCACCGGCAAAGAAGCGTTGTGACGCTGGCAGATCGGATGTCTCGGCGATGCGGCTGATGCCCAGCTCGCTGCGCAGATGCAGATGCCACAGCTCGCCGAGATCGAAGATGCGCTCACCCTGCAGGCGCAGCTGGATGAACGATGCGTCCGAGCCCAATGTTTCCGGCGAGCCGCGCAGCTCGGCCGCGAAGGAGTAAGGGCGCTTGCGTCCGCCAACGATATAGCTCGGCAGCGTCGCGTAACCGATGCTCGGGACGATGTAGAAATTCGTGCTCGAGGTGCCGTCGGCTTCGATGGTCTCTTCCTCGGCCAGTCCGATCCTGAGCACGCGCTGCCAACGGCCCAGCACCTGCGTGAGACCCGCGCCGACTTCAGCTCGTTTGGACCGCGTATCGCCGAGCTCTTCGTCGCGCAGCGTACCGGTGAACTCCAGTTTTTCCAGTGCGATGTCCATCACCGGAATCACGTAGCGACCGGTGAGATCGCGGACGATGGAGGAGCCGAGCAGCTCCAGCTTGAACTTGTGGCCGTCCTTGTTGACGCGTCGGTTGTCCCAGGTGAACTTGCCACGCGCCTTGGTGTCGGTGCCGTAACCGATACTGGCGGCGTAGCGATGTTTCCTGCTGGGTTCGGCGGTCACCGTGATTGGAACGGTGCGCGTCACGGGATCCGGGTTGCCGCTCTCGA
>Ga0182742_1000743_pt1 | contig 47517 bp, 38 predicted proteins | sample eDN5th37CBELigMG_FD_128880 | JGI IMG/M metagenome (GOLD analysis project Ga0182742, IMG submission 128880) | Enriched Miracle-Growth compost microbial communities from Emeryville, California, USA - eDNA 5th pass 37_C BE-Lig MG (version 2)... ...
ACAGCTTTGTTTCCTCTGCCGGTGCCGAACCCTGTACAGGTGCCGGTGCCGCCGTGTTACCGCCCGAACCTAGAGTACCATCGTTATTTGTTATTCCCGCATTGCCGCCGCAAGCCGCAACAACCATTGCAAGCATGATCACAGCAATCAAGAACATGTTTCTGCGCATCCACGACATTTTCAACACAGACCACTCCTCGTTTATTCAAAATGTTCTCTACAAAACCAATGTTAGCTTGGCTTTGTAAACGGAATTCGTTAGTTTTGTTAAGCCAATGTAAAAATTGAAATTTAACATTCGGTTTACATATCCGAAGTAAAACCACAAACTTTGCGGATAATAAATAAGTACGATTGAGAAATGAAGTGGCCATTCTTATCTTTTCCGCACGATACCTTTTTAGTCACCTAAGCAGCGGCGGATAAGGTGATCTCTCCCCAGGTGGAAAAAACAGTGTGCCGGATCTCTGACTAAAAGAACGCCTCAGCGCAAAAAATGATAAGGCACTACTGTCAGCAACCATCATCAAGGAGGTATATACCGGCATGAAAAAATTCGGCACCTTACTGTTGACGACAGTGCTGGCTTGCGGTATGGCTGTACCTGCTTTAGCGGCGGATACGGTGGCAACCGGCAACAACACCTCAACGGTCCAAGGCAATACGGTAAATCGGACAAATAACTATGGCACCGGCGTTGGCACTTACCGTGGTACCGGCATGAATAATAACGGTACGATGAACGGCTGGAACCGCAACAATGCCATGTACAACGGACGCGGCGTGACGGGTTACAGCACGACGGCCAATACGGCGCGAGCATACGCCAACGATGACGGTATGGATTGGGGCTGGCTTGGTCTTCTTGGCTTGCTAGGTCTTGCCGGCATGCGTAACCGCGACCGCGAGAGGGAGCACTAATTTATCTTTGCGTGTAAGAAAAAGAAGCTGTCCGCAGATGCGCGACAGCTTCTTTCTTATTTCGCCTTTAGGACATAACTCAGGATGAATACCGGCCGCTGATCCGGCAAGACTTCCTGAGTTAAGTAAAAAGTAAAAATGATGTTGTCTGCACTCCTTACGGCTTGATCAGCGCGCTCTTCTGGTCGTCAACCCTGCGCTTATATTGGGTATCCGTGCCCGGGGATCCGACCTCTAATCGTACGGCGCGGGTCCATCCTCCTCTGTATGCCGCATGCTGTTCTTCCGAATACGGCAAGTACGAACGGCGTTCAATTTCCCGAAGATGCGCAATGTAAAGATCGAGCCTGTCCAGCTGAATCTCCATCAGTTGCTGTGCTCCGCCGCGATGAGCATGCTCTTCAACCATTCTGCGAAAGTGCGGATGGCATAGAATGCCCCGGTTCCGGTACCGTTCCCTGAATTCCTCATCGCCTTCAAAATAATCGACACACCCTTCCACATACCTTCGCTCGGCTGCGTCAAGCGTGATGCAGAGCGGACACGGCTCGTCCGACGCAAAGCTGTTTAAATATTCCTTGGTCTCGTCCGACGTACGCTCCATTTCGAGCAATGAGATGTGCAGCAAAGAACGCAGCCGGTTCAGCCCCGTCGACTTCTCCAACCGCCCCGACCTGCGGCGTAAGTAGGTCTTCAACGCGGCTTTATGCTCTTCCAGCAGCGCCCGGTACAATACCGCCTGCGACGCGGGATTCCCCGCTTCCTTCACCTGCCAAGCATGCGTATTGCAGAAGCCCTTCGCCCTCACATAGGAAGCAACGGTTTCTCCGTCCGCCGCCCCTTCCCGCACAAGCACCTGGATCGTTCTCTTCATCCGGTCTTCCACGAGATGGCAAACCGGGCATTGATCATGTTGAATCGCCTCTAACAAATCATGGTACAAAATATGCTTGTCCATTAGAAATTCCTCCGCTTATAAAGCCGTAAATTTGCGAACCGCGGCCCCTTGCATATGCGGATAGTGTCCCCAACGGCGAAAATTACCATACCCAGCCATATGCTTCGCCGTTTATAATCCTAGTAGTTAAAGGGGGAACTAAATGCATGAATGTTGTAATGCGAACAATGCTCCGCTCCGTTGCTGCCTTAACGATCTCGGCAGCGGCATTCTCGGCAGCTCTTCCTCATCCGGTCCATGCCGAACCGATGTTAAGCGTCACAATCGATCAATCCGCACACCAAACATCCTCTATTAACAAAAATGATAGACAATACGTTCCAGCAGTGTTTTTTCAAAAAATGGGCGCAACCGTACTCTGGAATGACAGCAGCCAAACCGTTACGTTAACGAACGGGTCGCGCCAAGTGATGTTTCCATCCGGCGGGACGCAAGTGATCCACCGTCCGGGAAGGACATATATCCCGCTTCGATATGCCGCTGAATCGCTCGGAATGTCGGTAGACTATAACGCCAAGACGGAATCCGTCTCAATTCAGACCCACCCTGCAGCACTTTCAACGTTGGCTGCGTCGACCGCAACCAAAATCTCGAAGGACGATTTCTACTGGCTGGCGCAAATTACCGAGGCAGAGGCAGGCGGGGAGCCTTATGAAGGCAAAGTCGCAGTAGCGGCGGTCATACTTAATCGCGTGAATGATCCGGAATGGCCAAACTCGATTCAGGACGTTATCTTTCAAATTGTGAAAGTGAATGGGACCAAATATTATCAATTCTCTCCGGTATTAGATGGAAGAATCTATAAAGTGACGCCGGACGAGGAAACGAATCGCGCCGTGAAGGACGCTTTAAATGGAACGGATCCGACCGACGGCGCCACTGTATTTTACAATCCAAAGAAAACGACAAACAAATGGGTCCGCGAACGGCCCGTCAGCACCACAATCGGCAATCATATTTTTAGTTATTAATCGGGATAGTTATATCTCCGTCACTCCAATCGTTCCTCCGGGATATCCCATCCCTTTGAATTTGTGAACAAAAAAGCAGTTGAACAGGAAAAATCCTGTACAACTGCTTTATTACGCTGTGCATTACTTGAACTCAGGAAGCCAGCTGCCGTGCGCTTCGATCAGATCGTCACAGAGCGATACGATGTCGTCGAGGGACAGCTCCGCCGAAGTGTGCGGGTCAAGGAAGGCGGCGTGATAAATATGCTCCTTCTTCCCGGTAATCGCCGCTTCGATCGTTAAGAGCTGCGTATTGATGTTGGTGCGGTTGAGCGCGGCCAATTGCGGCGGAAGATCGCCCACATATGTAGGCGTGACCCCGTTGCGATCCACGAGACACGGCACCTCTACACAGGCTTCACGCGGCAGATTGGTAATCAGCCCCGTATTCATCACGTTGCCGCCGATCTTAAACGGCACATTCGTCTCCATCGCTTCGAAGATGTAAGACGCGTATTCATGCGTGCGCGTATGGGTCAATTCCGCGTTATTGACCAATTCCTCGCGCATCTTGCTCCACCGTTCAATCTGGTTCACGCAACGGCGCGGATATTCGTCCAGAGGAATGTTCAGCTTCTCGATTAATTCCGGATAATTTTTCTTAATAAAATATGGATGATACTCCGCGTTGTGCTCCGAAGATTCTGTGACATAATAGCCGAATTTCAGCATCAGTTCGAAGCGGACCATATCGTGGTGCTTCTCCTTCTGCTTCTCCGCCGCACGGCGCTTAATTTCCGGATACAAATCGACGCCGTCCTTCTTCGCCTCAAGCAGCCATGCCATATGGTTGATCCCGGCGATCTTCGCTTGAACCCCTTCCGTATCCATGCCCAGCTGATGGAACAGATGAGGCACGCATACCTGCACGCTGTGGCATAAGCCGACCGTCTTCACCCCGCCATAGGTGTTCATGACATTCGTGAGCACGGCCATCGGGTTCGTATAATTCAAGAACCAAGCGTCAGGGCAAACCTCTTGAATATCTCTCGCAAAGTCGAGCATGACAGGAATGGTGCGCAAATTTCGGAAAATGCCGCCGATTCCGACCGTATCGGCAATCGTCTGGCGCAGGCCGTATTTCTTCGGAATTTCAAAGTCCGTAATCGTACAAGGATCGTAACCGCCGACTTGAATGGCGTTGACCACATATTTGGCGCCGCGGAGCGCCTCTTTGCGGTCGGTATATGCCTTCACAACACAGGTGCTGCCGGTGGTCCGCTTAATATTGTTCAGCATCATCTCCGAGTCCTTCAACCGTTGATGATCGATATCAAATAATGCCAGCTCAAAGCCTTGCAGCGCAGGTGTCAGCATACAGTCGCCAAGGACATTTTTTGCAAAAACGGTACTCCCCGCTCCTAGAAACGTGATCTTCATTCGGTTCCCTCCAAATTGAGTTGGTCGATTTTCTTCAATATAAATGACTTCATGCCCAATGAATATGGAGAAAGTAAAGAAGCATATGGATTTTTGTAGTTTGGTAAGCTAGGATGGTGGCTAAGGGAGGAGATCATGGATGCAACCGGAGCATTACAGCTTTACGACGTATGTGAACGCGGGGAGAAGCCGATCCGAACTGACGGTGCTCTTTGCGGGGGAAGGGAAGCCCCACGAAGGACATCAGGTCGGTCCGGCGGTTCATCCTTATTTTCTAATTCATACGGTTAAGAACGGGCGCGGCGCGTTCGAGATGTACGGACAACGATACGAATGTAGTCGAGGCGATACGTTTGTCATTTTCCCCGGAGAATTGTTCACCTATCAAGCTGACTTAGAGCAGCCTTGGGAATATATGTGGGTCGCGTTTCGGGGGCATCTCGGCGAGACGCTGCTCCAGCAGCTCAGCATTACGAGGGAGAAGCCCGTCGTCAAGATGGCGGACCTGCGCAAGCTGTCCTCACTTTACGGTCGGCTGCTCGGCAGCCTGCAGCAGACGGATTGGCCCGAGCTTGCAGATTTAGAATCTTCCGGTTTGCTGCGCCTCATGCTGCACGAGCTTGGAACCTTCAATAAGGCGAGCGGGCTCGGCAAACCCGCCTTCGCGAGCGCCGCCGAACGGCAGGTGAACCAAGCGGTACGATGGCTGTCCGTGCAATATCCGCATAATATATCCATCAATCAATTGGCGAAGTCACTGGGGTATCACCGCACTCATCTCTCCAAAATATTTAAGCAGCATATGGGCGTGTCTCCCATGCAATTTCTAATGCAGATCCGGCTCGATCAGGCAAAATCGCTGCTGCAAAGCTCCTTAACGATTGAACAGGTGGCGGCTTCCGTCGGCTTCGCCGATCCGTTATATTTTTCTAAGCAATTTCGCAAAAGGTACGGCGAATCACCCACCCAATACCGAATTCGAAAGGGCTTTATAAATATTCATGTTGAATAAGTTGATTAAGTTGGGGATAATGGATATTGGACAACATAGAAATCGATAGGCAAGGAGGAGTTTATACTTATGTACGACATCGCTATTATCGGCGCCGGTCCCGCTGGCGCAAGCGCCGCGATCTTCGCGGCGAAATCCGGACTCAAGACGCTCGTCATCGACAATGACAAGGGCGTAACCAGACGCGCGTGGTTCGAGAATTTCTACGGAATCGCAGAAATCTCCGGACCCGATCTGGTGGATCGAGGCATCGAACAATTGAAGAAATTCGGCGCGGAATACGTTGCCGACGAGGCGACGGACGCGAAGGCGGAAGGCGGCGCCGTTACCATCACCACCGCTTCCGGCCAAACCTTCGAAGCGAAGCACCTGATTCTTGCAACCGGCTTTTCGGCGGCGCTGGCGGAGAAGCTCGGCGTGAATACTAAGCCAGGCACGGAACCCCGCGTCGCAACGATTATTGATGTGGACGCGCAAGGGAAGACGAATATCGCGAACGTCTGGGCTGCGGGCACCGTTGCCGGCGTAAGTGTGCACGGCATCATTACCGCAGGCGACGGCGCGAAGGTTGCGATCAACGTGATCAGCGAGCTGAAGGGCGCTCGCTACGTCGATCACGATGTATTGAAAGCTTAGTCAAAACTTTGTCCAAAATGTGAAAAAAAATTGAACATTCTCGTAAAATTTCTGCTATACTGTTATTACAGTAAGCTTATTTGCGAGGATGTGTCTCTATGGAACGTAAGAACGATTGGCAACGCGCGGAACGACTCGTCAGCTGGTTAACGATCGCCGCTTGGGTAACCTTGGCAGCAGGAGCGCTTCTCTCACTCTCCTTCCTGACGCCGTTCAGCCATCAGAACGTTCAATTAATGGTCGGAATTGGGTTCATGGTCGGCAGTGTTCACATTTATGCCATCCGCACCTTCATCCATCTCGTGCATGCGCGCGACAGCGCTTGGGTGAAAAACTAATCCGGAAAGCTTTTTAGAAAGCTCTCAAGATTCATTTCTTGAGGGCTTTTTTTTGTGCCGGTTCAACTGTTGCAAAACGGTGACCGAAACTTTACCGAATTACGAAGACATTTTGACGTATTTGCAAAGTCGGGTCCAATTCCGATTCGCTTCTGATAAGCTAACGTAGGGTAATGTGAAGTAGATCACACAATTATGCATCTATGAAAAGAGGGTTGAACATGCGCTTCAATACTTGGAGAACAAAACTGAAGCTTACGGCCGCCGGGCTGATGACAGCTCTATTGCTTTCCGGCTGCAGCAATATGATGGTATTCGATCCGAAGGGGCCGATCGCGGCTGAGCAGAAGGATCTCATTCTAATCACCATTCTGTTATGCCTCATTATTATGATTCCGGTGTTCGCACTGACGGCGTTTATCATCTTCCGTTACCGCGATAAGCCGACTAACAAAGCAGCGTATAAGCCGAACTGGGCGCAAAATCACTTGTTGGAAGCCGTCTGGTGGGGGATCCCGATCGTGATCATTGCGATTCTCGCGGTCATTACCGTTCGGGGTTCGTACGAACTGGAGCCTTCCAAAGCCATCGAGTCGGATAAGGAACCGCTCGTCGTTCAAGTGACGGCATTGGATTGGAAATGGCTGTTTCAATATCCGGAACAGAATATCGCGACCGTCAACCACCTGTATATTCCCGTGGACCGTCCGATTCGTTTCGAGCTGACGGCTGACGCGCCGATGAACTCCTTCTGGATTCCGCAGCTTGGCGGTCAAATTTATACGATGTCCGGCATGGCGATGAAGCTGCATCTGTTAGCGGAAGAACCGGGCACTTACTTCGGTTCAGGCGCGAACTTCAGCGGAAAGCACTTCGCGGATATGACCTTTACCGTCAACGCGGTGTCCGAGGAGGAATTTGAAGCTTGGGTACAGCAGATTGATGCCTCTTCGCCAGAGCTTACGATCGAAGGCTACGAAGCGTTAGCACAACCGGGTACATCGGAAACATTAACCTTCTCGTCGTTCCCGGAGAACTTGTTTGAAAGAACGGTTACGAAATACGCGGCAGGCGGCCACGGCGCGCATGGCGGACACCAGGCTCATTCGTCCAGCGCGGCAGAGCCGCACAGCCATCACTAATATTCGTGAAGAAAGGAGATTCCCATGGAGACGATTGATACGAACGTTTCAAATTTCTTTGTAACGGGCGATCCGATGATTCTTGGCTCGCAGGTCGCGATTGCCATTACAGTCCTCGCGATCGGCTTCGTCTTAACCTACTTTAAGAAGTGGGGTTGGTTATGGAAGGAATGGATTACGACCGTCGATCACAAACGCATCGGCATTATGTATATTCTTTGTTCCTTGCTTATGCTGTTCCGCGGAGGCGTTGACGCGCTTCTCATGCGGACGCAGCTCGCGTTCCCAGGTATGGAATTTCTGAATGCGGAGCACTATAACGAAATCTTTACCACTCACGGCGTCATTATGATTTTCTTTATGGCGATGCCGCTTATGTTCGGTTTGTTCAATATTATCGTTCCGCTGCAGATCGGCGCGCGCGACGTAGCGTTCCCGTTCTTGAACTCTTTAAGCTTCTGGTTGTTCTTCTGGGGCGCAATGCTGTTCAACGTGTCGTTCGTCATCGGCGGTTCGCCGAACGCGGGCTGGCTCGCGTATCCGCCGCTCTCGGGGCTGCAATTTAATCCCGGCGTCGGCCAAGACTTCTATATATGGGGTATCCAGATTTCAGGAATCGGCAGCTTGATGACAGGCATTAACTTCATCGTTACGATCCTGAAGATGCGGGCACCGGGCATGAAGCTGATGAAGATGCCGATGTTCTCCTGGTCCGTACTTTCCAGCTGTTTGACGATCATTTTTGCGTTTCCGATTTTGACGATCACCTTGTTCCTGTTGTTCTTAGACCGCCAATACGGCACGCACTTCTTTACGCTTGACGGCGGCGGCAACCCGATGATGTACATTAACTTGATCTGGATGTGGGGTCACCCTGAGGTGTACATTGTCGTACTTCCGGCATTCGGGATTATCTCCGATGTTGTAGCTACATTTTCTAAGAAAAAGCTGTTCGGTTACACGTCCATGGTGTTCGCCTTAATGTCGATCAGCATCGCGTCGTTCTTCACATGGGCGCATCACTTCTTTACGATGGGCTCGGGTGCGGACGTCAACGCATTCTTCGCTGTCACGACGATGATTATTGCGATTCCGACAGGCGTGAAAATTTTCAACTGGCTGTTCACGATGTTCCGCGGACGCATCCGCTTCACGCTTCCGATGTTGTGGGTGTGCGGATTTATCTTCTGCTTCGTGGCGGGCGGAATGACCGGCGTCATGCTGTCTGTGGCACCGGCGGACTTCCAGTTCCATAACAGCTACTTCTTGATCGCGCACTTCCACCAGACGTTAATCGGCGGTGTCGTGTTCGGTTACTTCGCAGGCTTCTACTACTGGTGGCCGAAGATGTTCGGCTTCAAGCTCAACGAGCGCCTCGGAAAGTGGGCGTTCTGGCTGTGGAACATCGGCTTCTATGTCTGCTTCATGCCGCAATACGTATTGGGTCTCGACGGCATGACGCGCCGGATTCACACGTATGACTTCGATATGGGCTGGTGGGAATTGAACTTCGTCTCGACGATCGGCGCTTTCTTGATGGGGCTTGCGTTCCTGTTCCAAGTATGGCAGATCGCGTACAGCATCAAGCACCAAGAGAAGGATACAACCGGCGACATCTGGGACGGACGGACGCTCGAATGGTCCATCCCGTCTCCTGCTCCTGCTTATAACTTCGCAGTCATTCCGACCGTAAGCGAAACGGATGATTGGTGGGAAACGAAGCAGAAGCGGGCGGAAGGCAAGCTTGCCGCTCAGCCGGAGCCTGTCTATGAACCGATTCATATGCCGAAGAACTCTGGCATTCCGTTTGTGAAGTCGTTCTTCTGGTTCTTGCTCGGCTTCGGCATGGTTTGGGATTGGACGTTTATGTGGGTACCGGGATTGATCGGCGTCATCGGCTGCATGATCGCGCGGTCGTTCTCCTATGATACGGATTACTATATTCCTGTTGAAGAAATACGCCGCACAGAAGCGGCGATGAAAGGGGTGACGGCGTAATGGCGGCAACGGCAACAGAACATGGCCACGGCCATGATCATAGTCATGGTCATGAAGAGCATAATCAAGAATCGATGAAGGTCTTTGGTTTTTGGCTGTTTCTGATCACCGACGTATTGATGTTTGCGACATTGTTCGCCACCTACGTCGTGCTTCGGAACAATACGAACGGCGGACCGACGGCGGAGGAGTTGTTCCAGCTGCCGATCATCATCGCCAACACCTTCATCCTGCTGACGAGCAGCTTCACCAGCGGTTTGGCGGTTCTTGCGATGCACCAAGGGAAGCTGAAGCAGCTGATCGGCTGGTTGGCGGTCACAATGCTGCTTGGAGCCTCCTTCCTCGGACTTGAAATCTATGAGTTCGCGCATCTGGTTCATGAAGGGGCGACGATGCAGACGAGCGCATTCCTGTCGGCGTTCTACACGCTCGTAGGGGCGCACGGCTTGCACGTGACGATCGGCCTCTTCTGGATGATCGGCATCGTGCTGCAGCTTGCTAAGCGCGGCATTACGCCGGTCACGGAGCGCAAGGTGAATGTGGTTAGCTTGTACTGGCACTTCCTTGACGCAGTATGGATCTTCGTCTTCACTGTCGTGTATTTGATGGGGGTGATGTAACATGACAGCACATTCTAACGAAAACCGGCAAGCTTCAGGCGCTTCGTTGAAATCCTATGTTCTTGGTTTTGCGCTGTCGATCCTCTTGACGATCATTCCATTAGGCGTTGTGATGGGCGGATGGCTGGAAGGAACAGCCGCCCTCGTCACCATTCTGATCGCGGCGGTACTTCAATTCGTCGTCCAGCTCTTCTTCTTCATGCACTTGCGTGAAGGCGAGGACGCCCGATGGAACAAGCTGGCGCTCGTGCTGGGTGCCGTCATCTTGATCCTCATTGTCGGCGGTTCGATCTGGATTATGACTTATAACGCAGTGGCACAATAAGGTAAGACAGCAGAAAGAAAGCCGGCTTCTCTTCGCTCGCGACGGGAGGCCGGCTTTTCGCTTCACGGATTATTTTCCGGCAATGTACTCGTCATACTGCCTTTGGGCTTCTTTCTGAATATCCCGGATGCCTGCGGCTTCCAATTCCTCCATCATCTTCGGCAATGTCGTCGCCGGATCCAGCGTCCCTGTTGTTAGACCGGATGTGTATTTGTCAGCAACAACTTTGACGGCGGCCACCTGCGCGGAAACATTCGTAATATCGAATGCAAAGCCGATCGACTTGGTCGCCTTCAGATCCTTATAACCTTCGAAGATGACATTCCACATATTCGGATCTACATCGACCCCTTCCGCGGCCTCTACGGTACTCAGCGAATAAGAGCCCTGAGCGAAAGGCCAAGGACCATAGTTATCACGCCCTTGCTGCGTCTTGACCGCAAGTCCCTTCTCATTCTTATTCCAATGCACGCCCGGTACCCCGTATCTGAGAATATCTCGATACTCTTGATTCGTGTTGATTAATTCCTGCAGTTTGAGCGCGGCGTCGATATTTTTAGAGCTTGCAGAGATCGCATTCATGGCGCCGCGGATGGAAGCGGTAGAGAGGTACGGGCCGCTGTATTTGGAGATCACCTGGGTGAATCCGTCACCGCCGCTCCAGACCGCATCCGCGCCATAGAAGCCTTGGCCATTCTTGACGGCAGAATATTTACCAAAGTCTTCAATAGTAGCTGCGTCCTTGTTGATGTAACCCGCATTGTACCACTTGTGAAGAGCATATAGACGATCTGTCAGGTCAGGATGCTCATACGTGATCACAATCTTGTTTTCATCAGGTGTACCGATGGCTGAATACGGAATACCAAGCAGCGCATCCCGGTTAATCATGTCAAAGGCGCTGTCGATTCCGGGAAGGCCGGTTTTCTTCAACTTAAGAGGGTATTCCGCATCCGCTGCTGCCGGATTGCCGGCTTTCCATGCATCCTTAGCCGCCTTGAGGTAAGGCTCGATCTCGAAGAAATCCATCGTATCCTTAATTTCCATCTTCAATTCATCTACGAATAAAGCCTTGTCAAAGCGCCAGAACAATTCTGCGGCATAATCCTTCTTTACCGGGATCGCATAAATTTTACCGTTCACCTTGGCGCCTTCCCACACCACCTCAGGCATCGTTTCGTACAGTGCCGGGGTCAACGTCTTCACCTTGTCGGTAATGTCCGCAAAGTATCCCGCTTGCGCCTGCACTGCAAAGTTATTGAACCATTCGCTTGTAAACACCATGTCGTAGGCTTCACCGGATGAAAGCGCGAGTTTCGTCTTTTCGTCAGTGTAGTACAGTGTCTTCACCTTTACGTTGATGGCCGGAACGGAAATCTCGTTGAGCTTCTCCTCTACCATGGCCTGATCAACGGGTACCTTGCCGGGGTCACCCATAATCCAGATCAGTTCAATCGGTTTGTCTCCACTGTTCGAACCGCCGCCTACGCTGCACCCTGCCGCTGCCACGAAGAGCATTGCCATGATGAGTACCAAAACCCACTTTTTCATATACAACCTCCTTAAGATTATTTGCACCGGAAAATTCCGGATAAAGCCTCTTCAAGGGATTACCCTTTCACTGCCCCGATGGTCAGGCCGGTAATAAAGTATTTTTGGAAGAAGGGGTAAGAAAGCGCAATCGGAATGACGACAATCATGACGATCGCCATCCGGGTCGATTCAGCCGGAAGCTTGCCTATGGAGCTGTCCGGCCCCATAAACTCAGAGCTGCGGCTTAAGAATTCCATATTTCTTTCAATGCTGATTAATACATACTGCAGAGGATACAGCTCCTGGTGGCTTGACTGGATGTATAACATGGCGCTGAACCAATCATTCCAATACCCGAAGGACAGGAACAGTCCGATCGTCGCCATCACGGGGAGCGAGATGGGCAGCACAATGCTGAAGAAAATTCTCATCTGGCTTGCGCCGTCAATCTTTGCGGATTCAATCAAGGAGTCAGGGACCGTCGTCTGGAAGAAGGTCCTGATAATAATGACATAGAAAGAGGATACCGCAATCGGCAAAATCAACGCCCAGTAGCTGTTTTGAATCCTCAGCATCTGTGTATTTACCAGATAGGATGAAACGAGACCGCCGCTGAACAGCATCGGAATGAAGATAAAGTATGTTAAGAACTTCTTTAACCGGAAGGTTGGGCGGGATAACACGTATCCCATGGTGGCGTTGAGGTATAAGCCAAGGATCGTTCCGACAACAGTGATAAAAACCGATACGAAGGTTGCCCTGCCGATGGAAACGCGCTCCCGCCACAGATAAGCGTACGCGTCCAAGGACCACTCCAACGGCATGAAACTATAGCCGATCTTCTCGATGGAGTCGTTGGACGAAAGAGAGATAATCGCGACGAATACAACGGGTATTACACACAACAAGGCAAGAACGATAAACAAAGTGGTGAAGATGATATTGGTTGGAACGGATATCCGGTTAAATCTTTCGACTGCGCTTATTTCTCTCCTGCTCGTCCGCATGTGTTTCCCTTCTTTCTATGTTAGAATAACGAATTTTCTTCATTAATCTTCTTAACGACCCAATTCGCCGCGAGAATCATAATTAAGCCGAGCACCGATTGAAGTAAGCCGGCCGCCGCCGCAAAGCCGATATTGTTAAGGCCCATAAGCGCCTTGTACACATAAACATCAATGGTCTGTGTCACATCCACCAACGGACCGGAGTTGCGAGGCACCTGATAAAACAAGCCGAAATCACTTGAAAAAATGCGTCCCACCGCTAAAATAAACAAAATAATAATGATCGGCTGCAGCATGGGCAGCGTAATATATTTCACCTGCTGCCATTTGGTAGCGCCATCCATAATCGCGGCTTCGTACAAAGATTCATCGATTCCGGCTATGCCTGCTAAATAGACCACCATCCCATACCCGATAGACTTCCACAGATAAACGAATACCAGAATATAAGGCCAATATTCCGGCGTCATATACCAGATCACAGGGTCCATCCCCCACATTTCCAACAGCTTGCTCAAAAGACCGCTCTCTGTACTCAGAAAAGCAAAGACGAAATAACTGACCACAACCCAGGACAGGAAATGGGGAAGAAACATCGCCGTCTGGCTGACCTTCTGCATCTTCTTGGAGCGCAGTTGGGAGATCATCACCGCTAATGCCACGGTGATTACGGTGCCAAGTACAATAAAGACTAAGTTGTATAGAATTGTGTTTCTGAACATGATCCACGCATCCGGTGTCGCAAAGAGGAATTTGAAATTCGTGATGCCGACAAATTTGCTCTTGATTAAGCTGACGATGAAGCCGGCCCCCGGGATCGGCCTGTATTGTTTGAAGGCGATAATGATCCCGAACATTGGCACATAACAGAATGCGAGATACCACAACACCGTAGGCATCGCGAGCATCGTTAATTCAAAGTCATCCTTGCTGAAGCGTTTTTTGGAACGCAAATAGATAGCCTCCTTTATATGTGAAGTCCTGTGCTAAAAAATGAAAAATATTTGATTTGTTCACGAAGGTCTAATCGGCAGGCAGCATAAGAATCAAAAGAGCTGGAACGTGCAGATGAGGGTAATGAATTGTTCCCTTGTGGCGGGAGGGGGGGTTCCACATTTGTATATTTATTGAATAAAAACGCTTACATTTACAATTACTATAAATGAATCGTTATCAAAAATCAAGAAAAAAAGAAAAACCGGCTTCTCGCCGCTCACGACGGAAGGCCGGTTTTATGCATCATGAATTGTTCAAATTGTTGTCTTGGCAACGGTTTGCTGTACAGATAACCTTGAATATCATCACAGCCCATCGCTTGAAGCAGCTCTGCCTGCTCCTCGTATTCAACGCCTTCCGCGGTCACATTCAAATGCAGATGCTTCCCCATCGTAATGATGGCCGCTACGATCGCCTGGTTCTGAGCTTCATGGAGTTCTTGAATAAATTCCTTCGATATCTTTAACCCTTGGATCGGAAATTTCTTCAAATACAGAAGCGATGAATGCCCCGTCCCAAAATCATCGATCGAAATATGAACGCCGAGCCCCTCCAATTGCTCCAGCGTTTGAATCAAGTTATTGTTCGACATCGCCATGCTTTCCGTAATTTCCAATTGTAAATATGCCGGGTCAATCCCGGTTTCTTCCAAGATGGTTCGGATCGAATCCACGATCGATTTGGTTTGGAATTGCCTGGCCGAAAGGTTAACGCCAATCTTCACCACCGGTAAGCCTTCATCCGCCCAAGCTTTGATTTGCCGGCAGACGGTGCGGATAATCCATTCCCCTAATGGAATAATGAGTCCCGTGTCCTCTACGATCGGGATAAATTCGTTCGGTGGAACAAGCCCTCTCACGGGATGCCTCCAGCGAACCAATGCCTCGGCGCCTACAGCCTCGCCGGCGGCAATATTCATCTGCGGCTGGTAGTGGATTTCGAACTGCTCCTTCTCCAGCGCCCTTCTCAATTCATTTTCCAGCTCTAATCTTTGTTTATAGTTTTCTTTTAGATCGTCGGTGAAAAATTGATAATTATCCTTCCCCAACTGTTTCGCCCGATACATGGCGGCGTCCGCGTACTTGATCAATTCTTCGGGCGAGGTGCCGTCCTGCGGATACATCGCGATCCCCATGCTTAATGTGACATGCACTTCGGTTCCATTGATGAGGAACGGCTTCGCAAAACAGCCTCGAATCTCCTCAATCGCCAGACCCGCCGCCTTGCGATCCGCGGCGTTCCGAATGATGAGCGTAAACTCATCCCCGCCAAATCGGGAAGCGACGTGCTCCTTCTTCACCGCTTCCAGCAGCCTTTCCCAAACTGCCGAATTAACTGGTCACCAAACGTATGGCCGAAGGTGTCGTTAATCATTTTGAACCGGTCCAGGTCGAAGAACGCGACGCCGAACCCTTGGCTGGTTTCCTCGAACCTTCGGATTTCCTGCTCCAGCAGCTGCTCGAACCGTCTTCGATTCGGCAGCCCGCTCAAGCTGTCATAATGGGCGATAAATTCCAGCTGCTTGTTCTTCAGCATAATTTCATCCGTCCGCTGGGTAACCTTGAATTCCAGTTCTTCGTTAAAGCTGCGCAGCTTGCGCACAAGGGAGCCGTTCTCTCGGAGTATTGTAATTTGGCGAATGATGATGAAGAACACCGCCACAGAAAAACCCGCTAACAGCAAGTTCACTTCGCTCAGCCATAACAGTGTGATTAACAGGATAAACACGGTGAAGTAAGGAAGCGCATAGCGGTTGAAGCCTAGCTTCTTCTCCGCGGGCTCCATCGGTTTCATCGCTTTGTCCCTGGATGTCTCATCGAGGCTGTAGAACCCCGCAGCGCCGATCAGCACGATCGCAAGCACCCAGAGCGGGTCCAGGTAACTGCCAGAAATATATTCATCCAGGACATTGACGATAGTATAGGAAGTATCGGCGAATAATTGGACAGCCAGTGCTGCCAAAATGAAATTTCGCGTCTTGCTCGGAAGAATGTCGGCGCTGCCCATATAAAGATTGACTACTCCAGACAGCAATAATACGTCGGCTACGGGATACGCGATCGAGACGAGCATAGAGAAACTGAACGTCCCGATCTCCTCAATCATCGGAAGAATAAGAAAGTGGATGCAGAAGGTTGAAGATACGACCACAACAATCAGCGTGTCCAGCAATAAACGAGAAGTATTGTAACGATGTCTTTCTTTGTAAAGTTTCACCGTGACGGCCGTCAAATGAATGATCACCGTCGCAAGGTAGAAGACATCCGCCCAACCGGGATAAGGCACTTCGACTCTTAAAATAAGCTCATAGTAAATCCATATCAATTCTCCTATGAAATAGCTTACTACTCCGATCAATACTAGCAGCCAGAACGTTCTGTCGAAGCCCTTTGTTTTCTTATATGTATAATAAAGGAGCGCCGCACCCGCACCGATGGCGGTGATTGAGAATAAGTCCCCTCCTAAAATTTGCACCCATGCTTGTCCTTGAAAAAGAAACAGCCATAAGCAGTAAATTGCAAAGTAGATAAGTGTAAAAGAGATGAAATGCTTCTTTATGACTAAAGGCATAGTTCCCCCTCCGATCCCATTCTATTATAACAGGATTTAGGAGAATTGGGGCACATATAATGACGTAATGCGGCCCATAGCACTGGGCCGCATTACCTATCATTCGCGAGCTTCGTTGACAAACACTTCGGAAGTCAGCCATCGGCGAAAGATTAGGAATAATAAGAGTGCGGGAAGCGACACCGCTAGACCGGTCTGCAAGATCAGGTTCGGCGAGACTCCGGCGGCGGGTCCCGCAGTGACAAGATCTCTAAGCACTATAATGGGCGGAGACAGGGACTGACTTGAAATATACAACAAGGATGGCTGATATGCATTCCAGACGGCGACGTTGAAGCAGCACATGCATCCCGCGGAATAACGAAGACTGGCTCGGCGACACCAGAAGCATCGCGATATACGCCATGACCACCGCCGGGATAAAATAGGGCAGAAGAAAGATCGTCTGGAACCAACCGCGGATGCGAGCGGATTTGATTCCGCTTAACGCCAGCGCCAGAATCAACGCGATCGTTCCGCCTAGAATGATAGATAACAGGTTCATACGAAGAGTGTTGATGAAAACCTGATGGAACGCGAAGCTTCCCCCTATCTTGGTGAAGTTGCTCCATCCCGCCCACGGGCTGTCCGCCACACCCATGGTCGGCTGGTATTCCGTGAAGGACATATGAAACGCGAGATATAGCGGAATTCCTTTGAAGAATAGAACCAGTATGATGGCTGGGAGCGCGATGGCATAATGTAATTTGTACTTCATCATTCGAACCTCCTTTGTAGGGAAAGGTGTTTCGCTGTACAAATAACGACATCCGTTGTCCGCTATTTTGGCCGGATACCCGTTTTTGACACATTTTCTTGAACATAACGGACAACGCATTCCGCTATTCCCCCCATTGGGCCGGTTTCCGCCAAAATAGCGGACAAGCAGTTTCGTTAATCAAATCTTCCGGACACCTCCGTTGGAAAAATAAAGGCTGCTGACTTGTGGGTCAACAGCCTTCGTGAATTCTCGATTTATTCTATGTATTTTATACCATGAAAACCCAATGAATTGCAGATATAATCACTTGAAGATGCCATATGAAAGAAGGTGGAGGGGATTGCATCACCTTGAATCTCAAGCAGGAGAAGTTGTATCAGTCCATCGCAGCGCAACGCATACCTTTAGCAAAGAAACCGTAGAGGTCATTAAGTTGCTTTCCGGATTAGGGGTGGAAGGCGATGCCCATTTGGGAAAAACCGTAAAGCACCGCTTTCGCGTCGCACAAAAACCTAATCAACCGAACTTGCGCCAGGTACACCTGATTCATTCGGAATTGTTCGATGAAGTGCGGAAGGCCGGGTTTCAAGTCGAGCCTGGACAGATGGGCGAAAATATTACAACTCGCGGAATCCAATTGCTAGCGTTGCCAACAGGTACAAAACTCTAAACTCTACATAGGCGAATTTACAGTGATTGAATTGACAGGGCTTCGCAATCCTTGCGCACAAATCGACAACTTCCAGCCAGGACTGTTATCGGCTGTTCTCGGTCGCGACGAGCAAGGAAATCTTATCCGAAAGGCCAGTGTGCTTCGTGGGGGTGAAGTTCGGGCGGGGGACCGCATTCGAGTTGAATTTCCGTCACAACCTTTCCGCCCATTAGAACGGGTATAAGTCGAGGAGGTTGAGATCAATGAACTATAGAACCGTGCTGGTATGGGGATGCATGTCGGCGTCAATTTTCGGTGTCATTCTGTTTGCAATTGCCGGGGTTCATAAACTGGTTCAGTATTATGGATTTGTCGCACTAGGGGCTTTAGTGGTTTCTATCATTTTATCCGGCGCTATGTTAAGCGGCGATAGGCTGCGGGCATATTACAACACAGAGGATCCCGCGGACAGAACGAGACGTAACGACTTGATCGGCAAGCTGCTTTTGTTTGCTTCTCCGTATGCCGCAATCGCAGGTGTATTGTATTTTTTTATTAAAATGTAACGGTCGCAGCGGACGCTTAGCGAGCAAAAATAAAGAATTCGGGATCGTAATGGACACCACCGACGCTTAGAGGCATCAAACAGCGCTTTGCAGGCGGTTTGGGGGCTCTAAGCATCACTGGTGGCCGCTACCATTCCAACGGGGCCAAATGCAGCCTGTAAGCGTCGCTCATGTCCGTTAGCCATGCGGCAGCCGACAAAGAAAGAAGCTGCCCCGCCATACGGGACAGCTTCTCGGAAGGAATGATCAGAAAAAGTGCTTGCGCTGCTGAAGCGCGCCGCGCGGTACGGCGAAGGCTTGCGCCCGTTTGAAGCCGACCGGCGCTCCGCGGACGATCGTTAACGCTTTATAGTACTCAATGAACGGGAAGCCGTACGTTTCGCCGCGGGCATACGCATATACGTTCATAGCTTTGACCCACGTTTCGTAAACATCTTCCGGAATGTCGATGAACACTTCCGGATTGAAGTCATACGGATCCTCCCAGTTGTCCGCATAGTAGAGTCGGCCTGCGTAGTGCGCCGGCAGATCCCGCTCAATCGTCTTCAAGCCGGCGTAGAAACGCGCGTCCTCAACGATATAATGCGTATTGGTGTGGTCCTTGTGAATGCTGCCCTTCCAATGTGTAATGATGATGTCCGGCTTTACTTCCCGAATGACGTCTGCCACTTGATATTTCACTTCGTCATTCACAGGAAGCTCCGCATCCTTGTAAGCCAGGAAGCGAACATCCGCCCCTACAATTTCGGCAAACTTATGCGCTTCTTCGATTTTCTGCTTGCCGTAATCCTCCGGGGACAGACGCGGATGTCCCTTCTCGCCGGGTGTAAGGTGCAGGAAGGTAGCTTTATGTCCTGCTTGCGTGTACTTCGCGATGACTGCGCCGGCAGTCAGGTCCATATCTCCCGCGTGGCCGCCGATCGCCAGAATGTGCAATTTCTTTTCTTCCGTCATAATCGATTCGCTCCTTGTATTAATTTGAGGATGCCAACTGGTGCAGCATCACATGGAATTTTCGAGTGGTTTCAAAGCCGGTACGCTTATACAAATGACCCGCCGGAGTCGTCTCCGCAGTCCATAAGAACCATATCCCATGCAAGCCTTCCGCTCTCATCGCCTCCATGCATACGTTAAGCAAAATTTTGCCGAGTCCTTTGCCTTGAATGTCCGGATCGACACCGAACGGTCCGAATCGCTCGCGAATTCCTTCATAACCGCCGTATAAACAAAACCCGACAAGCTTCTTCTGCGGGTTCCGGCAGACGAAGATTTGAGACATTGGCAGCTTCTGCAGCAGACCCTCCCGGATCGCTCTCCCCCAGTCCGGGTTAAAGCTCGTTGCAAATTGAATGAGTTCATACAAATCCTCGTCTTGCGCGGTACGAAACGTAAAGCCTTCCGCTTCTCTTTCCCGCTTCAAGCTGCGGATGTCCTCCGGTATTTCATAACCTACTAACGTTCGGTTCATTGCAACCGGCGAATACAACTTCTTAAACCCCTGACTCAGCAAAAATTGATAGCCATCGGTGTAATTCGCTTCATCAATACCGGGAAGTATGTAATTCGGAGCATAAGAAGAGAAATACACATTCGTTCTTCCGCAATCCTTCAAGAACTGCAGCGCTTGCTGCATCAACGTTCTCCCGACCCCTTGTCTCCGGTAAGCAGAGGATACAAAGAAGAAAGGGATCCAACCGTTCGCAGGTTCAAGCTCCGTACCATGCATCGGGAGCTGTCTTCTTACCGCATAGACGCAGCCGGCCAGCTTATCTCCGTCGAATGCCAAACGTAAACCGTCCGAATCAAAATTCGCGTCCAAGAGCACCAACTTTCGAAAACGCAGCGGAGTGATCGGATCTTTCGTCAAGCATTCATTCCACAGCTCCACGATCGAACGCTCATCGCCCGATTGATACGTTCTGTACTGCATGTTTCATGACCTCCCTATCCCGCGTAAATTATTCAATACTTGCAGCTACTGCATTATGGAAACAGGCTCTAAGCCTAGCGACGGACTTCCCCCTTCCGAAGTGAACCCGATTGGTTAACAATACGACGTACAAATCGTGATCAGGGTCGATCCATAAGCTTGTACCTGTAAATCCCGTATGTCCGTACGAACGCTCAGACAACCAATCTCCCGATGCATCATATCCATCGCCTTTCGCCACCCAACCGAGAGCGCGGCGCCCCGATGACAGATGTGCTGTATAGAGCTTTGTTGACGCTTTCATAGCTGCTTGTGAAAGAACACGGCCCGAATCCGTCTCTCCCATGGTGAGCCACATCCTAGCGTATCTCGCCAAGTCCTCCGCAGTGGAGAACAAGCCGGCATGACCGCTGATCCCTCCCATAGCGAGCGCGTTCTCGTCGTGAACCCTGCCCCATAGATGCCCTCCCAGTTCTGGCATGAACTCTGTGGCAGCAATCCGAGGTTGAAGACTGCCGTCAGGACAGAAGCACGAATCCTTCATGCCCAGAGGTGTGAATATGTACTGTGAAGCCGCAGCATCCAGCGGGAGACCGAAGAGTGCTGAAGCGATTTCACCAAGAAGGATAAAGCCCAGATCGCTGTAAACCACCTTCGTGCCGGTTTCGTAATGCTTCGGTTGGCGGCATATCTGTTCGATGATTTGTTGCCGCGTCCATCCATGCGAATGTAAATCCGTATGTGCGATCAGACCGGATGTATGCGTTAACAAATGTTTGATCGTGATGTCGGACTTGTCGTTCTCGGCGAAAGCCGGCAGAAAATACGCGACGGGATCGTCAAGACGGAGCTCGCCTTGATCGATCAACTGCAGGATGAGCGGAAGAGTCACTACAACCTTCGTTAAGGAAGCGCAATCATAGATGGTGTCGACGGCCGCGGGAATGTTCCGCTCCGGGGTCGCTACGGCAAGACCGGCTGCGTAAGTTACCTGCCGGCCTTGGTGCCCGATCGCAACCGCAGCCCCGGGAATTTCCCCCCGCTCGATCTCCCGGTCAATCACCCGAAAGGCAGCGTTCAATTTTTCAAAATTCATAGTGTACTCCTTCTTTGATTATTATATTCGTTATGTAACGATATTTCAATAAATAACATATTTATAAAATTTTGTTTCCTATTCCATTTTGAATACCGAGTCCTGTCCCGTCACCGAAGGTGATGACGCTTCCATCATAACGGATTCCGCCTTCTGTCGGATCCTCCTTGAGCATAAGCGGCGCATCAAAATCAACCTTGGTAACATTCTTCAGTCCTGCCGCAAGATGCGCCGCCGCCGTAACGGCGATCCTCGATTCGATCATGCTCCCCATCATGCACTCTATGCCGTATTCCTCCGCCGCATGGATGATCCGCAGCGCTTTGTAAATTCCGCCGGCCTTCATGAGCTTTACATTGATCATGTCCGCCGCCCGCTTCTGCAGCACCTCATAAGCCTGAGCCGGAGAAAAGACGCTCTCGTCAGCCATAATCGGCATATCGACGGCGTGCGTCACCTGCCGCAGCCCTTCAATATCATGCGCCTTCACCGGCTGTTCGACGAGCTCAATGTCGAGACCGGCGTCTTCCATCCGGCGAATGAAGCGAATCGCATCCTTCGCCAGCCACCCTTGATTCGCGTCCACTCGGATTTTGATCCGCTCGCCTACCGCGCTGCGGATCAACTTCAATCGTTCCAAATCCCGCGCGGGTTCGTCCTTTCCCACCTTCACCTTCAGAACGGTAAACCCTTCCGCAACGTATCGAGAGGCATCCTCAACCATTTCCCGCGGGTCATTCACACTGACGGTGCAGTCCGTCTCCAGCTGATCCCGATACCCGCCAAGAAACTGATACAACGGAACACCGCAGCGTTGGGCAGCCAAATCATAAACGGCCATATCAATGGCTGCCTTCGCGCTCGGATTGCCGATCGCCGCTTGGTGGATGGATTGCAGGATACGCTCATAAGAAGCGATATCAGAGCCGATCAGAATCGGCCGGAAGGAATCCCGAATGATCGCGTGAATGCCGTCCAGGCTATCGCCTGTAATATTGACCGTCGCCGGCGCTTCGCCCCATCCGATGCTGCCGTCATCCGCGGTCACCTTGACGATAACCGATTCCGCCGACGTCACCGTGCGAAGAGCGGTTTTAAACGGCTTTGTTAACGGGACCGACTGGCGCATGATTTCCACCTTATTTACCCGCACACGGTTTCCTCCATTACAACCTTCTTTTAGACAATAAATTTCTGACAACTTCCCTCGTTTTCTCCAAATATTGCACGGAATAGTCGTAATTCTGGCTTGCAACGCCGAGATAAAGAATATCGATCAAATTCAACTGCGTAATTCGGGACGACGTGGCGCCGCTGCGGATCTCATTCTCCGTAGACGAAATGAATAACGGAATATCGGCAATATCACTTAACGTCGTGCTGCCATATTTCGTAATGCTGATCGTCGTAGCCCCCGCATCCCTCGCGGTTTTCATACTCGCAATGACATACCCGGTTTCTCCAGAGTATGAAATGCCTACAGCGACATCGTTTTTCTTCAGCATAACGGAGGAAGCTAGCTGCACTGTGGGATCCGACACACAGAAGCTAGTTTTATTAATCCGCAGAAACTTCTGCTGGGCATCCTGCGCGATGAGGTTCGACGCCCCTAGACCGAAGAAGAACAATCGATCTGCTTGCGCGATCGCCTCAATAGCCTTGCTGACCATGTTTACATCCAAGATTTTTAGCGTATCGCGAATAGATTGCATGTTATTGTTAGAAACATTGTGGATGATTGCCTCAACAGAATCATGAGGGCTGATCTCTTGGTACCTAATATTCTCGCGTTGCTGAAGATCGCCCGCGACCTTCAGCTTCAACTCCTGATACCCTTTTATCCCCATGGATTTACAAAGACGAATGACCGCTGCGGGGCTTCCCCCGCTGACTTCCGATAATTCCGCAACCGATAAACCGACCATATGCTCCGGATGATTTAAAATATACTCTGCGACTTTCCGTTCGGAAGGCGTAATTTGGTCAAGTATTTCCCTCAGTCTAACCAAGCCGCCGTTCAATACACACATCCCCAATCTAATCTTAATGTAATATTAAAATTGTATAATTTTGGTATATACATCTTAATAGGTCTTTTGTACTATTTATTTTACGTATGATACTTCCATCTCCCATAATGAGTACGCCTGCGGCGTCCATTGGGACGATCCTGCCTTCGCTCCGGATTCCCTCGGCCGGTTCTCCATTATAATCCGGACGAATTGGGCTTCCATCGGGTCTTTAAGCAGCAGCTTCTCGATCGGCTGAGCTCCTCTTTTTAACTTTTCAGCATCCTTATAGGTTGCCGCTTCCGTCCAGCTTTCGCCGTCTACCGAAATTTCGACGGCATACTTCGTGGCAGCGTATTCCCAATACAATTGAATTTCATTAAATGTTCTTACCTGGCCGAGGTTCACACTCAGCCATTCATCCTCATCCTGAAAAATTTTCGACGCCCAACGCGTTGAATAATCACCATCAAAAGCGTAATGCGGTGCATAATCGTTCACCGAATAATATTTGGCATTCATCATCGCGGAAGAAGAAGCATCCGCCCGCTTATGCAGCGCCAAATTCGGCGAATCCTCCAGCGAGGATGCGCTGTCGGCGCCTGGAATGTGGATGACGGCCGCCGTATAAGGAGGTATCGTGTGTTCCAATTCTCCCGCTTCAATATCCATCCATTGCTTACTTAAGCCGTAATCATACACATGCTCCGGAATCACCGGCCCGCCAAGCAGAACCGCTGCCGCATCGCCGCGCGGTTGGAAGCCGCCAAGTTCGAGCTTCGTCCTCATCTCCTCATCCGCAGACTTGTTGATCAACATCACGTATAAATCCTTGCCGTCATTGCCGGTGCTGGAATACACCGAAAGCGACGGCGCCGAAGACTCGCTCTCTACCATGGTGTCACCGAAGTACTTGCTGAACAACTCGAAAGCATAGGCGCTGACGTATGGCTTCATCTCCGGGCTGAACATCCCGAAGTCACCGTCCTCCGGAGGGTACGGATTCATGAGAGCCCAATACGCGGCGGCTGTGACTTGCTCCTCCGCGAACACCCCGAGCATGTCGGCCACCCATAATCCTGCCGGAAGCGAGTTGACCGTCCAATCCTCCGGCCCCCACCACACTGTCCCGTACGAGCCAACATGATAATCCACAGTCCGATCGGGCCACTGTTCTTCCACCATGCCCTTCACCGCGTTCAGCTGCGACCGGAACTGCTCGGACGAAGCGAGCAAATCCTTGAAGAAAGCCGATTTATCATCTTCAGAATACGGGGAACTGTCACTCACCGATCGGGAAGGAGCGAGTGGAAAATAATGGATCGAATAAATGTCGATCAAGTCTCCCGCTTCTTTGATGACTGCCTTCGTATATTTAGGATTTGCCGCGCTGACGTTGGCAATGATCTTCACGGTTGGATCCGCTGCTTTCAGCTTGGGAACAAACAACTTCATCTTCTCGATGAATCGGTCCGCTTTCATTAATAAATACGGCTCGTCGGCCACTTCCCAGTAGCGAACGCCCGCCTTCTTCTCTTTGTTTAAGTAGTTCAGCCAATCCACGGCAAGCTCCGGCGGCTGTTCCGGATTCAGCGATATTTTCATCGTTGCGTCCAGTTCGCTGGCTAGCTTCAAGAACTCATCCGTATCCATCTCCGCATTCAGCTTCATATCGTTCCATATGAAGTCGTACCCGTAATTGCCGCCGGGATACACCAGGAACTGAATGCCCGCCTGCTTTGCGTTGCGCAGCAAGGCAGGATGAATGTTGCCGTTGAGATACACCGTCTCGTTCCAAGCGGGGGCATGAATGCCGAATAGCTCCTTATAGACCGGCCCGATAGCCTGCTCAGGATGAACGGAAACTTGCGCTTCGGCGGTTACCGGGGCATGTGCTTCTTTCAACGGCGCTGCTTCCGGCAGCGCTGCTTCCTCGGCAGCCGTAGACTCTGCCGGAGCGGAATCCGCAGCCGGGACGTCGTGCTCCGCCGTCGGCTCGACCGGAACCTGCGCCAGGTTCGTGTCAACAGGCATCGCTTCTCGGTCTGTAAGCAGGTCCATACCAATAATAATCCCGCATATTAGCAGAATTAGCAGCCCTAATGCAAGGAATGCCCGCTTGTTCACATTAGATTTCATCTTGTCCCCCTGATTTCTCGTTTGGAATCCATGATTGATCTGATAAAATCGGGAGCCGCACAACAGCCGCCCCCGATTCCGTATCATAAAAATTATTGCAGACCGTTATAAAGTGCGTTCAACAATTCCCTGGACGCATCATCCTGACTTAACTCCCAAATCATCACTCCGCCCAAACCCTGGGACTGAATATAATCAGCCTTGTAGCCGATGGACTCCGGGTCATCGTAGCTGATCATCGAAGAACCGTTAAACAAATAAGGCACTTTCGAATCGTGATTCCAATATCTCGTGTAACCTTGATTCAAGTAGTTCGCTTTAATATTCGCATACGTCACCGAGTTCCCTCCCGTAAAGGTGGAATACAGGCCGTTGTTTGCCGATGAAACACCGTCGTACTTGTATCCGTAGAAAGGTACGCCCATGACGATCTTGCTTGCCGGCACCCCGGCGTTCAAGTAGACCTGCACCGCGTCATGTACGCCCCAATCGGGTTGATACGCTGAGTTCGGATCGGCGTAGAGCGGCGCATTAAAACCCGTTCTCGTATCCCAAGTGCCATGAATATCGTATGCCATAATTAAGATGTAATCTAAATATTGCTGAAGAATCCCGAGCTCCGTGTTATTGGCATAATACGAACCGGCTGCCCCGGCAATCGACAAGCTGTATTCCTTGCCGTCGATCGCGCTTTGCTGATCAAGCTTCCCGCGAAGCTTTTGCAGCAACAGCGTGAAATTTTGTTTATCCTCCGGCCGCTTCACATTGCCGGGCATACCGCCGCTCACCGGATATTCCCAGTCAATATCTACACCGTCAAAATCATATTGAAGAAGAAAATCGACAACGCTTTCAGCAAAGGCAGTACGGGAAGCGTCCGTCAACGCAACATCCGAGAATTTGCCCGACCAAGACCAGCCCCCGACGGAAATAATCGTCTTCAGATGCGGATATTGCTGCTTCAGCTTCCGCAGCTGATTGAAGTTCCCGTGGTACGGATCCGAAGCGGAGTCACCCGGGAACATCTTCTGGATGTCCGCGTACGGATCGCCGACAGCAATCCGCAAATCATTGCCGATATTCGCAAAGGCGTATTGGATATGCGTCAGCTTGCTCGCGTCAAGATCCATGACCTCCTTGCCGGAATACGTCGCCCATCCGGCATAGTAGCCGACGATCTTCGTACTCGGCGGATCGCCGGGATCTGCTGAATTCGTGGTCCTGACGATGAGCGGTGCGCTGGCGGACGATACATTGTTCGCCGCGTCGTACGCTTTCACCGTAAAGGTGTATGCCGTTCCGGCCGCAAGCTGGGTCACGGTAAAGGAAGTTCCAGGCGCCGTGCCGGATAACGCGCCGTTCGTGTACACGTAATATCCGGCAACGCCTTTGTTGTCCTTTGACGCAGTCCAGCTAAGCGATACGCTGGTGTCCGTGACAACAACAGCCGCAACGTTAGTCGGCGCCGTCGGGGCCTTGTTATCCTGCGGCGCAGCCAGCGCTTGAAACGGTATTAACGTGAACAATAACGAGACAATCAACGTAAACACAATCCACTTGCTTTTCACAAAGATGCTGGTGTTCTGCGGCATTAGAATCATCTCCCATCATTTGATAGATTCCTGCTTTCTGCCTGCCCACCTTGCGGAAAAGCCTGCCTATGCTGTTGAATCGGACCGGAGTCCCTGATGCTTTGCCTTCTTCCATCACCTCCCTTCCGCGTCCCGTAAGGTTAATGAGGAGAGCAATGCCTTGTCTCGTTATGTCCCGTGCGTTCCAATCACCCTACCAATCCTGAACGTTCTACGCTTTCTACGAAATGCCTCTGGACAAAAAGATACATAATAATAAGCGGCAAAATGGCCAGCAGCACACCCGTGTTCGTCAGCATCGACCGGTAGAACCAATCGATTTTCCCCGCTTCGCCGATGTACGCCTCCGCGTTGCCCGGCAAATTCGCGAGCTCCGTCGCCATAACGTTCGAGTTGCTGAGGTACAACGTAGTGAAAAAGGTATCATTCCACTGCCAGACGAACGAGAACAGCATGACCGTGATGATGGCGGGAATCGCGTTCGGCAGCATGATGCGAATGAATGTCTTGAACACGCTCGCTCCGTCCACCAGCGCGGCTTCCTCCAGCTCCTTCGGCAGCCCGCGGAAAAATTGAGTAAAGATATAAATGTATAATCCGTTCTTCAGCCCCATCGCCGTAATCGAAGAAATAAAGAACGGCCAGAACGTGTCTATCAGTTTCAAGCCTTGCGATCCTGTCAGAAACCCTGCTATGCCGAATACGTCGAAATTTTTATAGTTCAAATAACTAGGCACCATAATGGTCTGCGGCGGCACTAGAATCGTAAAAATCACAAGCGCAAATAAGATGTTGATGCCTTTGAACTTCAGCTTCGCAAAGGCGTACCCCGCTAACGCGCAGGACGCGGTCTGCAGCAGCATCGTCCCGCCGGATAACATGACCGAATTTGCGAGTGTCGTCCAATAGTTCATAATTTCAATCACGATCTGAAAGTTTTCAAGCGACCAGTTCTCAGGTACCCATATAACCGTAGGCTTATAAATATCGCTTCTATGTTTAAGAGCGGTCGATAATTTCACGAGAATCGGATAAATTATCACATACGAGATGCCGATGATCAGTACCGACCTAAAGAATACCCAGCTGATATGCTTCCATCTCTCCAAGCTTAGCAAGCGCGGCTCCCTCCCCAGGCGGTTAATCATAATAGAACACTTTCTTCGAGATCAGTTTGGCGACAACGAACAGGATGAGGGCAATCAAGATGAAGTAAACCCATGCCATCGCTGCGCTCAACCCGAAGTTGAATTGATTGAAGGCGGTTTGATGAATCAAGGTTGCCACCTGATTGTTGCTGAACGAATCGATCACGGAATAAATGATGTTCGTCAAGATGAGCGGGCTCACCATTGGGAATGTAATTTTCCAGAACGCCTCATAGCCTGTCGCTCCCTCCATCTTCGAAGCTTCGTACAGCGAAGGGGAGATCGATTGCAGCCCCGCCAGGAAGATTAGAATTTGCACGCCGGAGGCGCTTATAATTTCATAGATCCGGTCGACAGAGCCGGTTAAGTAATCGACAATCACTCGGTTGACGCCGGCTTCAATCATCATCCGCTCCAACTCGAAGCTTTGCAGCATCCCCAGCGCTGCCCCTCCTTCCGTAGCGGAGGTGATCATCTGCGACATGGCATCCGTATTCGCCAAGTTGTCAATGATTCCGGAGGCCAAGATCACAGGCAGAAAGAAGATCGCCCTCGCAAAGCCGCGTCCTTTGAACTTCTGATTCAACAGCGTCGCCGTAAAGAGACTGAAGAAAATGATGAGCGGAACATCGACAACCATCTGTAAGACGGCATCCGCGAGATTCCGGTTAAAATACGGATTTTCCAAGAGTGCTGTCCGATAATTCGCAAAGCCTAAATATTCTTGTGTAAAGCCTGTCGGCGTAATCACCAGCTCGCTAAAGCTGTATCGGAGCGAATCGAACAGCGGAATCGCGAACAGGAACAGAAATCCAAGCATCCAAGGCGACAGGAACAAGACGCCTAACATTCCTCTTTGCTGATCAATTGAAAATCTTCTCGTTTTCCTCAAGGACGATCACCGCCTACGACGTAACCTCTCGCCTGAATTTCGGTTTGACCGATCCGAACATTGTACGCGTTGTAATTTACCGTAACATGAACCCCATTTTCATACTCCGTCCGATAAACTCCATCCGCAAGCTTGCGGTGATCCGTCATTCGTTGATCCCTGACTTTGCTGTGCAAGGCGTTCACTTCTTCGTACAAGTCCGCTGCAACGTGCAGCCAGCTCTTATAATTAGCCGAGTATAAATCATTGAATGCCGTCTCTTTCACCTTGGATGCCTCATCGTAGAACCATTTGAAATATACGTTCGAGCCCGTTTCCAGCGCCTTCAGCGCCGCAAGTCTGGCATCCTGGTTATCCGCAAGATTGATCGGCTTGCCGGCATAATCGATAAATCCGTGAATGACCATTTGATAAAAAGGAACGCTCTCATCCGTAATCAAATATCCGCTGTCCGACAGCGGCGCCTCCAAAACATGCGCAGAATACGGAAGTGCCAGCGCGTTGCCCCCAACGGTCAGCAGCGAAGGGATCGACCCGCGAAGCTTCTCCACTTGTTCCCGCACAATCCCGGCGGATTGCTGCCGATCCACCATTGCGCCTTGCCGGAAATCCGAATTGACCGCATGGCCCAAATCCCGTAACGCGAGTCCGTTCAAGCCAAAGGACTTGTAGCTTTGAAGGAAGCGGTCTACCACAGAAGCAAGCCGCGCCGGAGAAAGCACGTAATACGGCTCCTTCTCCTGATCCTCCATGAAGGTGGCGGGATTGAGCGGATACTTCTTCGCCGGCTTCCGAGAGATGAACCGAGAGGCATCCCGCGAAGGGGAGAAGCTCCATGAGTCTTCATAGACATATTGAAGAGCGACATCCGGATAGAAGCCGATTCCGTTCGTCCGCAAATACTCCGCCAACTTCGTAAATTCCTTCTCGCCCCCGAGCTTGCGCTCCGGCGTAAGCTTTACGGGCAGCGTATGATACACGCCGCCGTTGAACCAACCGGTGTACCGAAGCTGAATGTTATAAACGCGGTTGCTGATCAGCTCCTCCACAATGCTCCGGGCTTGGCTGAAAGTGGTCAGCGACTCGGTTGCCTCATAGGGAATGCCGAGAAACGACTTCCGCACCGGGATCGCGCCGATCAATTCCAGATAGAACGGACTGTCGCCGCCCGCAGACAGCCTGGACCAGCCGTATGTTTGCTGCAGATAGCCCTGATAATATTGCGCCATTCCGGCATAATCGGCATCATCGCCGGTAAGAAAGCCGTACCGGATCGCGATGTCGCCTTGTGACTGGCGCTGCTGGAAGATCGGGAACGTCGAGACCAGAGCGCCTCCGGATAATGTCTGCTCATCATATGCGGTAAGCTCATAGCTGCTGTATACAACGTTGTACGAATGATATCGCCCGCTTACGTCCGCTTCAATGCTCGCGAGAGCGTCCCCCGACTCGATGATCCCGATCATCGCATGATTTCCTTGCTTCATCCCGAACACGGGAAGGCGGATCGTTTCGCTGCGAAGCACATTCTCGGCGCGCTCCCTCGTTGCGTCGAGACCGTACACTTGCGCGTTGAAAGGCGTCAGCGCCGTCTTGCCGTTGTTTAAAGAAATGAGCGAGCCGGATCCGTCCGGGACGAACATATACCCTTCCTGGCTCGTATTCGCCGCGCCGAAGTATTCGAGCATTGCAATCGATTTAATGTGCACCGACTCCGGCTGCTTCATTTCATCCGTCGGCAGTCTAACGACCAGTTCGTTGCCGTCTAATCGGTACTCGATGGTAACCGTGAAGACGATATGATTGGACGTGACGGAACCGAACCCGTTCATCTCATTGTCAATGGCAAGCTCCTCGGAGGTGTACCCTGCTTTCTCGAAGATCGGGATGAGCCGCTTCAACATCACCTCGGTAATATTTCTCCGCTCATATACCTGATCTGCCTCGATCCATTTGAAGCGCTTCTCGACCTCCCGCCGATCCGCCTCATCCTGCAAGGCATTCACGAAGAAGCGCTCATACCGCTCCTTCGAGATGCGCATCGGTACGATCTCGTCCAAGCCCAGATCGGTGTCGCCGATTCGGAACGTTACGGCCAGAACGCCGTTGTCTTTAAGCTCGTATGTAAATTGACCGTTTTTAATACTGTCATTGTAGTTGTCAAGGACGATCGCCCGGCCTTCCGCATTGTAATAGGAAAGGCTAAACTGCGCCCCAAGCTTTGCTTTATTAATCCCTGTTGCCAACGCATCCTGCTCCCGGTCCGGCGGGTTGGAGCTCCAGATGTAACCGTCCCGCTTGTCTTTCACGGCAATCTCTGCAGTTTCCGGATGGAAATACAGCGCCAGGCGCTCATTTTCGGAAATGGGCTCCATCGGAGACAAATACGCCGAGACATCGGCGCTATGCGCGACAGGCAGAGGAACACCCGCAAGGCTAACCAGCACCATTGCGATCACGGTGATGACGAGAACAGTTCTTCTCGATTGTTTGACCAAGGTCAGGCCTCCTCACCTTCGAAGTTGCAATTCCTGATATACGGTATAAACAAATGCGACAATCTGCTGCACCAAGCTAAAGACGAGCAGCCCCAAGAATACGATAATGCCCATAACGACTAAGGTGAGGAGCATCGTCACGACCGTCTTCGTTACGGTGTATTGATGGATCGTCATCGTTCCGACAAACAGCAGCCAGACGAACCAGACAAACCCGACCGATTGAAAAAAGTAATAAAACGCGCTTTCCTCCAGATTGATCACATTGCTGAACAGCGTTAACGGCAAATTGATAACGATCATCGGAAGAAGCGCATAGCCGGCAGCCATGACGATTTCCTTGAACGTGCCTTCCCCGTCCATCAGTGTGGTCAGCGACCAATTGGCGACGCACCAGAGAAAGAACGGCAGAACGACGAATTGCAGCTCGTCGAGGCTGTTCAGCTCCCGCAAATTGTTGTAATTCACCAGAAACCCGGCAAACTGCCGTTGGATGATGGAGGTCAGCGCCATTAGGAATACAATCACAATCGCAATCTTCACGTTCCCCATCTTCTCGTATTTCAAGTCCCAGAAGCCCTGAAAGGGGCGGAATATTATAAAAAAAGGAAATCTATAATGCTCTGCCGACATTCGCCTCTCCCCTCCTTCTAAAGCTTCTAATGAGAGCCGGAAGACTGAACAGCGCGGCGATCAGCAAGACGATGCCCGTCATCACAAGGCCAAAATGCTCCCTCAAAAGCTCCTTGCGGTATTTCGTGAACGCTTTCGAGTAATATTCCCGTTCGTTGCCGTGCAGGAAGTACTCCATCGCCTCCGCGTTGCGGCCTTGCCGGTATAGCGCTTTGCCGATGCCGATATAAGCGATCTCATAATTGGCGTTCAATCGCAGCACCTCCGCCCATGCCTCCGCCGATGCGTCCTCATTGCCGTCGAAATAATGCCGGACCGCCGCGTTGACATTCGCTCCGAACAAGGTCGGTTCGAACACGGTTACCGCGTTGGCGCCTTTGTCGAGGACCAGCATCATATCTCCGACATTGTCCACCGCCACAGGCAATCGGAAGGTGCCCGCCTGGTTGCCCGGCTGCCCGAAGGTGTACAGCAGATCGCCGTCTTCGTTATATGTAAACACCCGGGACCGCTTGGAATCCAGCACGCTGTACATACCGTAACCGTTCACGTTGACGTCAATGAACACCGATGGTCCGGACATGCGCCCAGTAGGTGCGACCTCCACATCTCCGACCTGCGGGAAATATCCGTTTCGCCTCAGCACATCCGTGCCCTTCGGATTTAACCGCTGCACCGGCTGCGCGTTGTTGAGCTCCGCCGTCGTCGTATATATGAAGCCTTCCTCGTCGATATCCAGGTTGTTAAACTCGACAGGGATGAAGCGAACCATCCGGTCCCGCTGCGCGTCGGTCGCAATCCGCTTCCAGAGATAATCGATGGGATTCACCCGTACCCGGTTCGTTCCGGTAAACCGGCTGAATACGCCGTCCGAATCGAATTCGATAATGCCCTCGAACACGCCCCGGCCCGCTGCATAAATCCGTCCCGCCTTATCCAGGGCAATCTTCCGCGGGAAAAACCGGAATTGCTCGCGGAACACATCGGACTCCGGCGCGCCGATGATCCTCGCCAGCGTGCCGTCGGCATTCAGCTCAACGATTCTCTGATTTTCCGTGTCCGCAACGTAGATGTTTCCTTCCTTCGTTACGTAAATCCCTTGCGGCTTATTGAATGTATCCTGTTCCGAGCCGTTCAGGAACGACGAGATGACGCGCTCGGCCTCCCACTGCCCGTTCAATTGCACAATCCGGTTATTGCCGGAATCCAGAATATATACCTGGCCGTCTTCCGCCACGAAGAGGTCCTCAGGCTCGCGGAAGGTGCCGACGCCGAGCCGATTCCCGTCGATCACTCTCGAAGGCAGGTAAGCGGCGGGCGATGGGACCGATTCCCCCCAGTAGGAATAGTTGTAGCTGTCATACGGCGCAGCGGACGCGGAAGGAACGCGGCTTGCGGTGAACAAGATGACGAAGATAAGAAAGATGGCAATTCGTCTGGTTATCAAGCGCGGCTCACTCCCTTCCTAATCCTTCATGCCCGACGCGGCCATCGTCTGGAGCACCTGGCTCTGCGAGAGGACGAAGACGATGATCGGCACGCTCATCATTAAGAGCGCTACCGCGGCGGCGACGCCGGTTCTCGCGATTCCGCCGAGAATAATTTGCTCCAGCGCGTAGCTCATCGTTTTCAGCTCTTCACTGTAAATAAAATTGCCTCCGTCGATGCCCCACAGCTGCTGGAACAGCAAAATCAGAAGCGTCAGCCAAGCGGGCTTTACAAGCGGCATCACAATCTGCCAGAAGATGCGGTACTCGCTGGCGCCGTCGATCTTCGCCGCCTCCAAGAGCGCGTCCGGGATTTGCTCCATAAACTGCTTCATCAGGTACAATCCCAGCGGGTACGCGAACGCCGGTATAATGATCGCTTTATAAGAATCAATCCACCCGAGCCAAGACATCGTCATATAGTTCGGAATGGCGGTCACCTGCGAGGAGAACATGAGCGACAGCACGATGACCGAGAAGAACAGCTTGGAGAACGGAAACCGGTGCTTGGCAAGCGGGTATGCCGCCGCCGAAGCCAAAATAATATGTCCCGCGGTTCCAAGCAGCGTAATGAAGAACGTATTAAATACGTACCTTGTAAACGGAACCCACGAATTTGCCATCAAATGAACGAGATCCGTAAAGTTATCCAGCGTAGGGTTGCGCACGAAGAAGCGCGGCGGAAACATAAAGATTTCGTCCATCGGCTTGAAGGCGTTGTTTATCGTGAACACAAGCGGCAGCGCGCTGAAAGACGCGACCGCCGCGAGGAATACGAACAGCACCAAATCCCCGAACAAGGAACGGTTCACTTTCTTATCCCGGCGTAACGTAAACGTTCGCATGATGGTTACTGTCCCACCTTTCGAAGCAGCTTCTGCGTGGCGATATTGCAGCCCACCATGATGAGAAACAGCACGGTGGCGATGGCTGACGCATAGCCCATCTCAAACCGTATGCTGCCGTAATCCATCAGATGGGTGACGATCGTGTGGCCCGCATACTGCACGCTCGGAAATCCGGCGAGCGCGATCGCGACATCCGCCACGGCGAACGACATCGTAATTTGAATGACCGCGCCGAACATCAGCTGCGGTCGCATTGTCGGCAGCGTGATGTACCACAATTCCTGCCAGCGGTTCCGTATGCCGTCTACGGCTCCCGCTTCGAAGAGCGTCTTATCAATGCTTTGCAAGCCCGCGATGAATGCCAGGAAGCTGACGCCGAGGCTCAGCCACAGCTGGACAAGGATGATGATCGGCAATATATATTGCGGATCCTGAAGCCACAGGATCGGTTCATAGATGATTCCTGTCTTCATCAAGAAGGAATTCGCGTAGCCGTAGGAGTCGCTCGAAAACAGAATCAGCCAAATAAAATAGATGTTTCCGGAGATGGACGGCGCGTAAAACAGCAGCGTCATCACCGCCCGGATTTTCGGGGACAGCTCGTTGATGAGCCACGCGAAAATAAACGAAGCGATATAGCTTAGCGGACCTGTAATCGCGGCGAAGAGGAATGTGTTCTTTAGCGCGATCAGGAACACTTCATCGTCCAGGAACAGCCGGGAATAATTATGCCAGCCGACCCATCTCGGAAATTCCAACATATTAAAATAGGTAAAGCTGATCACAAGCGACATGACGACCGGCAGCACGGTAAATAAGCAAAAGAGCAGAAAATAGGGAGCCAGCAAGATGTAAGAATGCTTAAATTTCTTCATCTCTGCAGCGAGCCGCTGCAGCTTGCCGGTTTTCAAGCTCCCCTGCGGTGCAAACCGCTTTTTTAATGTTCCGGGCTGAAGAATGGCGGCTCCCTCCTGTCAATCGGAAAGATTGAATTCTCTCCGTTTCATTCGAATTTCGTTGTTAACGATGTCAACATATTCGCTTAATGCTTCCCTTGTATTCGTGCCGTTGTTGACGACTTCTCTGAAGGCGTTCTCCAGATGGCGTCCGGTAATATAGCCCCCCGGCACTTCAGGGATGCCCCTTACCCATTCCCATTGTTCTTCCAGGCGCATATAATCTTGAACCGGCCACGGAAGCTCGCGCAGCGCCTCGATGTTCGCCGTCGGGTAGCGGGCGGCCGCGCCCATTAAGCCTTCCATTTCCCGCCCGAAGCGCACCTGCGTATCCTTACTCGTCCACCACTTCATGAATTCCCAAGCGGCGTCTTTGTTCTTCGCGTTCTTCATCATGATGACGGCCGTGCCGCTGCTCGCTACATCGCGGCGGATCGTGCCATCCTCTCGGATCGTGCCCGGAACGGGAACAAACTCCCATAAGCCTCTGATTTCAGGCGCAAACACCGTGAGCATGTTGTAAAAGGAATAATCCGTTATGCCGATCGGGATTTCCCCGGTCCGGAATCGGTTCGCGAGATCGAACTGGAGCGGCAGCTTATAGTTGGTGTAGAAGTCCGTCCAAGTCTTAAAAGCGGCCATCGACACATCGGAATCCAGCAGGCTCCGTTCGCCGTTCTCCGTGTAAAACTCACCGTCCCGTTGGTACAGCAGCATCGCGAACGCTTGGTTCGGCACCAAGGACACTTGGCCGCTGGCGCCTTGAACCGGAATCGGCAGCGCAAATTCCAGATGATGCTTCTGCAGCTCGGGAATCATGTTGTACAGATCATCCCAGGTTTGCGGAACCTCGAGGCCCAGCTGTTCAAGAATGTCCTTCCTGTAGAACAACATGTTGAAAACTTGCTGCTCCGGCAGCGCGTACACCCCGTCCCCGTATCGGTAAGGAACGATGGCGCTGTCCTGAAATCTTGCCGCCGCTTCTTCGTAACCCGGGTATGCCGTGAGGTCTTCTACGGCATTACGCATTGCGTAGTTGACCGGGATTTCATTGCCGACCTGCATCGCGACATCCGGCCCTTGCCCCGCAAGCGTAGCCGGCAACAGGACGGATGGCTGGACAAGCTTCAGGTTCACTTCAATGTTCGTCAGCGGCGTAAACGTGTCGTCGATGAGAGACTTCATCACCTGCGCCTGGTCCCGACCGGTTCCAATCCATACCGTTACCGATTGCCTCTCATCACTGACATTGCCGATCGTATTGTAATCCTCGAAGAAGGAAGAAACGAAGGAACCAATCTCATGGCTGACATTGCGGAAGAACGACGCCTCCGCATTCGGCAACGGCTCGTCAGGGGAGGCTACAATCAAATAATCGAGCTCCAGCGGCTGTTCCCTAACGTTTAAAATCCAAGTGCCGAGGCCGCCGACATTCGTCTTGAATTGATCCAGCCGCTGCGGAATCGAATCCGGCCGGTTCACAAGATCCTGCAGTTGGTAAGCCGTTGTCGTAAGAATCGCTGCTTGGCTGCCCCGTTCACCGGAGACGGCCGCCATATCGTCCGCGATGGCGTACAACAGCTCGCTTTGCCGGCGGAACGTCTCGATGACGCCCGGGAGCTGCTTATCCAGCTCATAGTCACGGAACGGATCGGGAGTAGAGCCCGTGATCATCAAGATTTTACGGTATGCCGCGTTCAACTCCAGCACGCTCGCCTCTACCTTCCGGATCAGCTGCGAGAGTCCTCCAAGCGTTACCTCCAGCTGAATTTCATGCGTGCCTGCCGTAAGATAGAAGAGATACGGCTCATCTTCCCCGAGGATCTTCATTTGCCAATCCCCGCCATAGTGGAATGGAATCGCTTCCACTTCGCGGAAAGGTGTTTTTCCGTCAATTTTCAACTGCCTCGTCGCGTACATGCCGCGGAGGTAATTTTGGCGGTTCTTAAACGCGATCTTGTACAAGCCGTCCTCCGGCACTTCCACTTCCCAAGTGATCCATTGTCCCGGCATCCGCCAGTTCATGCCGCCGATCGTATTCATTCGGATTTTCGATACATGATACGGCTCCGTTGCCGCGCTGGCCCGGTCGGAAATCGGATACAGTGTTGGGGCGGATTTCAGCACGGCATCCTCCGCTTGCACCTTCACCATCACGCCGCTCGCCGGCTTGATGCCCTGCTGCTCGTATTGTTTCGCAACCTCCTCATAGGAGGGAATCTCTTCTTCTTGATAAAGCTTTATATAATCGATGATCATCGGCTCGCGTGTCGAAACGAGGGTAATCGTATGTTTTCCTTTAGTAAAGTAAAACAAGAACGGCTTCAAATAATAACCTTCGCTGTCCTTAAAAACCGCTTCCTGCCATTGCGGCGCTTCGACTTGCCTCGGCCTCAGGTCATTGCCCCGATTATCCTGTTCCACTTCCTCCAGCTCATTGGTCCACATTCTCGGAAACACAAGCCTGCCCGCCTCTTGGAACGGGATGACTCCGTCAATTTTGAACTCCCTTTCGATCGAGGAGCTCTTGCCTTCGATCGGGAAGTAATGAATGGCTAAGTTATACAGCCCTTCCGAAGCGACTTCAATTTCCCAAGTCAAGGCTCCCGTTTCATCGGTTTGCACCGATGCTCCAGAAGCGCCCGCATAATTCTCTACAACGCTTACAGCCCCTTCCGAATGGATGAAGGTTTCAGCCTCTATGACCAGTTCCGTATCCGGTCTTATGGCTTCGCTGTATTTTGCTATGTAATGATCGTACCCGTCTTCTCGTATGGATAGAAAGTCAAGTTCATCAGCAGCCAGCGTTCCCAGCTCCGCGTAAGTTGCGCTTTGCCCAGCGGGGGTGATCCACTGGAATGCCGTATAGCCCAGCACAACCGCCGCAATCGCAGCAGCCGTCACAGATTTCTTGCCCCAACGCGGCATCTCTTTCGCCCCCTCCCCGATGCAATATGACAAGAAACCCTCCGTGTCATGAGACTGCCAGCCGTGTCATTCCACACAAGCCCAGAGGATTTCTTGTCAAGCCATTCCTTATGATTACTTCAGAATTTCATCCAATGCGGCTTGCGCTTCCACTTTGATCTTCTCCACCGCAGTTACCGGCGGTTCTTCGCCTGTGGCGATCTTGGTAGCCATGCTGAATACCAATTCTTTCACCTTCGGGAAGGATAAGAAGTAGTCGAGAAGTATTTTATCCGGCATTTCCTTCGCCAAGTCCATATCGTCTTGGTGACGGAACGCAAGCTCCATGAATACGTCAAAGCTGTCTTCTACTCTCTCGTAAATTTGAAGCTCTTGCCAAATCTGAATCGTCTCCGCAGGGTATTTCGCGCCGGCCGGCATGTAGAACATGTTTGTCTGCGATAGCGGTACGTAGTAATCCGTTGCCTTCGGACCCTTCGGCATGTACACATAGCCCCAGTCATCAGCCATTTGCTCTTCCGTCAGACGCGTCATGCCTTCCCATGTAAAGCCTGTTGTAAACAGCAGCTTTCCTGCATGGAAGTTGACGTGAGGATGCGAGTACGGATCGCCTTCGCTTGGCATCACCACTTTATCCTCGTGGTAAAGCTTATACATAAACTCCAGCGCTTCGATTGCTTCCGGGCTGTCCAGGCCGATCACGCCTTTGTCCATATCGGCAATGCGCGCGCCGTTGGAGCCAATCAAGAAGGAGGCAAGCTCCTGGTCCCAGGCAGCTAAGCCGTACTGGTCGATTTGTCCGTCACTATCCGTATCCTTCGTGGCGGCTTTCGCCATCTCTTCAAACTTCGCCCAGGTCCATTCGCCTTTCGCCATCAAGTCCTTCGGATCTTCCAGTCCTAAGCTCTCAAGCATCGTTCTGTTGTAGTAGAGGCCTGCGCCGTCCTGCACGTCCTCCAAGAAGCCGTACAGCTTGCCGCGGTAGGTGCCTACAGCTTTCATCGCTGCGTCAAAATTCGGGTTGTTGTTCACGTCGGTAATGTCATCAAGCGCTTTCAGGAATCCGCCTTCGACCAAGCCCGGAACCGCCATGTTTTGCAGGCGGATAATATCCGCGAACGGTTCGCCGGACAATGCCGTCGTCGTCGTCTTCTCCGTAATTTCAGCGTAAGGGACGTTCAGGTATTCGATTTTGACGTTATATTTCGTTTCAACCTCTGCTTGTCTTTGTTTCTTTAGATCGTTGATTTCAGTGTCTTGCGCCGAAGGACTGCAATCCCAGAAGCAAGCGATCTTGATCGTATATCCGTTTAAATCGATTTTTGGTTCTTCCGGCGCCGGTTCGGCCGTCTTCGGCTCTTCCGCAGGAGGCGTCGTTGCCGGCTGCTGCTGTACCGGATTCGGGGCGGGCTGAGTTGTATTGCCTGCATTCGAGCCCGAGCCCGAGCAAGCCGATAGAACAAACATGAAAACCAGTGCTAAAATTAAAAGCGGTTTCATTATTCTCATTTGTTAATACCCCCGACTCTTTAAAATGATAGAATGTTTAAAACTATTATTCCGCATTATTTCTTGACTTCTACCACGGCAGACGCTTCAGTTACGTTTCCGGCGTGATCAGTTACAGCGTACGTAATTGTATATACTCTGCCGTCTCCTTGGCCGGAACGCTCTGCACGCAGCATCAGCTCCGTATCCTCCGTGCCGATCTCGGCGCCTTGGATATCCTCCTCCGTGTTCCCGTCGCCCTTATCGTTATCCGGTTCATTGCTCGTCACCGACACGAGGGACACCTGCGAAACGCCTGAAGTTTGGTCATGATAATCCAGCGTGATGCGAATCGGGATCATCTTATGGTTCGGAGGACGCAGCACCGTGATGTTTGGCTGAACCGTCAACTCCGGCGCCGAAGTGTCTATCTTCAACTCTGTCCAGCGGATATCCTCGACATTGCCCGCGGCATCCACGCTCCGGTATTCCACAATGTGCACGCCATCGCTGAACGTCAACGGAGTTGTGTACTGCTGCCAATCGCCGCCATTGATCCGGTATTCGGTCTTCGCCAATCCGAAAGCATCCGTTGCGGCAAAGCTCAACCCAACATCCGTGACGAACCAGCCGTTAGCCCCGTTAGGCTGCGCCGGATCCGTACTGTGAACCGTTACAGGAGGTGTATTGTCAACGATGGGATCCCTCAGCACGTTGTACAATACGCTGAGCAGATCGATGTTATGGTCCTGGCTCAGCTCCCAAGCCATCGCGCCGCCCAATCCTTGGTCCCGGATATATTGAGCTTTCAGTGCGATCGATTCTTCATCGTCATGGCTGATAAATGTGGATGTTTCCGCGTTAAACAAGTAAGGAACTCCCGAGCCTTCGTGCCAATATCGCGTGAATCCGTTGGAAAGCAAATCTTGATTCACGATTGATTTGTAAGTCACTGAGCCGTTCCCCGCCGCCGCAATCGGCTGGCGCAAGCCGTTGTTCTCATTCGATAACACTTGATACTTGTAACCGTAGAACGGAACGCCCATCACGATTTTGTTCCGCGGCACGCCTGCCTCGATGTACGCCTGAACGCCCCGATCGACACTGTAGGTTTCCCCTCCCGCATCAAACAGCGGTGCGGTAAAGTCCGCTCTGGATTCCCATGTTCCGTGAATATCGTAGGTCATGATTTGCACGTAGTCCAAATACTGGTGGGTGACGTCAAGCTGTGCGTTGCGGGCGAATGCCGCCGTAGCGCCTCCCGCGATCGTCAGCAGATAATGCTTGCCGTCCCTCGCCTCTTGCTCGTCAAGCTTCTCCCGAACCTTCTGAAGCAGCAGCGGGAAGTTTTCACGGTCGGCCGGATTCGGCGTCGTCCCCGGACCTCCTCCGGATACCGGATACTCCCAATCTAAGTCGACACCGTCAAAGCCGTGTTCCACGATAAAATCAACAGCGCTCTGCGCGAATGCTTCCCTGGATTGCTCCGACGCCGCGGCTCCGGAGAAATTGCCGGACCAAGTCCATCCGCCGACGGAGATCATCAGCTTCAGGTGCGGGAACTTCTCGTCTCTCAGCTTGCGAAGCTCCTCGAAATTCTCTAAATCCTTAGCCGGATCTCCCAGGATCACCCTGTAATCATCACTGATATTCGCGAAGGCGTAATTGATGTGCGTCAATCGGCTTGCGTCGAGATCGCGCTCGATCGAATACGCGCCGTACGTCGACCAGGAGGCAAAATAGCCTACGATCCTATTCGCGGGCGGCTCATCCGCGTACTCCCATTCCTTCGCCGGCGGCGTATCTGGAACGTTATCCACAAGGAAGACGCCGGTTACCGTCCGGGACTGGCCTGCGTTATCATAAGCGACGGCCTTAATGATAACATCTCCTTCCGGTGCGTATTGCGTTGCCCAATTGACGGAATAAGAAGAACCTTGCACGGTTGTCGTCGGGAACTTCCAATAATCCGCTTCCGGAGCATTCAGTACCTTCGTAAAAAATTCAACCCTGTCGATGGAGGTATTGTCGCTTGCCGTTACGGAAAGAACGACCGTACCGGAGTATCCCATACTCCCTTCCGTAACGCCCCGCGGACCGTTCGCCGCAATCGCGCTGACCGAAGGCAACTCGTCCGCTGTTTCTCCAGACGCGGGAATCCGCACCCCGACCGAGTTATCGCCGAGCGAGACGTTACCGTCCAAATCTACCGATTTCACTCGAAATTGATAGACTTCTCCGGCTGTAAGCGCTGACACGTTGAAAGAAAGCTGTGGCGTTTCGCCGATCTTTCTGCCGTCTTGATCAATTTCATAGCGGATCGGATCGTCGTCCTCCACTGCATCCCATGACAGCGATACGCTGCCGTCCGCTTCGATCGCAGCTCTTACCTGAGCTGGAGATACCGGCGGAGTTGAATCCGTAATATTATCGACCCTTACTTCTCTCGTCAATGTTTCTGTAACGCCGGAGCTATAGTAGACTACTACCTTCAACATATAATCCCCATCCGGAATATACCCGTTATCCGTAGCCCATTGCCAAGCATATGGCGCGGAGGTTCTGTCGGGAAATTTATAGTAGCTGCTGTCCGGCGCGCTCGACGCCTTCGCGTAAAATTCTGCTTTCACGACCGGTTGAACCGGCTGTACAGATACGATGGGTGTCGCTTTCACCGTGCGCCCGTCTTCCCCGATCGGGGAAACTTGTATTGCGAGTGAGGTGGAATCGTCGGCTGCAAACAAAGATGTCGAAAAGGGCAGTGTGCCGAACCAGAGCAAAAACACTAACAAAACCGCCATTCGTTTCCGCATGTCATCTTTCATCGTCAATGCCTTCTCCCCCCCGCAGCAATGTAAGCGCTGCATATCGTAAAAAGCACAAAAGAAACAGGAAGCTTCCTTCCTCCGAGCACCCCGCCTTTCCTTTGGATTTCAATTGGTTTATCTAGTAAAAATTCCCTCTGATGTTGGTTCTTATGATAATCGCTTCTGCCTGCCCTGTAAAGAAATATTTTTTTATGAAGTAACGTTTTTTTAAACTTTTATTTTACAAGTCTGATTTGTTTCGTATATACTCTTCATCAAAGCATGTGGAAAATATTACCCATAAGGAGAGATAATGGTATGCAGGACCGACAACAGATTCATTCGCTGATCACCGAACAGCAAAATCTTCATACTCTGAATATAGACAAGAAATCAACTTTGGAAATACTAACACTGATCAATAACGAAGACCTGCTGGTCGCTGATAAAATACGGGGGCTTCTGCCGCAAATCGCAATCGTTACGGATATGATCGTGCAAAGCTTGAAGCAAGGCGGCCGTCTCTTCTATTTCGGTGCCGGCACGAGCGGCCGGATCGGCATTCTGGATGCATCGGAATGCCCGCCAACCTACGGTACTCCTCCCGAGCTTGTGCAGGGCGTGATCGCGGGCGGTCCCGAAGCAATACAGAATGCTGCGGAGGGTGCGGAAGACAGTGAAGAGCTCGGGCGCGAAGATGTGAATAAGCGCGGCATCGCCGCACCCGATATCGTGATCGGCATTGCAGCAAGCGGAAGAACGCCGTACGTGCTCGGCGCTTTGAAGCAGGCTGCGGAGAACGGCGCGGCTGTCGCGGGGATTGCGAACAATGCCAACACGCCGATGTCAGCCATCACCCCAGTCGTGATCGAAGCGGTGGTCGGACCGGAGGTAATTCTCGGTTCCACCCGGATGAAGGCGGGAACTTCCCAGAAGCTCATTCTCAATATGCTGACCACGGCATCCATGATTAAGCTTGGGAAGGTGTACGGCAATTTAATGGTCGACCTTCAGCCTTCTAACGAAAAACTGGTGCTTCGAGCGAAGCGCATCATACAGATGGCGACGCTTAAATCCGATGAAGAAGTGGAAAGAGCTTTCCATCAAGCAAGAGGACATGTGAAGACAGCCATCGTTATGCTGCTGACCGGCACGGATTTCAACGAAGCGAAGAATCTGCTTGACCGAACGGGAGGCTTTGTCAGGGATAGCGTCGAACAAGCGGTGTCTGAAACGAAGATTAGATCAATTGGTGAGGTGTAACTCCAACAAATGGTGAACATTGGTGTGCCTAAGGAGTTGAAAGAAGGAGAGCATCGGGTTGCCTTGACCCCCGCTGCCGCGCACAGCTTGGTGCTTAGAGGACATTCCGTCACAGTGGAGAAGGGCGCAGGAGTGGGGAGCGGCTTTACGGATGAACAATACGTTGAAGCGGGATGCCGCATCGCCGATACGCGTGATGAAGTTTGGTCGTCCTCAGATATGATTCTGAAGGTGAAGGAGCCGATTCCAGAGGAATTCGTTTATTTCCGCGAAGATTTGACGATCTTCACTTACTTGCATCTTGCCGCCAATCGCCCGCTGACCGAAGCATTGCTTCGAAGCGGGGTCACAGCAGTCGCATACGAAACCGTCCAGCTTCCATCCGGCGCTCTTCCGCTGCTCTCTCCAATGAGCGAAATCGCGGGACGGATGTCTGTATTGATCGGAGCGCAGTTTCTTCAGAAGACGTACGGCGGCAAAGGAGTTCTTCTCTCTGGGGTTCCCGGCGTGCTGCCGGCGAATGTGGTCATTCTGGGAGGCGGCCAAGTCGGCACGAATGCCGCGAAGATGGCCATCGGCTTAGGCGCCGACGTGACGATCGCAGATATTAATATTGAACGGCTTAGACAATTAGATGATCTGTTTCATTTCCGGGTGAAGACGCTGATTTCGAATCCGCAGCATATCCGGGAAGCGGTGAAGAATGCCGACTTGCTCATCGGCGCGGTTCTCGTCCCAGGCGCGAAAGCGCCCGTGCTCGTTCCGGAGGAAGCCGTACGGAGCATGACCCCTGGAAGTGTGATTGTGGACGTTGCCATCGATCAAGGCGGCTCCATTGAGACGGTTGACCGGGTGACCACCCACAGCGACCCGTGTTACGTGAAGCATGGGGTCGTTCATTACTCCGTGGCGAATATGCCCGGGGCTGTGCCTCGCACCGCAACCATCGCGCTCTCGAACGCAACCCTGCCCTATGCCGCTCGGTTGGCGGAATTCGGCGCAGGGAAGCTCGAACCGAGCGACCCGCTCTTTCGCGGATTGAACGTCGCGCAAGGCAAAATTACACATAAAGCATTAGCGGAATCGTTAGGGGCGGCTGCAGCTATTTAGCTGCAGCTTCTTCCGTTACGGCTTCTTCGCGATGACTAGCTTGTATCCGACGCCGCGGATGGAATCGATTTTGACGCTCTGCTGGTTCATCTCCAACTTCTTGCGAAGCGACGACACATGGACGTCTACTGTCCGTTGTCCTCCGATATAGTCGAAGCCCCACACCACATTCATCAAGTCGTCCCTTGTTACGACGATGCCCGGGCGCTGCACTAAATAGAGCAGCACTTCAAACTCCTTCGGGCGAAGCGTAATCGTCTCGCCGCCAAGCACCACTTCATATTTATCCGGATATATGCGCAGATCTCCGGCTGTAATGACTTGGTCCTGCGGAGCCGCTTCTTCCGTATACTCGCTTGGTTCCGCATTCGTTCTGCGCAGGACGGCGGTGACGCGCGCGAGCATCTCCGCGACGCCGAAAGGCTTCGTGATATAGTCATCCGCGCCGAGCTTTAACCCTTGCACGATGTCGTTCTCCGCGTTCCGCGCCGTAAGGATGATCACCGGCGTGTGCTTCCCTTGGGCGCGCAACTTGGACAGCAGCTCGAAGCCGTTCATTCCTGGCAGCATAATATCAAGTATGATTAAATCGAACGTTCCTTCTAATGCTTCCTGCAATCCGTCCGGACCGTTATCCTTCACTAACACGTCGTAGCCTTCTTGCGACAGGTTGTACGACAACAGCCGGGACAGCGTAGGTTCATCCTCAATTACAAGAATATGATTAGACATGAGGTCCCCCGATCTTCATAGTTTATAACATGAAAGGTATCAGAAAGGCGCAGCCAATTCATTATTGAATGGCTGGAAGCTCAAGGATAAACTTCGAGCCCAAGCCGACCGTGCTTTCCACCCGGATCGATCCGTGGTGCAGCTCTACCAGATGTTTGACGATGCTTAATCCGAGCCCGGTTCCCCCTGAGCTTCTGGATCTTGCTTTGTCGACGCGATAGAATCGTTCGAAGATTCGATCGAGATCCTTCTTGGGAATACCAATGCCGTAATCCTGCACGATGATCCGCACGCTGTCATATTCGTCCTTAGGTTGATTTGGCGCGGAATACAGCGGCTGCACGGCAACTTTCAGCTTCCCGCCGTCGTGCGAATACGTAATTCCATTGGACAACAGATTGATTAAAATCTGCATCAGCCTGTCCTCATCCGCTTCGATATACAGCTCGCTCTCGATATCCGCTTCCAAGGTAATTCGTTTTTTGGCCGCTGCCGTCTCCATCATTTGCAGCGCTCGGGAGACAAACGTCTTTAACTCGATCGGCGAGAAATTGAGCGGAATCCGCTTGGACTCTATCTTCGAGAGCGCCAAAATATCACCGATCAACCGGTCAAGACGGTCGCTTTCGTCATAAATAATTTGAAGGAATGATTTTGCCGTTTCCGGATCCTCCACCGCCCCGCCAAGCAGCGTTTCGGCGAAGCCCTTCACCGCGGCGATCGGCGTCTTTATTTCATGGGATACGTTCGCGACGAAATCGCTGCGCATCCGCTCCAGCCGGCGTATCGCCGTTATATCATGCATCGCGACGATCATGCCGCTCCCTTCCTCCGCTACGCCGACCACTGGAACCATATGAATGTCCAGGATTCTTTCCTCCGGGTAATACACGACAATCTCGTCTCGCAGCGTTCTGCGGGCGTCCAAGCCGCCCTGGATCAGCTTTATTAAATCTTGCTGCGCCAGGACGCTCTTATAGGAGCGGCCCAGCATTTCTTGAGCCGTGACGCCCAGCTGTACCTCAGCCATCCGATTGACCAGCACGATATTGCCGTCTCTGTCAATCATAATCACGCCGCTGATCATGTTATCGAGAACATTTTTTAACCGGCTCTCATTCTCGTGAATTTGGGCCATCTGACGCTGCAAGCTCTCGGACATCATGTTAACGGCTTGTCCCAGCTGTCCGATCTCATCCTTCGTCGTGATGGCAATCCGGGAGCTGTAATTCATATTCGTGATTTGATAAGCCACTCTCGTGATTTTTTCCAGCGGGTCCGTTAAATTGCGCGATATCCGATATGTGACGATCGCGGTCGCAAGCAATATCGCAAGCAGTCCAAGCCCAAAATACGAAGCCAATTCCAACGTCTTCCGGTCGACCATGCTCAAGCTTTCGCCGAAACGGACAAAGCCGGCTCCGTTCGAATCGAACGAGGCGGGCAGCGCCACGTACATCATTCTTGCGCGGCCCTCTCCCTCACTTCGAATGTCCATGCCGATCTCGCCTGTCATCGCTTCCGCAATTTCGGGCG
>Ga0182742_1000744_pt1 | contig 47497 bp, 50 predicted proteins | sample eDN5th37CBELigMG_FD_128880 | JGI IMG/M metagenome (GOLD analysis project Ga0182742, IMG submission 128880) | Enriched Miracle-Growth compost microbial communities from Emeryville, California, USA - eDNA 5th pass 37_C BE-Lig MG (version 2)... ...
CATTCTGGGGCGGTTCTTTTTAATTTCTAAAAAAAGAACATAAAGATTGCAACATTCTCATTATACGGATAAAATATAATTTATAATTTCATATTTCGTATTACATTCTTCGGGGCAGGGTGAAATTCCCTACCGGCGGTGATGAAGGGGATGACCCCTCTTAGTCCGTGACCCGTTAGCACAATTGTTAACGGTGGATCTAGTGAGATTCTAGAGCCGACAGTGAAAGTCTGGATGGGAGAAGAATTGCGTGATTTTTTGCGGTGTATTAAAGTCTGTGAAAAAACAGACATTTATTACTCTTATTTGACATACTCAAATATCAATTTTTAACATTTACCAAAGCCCCAAGTCTTTTTGACAGTGGGCTTTTTTAGCTTTGCATAAAATAAGCAAAGCAATGTAAACGTAAATATGACATCTTTACACAGGAAGGAGGAAATTAAGTGTTTACAGGAATTATTGAAGAGATTGGTACAATTCAAAGTGTACAAAGCTCTAAAGAAGCGATCGTATTCACAGTAGGTGCGAAGCATATTCTTCACGATGTATCTCTAGGTGACAGTATTTCAGTAAATGGAGTCTGCTTAACAGTCACACAATTTTCAGCTGAATCATTCTCTGTTGATGTGATGCCGGAAACAGTTAGGAGTACTTCTTTATCGCAATTGAAAAAAGGGTCACCAGTAAACTTAGAGAGAGCGATGGCAGCTAATGGACGATTCGGTGGTCACTTTGTTTCCGGTCATGTTGACGGTATCGGGAAAATTACAAAAAAACAGCAGGTGTCTAACGCGGTTTACTATGAAATACAGGTGCCGGAAGAATTGACTAGTACATTGATCCAGAAAGGATCTATTACAGTGGATGGTATTAGCTTGACCATTTTTGGGTTAGACAAAGAAAAAGTTGTTATCTCAATCATTCCTCACACTTTAGGGGAAACTATTTTAGGTACAAAAGGTGTTGGCGATATTGTGAACATTGAATGTGATATGGTTGGGAAATATATAAAAAAATTTGTTTCTCAGCAAGTGCAGACAAAGGGTCCTTCATTAAGTAAATCATTTTTGGAAGAGAACGGATTTGTTTAAGTCACGTATAGAAATAAGCTAACTAGCTGACTTGATAGCCTTTAACATGTAACATATATGAAAGGAGTTATATCATGTTCCATACAATTGAAGAGGCGATAGCAGATTTAAGAGATGGGAAAGTAGTCATTGTAGTTGATGATGAAGATCGTGAAAATGAAGGGGATTTTGTTTCACTTGCAGATAGAGTGACTCCTGAAGCAATTAATTTTATGATAAAGCATGGCAGAGGACTTGTGTGTGTGCCATTAACTGAAAAACAGGCAGCTAAGTTGGATCTTTCCCCGATGGTCACTCATAACACAGATCCACATGGAACAGCTTTCACAGTAAGTGTAGATCATAAAACAAATGCAACAGGAATTAGTGCGTTTGAACGTGCTGATACTGTAAGAGCACTTTTATCAGATGAATCTAAACCTTCAGATTTTAAAAGACCAGGACATACCTTTCCGTTAATAGCCAAAGAAGGTGGCGTTCTCCGTAGGGCAGGCCATACAGAAGCAGCAGTAGATTTGTCTCTTTTATGCGGTGCCAAGCCTGGTGGAGTTATTTGTGAGATCATAAAAGAAGATGGAACAATGGCAAGAGTACCTGATCTTCTAATCCTTTCTGAAGAGCTTAACCTAAAGATTATTACGATTAAGGACTTAATTCAATATCGCAACCGTAGAGAAAAGTTGGTGAAGAAAGAAGTTGAAATTGAATTGCCAACTGAATTTGGTTCTTTTAAAGCAATTGGTTATTCTAATGTATTAGATCAAAAAGAACATGTTGCGTTTGTAAAAGGCGAGATAAACCCCGAAGAGGATATATTAGTAAGAGTCCATTCAGAATGTCTTACAGGAGATGTATTTGGTTCTTATCGATGTGATTGTGGACCACAGTTACATGCTGCACTCTCTCAAATTGAAAAAGAGGGTAAAGGTGTATTACTCTACATGAGACAAGAAGGAAGAGGTATTGGTCTGATTAACAAAATGAGGGCTTATAAGCTTCAAGAACAAGGGTATGATACCGTTGTAGCAAACGAAAAGTTAGGATTTGGTCCAGATCTAAGAGATTATGGCATTGGTGCTCAAATACTTAAAGATTTAGGAATTGAAAAAATGAAGCTTTTAACAAATAATCCTCGTAAAATTGCTGGACTTGAAGGCTATGGCTTAACGATTATTGACAGAGTACCAATTGAAATGCCTGCAAGAGAGGAAAATGAGCAATACTTAAGAACAAAATTTGAAAAACTAGGTCATTACTTACATTTTTAAATAGAAAATTGGAGGAATAAAGAATGAAAAAAACATTTGAAGGTCATTTAATTGGAAGTGGATTAAAAGTTGCAATTGTGGTAGCGCGTTTTAATGAATTTATTACTTCTAAGCTACTAGGAGGAGCGGAAGATGCTCTAAAAAGACATGGTGTTGAAGAATCTGATGTAACAGTAGCTTGGGTTCCAGGTGCATTTGAATTACCATTGGTAGCAAAAAAATTAGCTGAGTCCGGCAAATATGATGCAGTTATTACTTTAGGTACTGTCATTCGTGGGGCAACGACTCATTATGATTATGTTTGCAATGAAGCGGCAAAGGGAGTTTCACAAGCATCATTAACAACAGGTGTACCGGTAATTTTCGGTGTATTAACAACTGAGTCGATCGAGCAAGCAGTTGAAAGAGCAGGAACAAAAGCTGGTAATAAAGGCTATGAAGCTGCTGTAACAGCAATTGAAATGGGAAATTTATTAAAGACTCTTGATTAATTTTCCAAAAAAGGTGTTTAAAATCGTCGAAAAACTGTTTATAATGATTGAGAACAATGGATAATTTTGAATCATATATATAATTGTATTTATTTGTGAATTTGGCTAGTGTTAAACCTTGTTAATATCTTAAAGCAAGGTAAACCAGCTAATTTTTGTACGGTTTTAAACACTTTTGCTTTCATATTGAAGGCTAATTCGTTAATGAGGGGTATCTATGTTAATTCGCTTTAAAAAAAGTTTTGAAAAAATTGCTATGGGTCTACTGTCATTTATGCCGGCAGAAAAGGACTTAAAGCAATTACAACAAACAATAAAACAATATGAAACATCATCTGAGTGGCAATTGTTTTTATGGAAACAGGACGAAGATATCATTGGTGCTATTGGTGTCGTTTTTAAAGGAGAAGACCTAGTTGAAGTTCAACATATTACCGTTAATCCGTCTCACAGACAACAAGGGATTGGTAAACAAATGGTACATGCGGTAACAGATCTTTATAAGAACAAAACAGTTATTCCAAATGACGAAACAGAAGCTTTTTTTGAAAAATGTAAAAAGTAATGGTTAAATGAAAAGGGTCAGACTTCCTTATCAATTCTCAATACCTTCATAATTGATAGAAGGTATTGAGAAAGTTCGGAGTCTGACCCTTACAAATTAGGATTTTTTTTTGTATGAACAGCTCGATCTTTTTTTCTTTTTTCTAATTCAACTAAACGTTCTTTAATGACGTCAGATCGATTTCGTCTCATATGTTTATGAATTAGATCGGGGTTACTTAAGTTACTCTCAAGTCCCCATTCCATTCCCTCTTTACGGCAAATTAACAGGCACTCATTCATTAGGTTTTTATTTATTATCGGAAGGTTTATACTTGTATATGGAAGTTGATGTTGTATATCCTCTTTTCTATTCACAAGTAATTTAAGAAGCTTTTCACTATGTAACCCTAATTGTTCGATATGGTCTTTTTCTTTTTCTAGAATCTTAATGGCATTTGAAATCATTTTTAAAGCTCCACTAAAATTTTCTCTTCTTTGGTGATAAAGCGCAACTGCGATTTGAATTAACCCGACCCAATATTTCTTTCTATTATTTAGTGCATCCTTTTTCCAGTGCTCTTCCAGCACTTCATGACATTCAAAATAATCTCGATCACAATGAAAATGGACAAGATATTCAATATATGCTCGGTCAAACATTGTACGTTAACACCTTCAATCCCATCATTTCTTAATGACAGTGTAACATAAAACAAGAAATAAATATGACTCATTAAAAAGTTTAGAGGTTGCTGAGAAATCAGCAACCTCATTTTGCTATTATAACCAAGCGGCACCTACGATAATTAACAAAATGAACAATACTACAATTAACGCAAAGCCTGCACCATAGTTAAAACCTTGATCACCCATGTTTTTGAATCCTCCTTCATGTTTAGCTTTTATACACTTGTAATATATGAGTGAAAGATTAAATTGTATAGGCAGAAGTCTATCTTTTGAAGTTTTTGGTTTTTTTGAAGGTCTTTCCAGTAACCATACAAACGAGAAATAACTATTGGACATGTTAAGAATTTAATCTATACTATATGGTGGCTAGTAGTAAGAATGGTGGGATAGAAATTGCAGTATCATGTAAAAATAGATGCATTTGAAGGACCTTTAGATTTATTACTTCATTTAATAAACCGATTAGAAATTGATATATATGATATTCCTGTGTCAGAGATAACAGAGCAGTATATGTTATATATTCATACAATGCAAGAGCTCCAGCTTGATATTGCTTCCGAATATTTAGTTATGGCAGCAACATTATTGTCGATAAAGAGCAGAATGCTGCTTCCGAAACAAGAAGAAGAACTTTTTGAGGATGAATATGGAGAAGAGCCTGAGGAAGATCCGCGCGATGAGTTGATGAGACGATTAATTGAGTATCGTAAATATAAAGAAGCTGCAGAGGACCTTAGATCACTAGAAGAAGATCGTTCACAAGTTTATACAAAGGCTCCAAGTGATTTAAGTGAATTTGTGACTGAATCACCGGCTCATATGGAATCTTTAAATGTATCAATTTATGATATGTTAGGTGCTTTTCAAAAAATGTTACGGAGAAAGAAAATTCAAAAGCCGGTTCAAACCAAAATTGCACGTCAGGAGATTCCAATTGAAAAAAGAATGGAAGAAATATTAACTGATTTAAGGTCAAAACCAGGCAGGAGAAAATTTCAAGATTTATTTCCTTCTAATAGTAAAGAGCACTTAGTAGTGACTTTTTTGGCAATCTTAGAACTAATGAAGACACATTCTATTGTTATCGAGCAGGAGAATAATTTTTCAGATATTTTTATTATGGGGAGTGAAACTTAAATGGCCTTAGGTGTGATTGATTGGAATTCAATCGTAGAAGCATTATTATTTGCTTCCGGCGACGAGGGTCTTTCCCTGAAACAATTAACGATGGTTTTAGAGGTAGAAGAACAGGAAGTCGTGGATATCATGAAAGAACTTGCTGAAAGTTATAAAAAGAAAGACCGGGGTATTGAGCTTGTAGAGGTTGCAGGTCAATTTCAACTAACAACGAAAAAAGAACATGCTATGTATTTAAAAAAATTAGTTGAATCACCTGGAAATGGCTCACTTTCACAGGCTGCATTAGAGACTTTAGCGATTGTGGCATATAAACAGCCAATCACTAGAGCAGAAATTGAAGAAATTCGCGGTGTGAAAACAGAGAGACCAATTCAAACACTGGTAACCAAAATCCTTATTAAAGAAGTCGGCAGAGCTGAGGGAACAGGTCGTGCAATATTGTATGGAACCACTAAAGAATTTCTGGAATATTTTGGACTGAAGTCGATAAATGAACTCCCGCCACTACCTGAAAAAGATAACGAATTTGAACAGGAGGAAGCAGATCTTTTCTTTGAAAAGTTTAACGAAACATTAGAAGACTTGAACTAATATTGACTGACCTGAAAATACTTATAGGTCAGTCTTTTTTTTTTTGAAAATACATATGAAGAATCCTAACTGACTCACAGGGGACAGTCACAATTTTCATTTTTCATTCATAAGCTTTGTCCACGTGCATAAACTTGTACAAAACGAACGAGTAAGGGACGTGGTTGCTTTATGCTGCACATGAAGAAAGTGACAACAGTGTTTTTCATCATTATCTTATTACTTGCATGTATACCTAATCAGACTTCCGGTATTGGTGTAAGTGCTCAAACTGCCATTTTAATAGATCAAGAATCTGGAAGGGTCTTATATGAAAAGCAAGCACATCAAAAAATGAGAATTGCAAGCATCACAAAAATAATGACTGCAATCCTTGCGGTTGAATCCGGTAAATTAAATGAAATGGTCACAGTAAGTGAGAGAGCACTTCAGGCAGAGGGATCTTCTGTTTATTTGCAAAAAGGGGAAAAAATAAAACTCGAGGATTTGGTTTACGGACTAATGCTCAGGTCCGGAAATGATGCTGCTGTAGCGATCGCTGAACATGTTGGGGGTAGTCTTGAAGGGTTTGTGATAATGATGAATCAAAAGGCAGAAGAAATTGGAATGACAAACACGGTATTCGCAAATCCTCATGGATTAGATGATCATGAAAATCATTATTCAACCGCTTATGATATGGCGATTTTAACAAAGTATGCTATGCAAAATGAGACTTACCAAAAGATATCGGGTACTGAAACACACCGGGCACCTAATCCAAACGAAAAATGGGACAGAGTCTGGCATAATAAGAACAAACTTTTAACAACCCTTTATGAATACAGTACCGGTGGAAAAACAGGATATACTGTTCGAGCAAAAAGAACATTGGTTTCAACTGCATCAAAAGATGGATTTAGCACCATCGTTGTCACGTTAAATGATCCGGATGATTGGAAGGATCATATGAATTTACACAATTTTGCTTTTAACAATTATGAGCTAGTCAAGTTAAAGAATGAAGGAACACTAGATGGGATTGAACACGACTTTTATAAGAAGAATGTATTCATAGATCGAAATGTTCTTTATCCCTTAAGCAAAGAAGAGCAAGAAAAGGTGAAGATTGATATTTCATTACAAAAACCCAAAAAAGATTGGCAGGATGTAAAAAAGGTACCAAATGTTGTAGGTGAAATGTCAATTAAAATTGACGAAAAGTCAATTGCCAACATTCCTATCTATTTTGACAATGGAAATGTGGAAAAACCAAAAGGCTCGTTCTGGGATATGTTTAGAAATATCTTTTTTGCATCTGTTGGGGTAAAACATTATGGTTAATATCATTTGGGTAATGTTGACGGTTATCGGTATTGTTTTTGCGATGTTTAATGGAACGATGGATGAAGTAAATGAAGCCATATTTAAAGGAGGAAAAGAAGCTGTTACGATTGCGATCGGTTTTATTAGTGTTTTAGTCTTTTGGCTTGGGCTGATGAAAGTTGCGGAAAAGGCTGGCTTATTAGAGAAGTTGGGTAATTTATTTAAGCCAATTGTAACAAGATTATTTCCAGAAGTGCCACCTGAACATCCTGCAATGGGATATATGCTTTCAAATATGATGGCAAACCTATTTGGTTTGGGAAATGCTGCTACACCCCTGGGTATTAAGGCAATGGAACAGTTAAAAGTATTAAATGGTGGATCTGACAAAGCGAGTAGGTCCATGATCACATTCTTAGCCATAAATACGTCAAGTTTAACATTAATTCCTACAACGGTTATTGCAATAATGATGACCTATGGATCTTCATCACCTACCAGTATCGTTGGGCCTACATTGATTGCAACATTTCTTTCAACATTAGGAGCTATTCTAATAGATCGTTTCTTCTATTATAGGAGAAAGAGAAAAGGGTGATTGAATATGGGACTCATCGGCGTTATATCATTATGGATCATACCGGTTATCATAGGATTTATTCTGATTTATGGAACAATCAAAAAGGTACCAACATATGAAACCTTTGTAGAAGGTGGTAAGGAAGGAATTAGTATCTCTTTTTCAATCATACCTTATTTAGTAGGTATGTTAGTTGCTATTTCCGTTTTCCGTGCATCAGGAGCGTTAGAGTTTCTAATGAACTTTATGAAACCTGCTTTGGAAGTTTTGAATATTCCTGCGGAAATTGTACCACTGGCATTCATACGGCCAATATCAGGAACGGCTGCGTTGGGATTAACTTCTGATATTATTGCAACATATGGACCGGATTCTTTTATAGGCATGTTGGCTGCTACAATGCAAGGTAGTACAGATACAACATTATATGTACTCACAGTTTATTTTGGAGCGGTAGGAATCAGGAAAATGGGAGATGCGTTAAAGGTTGGGTTGTTGGCAGACTTAGTCGGGATAATCGCAGCAATAGTCATTGTCACAATTATGTTTTCATAGCAGATTACAAAACTTGGTGGATGCCAAGTTTTTTATTTTTTAAAGAGAGAAAAGAATTATTTTTTCGCATCATCACGTAAATTACAACATCTGAAAAAATTATGGTATGATGAGTAAGCACATTTTTGACAAATGAATAAAGGGTATTTTATTGTCGATACTTGTGAAAAAATAGAGAAAACAGTAATATGTTATCGAGGTGACCGAGATGGAACGCTTACAAAAGGTAATTGCTCATGCTGGTATAGCTTCTAGACGAAAAGCAGAGGAATTAATAGTAGATGGAAAAGTAAAAGTAAACGGAAAAGTAGTGAAAGAATTAGGGGTAAAAGTAACAGATCAGGATCGGGTTGAAGTTGAGGGTATCCCACTTGAACGTGAAGAGCCTGTTTATTTACTTCTTTATAAACCAACAGGAGTAATATCGGCTGTAAAAGATGATAAGGGCAGAAAAGTTGTTACTGACTTTTTTCCATATATTAAGCAAAGGATTTATCCTATTGGCAGGCTGGATTACGATACATCCGGTATATTATTATTAACCAATGATGGTGAATTTGCGAATATTCTTATGCATCCCCGCTATGAGGTGGAGAAATCCTATGTAGCAAAAGTTAAGGGAATTCCAGCGAGAGATAAGATTAAGCTGTTGGAACGTGGAATACAACTTGAAGATGGGAAAACAGCACCTGCACAAGTAAAGGTATTATCAGTTGATAAAAAGAAACAAACTAGCATCATTGAATTAAAGATCCATGAAGGACGAAATCGTCAAGTCAGACGTATGCTTGAAGCAATTGGACATCAGGTAGTAAAGTTGAAAAGGGAGAAATTTGCATTTCTCAATTTAAACGGTTTAGCAACAGGAGATTCTAGAGAACTATCACCTCACGAAGTGAAACAGCTTAGATCCCTTGCCCAACATGGGAAACAGACTCAGTAATTTTCACATAAACTTCAAAATATGGATTATTCCAAGGATTTGGATAGTGTTATAATGACCTAGAATGTTCAAGAAGTAGGGGAGTATGTAAATGAAAAAAAAACGTTTACTTATGCGCTCTATCATATTAATTTTATTAATTGGTGCATTGGGATATACGCTGTATTCAAACTTTTTTGTTAGTAAGGAAAAGGTGAAAGAAGGTTCAAAAGCTCCAGACTTTGTTTTAACAGATTTAGAAGGAAATGAGCATCAGCTATCTGACTATAAGGGAAAAGGCGTTTTCTTAAATTTCTGGGGAACTTGGTGTAAGCCTTGTGAACGGGAAATGCCTTACATGGACAACCAATACGAGTATTATAAAAATCATGGAGTTGAGGTTTTGGCTGTCAATATTGCTGAATCGAATATTGCAGTTCAAAGCTTCGTAAACAAACATGAATTAACCTTTCCTATACTTCTCGATAAGGACCGTCAAGTGTTAAACGCTTACGGAGTCGGCCCATTACCGACGACCTTTATGATTAATCCTGAAGGGGAAGTTGTTGATATTACTTCAGGAACCTTAACAGAAAGAATGATCAGAGATTATATGGAACAGATTAAACCTTAAAATGGGGAGTTTTCAGCATGAATAAGGTCAATTGCGAGTGTGGTCACGCAAATCCGGAAGGTACTATTTTATGTGAATCATGTGGAAATCCGCTGGGAGATAAAGAGAAAAAAGATACTAAACACTTATTGGATATGAAGTACGAAGGTTCTGCTAGACGATCTCAAACTTATAAGAGAACCTTTGTTGATAAAATTTGGAATTTCTTTTCATCAGTAAAAGTTGGTGTATGGTTAATTTTTCTAACTTTGCTTGCTTCGGCATTAGGTACCGTTTTCCCACAAGAAATGTACATACCGCCTTCAGTGACAGCAAGTCAATTTTATAAAGATGAATATGGAATACTCGGTCAACTATATTATGAACTTGGTTTTCATAATCTATACGGCTCATGGTGGTATATGGTATTAGTTGCATCGATTGGTATTTCTCTTGTCATTGCTAGTTTGGACCGATTTGTACCGTTACATAGAGCATTAAAAAAACAAGGTGTATCAAGACACCATACTTTTATGAAGCGCCAACGGTTATATAGCTCAACTAAAACAAATGAGTATGATCTCGAACTAGTAAAAGAACGTCTTGCTTCCCGTCGTTATCATGTGCGGGAGGAAAATGGGAACCTTTTAGCTGAAAAAGGCCGTTTTTCCAGATGGGGCCCCTATGTAAATCACTGTGGACTTATTATATTTTTAATTGGAGCAATGCTGCGGTTCGTACCTGGCATGTATATTGATGAAGTACTTTGGGTTAGAGAAGGTGAAACGGCTGTTATTCCAGGTACGGAAGGTCGCTACTATTTAGAAAACAAAGACTTTATTATGGAAGTTTATGAGAAAGATAAAGAAGACGAAGTGTTTGAAGAAGCGATTACCCGAGTAGGTGATGGAAGTGTTGTGAAAAACTTCCAATCTAACGTTATCCTCTATGAAAGAGAAGGGGAAATTGTTCACGGTGCAGAACCGCAGTTAAATAAAGTAAAAGAAGAAGAAATAAGGGTGAATGAACCGTTGAAATTTGATTCCTTCTCTCTCTACCAAGTTGACTATAAATTAAACGAATTAAATAAAATGACGTTTAGTTTATTAAATAAGGAAACAGAGGAAAGCCTTGGTCAAATAGAAGTTGATCTATTAGATCCTCAAAAAGAATATGATCTTGGAAATGGAAATAAGGTTGAAATTTCTACATACTTACCTGACTTTTATTTTGACGAAGAAGGAGTTCCTGCAACTAAAACACGAATTCCAAATAATCCTGCATTTGTCTTCAAAATGTATACACCTCAGACTCCAGAAGGTGAATCAAGTTTTGTAGCAATCCAGCAAACAATTGAGCCATCCGGTGAAAATCAGTACAAGATGAAATTTGAAGGCATTGAAACAAAGGACTTAACTGCTTTGACAGTGAGAAAAGATTTAACCTTGTGGATTCTTGCTCTAGGTGGAGCTATATTCATGCTAGGTGTAATACAAGGTATGTATTGGAATCACCGTCGCATATGGATAAAACAACAAGATGATGAAATTTTAATAGCAGGACATACAAATAAAAATTGGTATGGATTGGCTAAAGAGATTGAGATTGTTGTAGAAGGTACCTCACTTTCTGCACCGAAAGATCAAAAAGAAAAAGAATAAGGTAAAGGAGGGAGAATTTTGGCATCACTTAGTAGTACATTTCTTGAAATAGCTTTTATTATTTATTTAATTGCCATTTTCTTATTCGGCGGTTCAATTCGAGATAAGCGCAATAAATCAGAAAACATAAGTAAGTGGACAATTGCTGCAATGGTAACGACTATATTAGGGTTTGTATCACAACTTGCCTACTTTATTACAAGGTGGATTGCATCAGGACATGCACCAGTCAGTAATTTATTTGAATTTACGACAGCGTTCGGTATGATGCTTGTTCTGGCATTTATTATTTTGTTCTTTATATATAAAGTAGCCATTTTAGGTTTGTTTACTCTTCCAATCGTTGTATTAATTATTGCTTACGGTAGTATGTTCCCAAATGATATAAGTCCGTTAATACCATCATTACAAAGTCATTGGCTGTATATTCATGTAACAACGGCTGCATTGGGACAAGCTATCTTGGCCATAAGTGCTGTTGCCGGAATAATTCATCTAGTAACAGTTGTTGATCAAACAAAATCGTCAAAGAAAACGTTTTGGTTGGAATTTATCATGTATATATTAGTTGTGACGTTAGGTTTTATTATTGTCACTAGCACATTTAGAGGTATGGATTATCAAGCCGATTTTAACTGGATTGATAAAAATGATCAAGAAGCTGTTATGACTTTCAATTTACCAGCTTTAGTTGGTCCGCATAAAGGGGAACTCATAACAGATGGGAAATTTGAACCTTTAATTGAAATGCCTGCAATCATTTCTGCAAGCAAGCTAAACACCGTCATTTGGTCAGTAGTTATTGGTTCTATTCTATATGGTCTCCTCCGTCTGATCTTACGTAAACGATTGGGGGCAGTAATTAAGCCATTTACCAAAAATGTAAACCTTGACCTGGTCGATGAAATTGGGTATCGTTCTGTCGCAATAGGTTTTCCTGTCTTCACATTGGGAGCATTAATATTTGCAATGATTTGGGCGCAAATTGCATGGACAAGATTTTGGGGATGGGATCCAAAAGAAGTATGGGCACTGATTACTTGGTTATTTTATGCAGCCTATTTACATCTCCGTTTATCCAAGGGATGGCACGGTGAAAAATCAGCATGGTTGGCCGTTGTCGGCTTTGCCATCATCATGTTTAACCTTATTTTTGTTAACTTAGTAATTGCAGGCTTACATTCGTACGCATAAACGTGTAAAAAATTACAACTTATTTCAAAAGTAGATAAAAATGTGTGACTAGCGTACAATTAGTATAAACACTGCTATCAAAGCCTTCACTCTATGCAGTGAAGGCTTTGTGTTTGTATGTAGGGCTTATTTTTAAAAGAACCATGCCAAAATTTCACTTTATACATAATGAAATCATCACCCTTAGAAAAAACTTACTTATGAAGGAGAGTTCTTATTATGGAAGAGAACCAATTTGCCAGAATTTTAGTCGTAGATGATGAGGATCGAATTCGTCGATTATTAAGAATGTATCTTGAAAGAGAAAATTATGAAATTGAAGAAGCTGAAAATGGAGATGAAGCTTTAGAGCTCGCATTAAATAATGAATATGATTTGATTATGCTAGATGTCATGATGCCGGGAATTGATGGAATAGAAGTGTGTAAGCAATTACGTGATAAAAAAGCAACCCCAATAATTATGTTGACTGCAAAAGGGGAGGAGGCAAATCGTGTTCAAGGTTTTGAAGCAGGTGTAGATGATTATATTGTCAAACCTTTTAGTCCAAGAGAGGTTGTTCTCCGAGTAAAGGCATTACTTAGAAGGTCTTCCCAAACATCATTCTTAAAAACTGAAACAACAGCTAAAAATGTGATTGTGTTTCCTCATTTATCAATTGATCATGATGCACACCGTGTCACAGCAGATGGAACAGAGGTTAGTTTAACACCTAAGGAATATGAGTTATTATACTTTTTAGCAAAAACTCCTGATAAGGTTTATGATCGTGAAAAGTTATTAAAAGAAGTGTGGCAATATGAATTTTTTGGTGATTTACGAACAGTAGATACCCATGTAAAGCGATTAAGAGAGAAATTAAGCAAAGTTTCACCTGAGGCTGCAAAAATGATTGTAACAGTTTGGGGAGTAGGATATAAATTTGAGGTAAGCAATACATGATTTTGTGGAGAAGTGTAGTTGGAAAGCTATGGGGAACGATTCTTTTGCTCGTTTCCTTTGTTTTGTTTGTCTTAACGATTTTAATGCTTGAGTTTATTGAAAATTATCATGTAGATAAAGCTGAGGATGAGCTCACACAACTTGCTACTAAAGTGTCTCTGATTATTGAAAGTCATGAAGATCAGGAGCTTGCAAAGTCCATTTCATGGGAATTAGCTGATGAACTTACTCATATTATTATTGTAGAAAACAAAAATAACGTTTCGAATTCACCTATTAAAGATGAAGAATTACCTCATTTAACAATGGAAGACATTGAAGAAGATGATGAGCTTTCACTACCATTAACAAAGCAGCAAAAAATCAGTAAACGAACAAATCTTGAGAAGCCGAATGATGTTTTTGCTAATGGGGAAGATGAAGTTCTTATTGTAGGAGTACCTTATAAGGTGTCAGAAACCAAGACAGGTGCTGTGTTTATTTCTCAATCTCTTAAGGCCGTACATGAAACAACAAAAGAAACGACAAAATACATTATTCTAGCGGCTGGAATTGCTATTATTTTAACAACGATTTTTGCATTTTTCTTATCAACAAGGATTACTTATCCATTAAGAAAGATGAGAGAGGTAGCTCAAGAGTTAGCAAGAGGAAAATTTGAATCAAAAGTTCCGATCATGTCGAATGATGAAATTGGAGAATTGGGTGTCGCTTTTAATCAAATGGGGAAGCAGCTCAAGTTTCATATTAACGCTCTTAGCCAGGAAAAAGAACATTTAACAAACATTTTAAGCAGTATGGCTGATGGTGTTATTACATTAAATATTGATGGAACAATATTAGTAACGAATCCACCCGCAGAAAGATTCCTTACATCTTGGTATTATGAACAAGGTATAAACGTAGAATCTGGTGGGGAGCTTCCCTCTGATATGAAGGCGTTGTTCCAAAGAGTAGTGAGTACTGAAAAAGAACAAATGCTTGAAATCATTATTCAAGGAAGAAGCTGGGTTATCTTAATGACTCCTTTATATAATCAATCACATGTTCGTGGGGCTGTTGCTGTGCTTCGTGATATGACAGAAGAGCGGCGACTGGATAAACTTCGTAAAGATTTTATTGCAAATGTAAGCCATGAACTAAGAACACCAATCTCAATGCTGCAGGGATATAGTGAAGCAATTGTCGATGATATTGCCAGCACAGAAGAAGAGAAAAAGGATATTGCACAAGTAATTCACGATGAATCTTTGAGAATGGGAAGATTGGTAAATGACCTGCTTGATTTAGCTAGAATGGAAGCAGGCCATATTACATTAAATTTAGAAGAAATATCATTGAATGATTTTGTTGAAAAGGTTGGTCGAAAGTTTCAAGGGCTTGCAAAAGAGAAAGACATTTCACTTTTAACAGAAGTTAATATTAAAGAACCTACACAAGTAATTGATCCGGATCGAATTGAGCAAGTTTTAACAAATTTGATAGATAATGCAATACGCCATACAGGAGAAAATGGTTCAGTTGTCATTGAGGTCAAAGATCATACAGACGGTGTGATAATACATGTTAGAGATTCCGGCTCTGGAATTCCTGAGGAAGATCTGCCATTTGTCTTCGAAAGGTTCTATAAAGCAGATAAAGCAAGAACTAGAGGCAGAGCTGGAACAGGTCTGGGTCTAGCGATTGTAAAAAATATTATTGAAGCACATAAAGGTAAAATAAGTGTCCATAGTAAATTAGACGAGGGAACGACATTTAGCTTCTTTTTACCTCGAAAAAAGCTGGAATCTGAATAAAATTGACGAACAATCTTGTTCCATGCGAAACAACCAAACACAAGATATATGAAGCTTATTATCAAAATTTTGTTGATAATAAGCTTTTATAAAATCAGCTGAAATTCTAAATGACGGGTAATAAAGAGATTTCCTATTAATTGAATTCTACAAAATTTATGGAGTGTGATCATTGTGAATTTGTATACACGGACTGGAGATAGCGGAAAAACAAGTATTATTGGTGGAAGAGTCGATAAGGATCATTTACGCGTAGAAGCATATGGAACAATAGATGAAGCGAATAGCTTTATTGGTCAAGCCATGACATTCCTTTCAGATCCAATATTTCAAGATATTTATCAGGAGTTAGAGAAAATTCAACATGAGTTATTTGATTGTGGAGGAGATTTAGCAGTTGTAAAAGAAAAGTATCCATATAAAGCAAAAGAAGAGATGGTTACTTTACTGGAAGAGCGTATCGACCATTATGTAAAAGAAGCTCCACCATTGGAAAAATTTATTTTACCAGGTGGAAGCAATGCTGCTGCTGTCATTCATATCGCAAGAACTGTCACAAGAAGAGCAGAAAGATGTACGGTTTCACTTCAAAAAGAAATGGATATTAATGATGTGGTACTCAAATATTTAAACAGATTATCAGATTATCTTTTTGCTGTTGCTAGAGTGATAAATTTCCGTTTAGGCGTAAAAGATGTAGAATATGAACGAAGTGCACTTGTTTTTAAAACAAACCCGAAAGAAAAACAGTGAAAAATACCATAGATTTATTAAAAAACAATAGATCATAACTAAAATTGCCGGAACCATGTTAGGAATATGGTTCCGGCGATTTTTTATTGGAAATTAGACTAATAGATTTACCTCCAATATGTTAAAGTAGTAGTTAGTGGTTGTCGATTATTACATATATATTTCAAATATATTTCAACTTACAAAAAGTGCAACTTTACTATATTTTTTTCGACTAAACAAATGAATGGAGGGTTATTCATGGAGGATACCTTTCACCAACTATATGAAAAATATCATCACGATCTTTTTCAGTTTTTGTTTTATATGGTGAAAAGTCGTGAACAAGCGGAAGATTTAGTTCAAGAAGTTTATATTCGTGTCCTGAAATCATATGATCGTTTTGAAGGTAGGAGCAGCGAGAAAACCTGGCTAATTTCAATTGCGAGACATGTTGCAATTGATTGGTTTAGAAAGCAGAAAACGATTCGGCAAAGAATATTAGAACGTTTTGAATGGGACCAACATCAAATTGAAGATGATGGACAGCCGCTACCCGAAGAAATTGCAATACAAAATGAACAGGTTCAATGGATATATCGTGCCTTGAATGCTTGTTCCATTGACCAACGCGCTGTTATTATTTTACGATATATTCAAGAGATGTCAATAACTGAAACGGCGGATGTCTTAGGTTGGTCTGTGAGTAAAGTAAAAACAACTCAACATCGGGCGATTAAACAATTACAAAAACAAATGATCAACCTTACGGAAAAGGAGGGACTTTCGATTGAAAAAACGGGAGTGGAATGAGGAGCAACTTCAGCAACTTTTACAACAATTACCCTCTGTTAGAGATAAACAAAGTAAAAAAGAATTATATCAAAATATCTATTATAAAGTTCAATATAAAAAGAAAAAGCGAATTTGGGTTGCTCCAACTGTTGCCACAATTGCCGTATTATTTATTTTAGCTTTAATATCACCACTGCTCTTTCAAAGTATTACAAGTACAAATGAGGAAAATGCAATGGATATGGCATCGACCTCTTCCTCAGAGTCAACAAAAGCTGAAAACAATTCCGGGCAAGAACTTCAAATGGCGGAATCATCAATTGCAGAAGATCGGAATAATGAAAAGGTTGAACTTAGCAGAAAAGAAATTGAACAGGAAACATTTGTAACAGATGCAGATGATTCTGCGAATTTTATAACAGTTGGATTAACAGATGAGAGTTTACAAAATATTATACCGGTCAGTTTCAAGGAGGAAGCAGGTAAGGAAGAACTTGATCAAATTGAAACATTCAATCCAGACAAATTTGCAGAAAAACTTGGGCCTTTAAGGATAGCATTGACAAATACAGATCTCGAGGAAGAAAACAATAATGAAATTATAATTAATTATAAATCTGATAATGGTAGTATTACAGGATCTGGTTCTGAAGTTGCTTATAAAGAGTCTATAATTGAAACATTTAGATGGCTGGGGTATAAAAAGGCAAACTTGTTCACAAATGGGGTAGAGGGAATTGAATTTAGCAATTATGGTCAAGAAGAGGAATTAGAAATTACAGAAACGAGAAATAAAGCATATCTTGTATATCAGTATGATGAGTCAAAGGCAAAATTACTTGTCCCGTCCCCGGAATCGCTTCCGACAATTGAAGAGGCAATAGCCATAATGAAAAAGGGAATTGATGAGCAGGAACTAAAACCCTCTATCCAGGAACATATAGGGCAAATTGACATTAAAGAAGATGGAGAGCGACTAGAAATTGACTTTAAGCAAAATGCAAATGTCGAAAATAATGAAGAAAGCATTATTATGTTAGAATCTATTTTATTAACTGCTAAAGATTTTGGATATGAAACCGTTCAATTCAATGGTACGAAAGAAAAAGAAATTGGTGTAATGGATGTTTCAAGACCATTAGAAGTACCTTTTTCACCAAATCCTATAGATGGGAATGATTAAGAGACTCAGGTGCTGAGTCTCTTTTTTTAAATGTCCAGAATATCTCTTCAAAAGAAAAATATAGTATATGCTCCTCCAAAATGGTAAATCCTTAAATTTGTACTTTGTTTTTCCATAGTTACAAGCTAAGCAACGTAAGAAAATAGTCAAAAAAACAAAAATGGGGGACAAGAATGCAATCTAGGCAAAATCTTTTTGTATGTACGATTTGTATTTTCTTTGGTCTATTTTTAGTTGTTACCAATAGTGCAAAGGCAGAGTCACACATAAAGGAACTCGAGCACACATGGATTCAACCTGTTAAAGGAACAATAACGGATACATTTGGAACTCGTAATGGAAAACATAAGGGAATTGATATTGCTGCACCTGAAGGAGCACAAATTATCTCAGTGTCTTCAGGTTTGGTAGTGAAATCATATTACTCAGACACATACGGACATGTTGTATTTATCCAACATCCTGAAGGTTATGAAACAGTCTATGCACATTTAAGGGAAAGAAATGTTCAACAAGGAGAAAAAGTAACAAAAGGACAAGTCCTGGGTATAATTGGAAACACAGGAGTCTCGACCGGAACACATTTGCACTTTGAATTACATAAAGGGGAATGGACTTTTGAAAAGGAACATGCAGTAGATCCATTGTTTGTATTTAAAGAGGATGGAAAACAAACTGTTTACGCTGAAGATAGGGGCAATGATACAGTTGAAACAAATGCGCAAGGCAGTTTGCTAGAAACAACAACCGATAAACATGAAGAAAACCCACAAAAAAATGTGATTACAGTTGTGAAAGGTGATACGTTGTGGAGATTATCAGATACATTTAATGTATCCGTTTCATCTATAAAAAAATGGAATAATCTAAAGAATGACGTGATTTTCCCAAATCAGGAACTGACAATTTTTATAAAAAACAGCGCAAATTATGTGGTGCAGCCCGGTGATACAATACAATCAATTGCAGCAGAATTTAGTACAAGTCCAGAGGCAATTAAGAAGATTAATGATATAACTTCGGAAAAGATCTACCCGGAGCAGGTATTAGTCATAAATAAATAAATAAAAAGTTAGTTATTTTCAAAAAAAAGATGGCTTGAAACCGATCCCACATCCTTCTTATAGAGAATTTAGCAGTTCTATAAGGGAAGGATGAATCAGTTCCATAAGCCATCTTTTTTACATACAATTATTCAAATTTCAATGCATCGCCGTCAAATTTCTCATCGGAGATTTTGATTGAATCGGTTGGACAACCTTCAAATGCATCCATCATATCTTCTTCAAGGGCATCTGGTACCTCTACAATCCCTTGATTATCATCTAATGTTACAAAAGCAATACCTTCGTCATCATAATCATAAATATCCGGTGCTGCTGCTCCACAAGCACCACATGCGATGCATGTATCCTTATCAACAATTGTGTATTTTGCCATTATACAAACCTCCTGAAAAAATCATACCATATTTTTTATTATATGGTATTACTGATTAAATGAGTGAATTCCATTGAATATCATCATTCTCTCTTTGCCCTACATAGTATTGTAAATCGGATTTTTCGACTTTTCAATAAAAAACTCTTCTGTTACTCCATTGAAGTCATGAAATTCCACATCTTTTTGACAAATGTATTGCTAATTGATGTGTGTTTACGAGTAATTATGGTAAACGAATGTCCATAAATTTGTTAAAATAGAGAATGTAATCGAATATTGTCAAACATTGTAGGGTGGTATAATGAAGCTAGATTATTTTCATACAGTTTTGCTTAATTGTGTAAACCAACTTAATGGAGAAAGAACAGTCTCCGCTATTTATCATTTACTTAAAGGAAAAAAATCTTCACAAACGATTCAAGATGGCAAACTTTTTAATCTTACTCATTTGTTTGGAATAATTCCTAAACTATCTAGGAAGCAAATCGATGCAGCATGGGAATTACTCAATCAAGAAGAACTTATTGACATCTTGCCCGATAATCTTTGCATCATAACACCTAAAGGGAAAGAAGTACTTTTGAAAAAACTTGAAGAAAAACCAATACCTTCTTCACTGGATGGATGGCAATATGGTGATGTAAGCAGAGTTTTTTGGAAAAGATTGTCTTTGTTAGTTCAAGTAGTGTCAAACTTGACATACGGAAGGAAAGGGTACTTACCTATAACAAAAAACCAGGAAGACCTACAATGGGTAAAGAGATTTTTAAAAAAGGGCAATGTACAAAGGGAAGCTTTAACGGAAAAGCTATATAAAGAACTTGAAACTGTTTTGAAACAGCACTCTTCTAAAGAAGCAACTATTGTTGTTCAAAGACTGACATCCTGCAAGAAAATCGGGCTAACTTTTGAGCAAATCGCATATAAGCATGATGAGGATCCATTTTATGTGTATTTGGTGTTTTGGAATATCATTCATTCCATTATAAAATTGCAACAAAGCCGGGAAAACAGCTTTGAAATTTTAAATACTATCATTAAGGATAAAGCTAATCAGGCTGCATTGACGACCTCAACTAAAGTGACAAGATCATTTGTTTTACAGGGAAAGAACATCAAAGAAATAGCTATTATGAGAAAATTAAAAGAAAGTACAATCGAGGATCATATTGTTGAATTAACATTACATGATCCTCAATATTATCCGTCATTTTTTTTGCGTGAAAATGACTACAGTAAAATAATGAAAGCAATTGAAGAGTTACAAACACATCAGCTAAAAAAAGTTAAAGAATATTTAGGTCATAAATATAGCTATTTTCAAATAAGGCTGGCGTTTGCTTTAAATGGGAGGAGAAAATGATTGAGCAATTAGAGGACGTCCTTCACATACATTTTAATCTCAAGCATTTTCGTACAGGTCAGAAAGAGATTATTGAAGCAGTTATACAAAGAAAAGATGTGATAGCAATGCTTCCGACCGGGGGAGGAAAATCGCTTTGTTATCAACTGCCGGGTTATATATTACAAGGACCAATTCTTATCATCTCACCTTTGCTGTCTCTTATGGAAGATCAGGTAGAGCAAATCAAACAGAGGGGTGAAAAGAACGTGGTAGCTTTAAACAGCTCGGTTTCTTTTATGAAAAGAAAAAAGATTTTAAAGCAACTAAAGGAGTACCGGTACATCTATGCTTCTCCGGAAATTTTACAAATTGATTATGTGATAGAGGCATTAACAGAAGCAAATATATCACTTTTTGTCGTGGATGAGGCGCATTGCATTTCACAGTGGGGGCATGATTTTAGGCCGGATTATTCTAAGTTGGGTGAACTAAGGGAGAAGCTTCATAATCCTCCTTGCTTGGCATTAACAGCGACAGCTACTAAGCAGGTTTTAGAGGATGTCCGGCAAATTCTTCGTTTAAATCAAGATGTTAAAACATTCATTTACTCTATTAACCGTCCTAATATTGCTATGTCGGTCGAAAAGCATCAATCCATCGATGATAAGGTCAATCGATTAAAACAAATTGTGCATACTTTAAAGGGTCCGGGAATTATTTATTGTTCAAGCCGAATTTGGACGGAAAGACTGGCGCATATCCTAATCGAATCCGGAATGGACCAGGTTGCTTATTATCATGGTGGTATGGATCAAGAACAACGGATATTAATTCAACAACAATTTCTATATAATCAATTAAATATTGTATGTTGTACAAATGCCTTTGGAATGGGGATAAACAAAGCGAATATTCGTTATGTTATACATTTTCATTTTCCCTCTCAATTAGAGTCTTATATGCAGGAAATCGGGAGAGCAGGTCGTGACGGTCATAAAAGTATTGCCATCACATTAATAACCGATACGGATTATGAAATACCTAAGTCATTGGTTGAATCGGAGTTTCCTTCATATAATGACTTAAGCAGAACGATTCACTATTTACAAAACAAGCACGAACCTTCATTTGAATTCATTCAACAGTGGTGTGGTCTAACGGAAACTCAATGGAGATATGTAGAACATGCTTATGAAAACCTTTCAAATTCTTCCATGGATACTGAACAAATGATATCAACCATTTGGCAGAAAATTGAACATAGAATAGCAATAAAACAACAAAAGTTAACAGAAATGTTTAAGTGGTTAACGGATAAAGGATGTAGACGAAAAAAACTGCTTGCCTATTTTGATGATATCCTGATTGATCAAGTGGAAAATTGTTGTGATGCTTGTGGGATTGATTATGACTGCTATCAAGAAGAACAAAATAATATTGAAGAGCAAGATTTAAATTGGCAAGAAGAATTAAAGTTGATTTTTTGCAAGGCGAGTGATTAAGATTTGTTTAAAAACCAGAATGAGCAAATAAAACAATTAACAGATAATCAAATAGTTCAAAATTTATATTTCACCCAATTATTACTAATTTGTTTTTCTTTTGTCTTGGGGATCTTTCTATTTCATGATGTATATGAATTCTTACAACTTTTTGATATACGAGATTTGCAATTTATCTATTATGGTATAGGTACTGCTTTATTCGTTATTATCGTTGATTTTATCATCTTTAAACTGGCACCAAAGGACCTTGTTGATGATGGGGGTATAAATGAAAAAATCTTTCAAAAAAGATCTGTTCCACATATTATTTTCTTAACTGCTTTAATTGCAGTCTCAGAAGAAATATTGTTTAGAGGTGTCATTCAAACTCATCTTGGATTATTAATTGCCAGCCTCATTTTCGCTGTTTTGCATTTTCGATATCTTTCCAAGTGGCTTTTATTTATTATGGTTATATCAATTAGTTTCTTATTAGGAGTTGTTTATGAAATAACGGAGAACCTCTATACAACCATTTTAGCTCATTTTTTGATTGATTTAATCTTTGCCATTCAAATAAGGGTGCAATATGTGAGAGGTGAAAACATATGAATGATCATGAAAAACGATCAGATCAAGCTGAAGGTTTAAGAACAAGGATGATCGACGAATACAAACAGGAAAATGGGAAATATCCCCCACGAAGTGAGATTCATAAAGGTAAAGACAAAAAAAACAAACCAAAATTGAAATATCCTATTATTAGCATTTTGGCCTTATTTTTTATCCTGCTTCCAATACTTATTTTGTCTTTAAACCTTTACTATGGCTCACAAGAGGATGAAAGCTCGACTGATAAATTGAATCTAGGAGAAGATAGAGTTTATATTCCTAAAATCAAACAGCCTGATAACCAATCAATTGAAACAGAACAATCACAGAACGATAATGAGGTTATTGAACCGGAAACTAAGGGGAACACTGACCCGAGTGATAAAAATGAGGTTGCTGACGAATCTGCTCCTACTATCGAAACAGAAGAAAAACAAAAAGAGTCAGAAACTGTCAATTCAACGAATACCACTACTAATCAAGAGACTCAATCAGAGAGTAATGAAAAAGGAAGTGAGAAGCAATATAGTGAGATTAAAACACATAAAGTGGCAGCTGGCGAAACACTGTTTAGCATAGCTATAAAGTATTATAATAACCGCTCCGGAGAAGAAATAATTAGACAGTATAATCAATTTTCCGGAAATGAGATATACGAAGGTCAATTATTAAAAATTCCTATTAAATAAAGAAAAGTACCTAATGATATAGCTCATAACTATATGGACGACCTCATACAATGTAATAGATCCTATTTCGTTGTATGAGGGGAAGTGAGCATAATCGAACCAAGTATTCAATTATTAAGGAATCATACTGATGAGCCGACAAAACAGATGCTCGATCATTTGGTTGACCGTAAACGCAAGTTTGAAAAATATAAAATGAAATGTTTTAGAACTCAATTTTTTACGTTTGTCTTAATAATGGGGTTCATCGTGTATCTTTATGCATTTATTATAAAACCAGCCGGTGGACAAATGGATGTGGTTCTTCAAATGATATTCGATAATGAAATGCATATCTTTTTTATCCTGCTTATTGTAGCAGGTTATGCAACAGCACAATATTTTAAGAAAAAAGAAGACAAAGCAGAAACTGAGTATCATAATTTAAGATGTGAAGTGATTAGAAAAAGCACAGAACTATGGCCACAGCCCGCACAGTGGCAAAATAGACACGAAGTTTTTACCATGATGAAAAAAGAGTTTGATATAAATCTATTTCATGAAAGTAAGTAATAAACCGATAATTCTCCCTTCTTTCGAATTTTAGAAACGAAGGTTTTTTTGTTTATATTAAAGGATAAAAGTATAAGTAATGACATCGACTTCTGCCATTCTTGGCGGTAAGTCGCGATGCTAATATATAATGGATATATTGCATGTACAAGAAGGGAGATGATGATGTTGGATCTTATCCAAGTATTGTTAGTTATCGTAATGAGCTTTGTTATTCTGATGATAATCGTCATGTATTTGAAAGCAAAAGAAAATCGTGTGTCGATTCATCATATTGAATTTGATACATTCCCGGAACATTTGGATTCTTTGAACATTTTCTTTATATCTGATATACATAGGAGAACAGTTTCAGATGAATTATTGGGAGAAATTCCAAATCAAGTTGATGTTGTAATGATTGGCGGAGATTTAACTGAGTCAGGTGTTCCGTTTTCCAGGGTGGAACAGAATATACGGGAACTAAAAAAGTTGGCCCCTGTTTATTTTGTGTATGGAAACAATGATTATGAAGTCAACCAAAATAGACTGGAAACGCTCTTAGAAAACAATAATGTAAGTGTTTTAAAGAATACATATAAAGAGCTTCCATCATCATCAAACGAGAGAATAGTTATATTAGGTGTAGAAGATATGAGCGGTGAGAGGGATCGATTAGATTTGGCATTGAATGATCTTAAGAAGTCAGAAACGGACTTTCGAATATTAGTAAGTCATAATCCGGATATTTACCACAAAATTAGTCAAAACGATCGTATTTCGTTAGTGCTAAGTGGGCATACTCATGGTGGACAAATCCGCTTTCTTGGTTTTGGTTTATATAAAAAAGGAGGATTACATCATCTAAGGAATACAACCCTTTTAGTTAGTAATGGGTATGGTACAACAGCATTACCATTAAGATTAGGGGCTCCAGCAGAGGCTCATTATCTTCATTTGACGAAGAAAGATTATAAATAAACTTATATACGTGGACAACAACCATGCTTTCATAAGCATGGTTGTTCAATTGTTATACAAAGTTTACACAAAATAAAACATTCGATATAATTTTGTTTATAGATTTTTTATGGGGGATTAATTGTGTCAAATCATGAAGGAAAATACAATATAAAGGCAGTTTCAAAGATGCTTGGAATCCAAGCTGGAACATTAAGAGCCTGGGAGAGAAGATATAACATGATTGCGCCTGTCAGAAATGAATCCGGACATCGCTTATATACTGATGAGCATATAAAAATACTTAAATGGTTGATCAGTAAAGTAAATAATGGTTTCTCTATAAGTCAAGCTGTAAATTTACTTGAAACAAACCAAGTTCTATTAGAAGAAAATGTTGGAATAGTTGACGGAGAAGAACCGATAGATCGCTCATTGAACTTAATGGACGAGCTTCTCCATGCGCTTCTTCAATTTGACGAAAATAAGGCACATGATCTTTTAAACGATGCATTTAGCCTTTATTCTGTGGATAAGGTTGTTATTGACATATTAGGGACACTATTGGTGAAGATTGGTGACAAATGGGAGACAGGGAAAATTACGTCTGCCCATGAACATTTTGCTTCTTCTTTCTTACGATCCCGTATAGGAATGATCTTACACACATTACCAGTAGCTGGTTTCCTGCCGAAAGTAATTGCTGTTTGTGGACCTGGTGAATCACATGAATTAGGTTTGTTAATTTTCACATTATTTTTACGAAGGAAAGGGTTTGAAGTCATTTACCTTGGCGGCAGTATTGCAGAGGGAGATATTGATATCGTCTTAAAAGAAGTGAAACCGGATTTTTTATTTTTGTCTTGCACGTTGGTTAAAAATGTAGAGAAAACATTGGAGCTTGTTGATCATCTTTCAGAAAAATTTGATCAATTAAAAATAGGAGTTGGAGGCAAGGCGTTTAGTAAAGTAACAACCCCTATCCTTGAACCATATATCAGGTATTTAGTTGGTGATGATAAACTACAATGGGAAAGCTGGTTAAAAGAGAGACTAGAATTAAATGACAAGGAAAAGACACAACGCCATCTACACGGTCTGAAAAATTTTTGAACCATCTCATCAAAAAATCATACTATGACTATATAGAGCGGTCTCACGGCAGGAGGGTATGGGATGCGGCTAGAGCGACTGAACTATGATAAAATAAAAATCTTTTTAACAACAGATGACTTACGAGACAGAGGATTAACTAAAGATGATCTGTGGAAGGATTCATTGAAAGTTCATCAATTATTCAGGGACATGATGAATGAAGCCAGTGTTGAACTGGGTTTTGAGGTGAATGGACCTATTGCAGTTGAAGTATATTCGCTTCATGCTCAAGGGATGGTCGTCATCGTTACAAAAGCCCTTGAAACCGAGGAGCTTGACAATGATTTTTCGGATGAATATATTGAGATGCAGGTAAAAGTGGATGAAAGTTTTGATATTATTTTCGAATTTGAAACATTCGAAGCGTTAATTCAACTTTCACGCTACACAAATCATCAAAACATACATGACGGTATGGTTATTTACTTTCAAGAACGTTATTACTTATTGTTAAATGATGAACAGCCAGTTGATATTGATGATCTTGTTTCAATCTTAGCTGAATATGGAAGCCCCTCAACTTTAACAGTCCATAGATTAAAAGAATATGGTAAAATTATCGTAGAGGAAAACGCAATGAAGGAAATATATCATTACTTTTTGGATAAATAAATTATTGGTATGGTGAGTTTAACCTCAGGTCTCTTTAAGAAGAACAATGAGACCACATTGGTTAAATTCACCTTTAATTATATGTGATAAAGTTTTGTGGTTACGATTAAATCAATGTTTTATTTTCTTCCTGGTATGGTATCGTTTTCATATTTGTGATGAAATTATAATAATTATCGTTTTTCTTCTTTGCATAAGTGTCTTGAAAGTGTATACTATGTCATGAAAGGTGGACATTCTTTCATTTACTGATTAGATTTAGGAGGTTAACTTTAATGGTAGCCGAGAAAAACACCGATGCACAAAATGATAAATTAGATGTGTTAAAATCAACTCAAACGGTGATACATAATGCTCTTGACAAACTTGGATATCCTGAAGAAGTATATGAATTATTGAAAGAACCAATTAGATTAATGACAGTGAAGATACCGGTTCGAATGGATGACGGATCTGTGAAGATTTTTACGGGTTACCGAGCTCAACACAATGATGCAGTTGGCCCGACAAAAGGTGGAATAAGATTTCATCCGAATGTAACAGAAAAAGAGGTAAAAGCACTCTCCATTTGGATGAGTTTAAAATGTGGTATTGTTGACTTACCGTATGGTGGAGGTAAGGGAGGTATAGTTTGTGACCCAAGAGACATGTCATTTAGAGAATTAGAACGTTTAAGTCGCGGGTATGTTCGAGCAATCAGTCAAATTGTTGGTCCTACAAAAGATATTCCTGCCCCTGACGTTTTTACAAACTCCCAGATTATGGCGTGGATGATGGATGAATACAGCCGTATAGATGAATTTAATTCTCCTGGATTTATCACAGGTAAACCACTTGTCTTAGGAGGATCACATGGTCGTGAATCTGCTACCGCTAAGGGTGTAACGATATGTATCCGTGAAGCTGCAAAGAAAAAGGGAATTAACCTTGAAGGTGCAAGAGTTGTTGTGCAAGGCTTTGGAAATGCTGGTAGCTATTTGTCTAAATTTATGCATGATGCAGGAGCTAAAATCGTCGGGATTTCAGATGCTTATGGTGGTTTGCATGACCCGGATGGATTGGATATTGATTATCTCCTTGATCGTCGTGACAGCTTTGGAACAGTAACAAAGCTTTTCAACGATACGATTACAAATAAAGAGCTACTTGAGCTTGATTGTGATATTTTAGTACCTGCAGCAATTGAAAATCAAATTACAGAGGATAACGCAGCAAATATTCGTGCAAGTATTGTTGTAGAAGCAGCCAATGGTCCAACAACTCTTGAAGCAACAAAAATACTTTCTGACAGAGGAATATTGCTAGTTCCAGATGTATTAGCAAGTGCAGGCGGTGTAACTGTTTCTTACTTCGAGTGGGTTCAAAATAATCAAGGGTATTATTGGTCTGAGGATGAAGTAGATGAAAAACTTGAACACGTGATGGTTAAGTCGTTTAATAATATTTACGAGACAAGTCAAAATCGCAGGGTCGATATGCGTTTAGCTGCCTACATGGTAGGAGTAAGAAAAATGGCTGAAGCGTCAAGATTTAGAGGCTGGATTTAAACCTAGGTTTTTAGAAGTGGAGACGAGACTTTAGAATGTCTAGCTACTTTATTTAATTTTGGATCATTAATTTGTTCCAAATATTGAATAAAGCCTGATGTTACTAACGGTCAGTCTCTTTTTTGTTTTTAGATTAGCTACTACACATCGCCATGAGTTAACATAATATGGTACTGGAGGGAATTGTCTTGATAAATGAGGAAACGATTATTGTAGGTGGAGGACCTTGTGGATTATCAGCCGCAATAGCTCTTTCAAAGCTGGGCAAAAAACCATTAGTTATTGAAAAAGGCAATATTGTAAATGCAATCTATCATTATCCAACACATCAAACTTTCTTCAGTTCAAGTGAAAAACTAGAAATTGGAGAAGTTCCATTTATTACTGAAAATCGTAAGCCGGTTAGAAATCAAGCATTAGCATACTACAGGGAAGTTGTTAAAAGGAAAGAAGTAAGAGTTAATGCTTTTGAACAAGTAGAGATGGTCGAGAAAATAGAAGAAAACCAATTTGTTGTAAAAACAAATAAAAAAGTTTATGAAGCAAAACAAGTTGTCATAGCAACCGGCTATTACGATCATCCAAACTATTTACATATTCCAGGTGAAAACTTGCCAAAGGTTTTTCATTATTTTAAAGAGGCACACCCTTATTTTGATAAAGATGTAGTCGTCATTGGCGGGAAGAATTCGAGTGTTGACGCTGCTTTGGAGCTTGTAAAAGCGGGAGCAAGAGTAACTGTTTTGTACCGTGGAAGTGAGTATTCATCAAGTATTAAGCCATGGATTTTGCCGGAATTCGAATCTCTTGTGAGAAACGGTACGATCACAATGGAATTCAAAGCAAACCTACTTGAAATACTTGAAGATTCAGTTGTATATAGAGGAATTGAGGGAACAAAAACGATCAAAAATGATTTTGTCTTTGCTATGACTGGATACCATCCCGATCACAATTTCCTGAAAAAAATGGGAGTGACAATAGATACAGAAACAGGAAGACCCTTATATAATCCTGAAACGATGGAAACAAATATAAAGGGAATATTTATTGCAGGTGTAATTGCAGCAGGAAATAACGCTAATGAGATATTTATTGAAAATGGACGTTTTCACGGGGAATTAATTTATGATGCCATACGTAGTGATAAATAATAAAGAGAGAGTATAGTGCTCTCTCTTTATTATAGTCATCTTTAAATTGAAAAAATAGCTTCTAGTTCCTCTCTTTTAGTTGATGTTTCAAGAGCAATCATTAATTTTATTCTAGCTTTTTGACCATTTAAACCATTGCTGAAAATTAAGCCCATGTCTTTTAATTGTCTACCGCCACCTTCATAGCCATAAACATCTTGTGCAATTCCATTAAAACATCTGGAAACAAGCACAATTGGTACGTTCTTATCTAGGAGGCTTTTAAGGCCTGGTAACATCATCGGCGGCAGATTCCCTTGTCCTAAAGCTTCGATTACCAAACCATCAGGATTTAACTTCTCTATTCCTTTCAAAAGGCTACTATCCATTCCAGCAAAAGCTTTTATTAAAAATACATTTTTATTCAGTTTGGATACATGTAAAGCTCTAGTTAAAATAGGTTTGTGATGGAAGAATACCCCGGCTTTATTTACAATGCCAATTGGTCCGTATTGGGGACTTTGAAATGTAGCAATATTGCTTGTATGTGTTTTCGTCACATTTATTGCCGTGTGAACTTCATCATTCATTACGACAAGGACGCCCATAGACTTTGCGTGATCTGCAACAGCCACTTTTATCGCTGAAAGTAAATTATAAAGTCCATCAGATCCCAATTCATTGCTGGATCTCATTGCACCTGTTAAGACAACTGGTATTGTCAATGATAGGGTGACATCGAGAAAATAAGCAGTTTCTTCAAGAGTGTCAGTTCCATGCGTAATTACAACACCATCTAAATGCATTTTTTTGCTTTCTTCTTCTATATATGTTTTAAGATGCAGCATGTTTTCTGGTGTTATATGAGGTGAAGGTAAATGAAATAATTGAGTGGTTATTAGATTGATGTCAGGTAATTCTTTAAGATGATCCATAAGAGGATTTGTTTCTCCCGGCTTTACTTCGCCGGTTTCATGGTCCTCTTTCATTGAAATAGTACCACCTGTATGAATAAGTAGTATGTTTTTGTTCATAGATGTCAAACTCCTTCAAAAAATAGTAAAAATCTTGTGTTTACGACATTCTGACATTTTCAATTTTACGATATCATGATACGATAAATAAAGTGAATTCTATCATATTATTAAATTTGTTTAAATACTAAATAGTATGGATAATAAAGTTATTATTGGAAAAGAGGCCTGTGAATGATTGCGATTATTTCTGCGGGCATTGCCCCAGGTCTTGCTTTATTAAGTTATTTTTATTTAAAAGATCAATATGAATCTGAGCCTATATCATTAGTACTGCGCTCGTTTATTTTCGGGGCTCTGCTCGTATTTCCCATTATGTTTATCCAGTATGTGTTGGACGTTGAAGCTGTCTTTTCATCCCAATTTTTATATACGTTCGTAGCAGTTGGGTTTTTAGAGGAATTTTTTAAATGGTTTATCTTATTTTTTACTATTTATCAACATATTCATTTTAATGAGCATTACGATGGTATTGTTTATGGAGTCTCTGTTTCATTGGGATTTGCAACACTAGAAAATATATTATATTTATTTGCAAATGGGGTTGAACACGCATTTGGGCGCGCCATATTACCAGTTTCGAGTCATGCTTTATTTGGTGTTATCATGGGATATTATTTAGGAAAAGGAAAGTTTACATCACGAGAGAACCGTACTAAATGGATCGTTTTGTCATGTTCTATTCCGATTTTACTGCATTCGATTTATGATTCTATCTTGTTAAGTTATCTAAACTGGAAATATATAATGGTTCCATTTATGTTGTTTCTTTGGTGGTTCGCTCTTCACAAAGCAAAAAAGGCAAAAATAAAAATAATAGATACTAAGCTGCCCTAGAGCAGCTTATTTTTTTGTTCTTTTTTAAAAAAATATAGTATCAGGCTTTTTCTTGAAATCGGTTATTCGTTTTTAGATGAATAAAATACCAAAGACTACAAAAAATACATTCAAGCAACTACATCTATTTGAGGAGGCAGCAACATGAAAAACATGCGCATAATGATGATGGTTGTCGTCATGACGTTTACTACTATCACATACCAGTTTGCATTACACCATACCCCAGCGGCACATGCTTTTTCAGAACAAATTATACAAAGAGGTGCAACGGGCAGTGATGTAATCGAACTACAAGCAAGATTACAGTATAACGGATATTATCATGGACCTATTGATGGTGTTTATGGATGGAGTACGTATTGGGCGGTAAAAAACTTTCAAGATACGTTTGGTTTAGAGGAAGTTGATGGACTGGTTGGACAGAAAACTAAGGATATGTTAGCGACATCAACAAAATTTTATAGTGACTATGTTTATGAACAAATTAATAAAGGACGAAGGTTTACTCATTATGGAGGAGTACCTTTGGATATTCAATCAGCGCCAACTGACCAGGAAATAAAGAGAGCTAGACAAATTGCAGAGCAAAGAAAAATAGAATCGGAAAAGCAATACAAAGCACAAGCTAATAACCAACAAGCAAAACAACAGCAGCAGACCCAACAAAAACAACAAGAGCAGCAACAGCAGCAAGCCCAACAAAAACAACAAGAGCAGCAACAGCAGCAAGCCCAACAAAAACAACAAGAACAGCAACAGCAGCAAGCCCAACAAAAACAACAAGAACAACAACAGCAACAAACTCAACAAAAACAACAAACAGACCAACAACAGCAGCAGGACCAACAAAAACAACAAGAGCAGCAACAGCAACAGGCCCAACAAAAACAACAACAGAATAATCAAAATGATCAAGCCAAACAACCAACACAAGAGAAAAAAGACAATAATCAGCAACAAAATGATTCTACTGCTGTTAACATGCCAGGTGGATTTTCCCAAAATGACATTCAGTTAATGGCTAACGCAGTTTACGGAGAAGCAAGGGGAGAACCGTATATTGGTCAGGTTGCGGTTGCAGCGGTTATTCTTAATCGTGTTAATAGCCCGACATTCCCAAATACTGTTTCAGGAGTAATTTTTGAACCTCTTGCATTCACTGCAGTTGCTGACGGACAAATTTGGTTAACACCAAATGAAAATGCTAAAAAAGCAGTACTCGATGCAATAAATGGATTTGACCCTACGGAAAATGCGATCTATTATTTTAATCCAAATACAGCAACAAGTTCTTGGATATGGGGTAGACCACAAATTAAACGTATTGGGAAACACATTTTTTGCAAATAGAAGGGGTGACAACTTATGATACGTGGAATTTTAATTGGAGTTTTATCAGTAGCTGTCCTCGGTTCGGCATATTGGGGATATAAGGAACATCAAGAGAAAAATGCAGTTCTCATTCAGGCAGAAAACAATTATCAACGGGCATTTCATGATTTATCGTATCGGGTTGATCAGTTACATGACAAAATAGGTGCTACACTTGCGATGAATACAAGGCAGTCCCTATCTCCTGCACTTGCGGATGTTTGGAGAATAACTTCAGAAGCACAATCAGATGTAGGACAACTTCCATTAGCATTAATGCCATTTAACAAGACTGAAGAATTTTTAGCAGGAATAAGTGATTTTAGTTATCGAGCAGCTGTTCGAGACCTTGAAAAAGATCCATTAACAGAAAAAGAATATGAAACGTTAAAATCTATGTATACAAAAGCAGCTGATATTCAGAAAGAGTTACGTAGTGTTCAAAATCTCGTATTAGATAACAATTTAAGATGGATGGATGTAGAACTTGCTTTAGCATCAGGACAAAAACAAGCAGATAATACAATTATTGATGGTTTAAAAACGGTGGAAGAAAATGTGAAGAGCTACTCAGAGGCAGATTTCGGTGCAACTCAAACATCAATGAAGACTGAAAATGGCTTTGAAAAGCTGGAGGGAAAGGAAATAAGTAAAAAAGAAGCTAAAGAAGTAGCTAAAAAGTTTGTTGAAAATAAGGTAACTGATATTAAAGTAACCGAAAATGGGGAAGGTTCCGATTTTGGCTTTTATAGCGTGTCAATGGATGATAAGGAGCAAAAAGTTGATGTTAACATGGATATCACAAAAAAAGGTGGATATCCCATTTACTTAGTACAAAATAGAGAAATTAAAAATAAAGAGATAAGCCTTAATCAAGCAACAGATCATGCAACTGAATTTCTAAAAAAACACGGATTTGAAGATTTGGATCTTTTTGAAAGTGCACAATATGATAATATTGGTGTTTTCACATTTGTATCCATTCTAGATGGTGTAAGAGTCTACCCGGATGCAATTCGAATGAAAGTAGCTTTAGATAATGGTGAAGTAATTGGCTTTCCAGCCAGAGACTACCTAGCTGCTCATAAACAACGGGAAATTCCAAATGCAAAAATTTCAAAAGACGAGGCTGCTAAAAAGCTTAATCCTAGTCTGGATGTTCAGGAAGATCGATTAGCTATCATTGTAAATGAATTTGGTGAGGAAGTACTATGTTACGAATTTTTAGGAACAATTGAAAATGATACGTATCGGATATTTATTAATGCTGACAATAACACAGAAGAAAAAGTGGAAATGTTGAAAAATCCAGAGCCTATTTTCCAAGAAATATAAGAAAGCAGGAGGATGCCTATTAAAATGGGTATCCTTCTTTTTGTTGTTATATCCTGTGTTAGTAAAAAAACGATATTTATACATATGGCTATTAATGAATTGTCTCTTGCACAACGGAATTGTCCATGCTTTAATAAGAATGAGAGTACTTAGAGAGAGTGATAATGTGCTGAAAATTGGGGATGCCATTACGTTAGAAACAAAAGGTGAAAAATTAGAAAGATTAAAATGTAAACTAGTTGAAAGAAAAGACAATAAGCTTTTTATTGATTACCCTATTAACCTGGATACCGGCCGTACGGCTTTTTTAATCATTGGAACTGAGCTGGTTGCTTCATTTGTAACAAATGATAATGTTTATCGATTTCAGACAGAAGTAACAGGTCGAACGAAGGAAAATATTCCAATGATTTCACTAACATATCCAGGTGATCATCAGCTTATTCGTATACAAAGAAGACAGTTTGTTAGAATTGATACAAACTTAGATGTTGCAATACATCCGATTGGGAGTGAATTTCAGGCTTTCACAGCTGTAACTTCAGATATAAGTGCGGGAGGGACAGCTCTTCTTCTTCCTCATACGACGAACCTAAAGAAAGATCAGGAGATACTAATATGGTTTGCTCTGCCTTTTCATAAAGATCAAATGGAATATATAAGAGTTAAGGGGAAAATTATTCGGTTAATACCAGCAGATCATGAGTTATACGTGAAAGCTCCAATACAATTTATAAATATAAACGAAGAGACAAGACAAATTTTGCTTCAATTTTGTTTTAATCAACAAATCCAGTTGCGTAGGAAAGGTCTTGTCGAAGAATAATAATCGGTATTTTTAACCATACTAGTAAGAAAATACCGGAGTTGAATCGTAATGGAACGTGTTGAACGTATATTAATTAAATTAATAGTTATACAATTCATAGCACTTGTTTGTGCACAACTTTTAATTCAAAATTCGCAAGTTCAACCTTATCTTTCCCGTGTTGTTCAGTATGAAGGTGTAAATAAAATTACGATAACTGAATGGCTGGAAACATTTAGCCAATAAATGATGCAGGTGCCATTTGACCTGCTTCATTTGTTTGTCTTTCTTTATGAAATAGAAGTTAATAGGTATGGTAAGGAACTCTTGATCATGATAATAACAAAAGTTGTTTAGAACAGCTAAAAATGGATAACCAAATATGTTCTGATGATGCGACAAAGAAAACTACTAGACTAAAAACCTATTTGGAGGAACTATAACATTGAAAAAAATCTCGGTAGCAATAGATGGACCAGCTGCAGCAGGAAAAAGCACAGTTGCAAAAATAATCGCAGAAGATTACTCATATATATATATTGATACTGGTGCGATGTATCGTGCACTTACATATATAGCTATACAGGAAAATGTGGACTGTAAAAATGAAAAGCAAGTAGCCGATGTGCTCTCCAGAATTAAAATTGAGCTTTTCCCTTCAGAGGATGGACAAATAGTTAAGGTGAATTCTGAAGATGTTACAGAAGTGATTCGAACAAACGAAGTAACAAATCATGTATCATATGTTGCTATGCATCCATTAGTTAGAGAAGAAATGTTAAAACGTCAGCGCCAACTAGCTTTACAAGGTGGAGTGGTAATGGATGGAAGAGACATTGGTACACACGTATTACCAGATGCTGAACTAAAAATCTTTTTAAGAGCTTCGGTTGAAGAAAGAGCAAAACGACGACATGATGAAAATCTAAAAAAAGGATTTGATTCGGATCTTGAAAAGCTGAAACAGGAAATTGCCAATCGTGATAGGCTTGACTCGGAAAGAGAGGTTGCTCCACTTAGAAAGGCAGAAGATGCAATTGAACTGGACACTACTGCTTTAACCATTCAACAAGTCGTGAAAAAAATAGAAGATTATATAGAAGAAAGGCTTTGATACCGTGTCATTATATCCCTTTGCAAGGTCAGTTGTTGCAGGTTTATTAAGACCAACATTCCGAATTAAAGTGGAAGGGTTGGAACATTTCCCCAAAGAAGGCGGAGTGTTGTTATGTACAAATCATATAAGTAATTTAGACCCCCCTGTAGTAGGGGTAACAGCTCCGAGAAAAGTATTATTTATGGCAAAAGCGGAACTTTTTAATGTACCAGTCCTTAAACAATTGTTAACTAATTTTGGGACTTTTCCTGTGAAACGCGGTGGGGGAGATCGTGAAGCAATCCGTGCAGGGCTTAAAGTATTAAAAGAAGGTCATGTTTTAGGATTGTTTCCTGAAGGGACTAGAAGTAAAGATGGTAAATTAGGTAAAGGACAAGCTGGTGCCGGATTCTTTGCACTTCGTTCTACTGCTGCTGTTGTTCCATGTGCTATAATAGGGCCATATAAAACATTTCGCACTCTTCGGGTTGTTTATGGTAAACCTATAAATATGGAAGAATATCGAGAGAGAAAAATAAACGCAGAAGAAATGACAAGTATAATTATGGAAGAAATAAATAAACTGCTTCAAAAATAAAAGAATTGAAGTCTTCTTGCTTGACAAAAAGTAGCATTTATTAGAAGTTTAAAATGAAGGAATTTTTCATTTTATTATAGGGGAAGAAAAACTCTTTGTTTTTTAATAAAATGAAATCTTACATATAGTTAATCAAAAGTAGCGCAGGTTTTGACAAGGAGGTAATTGAGATGGTAGAAGAATTAAACAGTGTTCAAGTGGAAACACCTGAAGTTGGTGATGTCGTAAAAGGAATCGTAACAAAGGTAGAGGAAAAACAGGTAATTGTAGAAATTGAAAATTGTAAGCATTCTGGTATCATTCCAATCAGTGAGCTTTCAAGCCTACATGTTGAAAAAGCTTCTGATGTCATAAGCGAAAATGATGAACTTGAATTAAAAGTATTAAAAGTTGAGGAAGAAGCACTGGTTCTATCAAAAAGAGCTGTTGATGCAGAAAAAGCATGGGATGAACTAGTGAGAAAATTTGAAACAAAAGAAGTTTTTCATGCGGATGTTAAAGATGTTGTAAAAGGCGGTCTTGTAGTTGACCTAGGTGTCAGAGGGTTTATTCCTGCATCATTGGTGGAAGCTCATTTCGTAGAGGATTTCTCAGAGTATATGGGGAAAACTCTTTCTCTTATCGTAGTTGAGCTGGATAAAGAGAAAAACCGAGTTATTTTGTCACATCGAGCAGTTATAGAAAAAGAGCAAAGTGAAAAAAAATCTGAGCTTTTAGATTCTATAAACGTTGGATCTACAATTGAAGGGACCGTTCAACGTTTAACTGATTTTGGTGCATTTGTAGATATCGGTGGAATTGATGGATTAGTGCACATTTCACAACTATCACATCAACATATTGATAAGCCATCTGATGTTGTGCAGGAAGGACAGAAGGTTTCTGTGAAAATTCTTGCAGTTGACCGTGATAATGAAAGAATTTCGTTATCAATCAAAGAAACATTACCTGGACCATGGGCCAACATTAAAGAAAAAGTTCAAGTTGGTGATGTTGTTGATGGTGTAGTAAAACGTTTAGTTTCCTTTGGAGCGTTTGTGGAAATCCTTCCAGGTGTTGAGGGGCTTGTACATATTTCACAAATATCTAACAAGCACATTGGTACTCCTCACGAAGTATTAGACGAAAATCAACAAGTAAAAGTAAAAGTTTTGGATATTAATGAATCGGAACAAAGAATATCATTAAGTATCCGAGAGCTTGAAGAGACAACAAAAGCTTCAGATGAAGATGTTAGTCAGTATCAAGCCAAGGAAGATGCAACTTCAGGTTTCCAATTAGGAGAAATGATTGGAGATCAATTAAAAAAATTAAAATAAACGGTGATTAAGGTGAGTAAAAGAGCAGAGCGAAAAATTGAGCATATTCAACATGCCATGTCTACAGGACAACAACTTACAAATGGACTTGAAGATATAACCTTTGTTCATCAAAGCTTACCAAATTTGTCTGTTAACGATATTGATTTATCAACCCAAGTTGGCGAACTTTTTCTAAGTTCGCCTCTTTTAATAAATGCGATGACAGGCGGTGGCGGTGAAGACACAAGGATCATCAATGAAGCATTGTCTAAGGCTGCGGGTGAAGCGAATATTGCAGTAGCTGTTGGTTCACAAATGTCTGCGATAAAAGACAAAAGTGAGAGGCCTTCATATGAGATTATGAGAAAAGTAAATCCTAACGGAGTGATATTTGCGAATCTTGGTAGTGAAGCAACTGTCGAACAAGCCAAAGTCGCGATCGACATGCTTGATGCAAATGCTTTACAAATACATTTAAATGTTGTTCAAGAGCTTGTCATGCCCGAGGGAGATCGTAACTTTACAAATGCATTAAAAAGAATTGAAAATATTACTAAACACATTTCTGTGCCGGTTATTGTTAAAGAAGTTGGTTTTGGGATAAATCGAGAAGTTGCTTTTAAATTGAAGGAAGTTGGCATTACTGCCATTGATGTTGGGGGTTATGGAGGGACGAATTTTTCCAAAATAGAAAACCTTCGAAGACAACGGGTTCTTTCTTTCTTCAATGCATGGGGAATTTCAACAGCTGCTTCAATCGCTGAAATACATAGTGAAAATCAGGATATCTCCATTATCGGTTCGGGAGGTATTCAAAATGCTCTTGATGTCGCAAAAGCTATTGCGTTAGGATCATCAATGGTTGGTATGGCAGGTTATTTATTGAAAATCTATATTGAAGGAAACTATGATTACTTAGTTCTAGAAATAAAAGATATTTTAGAAGATCTAAAAATCATTATGACAGCTTTGGGAGTAAGGACCGTACAAGAGCTTAAACAAGCACCACTGGTTATTAATGGACAAACACATCATTGGTTAACCGAAAGAGGTATAAAAACTACAATATACAGTAATAGATAAACAAAAAAGAGGAGACCTTTTTAATTAAGGTTCTCCTCTTTTTTGTCTTTTATTATTATTTATTTCGTTTTCGAGCAGCCTCTGGTCCTTCTAAAGTTGTTGCTCCAGGATAATTTAATGATTGATCACGATCTGACTCAACTCGTTTACTTTCTCTTAGTTTTTTCTCCTGGCGGTCTTTACCCATTTATTTTTTCCTCCTTTACTATTTTATAGTTCATTTTTTGTTGTTATTCGTCTATCTATGCTTGCTATTTTTTACTAATATTCGATTAAAGCTAATGAGAAATAGACATAATGGGAATAGTAGGAGGAGTGAGATGGAAGGAATTTTTTTTTATTGGATTATGTGGTTGGCTTGGATTTTCACAACATTCATGATGGATAAGAGCAAGAAACGATTGAAAGTAAGTATAGGTATTTTAGTCTCTATACTGTTAAGTAAATGGTATGTAGTTTTTTTAACTTATTCTATCAATATGACATTGTTATTATCTTTATTTTTGGGATATTATCTGGCTGTAAACGAAGGTAAATTTAAATTGATTTCTTTTTATTTAACTAGCTTAACGATTACATTTGCATATGCAGGAATTATGTTGTTTAGGATATATGATCCAGTATGGTTTATCTTAGATATTCGCTTTATCATTGGCGCCTTCATAAGTATATTAGCCATTTATTTAGGGCGTGCATCGTTACAGCGTTATTCACTTTATTTGATTGCGCTCTGTCAAGGAGAAGTTCTTTATTGGATCGTATTAGGGCAATTTCATTATGAAATAACATTTGGGACAGAATCTTTTTTAGATATGTTATCAATAGGCTGTTTCATAATCTTTTTATGGAGTGGTATACAACATTTCACAATGGTTGTTGAGAACTCCGTAGTAAAATTGCAAAAACCAACAAAGGAGAAACAAGGATAAAATGAATGAATACACATTACCTGTTTTATTTGGTGTAATTGTTGGAGTTCTTACAAGGTTACATATGTTAAGAACTGACTACAGGCAATATCCAACATACTTGCACGGGAAAATTATCCATGTAGCGCTTGGTTTTATTGCTGCAGGCTTAGGAACAGTTGCCGTCCCCTCAATTATGGAGGAAGATTTTACAGCAATCACATTTTTAACTGTTGCCGCGTCACAATTCCGGGATGTTAGGAATATGGAAAGAAATACGTTAACTGTGTTAGACGAATATGAGCTGGTTCCAAGGGGAAATACATATATTGAGGGAATCGCGATAGCGTTTGAAAGTAGGAACTACCTTGTTATTTTCACATCTCTTTTTACGACTTTCACGTATTTAGTCGTAAATGTGTATGTAGCCATTATCGTTGGAATTGTCTGCTTTTTAATATGCCGTAAGTTAATGTCAGGCAGCAGAATAAAAGACCTGGTTAACATTGAATTTGTAGAACCGCATTTTGAAGGCGCTGGATTGTATGTAGATAATATTTATATTATGAATATTGGGATACCAGATAAACAAGAAGCAGTTTTAAAATATGGGATGGGGTTTGTCTTGACACCCAAAAATGAAAATTCCCGGACAACAATTGCGAATCTAGGTCAGCGTCAAGCGATTTTACATGATGTGTCGACTGCAATGGGGGTTGTTCGGGACTCTGGTGAACCTTCTTTAGTTCCACTAGCAAAGCGTGACCTTGGTGATGGTCGCCTGGGAGTGTTTGTACTGCCGCAAGACCGTGATGTTGATAAAGCTATTCGTGTTATCGGAAATGTACCAACTCTGGAAAATGCCATTAGAATGCCGTCTGAAGCGAAAGCAAATCGTCGAGGAGGGAATTAATTGAGTGCACTAGAAAAATATATACTGGCTATTATAACAACCGATAAAACAAAAGCAGCAGGTGGGACAGCTATTTTTATATGCAAAACAACAGAAGAAATGAATTTTTATGCTAAAAATCTCGAAGCAATACTTGATGGTATTGCACACGGCATTGGTGATGATATGTATGTCATCGTCAAGCACTAAGTTGTGAATTTAGGAAATGTTTGATAATATATAAAAGTTAAGCCCTTCTTGTTAATATAGAAGGGTTTCTTTTATAAGATCAGTCAGTGTTATGAAGAATATGAAAGTGTTATCCAATTATGACTTGGGAAAGCAAGTCAGGTTTTTAATAAGAGAAAATATTTAGCATTGAAGTGATTGTTTATTATTCGTAAAATAAGCTAATGAATACATATATAGAGTTTCAGTGGATGGAATTTGGTTTGAGATGAAGAAATGTCTCATGTTAAATGTAAGATCAAATTCAGAACTTTTTGTATAGGAACATCACCATAATGTCGCTCTTATTTGCAAATTGAGTTTATCCCACCTTAACTGGCAGTAAAACTCCGCATCAAGATTCGATAGAATCCAAAATAGAGTGCGGGAGATTTAACTGCCAATAAAAGGTCCGACGAAGGACAGGACGTCCTAGTCAGGCGAAGCCACAGGATGTGGCGTTTTAAGCGTGATAAGTCTCGCTAACCATCAGTGAGGGTTGAAGAACTCCCTACTGATGGAAGTCTCACTTTATATAGTCAGGGAAGGTGTATTGTATGGCAAAACCAGTAATAGCAATTGTAGGAAGACCAAATGTAGGTAAGTCAACGATTTTTAATCGAATTGTCGGTGAACGAGTTTCAATCGTTGAAGATATACCTGGTGTTACAAGAGATAGAATTTATAGTTCCGGTGAATGGTTAAATTATCAATTTAATATCATTGATACAGGTGGAATTGATATTGGAGATGAGCCTTTTTTAGCACAAATACGTCATCAAGCTGAAATAGCTATTGAAGAAGCAGATGTGATCGTGTTTCTAACAAATGTGCGAGAAGGGGTAACTGCGGCAGACGAAGAAGTTGCAAAAATTTTATATCGATCAAATAAACCTGTTGTTTTGGCTGTTAACAAGGTTGATAATCCGGAAATGCGTGCAAATATCTATGATTTTTATTCTCTTGGATTTGGAGAGCCTTTTCCTATTTCAGGTTCCCATGGTTTAGGATTAGGGGATTTATTAGATGAGGTGGCTAAGCATTTTAAAAATATAGGATCAGAAGATTATGATGAATCAACAATTAAATTTTCTCTAATTGGTCGACCTAATGTAGGGAAATCTTCACTTGTTAATGCAATTCTAGGAGAAGATCGGGTAATTGTTAGCGATATTGCGGGAACGACCAGGGATGCAATTGATACAGTCTATAAATATGAAGGACAAGAGTTCGTTATTATTGATACAGCTGGTATGAGAAAAAAAGGAAAAGTATATGAAACGACCGAGAAATATAGTGTTATGCGTGCATTAAAGGCGATTGATCGATCAGATGTTATTTTGGTTGTTATTAATGGAGAAGAAGGAATCATTGAACAGGATAAACATATTGCCGGATACGCACATGAAGCTGGCAAGGCAGTAGTTATCGTTGTAAACAAGTGGGATGCTGTTGAAAAAGATGAAAAAACAATGAAGGAATTTGAGGCCAATATTCGTGATCATTTTAAGTTTTTAGATTACGCTCCAATTGTTTTCTTATCAGCAAAAACGAAAAAAAGAATTCATACATTAATGCCACACATCATATTAGCTAGTGAAAATCACTCAAGACGTGTACAAACAAATGTATTAAATGACGTTGTAATGGACGCTGTTGCTATGAATCCAACACCTACACATAAAGGGAAACGACTAAAGATTTTCTATACAGCTCAAGTGGCAGTAAAACCGCCAACTTTTGTGGTATTTGTAAATGAGCCTGAGTTAATGCATTTTTCATATGAGCGATTTTTAGAAAATAGAATAAGGGCAGCCTTTGAGTTTGATGGTACGCCAATAAAGATCTTTGCAAGAGAAAGAAAGTAATAAATTTATTTTGATAAGCTAAAAAGTGCATGTTGAAGAAATGTCAATTCATTTCAACATGTACATTTGTTTTGCATCTAGCCACCTATTTACAGATAAAGGGCGTGAGATTATGGAGCAATTAACGGTATTAGGTGCAGGTAGCTGGGGAACAGCACTTGCCATTGTACTAGCTGATAATGGACATCATGTCAAAATTTGGGGCCATCGTCCTGAATTAATTAAGGAAATTAATGCTACAAAAAAGAATGAAAAGTATTTACCAGGTGTGGAACTTCCGTCAAATATTGAAGGAGTTTCTAATTTCGCAGAAAGTTTAATGGATGTTAATACAGTTGTTTTGGCAGTTCCAACGAAGGCGATTCGAGATGTATTGAAAGATATGCGACAAATCATAAAAAAACCTGTCACTATTGTTCATGTTAGTAAAGGGATCGAGCCGGATTCCTTACTTAGAATTTCAGAAATTATTGAATTGGAAATGCCTAAGGAATTATTAACAGATGTTGTGGTACTTTCGGGTCCGAGTCACGCTGAAGAAGTGAGCAAAAGGCATATCACAACAGTAACATCGTCCTCCAAGAATATGAAAGCAGCGGAATACATACAAGATCTTTTTATCAATCAACATTTTAGAGTATACACAAACCCCGATATAATTGGGGTGGAAATCGGTGGAGCACTTAAAAATATCATTGCATTGGCTGCAGGTATTACAGACGGACTCGGCTATGGAGATAATGCCAAAGCGGCACTGATTACACGCGGTCTAGCGGAAATTGCCCGTTTAGGCAGCATAATGGGTGGAAATCCTCTCACTTTCTCAGGATTGACTGGGATCGGTGATTTAATTGTCACTTGTACAAGCGTTCATTCTAGAAACTGGCGTGCCGGTAATTTGTTGGGTAAAGGCCACAATTTAGATGAAGTATTACAAAATATGGGGATGGTTGTTGAAGGTGTTAGAACGACAAAAGCAGGTTATCAATTAGCCAAAAAGTATAATGTAAAGATGCCGATAACTGAAGCGTTGTATGATGTCCTATTTAATGGGAAGGCTCCTAAAGAAGCTGTGGATGCTTTAATGGCACGTGTTAAAACTCATGAAATGGAAGACCTTGTAAATATTATGGAGAATCGATAATTAATGTGACATTCGCCAGTGACATTGCATAAAATACCAAGAAATAAAACAAAAGAACATAATATCCTATAAGGTATTTTCTACCTGCATAAAGTGGTTGGTAGGTTTTCAAACCTCGATTCCTAGAAAGCCAGTTCATTAACGGAAATAACAAAGATTAATGGCGACAATAGGCATTAGAGGATACAAAAGCTTCCTCTTCCGCATAAAATGCATCGTAGTCAAATAAGAGTTGTTCTTATTGTTGGGTACTATTTAGTCGGTTTACCATTTGCTGAAGTAAAGATCGTCCCCTCTTTACTTCAGTATTTTTTAATGTCATAAATGCCGCATTAGATACTGTATAAAAGGTTATTACGAAGGGAACGGGCGACAATTTAGTTTTTCCATTACTACCAATTAATCAGGTTATGTATTGCTATGATTAACATGATTTTTGGACAAGCAATTGGAAGTGTAATATAATCTACGATGAGTCAGCTGAATTTTTTAAAAATACATAATGGTGCTTAAAAAAGTGGTAGTTCAACTTAAGTGTTAAGTTCAACTAAGACGTGATTTAAGCGTTGCCACAAAGGAGGAATCTTGGTGAGTCCAGCATTAATGAAGATGTGGATTTCGTTTGCATCAATGGGATTCATGTTTATCTCTATCATACTTATTTATTTAAGTCGTTTTAAGCTGAAAGGTGTAATCAAAGCGATTGTGACAATTTTAGCCTACATCTTTATGATTCTAGCAGGAATCATTATAATCTTTGTCGTTTTTACAGGACCTGTTTCAGAATAAATATATGTTAAAAGGAAGTTATTGACTATGAAATTGTCAAATACACTTGTGATCATAATAAGCTGTTTCTTATTGACAGGATGTTTATATCCTGAAGAAAAACTTCAAAAAAATACAATACCATATAATGATCAAATCCAAGCGGTACAAACCTCAATTGATCAATATCAGAAAGATACGAGTGGTCTATTGCCGATAAAAACAAGAGATATGTCAACTCCGATTTATCAAAAGTATCCAATAGATTTTTCTGCTTTAACTCCAAAATATATGGCTGAGCCGCCCGGAACTGCTTATGAAACTGGCGGTATTTATCAATATGTTTTAGTTGATGTTGAAGAGGATCCAACTGTTAAATTAATTGATTTAAGAATGGCTGAAGAAATCCATGAGCTAAATGTAAAACTGAATGTTTATCGTCAGGCAAATGGATATCCTCCTTTTAAAGATGTTATTACAGATGAAATTTATTCATTAGATTATGAAAAACTTGGTTATAAGGAAGATCCAATGGTTGAGAGTCCTTATTCAGGTGAATTTTTGCCATTGGTGATTGATAAAAATGCACAGATTTATGTAGATTATCGAATTGATCTTAATAATGCCCTTAAAGATCATGAACATAGCTTTAAGCAAGGAGACGATATTAGAGAATTGTTAGTTAAGGAATACCAATTTGTACCTGCATATTCCCTTCCGTATACAATTGATGAAAAGGGAGAGCCTGTTTTTTTAACAGAAGATAATTAAATAAAAATTTTAGTCATGAACCCTTCATAAGAGAATAAACTCTGAAAGAAGGGTTTTCTTTTTCGCTTTTTTTAAAACCAATTCTTAATAAGGCGATACTTGAAAAAAATTTCGAAACAAAGTCATAAATAAATAGGACAATGTCATACATATATAGTGTCCTATTAGAAAACGGATAAGCTTTATCCCAAATTGTATGATCGGGAGGGGATCACTTGGAAAAAGTAGATATTTTCAAGGATATCGCTGAACGAACCGGTGGCGATATATATTTAGGTGTAGTTGGTGCAGTACGAACAGGTAAATCTACTTTTATTAAAAAATTCATGGAATTAGTCGTACTACCTAACATTGACAATGAATCTGACAAAGCGAGAGCTCAAGATGAATTACCGCAAAGTGCTGCTGGTAAAACCATCATGACAACAGAGCCGAAATTTGTCCCTAATCAAGCTGTTTCCATTCATGTTGATGAAGGACTTGATGTCAATATTAGATTAGTAGATTGTGTCGGCTACACAGTACCTGGTGCGAAAGGTTATGAGGATGAAAATGGCCCTCGAATGATTAATACTCCATGGTATGAAGAACCAATACCTTTTCATGAAGCAGCAGAGATTGGTACTCGTAAAGTTATTCAAGAGCACTCTACATTAGGTTGTGTTATCACTACAGATGGTTCTATCGGAGATATTCCGCGCAGAGACTATTTAGAAGCTGAAGCGCGAGTAATTGAAGAGTTAAAAGAAGTCGGTAAACCGTTTATTATGATTATTAACACGGTGCATCCGCATCATCCTGAAACAGAAGCCCTTCGTCAAGAATTAAATGAAAAGTACGATATTCCTGTATTAGCAATGAGCGTTGAGAGCATGAGAGAAACAGATGTAATAAATGTTCTTAGAGAATCTTTATACGAGTTCCCGGTATTAGAGGTAAATGTGAATTTACCTAGCTGGGTGATGGTACTAAGGGAAGACCATTGGTTAAGACAGAGCTACCAAGAAGCGGTTAAAGATACTGTAAAAGATATTAAGAGATTAAGAGATGTTGATCGAGTTGTTGGACAGTTTAGTGAGTATGACTTCATTAACCGAGCTAGTTTGGCTGGTATTGAGATGGGGCAAGGTATCGCGGAGATTGATTTATATGCTCCAGATGACTTATATGATCAAATCTTAAAAGAGGTTGTAGGAGTTGAAATTCGCGGGAAGGACCATTTACTCCAATTAATGCAGGATTTTGCATATGCAAAGGCGGAATATGATCAAGTGGCTGATGCTTTGCGAATGGTTAAGCAAACAGGGTATGGTATTGCAGCGCCAGCATTAGCTGATATGAGTTTAGATGAGCCTGAAATTATCCGCCAAGGGTCAAGGTTTGGAGTAAGACTGAAAGCTGTTGCTCCATCTATTCATATGATAAAAGTTGATGTGGAATCAGAGTTTGCTCCGATTATTGGAACAGAAAAGCAATCAGAGGAGCTTGTCCGATATTTAATGCAGGATTTTGAAGATAATCCATTATCGATTTGGAATTCAGATATATTTGGAAGAAGCTTGAGCTCTATCGTTCGTGAAGGCATCCAAGCAAAACTATCTTTGATGCCGGAAAATGCACGATATAAATTAAAAGAAACTTTAGAAAGAATAATCAATGAAGGCTCCGGTGGATTAATTGCAATCATTTTATAATGATTAGACCTCTTAATAAGGGGTCTTTTTTTGGTGTGCCAGGCATGGCAACTATCTAGGTGGTGAAAGTCCACTGTGGGGGTACACATCGACCAACCACTAAGGAAGCGCAAGGTACTTATCGTGAGATAAGGGCTGGAGGAAGC
>Ga0182742_1000746_pt1 | contig 47471 bp, 44 predicted proteins | sample eDN5th37CBELigMG_FD_128880 | JGI IMG/M metagenome (GOLD analysis project Ga0182742, IMG submission 128880) | Enriched Miracle-Growth compost microbial communities from Emeryville, California, USA - eDNA 5th pass 37_C BE-Lig MG (version 2)... ...
ATTTCAAATCCCTGCCTGAATTTCTAAAAAGTGCTTTAAAGTAAGGCACATCAAGGGAAGAGAGGCATTTAGGAAACCAAATCAAATGTTAGAAAATTAAGTCGGACTTATATATATATATCCAACTTATTAAATCGACATAGGAATTCTTTTTCTCTCATGTGCGGGTAGTAAACATGGCTCTTACGCCAGATATTTGACTCATCCGTGTGAAAAGTCCTTTCCACACGCCTTTAAGCGGAGCTGAAAGGTTGCGATATGGTCATGAAACAGGAGGAGAAAACGAGTCTTCTCCTCCCGTTTCATGACCATATCGCTTAGATGAGTCAAATATCTACTAGTATATGTCGAAATATTAAAAAGGACATATATATAAGTCCGATTAAATAATTTGACATTTTAAATGCCTGCCTGAATTTCTACAAAATGCTTTAAAGTAAGGCACATCAAGGGAATAGAAGCATTTAGGGAACCAAATCAAAGGTTAAAAAATTAAGCCGGACTTAAATAGAAAGAAGAATATACTTATTTTTATGGAATCAAAAGGGGGAGTCTATTTGTCTATACATCCAAAAAGTAAAAATAAACACTTTTTAGAGCCATACTTGAGCTATGGAGAAAGAAGATTCTTAAGAAAAAAAACTATTCTATATAAGCAAGGCGATATTGGAGAAGGATTTTACTTTCTTCAAGATGGTCTTGTTAAAATTTCAACGATAGATATTAAACAAAATATAAGAATTATAGATTTTACCTCTTCTGGTTCTTTCATTGGTGAGCAGGCACTTAAAGAAATGCCTTACTTTTCTACATGCACCTTAATAAGGGATTCCATTTTCTATTATTTTTCATTGCAAAAATACAATGAATTAATTCATAACCATCCTGAAATCAAGAATTTAATTGCCGATTGTGTTATTGAAAAGGTTAAACGACTGATAAACAATATTAACGTAAAAAGTATTCCAACAGAAAGTCAGGTAAGCTTCTTTTTATTAAAATTAATAGATTTTTATAATAATGTTGAAATCAATCTAACACAGCAGGAACTATCTGATTATACTGGGTTAACGCGTATTACTGTCTATAAAATCCTGAAAAAGTGGGAGGAAGAGGGGTTACTTTCTGTTAAGAATAGAAAAATATATATCCTTAAACCACAAATACTTAAACAATATGTAGGCTCTCACTATACAATCATTTAAGATAGAAAAGTTTTTTCTCCCATCATTTACGAAAAATTTATTATATAAAAATATGTACCCCTTAAGCAGAGTCGACCAAAGACTCTTTAATTAAGGGGTACATATCTATTTTTTAGGCTTTGTTAAAGCACTGTGTTGATAAGTCAAAAATCAACAATATTATTTAACAAAGCCATCATTTATTAAATTAAATTTTACCTTGAGAACCTTTCGGAATAAATAATACAGATACTGCAGCTACTATTGCGGCTGAAGCAAAGACGTAGAAGGTTTGAAGAATCAAAATTCCAAGTTATAAATAAGCCTGCAAGGATAGGTCCTAAAATGGCTCCAATCCTACCAAATCCAAGTGCCCACCCTAAAGCTGTGGCACGATTCTCTGCACTGAAATATTTTGAAATATACGCATTTAAAATTAGAGTTGTTCCAATCGTTCCGAATCCCGCAACCCCAACTAAACTATAAACAATAAACATGGATGATTTTACACTTAAAAGAGCTATTGAAAGTCCTGCTAGAAGGTATGAAATACTGATAACCCTTTTTGAGCCCCATCGATCTGCAGCAGTACCAGCTACAATACCACCTACAGCTGCTGAAAGGTTAAGCACCAATAGGAAGCCTAAGCTCGATCCTAGTGGGTAACCAGCTGATCTCATCATTTGTGGTAACCATGTTGTTAAACCGTAAATGGTAAACAAGCCCATAAAAAAGGTAATCCAAAAGAGAACAGTTGCACGAACATTTTGTTTTGAAAAAAGAGAAGCCACCATGCTGGTTTTACTTTTTTCCACCTGCTCTTTATTCTTCTGATTAATCATAATAGAGTCCAGTGAAATATTATATCGTTTTGCAATAATTCCTGCTTCTTTATGCCTGTTTTTGGTTACTAAAAATTCAAGGGACTCAGGTAAAAATTTGAGGATAAAAGGAACGGCCAAGATTGGTAGTGCACCTATCCAGAACATTATCCTCCAACCGTATTCTTCCAATAGAAACATTGAAGTTGAAGCTGAAAAAACACCACCTAAAGAGTAGCCTGTATACATGATTCCATACATTAAAGACCTGCGTTTAATCGGTGAATATTCAATAGTAAGAGCAGAAGCAGTTGGAATAACTCCCCCTAATGCCAAGCCTCCTAAGAAGCGAACAATGGCAAATACGGTAGGTGATGGCGCCATAGCAGCAACAGCCATTGTTATCGAAAAAAATGTGATGCAAAATGCCATAACCTTTTTACGTCCAAAAATATCTGTCAGTGTTCCTGTAAAGACTGCCCCTATTAACATTCCCATCAAGGCATAACTTCCAATAGACCCAGCCATAGCAGGAGATAAAGACCATTCAGGATCTTGCAATAAAGCAGGAAGAATAGCACCGTAAATAGCTAAATCGTATCCATCTGCAAACATAGCAAACCAACACATGAATACAACTAGAATAGTGACCCCAGGTATTGCCTTTGTTTTTATTTTCACCTCGGTTTCAGCCATACTATTCTGACTACTTACTTGACTATTAGAAACAGATGAATCTGCTGGGTTTGAAATTTGATCCATTATAACATCTCCTTCTATATTCATTAAAAATCTTTTCCACTTACTTAACGATTTAATAATCCATTCATCTTCACCTTTAGACACTTAATTGAAAGTACAGGTCTCTCTCACTAAAGAGAGACCTTTTATTAAGAATCATTCAGATTTTCAAAGTGTATATTCAAAACATGTTGTGCTTGCAACTGGACCAAAAAGTTATAATTTGGACTACTTTGTATCTCGACTTGAGGACAATTTAATTATTTTCGACCTTCAATTTTAATCACCTAAATTAGTAAGATATCTCTATAATATAAAAGTCATGAAAATTAATAATTATAATTTCATCGTAATGGTCTTTGCCTCACTATAAAATTCAAAACTATGGCGTCCACCTTCACGGCCAATACCACTTGCCTTTGAGCCGCCAAAAGGAGTTCTTAAATCTCGATAATACCAGCAGTTAATCCATAACAATCCTGAATTGATTCCAGAAGTAACACGTTGAGCACGACGAAGATCATTCGTCCACACGACTCCTGCGAGACCGTAGATAGAATCATTTGCTATTTTAATAGCTTCTTCTTCTGTCTTGAAAGGTATGACCACAGGGACAGGGCCAAAAATCTCCTCTTGTGCTACTCTCATCTTATTATCTACATCATAAAGAACTGTTGGCTCATAAAAGTTGCCTTCCGTTAGTCCTTCTACACGCTTTCCGCCAATTGCCAGTTTGGCTCCTTCAGAAAGACCAATTTGTACATAATTATCGACCGTATCCAAGTGACTCTTGGAAACAAGAGCCCCCATATCTGTGTCAGCATCAAGAGGATTGCCTACCTTGATTTTCTTGACTGCTTCAATATATTTATCAAGAAATTTATCATATATACTCTCTTGCACAAGAATACGAGATCCTGCTAAGCAAATTTCACCTTGGTTTCTAAAAATGGCTTCAATTGATCCAGCTACTGCTTCATCAAGATCTGCGTCTTCAAAAACAATATTTGCCGATTTCCCACCTAATTCAAGGGAAACAGGGATTAATTGAGAAGCTGCATTTTGCATAACCGTTTTACCCGTATTCGATTCTCCTACAAATGAAATACGTCTTACATACGGATGCGTCGCCATAGCCGTCCCCACAGATCCGCCCGGTCCTGTTACAATATTTAAAACACCAGGAGGCAGACCTGCTTCATTGGCAATTTCACCTAACATCACAGCACTTAGTGGAGTATAGGATGCAGGCTTTACAACAACGGTATTTCCAACCGCCAACGCCGCTCCTGCTTTCCATGTCATTTGCATGAAAGGAAGATTCCATGGAATAATTAAACTAGTTACGCCTGCTGGAGCATATTGGGTGTAGCTCATATGCTTATATTGTTGGTAATGTTCTTGATTGATATATTTCGCCATTTCAGCAAAGAACCTTAGATTAGCTGCTGCCCTAGGGATATCAAAGCCACGGCTTTCTTTAATTGGTTTTCCTACATCTAACGTTTCGACAAGGGCTAATTCATCCACTCGCTCTAATATCAGATCAGACATTCTGCAAAGAATCTTTGCACGTTCGTCAACCGACATTTGGCTCCATACGCCGCTTTCAAATGTACGTTGAGCAACCTCAATCGCCTCTCTCACATCCCGCTCATCTGCTTGGGCTACAGAAGCCAGCTTTTTGTTTGTGGCCGGGTCAATCGTATCAAATGTTTGTCCTGAGATGGCATCTCTATATTCACCATTAATAAAAAGTTTTGCATCCTTGATTTTGATTTGCTCTTTTTCTGTTACGTTCATTTTGTTATTCCTCCCCTTCTACTTCTACAATCATTTCTACTTCAACCATATTATTATTTGGAAGCTGTGCCATTCCGACAGCAGATCTTCCGTGTTTTCCCTTTTCTCCAAAGACTTGAACAAGTAGATCTGAAGATCCATTCAACACTTTTGGTTGATCGGTGAAATCTGGTGCGCTATTTACAAATCCAAGGATCTTAACGACTCGTTTTACCTTACTTAAATCTCCAAGCTCATGTTTAATCACCGAGAGAAGGTTAAGCATACACTGCCTTGCTGCATCGTAACCTTCTTCAACCGTGCAATCTTGTCCCAATTTCCCCCGATACTCATCGGTCCCCTGTCCTGAAGTAAAAATAAGGTTCCCCGTTCTAATACAACCGACATAATTCCCAATCGGTTTCCTTGGAGTTTTTAATGTATAACCTAACGCCTCGAGCCTTTTCTCTGGCGTAATAACTTGATTGGTCATTTTTTAACCACCTCTTTGATTGGTATTGGTATATTAAGAAAACGAAGAGCATTATCGCCTAACATCGCTTGCTTTTGTTCTTGTGTTACACCTACTGCATCATCAATTACCTTTCCTGGCGGTATTTCTCGAAGCAAAAATGGATAATCAGATCCCATAATCACGTGTTCATGTCCAAAATTTTCGACTAAGTATTTTATATTGACAGGATTATTCACTAAAGAATCATAATAAAACTTTTTAGCATAATAGCTTGGAGGCTGTTGAATTAATCGAAGATGAGGCCATGCTTTCCATCCTTGATCTAGACGATGAATAAGATAAGGTAAGGAACCACCACCATGAGCAAAGCAGATTTTTAAATTCGGATATTTATCCATCACCCCGCCTAGAATTAAGCTAGCCCCTGCCAAGGCTGTTTCACTTGGCATTCCTACTGTGTACATCAAATTGTGTCTGGTTATCCTTTCTTTTCCTAACGTTTCCCACGGGTGAATAAAGAGAGGAACCTGCCACTTCTCAGCCATTTCAAAAAACTCTAGAAAGGAAGGATCATCGAGATTCTTTCCATTCACATTCGTTCCAATTTCAATTCCTTTTAAACCTAAATCGTGAATGCAACGATCCATTTCACGTATGGCAACAGTAACATCCTGCATAGGAACAGTCCCAAGACCTATGAACCTTTCTGGGTATTGCTGTACAATTTCAGTGATAAAATCATTTTGAATACGGGCCATTTCTTCGGCCTCTTCAGCAGACGCCCAATATGAAAAAGTAACAGGGATGGGAGAAAGAACTTGAATATCTACTCCCTCCCGATCCATATCCTGAATTCGCTTTTCCGGACTCCAAACCTGATCTGTCACTTCACGAAATACTTTTCCAGCTACCATGATATTAGCCCCGCAGGCACATGTCCGATGAAGCTCGGGCCATTTTTCCCCATGAAAATGCTTTGTCAACTCTGAAAAGTTTTCCGGAATAATATGGGTATGAAAGTCTACTCGCATTTCCATTCACTCGCTTCCGGGGACATTACATGCCCGCAGTTTTTGCATGTACGCAGTTCTTCACTGCTATTAAACTCTTCAATCCCTGCTTTCACTTGAATTTCAATATTAGATAATTGAATCGTCACTCGATGCATCTCATGATCACATTCGTCACAGAACCAGACTAAATCTTCTAGTTCTCCTTCTTTTCGATCCCGTTCAATAACAATTCCAATCGTATCAGCAACTCTATGAGGAGAATGAGGGACGTTTGGAGGAAGTAAGAAGACTTCTCCTTCTTTTACAGTTATTACTTCACGTTTTCCCTCATTATTTATGATTTCTACATAACAATCGCCTTTAAGTTGATAAAAGATTTCCTCTGAAGGATCAACATGGAAATCACGGCGTTTATTTGGTCCGCCTAAAACCATGAACATTAAATCTGCATCCTTCCAAACTATTTTATTATTCACTGGCGGCTTCAGTTGGTCTTTACTTTCCTCAATAAATTTCCATAAGTTAATTGGTTTTGTCGCTTCTTTTGTTTTATAAGTTTCCATTTTTATTTTCACCCACCTATATTTTCATAGATTTTTATTAAGTGTTTAAAACACGTTTATTGACTAACGTCCTAATAAAGCTAGTGATTCTTGAATGTGTCCTCGAGAAATCAATTCTCGTATTCTTGTAGATGAAATAACCTTTCCCTTCGTGCAACAAACTGGTTTAATCACCCGCACATTAAAATGGTTTTTAAGCAAATTTATATCTCCCTCTCGATTTTTACCAAAACGAAAGTCACTGCCCACAATGATTTCTACTGGGCAAAAATTCTTTAAATCGTTAATAAAATCAATGGGGGGACGAGATATATAGAATTCATCAAATGGTGCCACTACCACATGATCTACCTTTAACTGTTTTAACAAAGCCACCTTTTCTTTCACCGAGGTTAAAATACGAACTCCTTGAAAGTAAAAGCGGGGTGGAGGATCGAAGGTATATACCAAACTCGGTACTCCCAACACCTTCGATCTTTCCACTGCTTCTCCAATCACAGTCTGATGCCCTTGATGAACTCCATCAAATGCTCCAATAGCTATAACTGATCCCGGCAGCTTTAAACTTCCTTCTGTATGTGTTCCTATGACATTTACCTCCTAAGAAAAACAATTATTGAATACTTAGGATGAGTATTTTTTCTAAATATTCAGATAAATATTTTTTGAGATAGTCCTAAAGTGCTTTCGAATAGAAAGCAAAGATATTAGTTGCTAACTCTTTCTTTCAGCTGACTTACTTTTAATGCTTCGTCAACCATATCAAACGTACGCTGGCGTTTGATTTGATTATAGAAAATGGCTCTCTTGCGAATTGGATCGCCTGTATAATAGCGTTCATATTGTAATAAGCGTTGGCCAAATGCTTCGCCGCACAAGTCCCAAGCAAGCTTGAATATTTTCACACGTTCTTCAGCCGAAACCCCTTCTCTTCCTACATAGTAGCGTTCAATATCCTCACGTAATTCTTCGCTTTCAAAATCGCCTCCTGTTGGTGATAAGAGTAATCCACCAGCACCTAAAGTCTGCATGACTTCAATAGCACGCGGATATAGAGTTGGCATTAAACCACGAATGGTTTCCAGGAATACCGCATTTGGCATAACTTCACCTTTCTCTGTGGTTTCATACTCATACTCTGCACTTAGTAATAAAGCTTTAATGGTTTCGACACCCTGGATTAACTCACCCAGCTTGTCCTGAACATGCAAGTATACGTCAACCCCAATTGAGTCAGCTAATCTGCAGGTAACTTCGGCAGCAAATTGAAGTTTTAACAATCCTCTTACTGCAGATTGATGAGCCGGTTGCTGTGCAGCTCCTGTTTTAGGATAAAGAAGATTGGCTGCTTCTACATTGTTATAAATAAACACTCGATCCCAAGGAACTAATACATCGTTAAATACTAATAACGCATCTATTTCCTCAAAGCGTGAAGCTACTGGATGATCGAATAATGGACGTTTTCCATCTTGCATAGGTTCACGGCAAATAATTTTTAACCCTGGAGTGTCAATTGGCAATGCGAATGAAATAGCATAGCGTTCATCTCCAGGTTTGTATCCAGGGAAGGTATAAACAATAACTTCATCTGTCACCGGAGCAAGCGTGGCCAAGAATTTAGCCCCTCTTACAATTAATCCTTCAGACGTCTCCTCAACAACCCCTAAATGAGTAAACATTTCCTTTTGTTCGTGAGAAGATTTGCTTCGGTCATTTTGCGGATTAATGATGGCATGTGTCAAAAATAAGTCGTTATCACGAACATGCCGGTAATAATTACGAATGTTTTCTCCCCATTGTTTATTGTATTTTTCGAAAAAGTCCGAGTTACTATAAAACGAGGTTATTACCGTATTTAAAAAGTCTGGAGATCTTCCCATTAAACCAAAAGTTGCCTTCGCATAAGCTTCAAACGCTGCTCTGCGCTTTTTTAAATCCTCCAAGCTTCTTGGAACCAAAAACGAATTATTTACTCTTTCCCCTGTTTCTTCACAAATATGGGTAATTTCATCCTGGTAATCTTGATCATGCTGCAAATCATACAACTTGGCAATCTCAAGTACTGTCTGTCTTAGTACTGGTTCATCCATCACATTTTCAACTTTTCTACCTTCCAACCAGATCTCTGGTTTTCTTGATTTTACTGCATTAATATACTGTTCACCTGTACGGATTCCCATAACTTATCTCTCCCAACTTAATTTTTTATTTTATTCAAATTACAGTTACTTCTACTAAAAAATATGAGTAGGTGCATTCAACATCATTAGTCTACTTCCTTTTCATCCTCCTCTAAAAATTTTGTGGCTGTATGATTTGCTTAATTTGATATTAATACTGTAATCGTTTTCAAACTGTAAACCTATTAACGTTTCGAATGGGTTATTCGAATAATCGGACATTTAACGAAATAAATGTTAAATAGTTAACCAATTCGGTATTTTACATAAAAAAATGCCGCATTCTAAACCAAAAAGGTTAGGATGCAGCATTTTTTAGCAAATCATAACAAATTGTACATACTCCACAAAAAACGGTAATAGAAAGAATTTCTTGATTAACAAGCTAATAAGTGAAGATTAGCTCATAATTATAATTTGATACAAATATTTTTCAACTCTGAATAAAACTCCAGACCATGTGCTCCTCCCTCACGACCAATACCACTTTGCTTCATACCTCCAAATGGTGTTCTTAAATCACGAAGGAACCAAGTGTTAACCCAGACAATCCCTGCTTCAATTTCTCCAGCTACCCGATGTGCACGGCGTAAATTATTTGTCCAGACTGATGCACTTAATCCATAATAAGTATCGTTCGCTAGTTCGATTACTTCTTCTTCTGTATCAAATGGAATCACGGTTACAACTGGTCCGAAAATCTCTTCGCGCACGACACGACAACTATGATTCAAACCAACAATAATCGTAGGCTCAAGGAAATATCCTTTGTTTTGAAGACTTTCCGGCGTTTTTCCACCTATTAAAATTTCCCCGCCCTCTTCCTTCGCAATTTCAATATAACGCTTTACTCGATTAAAGTGCTCCTCGGAAATAAGAGCGCCAACGTTTGTTTTTGAGTCAAGAGGGTCCCCAACAACTAACTCTTTTGCTTTTGCTGTAAATTTCTCAAGGAATTGACTATAAACAGATTGCTCAACGTATATACGTGAACCACACATACATACTTCCCCTTGATTTACAAAACTAGATTTCAGCGTTGTTTCAATGACTTCATCTAAATTAGAGTCAGCAAAAATAATATTAGGATTTTTCCCTCCTAGTTCATAAGAGAGTTTTTTCAACGAATCGGCGGCTGACTTCATAATCATTTTCCCCGTTGTTGTTTCACCAGTAAAACTAATCGCATTGACATCTGGATGTTCAGATAAAGCCGCTCCTGCCGAATTTGGTCCAAAACCATGGACAATATTTACAACTCCATCAGGAACACCAGCATCACGGCATATTTCTCCTAATAGAGTAGCTGTTGAAGGTGTAAGCTCAGCAGGTTTGATAACAACTGTGTTTCCCATTGCTAATGCTGGTGCAAGCTTCCATGTTAATAATAATAGCGGCAAATTCCATGGATTAATGATACCAATCACACCAGTTGGCCGACGTACTGCATAATTAATGGCTACAGAGTCTGTTTCAAATGCCTCTGTTCCAACTCCTCGTAAATAATCAGAAAAGAAATGGAAGTTATATGCCGCTCTTGGAATATCAAGTGAACTTGATATTGATAATGGCTTTCCTGTATCCAATGTTTCCAACATCGCTAGTTCATCTTGCCGTTCTAAAATAATATCACCAATTTTTCTAATTACTTGGATTCGCTGATCCGTTGTGAGATTTTTCCACGGGCCTTTTAAAGCCTTTTTTGCTGCTTGAACAGCAAGATTGATTTCTTCCTTCCCGCCTTCAGCAACGGTTCCTAGTATTTCTTTCGTGGCAGGATTGATATTTTGAAATACCTTTCCATTAGTAGATGGAACATATTCTCCATTAATAAAATGCAGGCAATCAATTGGTTTTACTGTGTTTTTTGCTACTACTTGTTCAATCATTTATTACTCCTCCTAATATTCAGATAATTTATTTACATTTATAGTAATTATTCTTCGTTCTTCATACAACAACAGTGTTGCTGTATATGAAACAATTCATAATGTTTAGAAATTTTAGAATATAATTGTTAATTAGTTAACACTTTTCAAGCTAAAAATGAGAAAAATGAACAAGAGAAGGGAAACCTACTTGCTGGGTTTCCCTTCTCTTGTTTCACGATTCCTATTCTGCTTTCGTATAAGACAACCTCTTAAAAAGACGATAAAACGTATTATTTATGCAAATTGCTATCGCCTTTTAAACTAATTATAAACATTTTCCAAATAAGCAAGGGTTGGGCCATAGCCTTTTTGGGGAATGTCACTTAAAAAGGATGCAATGAATTTTTGATCGGAAATCGTTTCAAACTGAACAACAGATTTTACCTCGACCCGCCAGTCTTCTCTCGAAAGTTCAATTTCCGTCTTTTCTGTTTTTGCTTCGTTCTCATCAATCGTCTTGAGGACGGCCGAGGAAAAAAGATAAGCAGCATCCGAACTGGATAAACCGAGGCTCCTCTTCAATTCCTTTTTTAAAAAAGGATGGCCGTTGACCCTTGAAGGCAGAATCTTGTTTGCTGCTTTTATATAAGCATCTCCTTCGTCCATCCCTCTAGCTAAATATTTCTCTTTTTCTTCTTCAATTAACATTTCAACACTCTTGCCTGAATCGGCTAATTTCTGAACCTCTCTATCTGCTAAATATAACGGGTCTAGGGTAGGTCGTGTATCAAATTCATTCACAGCTTCTTTTGTTTTTTCCAATAAAACAGCCGTACCTGCCAGTGCTGCCTGCTCGACAGCAAGATTAGCCTGCTCTTTGACAACGTAGACTTTTATAATATTAACGGTAATTACAAAAATGATTGCTACAATTCCCAGCAGCCAAAGCATAAAAATGGCTGCATTCCCGTTCTCGTTTTTGACAAACTTCATGGTGAAAGCAGCACCTTGCCATGTGCTTCCTGCTCGATATCTATCGCAGTCTTTTGCTTCCATTTATCCGGAAGAAAGGTTAAATAGTGATCAGTATATAGTACTAATGTGAAATCACCATTTGCAGAATACTGCGGGACTAGATTTCTATATTTAATCACTGAGCTGCTGCCCAACGTTTCTTTCGCCGCTTCAATCGAATCATATAAATCATTCGTTGCCGCAAATGTTTTGGCAGCATCATTAACAGCCGTTTTTGCCGTAAAAATTGCATATCCTGTCCCGACAACCTGCCAAAGTAGAAGAAAAAACATAAAAAAGAAAGGCAAAATCCCAAGGAATTCAAAGCTGATTGCACCTTTTTCACTACGCAAGTGCTTTCTTAACATCCTGCCTGTCATTCCCGCTCCCCTCCAATCGATTCATTTTAAATTGAAGGTACCAAACATGAAATAAGACCAAAAGCCATGGACTGAACGTAACATCTTCATAAACCTCTTGAAGGATATCCTTCATTCTAAATACGGAATAATACAGCAGCCCGAGAAAATAAAATGACATAATCACGTCAAACGAAGTAAATATAGCATTTCCATAAGGAGTAAATAGGATTGAACCAATAAAATGATAAATAAAAGAAAGCCCAAGCAGGATGGTAAACAGCCACCATAATTTCATCGGAATGAGGCTTCCTTTCTCCCATTCTTTTAAAGTATGACGCTCTTTTAAAAACCAATACCCTAGGTAAACCCCTAACGTTACAATTGTTAAGAGGATGACAACAGCTACATGTACATGTTTAAACCTGCGTTCCATTCCCTTACTTTCCATACACTTCACCCAAATCATCTCGATATTTAATCGTTAAATAAAAATAAATAAGTGGAAACAACAATGCATTTAACAACGCACGAACGGTTATATAGACTAAACCATTATTTTCAAGGCCGGCTAATAAATAAAGTGAGCCGGACCATACTAACAAATTTAATGACAGCACAATAAAAATATCTAATAAAATTAAAATGTGTTCCTTTTTCATGACATTCCATATCCCTTTAAAGGCATCACGAATATTATGTTTATCAGTGAATAAAGGAATAAGAAAAATAACAATGATTGATAATACAGTTGGGATAAAAAGAAAGAAGGAACCAAACGCACCAATCATAAAAAAGAGAATGGTGATGAAGGACATATAGCCAAAATTTCGAAAGAATACTTTTACCATATCGATTAATTTACAAGGTTGATCCTGCAAATCCTTTGAAGCCAGGTAGAAAAAGGGCGGAAATAATGCTGTAAAATTAATTATGATTAAAAAGAGTGCAATGAGGTTATCCATTTCTACGGTATCAATCACATAAAAATATTGAATGGCTGTAAAACTAAAAAAACTAATAGGAATGACCAATACAAGATTGAATAATAGTATCGTAACTATATTTCTATTAAAAATATCACTTATATCCCTAATCATGCTCTTTCCCCTGTTTCCATTTCACTATTTTTATCCATAGGAACGTTACAAAAAGCGACACTAATGTATTTCGCGCAAGTCCCCTGTTAATATCCATCGGGTCAGCAAACACCATAATATCCAGTACAGTCACGGCAAAGAGTAAATTTAATACCGTTAATGTCAAGCTAGCAAGATAACTAGCTATATATGGAGTATCAGGGTTCCATATTGGTGACAGCACTCCCGTAAGAATATAACAAACGGCATATAAGACCGTTACTGTAAAGGCGACATTATTTATATTGAAAAATCCTAATAAGAAGGAAGTAGCAATAAAAGTAAATATTACTACTCCCATCGTTTTTAATAACCCCATAAATTGAAACATGTTTTCCCCCGATATCTCTTTATTTTATCCCACTCTTAACGGGCAGTAAGACCCCAACTGATGGAAGTTTCACTTTATATCTTCCGGCTTTTTTAGAAGCGCAAACGAAAGAAATGACAAAAATAATCCACCAAAATACATAAGGGACGTAAAAAAGAATACCCCTTCATGATCATCTAACAGCTGCATAAGGATTAATTCCTGGCCATTTCGAAATGAAAAAGCACTGATGATGATTAAAATGAAGACAAAAAGATACGAACCAAAGGCAATTTTAGACTTTCCAGGCTCATGAAAAGCCTGGAAAATCATTTCTCTTTTATACAATGAATAGGCAATGACCAATACATACAACAATACAAACGGCCAGAACACCATCGTGCCAAAAGACATGCGAAGGATGGGTTCAGTGAGGAACAATCCCATCGTAATTAACATGATAAAGCTTGTTAAGGAGTTATATCTGACTGTATTTTCCACCTTTTGATACCAGTATCTTGCTAAACCAACCGAAAAAATTGTAATAAGTATGTTTAATAAAAAGATACGAAAGGACCAATCAGGAATCAGGCTGCCGAAAAGGCCAAACACAAAGGGGCCGATTAATACAGCAAGTCCGTTGCCTTCGAAAAACTTAAACCTTTGTTCACCCTCCAAAAAGCTCTCCTACCTTTCCCAAGCCTTTGCCAATTTTGCTGTAGACAAATTTGAATCCACTCCTAATCCCGTTCTTTATACTTTTTCCTACACTTGTTCGATTTATGATTACCGCTGCCCCTAATCCGGTAAATAGCCCTACGGCAGCACCTGCAACCGTTCCTAATCCAGGAACAACTGACCCTGCCAATGCTCCGGCAGTCATACTTGATAGGACACTTCCTACAGCAGTTGTACCTACACCAATAGCAACCTCAGTCGATAAATCTGCGAAAAAGTCAGATGAAGCATAACCCTGTTTACTATTTTTCCCTGTTGGACTGTAATCCCAAAGCGTCCCTGCAGCAGCCATCGCATAATTAAGCGGGCCGTTCATTTTTATCATATTGCTCTTGGAAACAAACGCTTTGTTGAAGGCACTGCCATCCTTCCAACTACTAAGAGATGTAAAAGCTTTTTTCGAGAGCGGACTCCAGCCATCAACCAAATCTGATTTAAAAGAGTTAGCCATAAAGGTTGTTAACTTCATATCTTTAGGTTTTAGACCTTTACTTTGTAAAAAGGCATTATAAGTTTTCTCTTTAATACGTTTCGTATGATTTCCAAGCGACCGAGCACTGCCATTGACATCATAGCTCTTAAATCGTTGATAAAGACTATCCAATAATTTCGAGTTTTTATTGCCAGTTACCCTATAGCCGTCGTTCGTCCCGGCAATCTTTTCAATTTTAAAGCCCGCCATCATAGACAGTGCCGCACCAGCGACATCCCGGTTTATAAATCCAAGACCATAAGTTTTAAAATCATCAAAAACACCTGTCACATGGCTGAACCAGCCTCGTTCACCGTCCGTCGTTTTGATAAGCGTATTCAGAAGAGATGGTGTTTTTTCCTCTGCCGCTTCTCCTCCATCTGAAGCATCGCCAGCATCTGTTGCTTTCCCGCCATCCGGGCCTTTTCCGGACTCTGTCGCCTTTCCTCCGTCTGGACCATCACCGGTATCTGCTGCCTTTCCGCCATTCGGGCCTTCGCCGCTATCTGCTGCTTTTCCCCCATTCGGACCTTCACCAGTATCTACCGCTTGTCCGCCATTCGGGCCTTTTCCAGTTTCTACCGCTTGTCCACCGTCTGGACCCTTCCCGTTAGAATCAACGTTTCCTCCGTTAACAGGATTTCCCCCCTGCAGAGCATTTCCCGGGTCCATCCCATTCAGCTGCCACAGTAATGAACCCGGCAACGGTGGAGTGGCGTTTGGAATGAGGAACACTCCATTGTTTAAAGGAGAATTCGGAAGAATCGGCTGACCTGAAACAGCAGCCTTTCCCGGATCATAGGCTTCACCAGGTTCGTATACTTGGCCCGGGGCTATGAATTGCCCGCCTTGAATCGCTTGACCAGGCTCAAAGCTTTTTCCGGGAGTAATCGCTTTTCCTGGTTTTATAAATTCACCTGCATACGTAACAACAGGGAACACATTCCAAAATAGCAAAATAGCAATCAACGATAATGCTGCTATTTTATTCCATACACGTTGACACAATGGATTCACTCACCTCGCTTATTGAGTATTTTGCTGGTACTTTTCTTCTAATGCTTTTATCGCCTCAGCATAGCTGCTGTTATTAAGACGCTTTAATTCTGCCTCAAACTTCTCGACTTCTGAATTAATCCAATCATGGTACTCATCATTAACCTTATCTAAATAACGATAAGACTCCATATCCATCTTTCCATTTTCTTTGAAAATAAACAGGATTAAGCCAATTTCAGACCCTTCGAACGTTGCATTTGCCCCTTCTTCTGTTATATAGCCAAAGATATCAAGCTCGTTTTGAACTTTCTTACGTTCAAGTGCCTCTGTATTCTTTTCCTTCCAATCCTTCCATGTTTGAGCTAAATCTGAAATCTTATCAAACTCTTTTTTTAATTCACTTTCATCATTTACCTTTTGATAAATTCCATCGGTCGCATCCGCAATTTCAATTAACTCGTTTTGTCCTTCTGCGTTTACGTCAAAGCCAATCACATTCACAATTGGTGAAATATTGGAATCATACAGCTCCTTAGCAGCCTGAACCGGGCCATCGCCACACGTTGATACCCCATCACTGACAAGATAAACAATATTTGTATTGGTTTGTCCGTCAAATGCTTCTAAATCCTTTTTAGCCTCACGAAGGGCAAGTCCTGTCGGAGTCCAGCCGGTTGGCTGCACTGAGTCAAGAGCCGTTTGAAAGAGCTCTCCGTCCATTGATGAAATAGGATAAACAATATCACTTCTGCTGCAGGAAAGCTTCATATCACTATCGGCATTACTTCCTGTATGGCCATAGACACGAAGACCGACCTTCGCACCTTCAGGCAGCTGACTGACAAAGTCTGTAATCGTTTCTTTAGCGATTTCCATTTTTGTCTTACCATCAATGGATTGAGCCATACTTCCCGATGCGTCCAAAATAATCTCAACGTTTAAATTTTCCTTGAAGCTATACCGCGAGTCTTCCATATCAGGGCTTCCTATTGCCTGGAACCGCATTTCTTTCATCAAATTATCAGGACCCTTAAACTCATCCTGAACAAGCTTTAATAATTCTCGGTAGAAGTAATCTAATTCTTGTTTTGAAGGGTTATCCGAAATATCAGGCAGACCCTTAAAAGCTTCCAATGTCTTTTCCGGATCAGCAATATCTGGATTAAAATCAACCAGCTTACCAACCGGAAGCCTCGCCAACTCTTCGTATGTAGTTGGAAGAGGATCTGCTTTTATACTTTCTTTTTTAGCTTTTTCCTCAGTTTCTTTATCTTTTTCAGTGACCTTCTGCTCAGCTTGATCTACAGTCTGTTCCTTTTCCTTTTCATTTTCATTAGCAGGCTGCTCTTCCTTGGTGCAGGCCGAGATGAATAAAATAATACTTAGAAGCAGTAATAACTTAGAAATAAGCTTCATTCAATCACCATCCTTAAATTGAAATGCGTAAGTGCCTTGCTCACTCTTAGGCATAGCACCAGACGAGCATCACGGAAAGGTGTTCTTTACCTTTCTGGGATGCTTGTCTGGTGACCTCGAGGGGGTAGGCGCTGAAGCTCGACAATCTGAAAAAAGGGCATAATGCCCCTTTTTTCATTACCCAACCATTCCTGTTATTTTCGTAATGATTTTTTCAATGACATCCCCAATACCATCTTTTTGCCCTTCTACAGCTGTAGAGATAATTCCCAGCACTAGGATTAAGAGAGCCGCTAGACCAAGCCATTCCAATGACTGCGCTCCCTTTTCGTTTTTTACAGGTTCTGTCACTTTCAGCCACGCTTTAATTAATAAAGATTTCATTGTTTTCTCTCCCTTTGTTTTTTTATTTAAATAAATCAAATAACCCACTATTGTCTTTGAACATATTGATGGCCATTAAGCCTCCGATTAAAAGAAGGGCGGATGGCATGACGATAAAGGTGGTAATTAACGTTACCTTTGGCGAGGCTTTGGCTGCCTGCTCTTTGATTTTTTCCTTTTTTATCTTTCTCATCTCTTCAGCCTGAAGCTTAAAGGTTCTCGATATGGGAACACCCAAACGTTCTCCTTGGATGAGGGATTTAATTAACATTTGAAATTCCTTGCTTTCATTCCGTTCTAGGAGTGACTGATAGGCATTTCCTCTTGGTACACCAACATCTGTTTCTTGAATAAACCGGCCAAATTCATCTTTAATCGGCCCTTCAAAATACGGAACGATATCCCTTAATGCCTGATCGAGCCCCACTCCCGCCTGCAGCGTTACACTCATCGTATCGAGGAAATCAGGAAGCTGGAATGATAATTCCCCCTGGCGCTGTTTTGCCTTCCTATTAAGCCAAAGAACCGCTCCCATATAACCGGCAACCGGATATAGAATGACAGCTGCTTCTGCATATGGAAGTCTTAATACCAGTGAAATTCCCCCAAGGATAAATCCAACGATTAGAAGGAACATCTTTAACCCTTGAAACCTTTCCAGCGTTAGGTTATATGGAAATCCCGCCTGCATTAACTTTTTCTTTATCTCATGATTTTCACTAAAAAAATTGATTCGCTGCCCAATAACAGAAAAATCATCAGCGTATTCCAGAATTTTTGAGATGATTTTCTCTCTTCTTGTTTCCCTTTTTTCAAAAGCATTGTAAACATATGCCTTTTCCTTTATTTCTTCCTTCAATTCCTGCTTTAAAATGAAATACTTATAATAGCTTCTGAGTGAAAGGGCTAAAAATAAAAGGCATAAACAAACAACAATTACAACGATTCCATCCATGTTTTCACACCCTTATATTTGTTACTTTTCTAACAAGAATAAAGGTCAGCACGGTTCCCGCAAGGAAAAGGACGAGAAGAATCATTCCCAGCCCGGAAAATAAGGGATCTAAAAAGCCATCAATTACGTTATTCATCATTAAGACAAGAAAGATTGGAATAACCGGAACAATATAAGCCACATACCTTTGTTCCGCAGTCATGGTTTTAATTTCCTGCTGTAATATTTTTCTTTCTTCCAATGTCTGCCCCATTTCATCCAGCACTGAATATAAATTCCCGCCTGCCTTTTTCTGAATCACCAAGGTGGCAACAAATAATTGAAATTCCTTGCTCGTAATTCTTTTCTCCATTGACTTTAAGGCTTTATTAAAATCAATCCCTAGAGCAATCTCCTGTGCAAGTCGTTTGAATTCTCCGCTTGCCGGCTCGTTTACTTCCTGGGCAACTAAATGAACCCCCTGCGTCAATGTCATTCCTGAACGGGTTGCATTTGCGAGCAATCTGCATATTTCCGGCAACTGTTCAATCATCCGCTGCTTCATTAAGTTTTTTCGCAAAATAAAGATGATACGTTTGACACCTTCTAAAACCAAACCAGCAATTAGTAGATTAATTGGAAATTTAATATTAAAGAAATTTTGCAAAAAAATGATAATACCCATATAGGAAACAAAAAGAGCACCAATATACTCAGAGGGCGTAAAAGGAATGTTTGCACTTCGTAATTTTTCATAGATAGGGGCAGCATATGCTGTACGGTCAAAGCGATCCCCTAATAGAACAATGACACTTTTTCGTTTTTTCCCGTCATGATAAAAATCATAGAGATTTTTTCTCCATTCCCGTTTTTCTTTCCGAAAGCCTAATAAATAATAAACGGAAATAATAAAGGAGAAAAAAGCCCCTGTCGAAACGATAAATATAATCATTGATACACCTCCTCGTGTATCGGGATGAACATATGCTCAGGAATAGAAATCCCAAAAACCTTTAATTTTTCCAGACATTTCGGGATATACCCGGTAGGAGTAAAATATCCAGTAATGGTTCCATCCGCATTCATAGCCGTTCTTTTAAAATAAAAAATTTCCTTTACATCATGCGAACCGTCATCTCTCTTGACTACCTCTGAAACGGAAACAATCTTTCTAGTCCCGTCCGTTAATCGAGTTGCCTGAATAATAATGTCGAGTGCGCCAACAATATATTCCCTGACAATATGACTTGGCAGCTCCATACCTGCCATGACAACCATTGCTTCAACACGGCGCAGCGCATCATCCGGCGAGTTGGCATGGACAGTGGTTAACGACCCTTCATGTCCCGTATTCATAGCCTGCAGCATATCAAAGGCCTCGCCGCTCCGAACCTCACCGACAATGATTCGGTCTGGTCTCATACGAAGAGCATTTTTTACAAGCTGTCTAATGGAAACTTCCCCTCTTCCTTCAACGTTTGCCGGCCTTGCTTCTAGTCCGGCAACATTCGGACGATTCAGTCGCAGCTCCGCTGAATCTTCTATTGTGACGACCCTCTCCCCATGAGGGATAGAAGCAGCCAATACATTCAAAATAGTTGTTTTCCCGCTTCCTGTTCCACCCGAAATGAGTGTATTCATTTTTGCTTTTACAATCCCATCTAAAAACTCACCCATGGCAGAGCTAAGCGAATGAAACTGGATTAAATCCTCCATTTTAAAAGGATCCTTCCGGAATTTCCGAATCGAAAGGAGTGTGCCATTTAAGCTGATTGGCGGTATCACTGCGTTTACACGGCTTCCATCCGGTAAGCGCGCATCAACCATTGGTGAACTTTCATCGATTCTACGCCCAATTGGTGCCACAATCCGGTCCACAATATGCCTGACATGATCATCATCCCGAAAACTTATCTCGGATAATTCAAGCTTTCCAAACCTCTCAACATATACTTCGTTAAAGCCGTTCACCAAAACCTCTGTGATGGATGGGTCATTGATTAATGGCTCTAGAGGCCCATAGCCGACCGATTCATCCAGAATACGAGAAATTAATATTTCTTTATCATGACGGGAGATAATCACCTTTTCTTCAGCCATAAATTGGCTGACATACTGTTCAATACTCAGCCTCATCTCACCTTGAGAAAGCTTTGTTAAGGCTTCTAAATTCGTGTCCCGTAAAAGTCTCGCTTTATAGTGTTCAACCAAATCATCTACCAGATGGTTTTCATATTGATAGGATTGTAGCTTCGATGTGCTGACTTTTTCTTTTCGTTTATCAAATAAGGATGCCATGTGCTAATCCCCCTAATTCAGTACAGAAAGGCCCCATTTTTTCACATCTTTTGCAAACGGAATCAGCCTTCTTTCCTTTGCCATTTTCCGTATTGGTTCCCCTTTGTTGATATACGGCTGTAATCCTTTATGGTCCAAACGTACAGCAGCTGCTATTGGAAATCTCAGAACATTCTTCACATCTTTTTCTTGAATTTCATTCTCTTTTCCGATTTTGTTTAAAATGATTGAAGTTCTCGAAGGAAGTTCAATTCCAAGTCTGACTGCAAGTTCTTCAAATTGCTTTAACACCTTAAGTGATGGCGTATCAGGCGTTAGGATATAGAAAATACGGTCAGATTCTTCCAGAGCAGTCACGACATGGTGATTAATGTAGGAGGGTAAATCAACAATCACAAAATCAAAGCTTCTCCTGCATGTTCGAAGCAGCTTCGCAATAAACTCCTCTGTGATAGTTTCAGCCGCTTCTGCATCGCAGGGACTTATGAGCACATCAAGCTTTGAAGAATCAATTTTTTGCGCTACGTTTCGTATATGGCCCTCGTTTAATTCATTAATAACTGGTGTTAAATCGGCAATTGAACGATTGGATTCAATCGATAAAATCGTTTCAATGCCGCCAAATTGAAGATTCAAATCAATTAAAATAACTTCTGCCGTTGTTTCCACCTTAATCGTTTGGGCAAGTGTTGCAGCAAGGCTCGATTTCCCGCTGCCTCCGTTTCCGCTGAAAAGAGTAAAGATTTGCCCTCTGCCCTTTGTAAACGATTGTGGTGATTGATCTTTTTTCAGCTTATTATTTTCATAGTTTTGAAAAATAGCTGGGACCCTGCTGATAAACAAGGAATGCTCCTCCGGATAGACAAAAAACTCTGTCGCTCCCGCTTTTGTGATATTTCTCAGCTGAGTAAAATCGGAGCCCTTTGATATATAGATAATTAAGGTAGCAGGGCTTACGGATTTAATATATTGAATACTTTCTACTGCTACGTCCTTTTCAGGCTGAACAAAAATCACGATATCCTGAATATCCCGATTCACTTCACGAACAACATCATCCGTTTGTACAAGTTGTACGGAATAACCACCTGAAATACTATTTAAAATTTGATTGTGTATGACTTCATCGTCACTAACTAATAAGATTTTAAGACTTGACTCCATAGTATCCCTCTTTATCATGATGTGAAATCTGTTCGCTTATTGAACAGGTGTTTCCTGCGGCTCGGCAGGTGCTTCTACAGGAGCATCCGGCGGTACAGCTGTTTCAGCAGGATTTGCCGGCTGCGCGGCTGCAGCTGGCTGTTGTTGTTCGGTTGCTGCATCAAGTACTTCTTCTTTTCCGACATTTGCCTTCAAGACTCGGACCTTATCAGCATAGTTTTGTACATGGATTAATTCAGCTGCATCCTCAATGCTCACTTCAAGAGCTGCACCAGCGAAATCCTCCGGTTTATCACCTTCTGTCCATGCCACCGGAACATCTCTCATAAATATTTCAGTCTGAGGCTGGCCGTTCACTTCGGTAGAAACAATAATATCCACTCGGTCAAGTTCTGTTACAACCTGATCATATTGAACTTTTTCAGAAGGATATAGGGCAACTAAGCGATTATTTTCGTCCCGAAGGTTTGAAAATGGCTTGACCATATTTCTCGTGATAATCTCGCCCTCTGCCAGCGGAACAACAGAAACACTATTAATTAGGTCCTCTTTGTTTGTTATATGCGCCTTATTCTTAAACTTTTTGGGAATTTCTATTGTTGTAATCTGATTCTCCTGAATAAGGGTTCTAACAGGAATATTCCCTTTGGCAATATAGATTTTGGTCATTCCGCCTAATTCAGCATTTAAATCCTTGACCTTTTGAAATACTAGAAACCCTGCCGCTGCTGCTAAAAGAAAGGCAAGAATTAAAAATATGGCCGCTCTTCTTTTTGACTCTAACATCCTGAATCTTCTCTCCTAAGGTAGTTATTTAGTTGGAACGGTACTGCTCTTATATAATTTGCGTTTGAATATCTTCAATAACTCTGATGCTATCGCAAAATACATTTTCACTATATTTATAGTGTTAACCCACTTAATATCTAACACTCGCCTAAGCGCTTCGTCAAATTCCCTTAAAAAACAGCACAAAATGCTCTAATTCCTTTTTCACACAAAACCTTTAAATCAAGATATTTATTTAGGCATAAAGAATGATGTCGTTATAGGAATATACTATTTTATTAATAGAATATTTTTTGTTTGCTAGCCTGATTTTTTATAATATTTAAAATTTGTAGTAAAATATCACTGTTTTTATAGAGGAAGAAGTTTGGAAGGGAATAAAAGAACATTATTTTGGATTATTTTTGAATTTATACCATAATAATGGTTATTAAATAGAATAGACCCTTCCTTCCATCCTTCTCACGGGCACACACACTCTCTCTTAGTGACCCTTTCCCTTCCAACTCCCTTCTCATGGGCATTATCACCCTCTCTGAGTGACCAGTTCCCTTCTCATGGGCACTATCAAAACTTTCCTTTTAAAAACTCTAATAAAAAAAGCCTCCCAACCTGTTCAATGAACAGCTGAGAAGCTTTAGCATTAATATCATCCCCGCGCATGGGTGAAGACTGACCTATTATTCTATTCTCTTGGTAATTCAAATGTAACAGTGTAGCCTTTTGCAAGATCTTGGTTATCCATACTACGAAGCGGTCCAAATTCAAGATCAAACTTTTTATAGATACCAAACTCATCTTTGCGAAGTAAAAAGACAATCATTTTTTCACCTTTTTCGCCAGGCTTAATTTCATCGACAGCATCTGGCTCTAATTGACCAGTAGATAAATAAGTTGCTCTTGTATCATCAACAATTAACTTTCCAGAAGTCCAATAGGCACTTAAAGACTCTTGTGATGTATTATCAATAATTAAATTCATTGTAATTGCCACAATACCGCTGTCACCAAAATTAGCGAAAGCTTCTTTATAGGCTTCTGTAGGAATAACCTCTGTATATTGGATTCCATCAAGCGTGATATTTACATCACCCAGCACTTGTGTTTGGCCAATATCTTTTCTCTCGAAAATCATCTTTTTCTCGGCCATATCCTGCAGCAATAATTTGTCCTGATAAAAGTCAGGCTGACTTGCTAATTTACCCTTCTGTTCATCACTGTATATAAAATCAAAGACAGCATCACCTTTAAATGAACCTTTGAAGGAATCATTATCAGCTACTCCGCCTTCGATGACAAACTTTGGATTGACTGTTGATAATGATTGATACTCTTCATTTGTAAGAGCAAACGTAACAAAGCCGGTTACCTTTTCGCCAGCCGCATATTTACCAGGATCGGTTTCCTTTTTAGAAAAAATTGTTTCTTCATCTTTCACAAATAATCTTGATTGGGACGGGAAAATTTCAAATTCATTTGCTACTTCAATACTCATGATAGAACTATAATACATTGGTTTATCTGTCGTGTTATCGATTGTAACCTTTGCCGTAATGATATAGCCCTCTTGCTGTTCATCAAATACATATGTGTAATCTTTATGGATATCTTTTAAACTAACAATCTGGTATTCGTCGACAGATACCTTGAATCCATTCATATCATGTATGTAATTTGGCTCTTTATTTGTATACACGACCTCAACTGTTCCCTCAGACTCTTCAGCGATAAATGGGTTCAATACCCCGCCACTATCCTTTGCAGACTCCTTTTTGTTAGATTCGGTCTTTTTCTCTTCTTGACTAGCCTTTTCAGTTGTTTCCGTTTTTGCTGCTTCTTCCTCTGTCGTTGAAGCCTTTTCATCATTTCCGCCGCATGCAGCTAAAAGCAAGGATGAGGAAATCATAATAGTCCAAAATAAAGTCTTACTCTTCAACATGTTTCTACCGCCTTCCTTTAAAAATGTTTGTTTCTAATGATGTTAATAGATTTAGGAACGAATAAGAATCCATCCCCCTAAAAACCCTCACTACATAATGACAAAATCCCCCATATAAATCAATTGATCCCATTGACTCTATCCCTCTCACATCTTCATTCAATAGTTACTATGTCCCCCATTCGACAAAACCAGACATTTACGTTCGCACCCAATCATAGTCCAATTTGCACACTAACTAACCAATATTTGTTTAAGAGGATTATAGTCAAAAATCTCCCCATTTCCCTAACGATTCGTCATACCAAGCATGGGCTAATTAATGATAAGAGGCGGCTATAGGTATAAATATTCATTTTTAGAAAATGACTATTAAATATTCCTTCATTCATGAGATAAAGGAAGCTTGAGTTCGTTCTCTTGCATTTAAAAGGAATAAAATTTTATAGTGGATGCATTAAGCTTTTACATAACTAAATGAGGGATTAACAAGATGCTAAAAAAACTCCATACCTACTTTCCAACTGCCATTGCAACGGATGTGCCACCTTCTTTAGATAGGAACGACCTTTATTGGTTTAAAGAGGATGGAAACAACCCCTTTTGGCTTGGAGTACCCAGGTCCGAAATAAGTGATGATCAACTAGAACTATTAAGCACACTATACGATATCGTTTCTCTTGATTATTCGGTAAGTTTAACCGGATCAGCAAAGGAATGGCATTCCTTTCTCTATAATGAAGATAAACTCCCAACTAATTTAAAAACAAATATCCGATTCATTCAGTTTCAAATTAATACAATTGATCAAAACATTAAAGATTTAGAAATGGCTATCAAGGAATTCTTCCATAAATGTTTAGCTTTTATCTGGCTGGATGAATCCCATGGAATCATTATAGAAGAAAAAACGGAGATGGCTTATAGTGAAGATGATTTTCAATCCATCGCTGTCACACTTGAAAGTGATTTTTATATTAAATCATTCTTTTATATTGGGAAATTTCGAAATGGACCGAAAAAGCTAAGAGAAGCCTTTTTTCTTGAAAGAGAGCTCTTTCTTAAAGCAATAAAACATCTTTCTGCAGAACGAATCTTTTCGTTCGAAAAAATCTTTCCAACGGTATTAGCCGCCAATCTGCCAAAAGCAACTAGTGAACTGCTTCATACTGATATTGTTCACATTTTAAAAGAGGACCCTGAACTAAGGGATACCATGAAAGTATTTCTAGAACATCATTCAAATACTTCCCTTGCTGCAAAAAAGCTATTTGTCCATCGGAATACATTGCAGTATCGTCTGAATCGTTTTTCTGAGAAAACAAATATTGATTTAAAAGAAATTAACAGTGTTCTTACCGTTTACATTGCCTGTTTGTTAGCTAAAAATAGGGACTAATGTTCACTTTGCATAAAAAATGAACAAATGATTTTGTTCATTTTGCCCATGCCCGAATGGCTGATAACTGGTAAATTGTCATTGTAAACCCTTACATTTAGGAGGATGCAAAATGGCAGAATTAAAATTAAATCATATATATAAAATTTACGATGATAAAGTAACAGCAGTAAACGACTTCAATCTTCATATTCAAGATAAAGAATTCATTGTGTTTGTTGGCCCTTCCGGATGCGGAAAGTCCACTACTCTCCGCATGATTGCCGGCCTTGAGGAAATTTCTAAAGGTGATTTCTACATTGATAATCAACGCGTGAACGATTTGGCTCCAAAGGATCGTGACATCGCAATGGTATTCCAGAACTACGCCTTATATCCGCACATGACAGTTTATGATAATATGGCCTTTGGACTAAAGCTTCGTAAATTCTCAAAGGAAGAAATCGACCGCCGTGTAACGGAAGCAGCGAAAATATTAGGGCTTGAGCAATACTTAAAGCGTAAGCCAAAAGCACTTTCTGGAGGTCAGCGCCAGCGTGTGGCTTTAGGTCGTGCGATTGTACGTGACGCTAAAGTTTTCTTGATGGACGAGCCTTTATCAAACCTTGATGCAAAGCTTCGTGTGCAAATGCGTACGGAAATTATCAAACTTCACCGTCGTTTAAATACAACAACGATTTATGTAACGCATGACCAAACAGAGGCAATGACGATGGCCACTCGACTTGTCGTTATGAAAGATGGTGTGATTCAGCAAGTAGGCTCACCGAAGGAAGTTTATGAAAAACCAGAAAACATTTTTGTCGGTGGCTTTATTGGTTCTCCTGCCATGAACTTCTTTAATGGAAAAGTGGAAAATGGAAAATTTGTGATTGGAAATACAGCTATCGCCATTCCTGAAGGAAAAATGAAGGTACTTCGTGAGGAAGGTTATGTTGGAAAAGAAGTCGTTCTAGGCATCCGCCCAGAAGATTTCCATGACGAACAAATCTTTATTGACACGTACAAAGATTCTAAGATTACAATTAATGTAGACGTATCAGAGTTAACAGGGGCAGAAACAATGATTTACTCTTCCTTAGAAGGCCAACCTCTTGTTGCCCGTATTGATTCACGCGGACATATCCCCGCAGGAAGCAAAGTTGAACTTGCCCTTGACATGAATAAATTACATTTCTTTGATAAAGCCTCTGAAAAGAGAATCCGTACAGAATAATTAGTAAAACTTTTTATTATCGGATGTAAGATAGAGGAGAACAACCCGAATAATTGGTGCCATGAACCGCACTAGTTATTCGGGTTGTTTTATTATGCTATGTTAACAAATACTGTTGATAAATCAGATTTAGTTAAATATTGCTCCCAACACCCTGTTAGTTTATCCGATAAATTAACCTCTATGAAAATGATAAAATATAATCTGGATTATCCCCTTGTTTTTGTAAAAACTAGGATTAAAATGATAAAACATACCGAGAAACGACCATACTCTTTTAATACGGGCATTAATGTACTAAAACATTGTATAATTAATAAATAAAGTTTATCTTTACAAGGAAAGGCGAACAGTCGATGCTAAATCAGCTAAAAAAATGGAATACATTACGCAACCAAATTTTATTTATCTTTTTACTTGTTATGCTTATCGTTCTTTTGATTGTCAGTCTTCTTACATTAAGGCAAGTTTCCACATTATTAAAAAACAACGCTGAAAAGCAATTTCAACAAGTCGCCATTGAAGCAAACGGTAGACTAGATACCCTCTACCAGCAAATTAATATCTCGTCTAAACTTGTCATTACAGATGAAGAAGTCCAACAGTTGCTAACAAATGTTTATGACGGCATCAAACTAACATTTGGAGAACGTCAGCAATTAGTTGGACATGTAAATAGAATAATGGGCAATACTGAAGGGATATTTTCGTTACAGCTTTATTCTAGTAATCAGGAGCGTGTTCTCCCCCTTGGTGAGGGCTTATTAGCAAACAGAATTAACCCCAAATGGATTGATGAAGCGAATAAAGCAAAAGGACAAATGGTTTGGATTGGGGACGACCCATATGACAAAAACAACTTTCTTGCCATTCGCAGGGTGAGCTTAATGGAAAGACAATATCAAAATGGTGGATATCTTTTGATCAGTATTGACCGAAACCACTTTAATTTTGCAAATGAACTATATGCAAACGATCAATATTCCATTCTAATTGATCAAGATGAAAAGCCAATTATCCAAAATTATTCTGGAGATTTATCCCATATTATCGAAAACAACGGACGTATTGTTCAACTAAACGAGCGGGATTATATGGTAATAAAGCAAACATCTCGACTTACCGGCTGGACTGTTTTTATTCTAACTCCCGTAAGTGAATTAACAGAAGGAATGACTGGAATTCGAACAGGTATTATTTTATCTGGTGTGGTTGGCGTATTGATTTTTACCGTTTTCTCCTTTTTCCTTTCAACCATGATAACAAGACCAATCCTGCAATTAACGAAAACTATGCAGCATGCAAGTGAAGGTTCATTATCACTAAACCCCAGTGTTCCTTCAGTTAATGAGATTAATAAATTAAACCGTACGTATAATCAGCTTGTGAAAGAAACCAATCATCTAATTCGAATGGTTTATCAAAAAGAGATTTTACGGAGTCAAAGTGAATTGAAAGCCCTGCAAGCACAAATCAATCCACATTTTCTTTTCAATACATTGGATGCGCTCCATTGGTCTCTTGAAGAAAAAGGAGAAGAAGAATTATCAGAGCTTGTGTTAGCGATGTCGAATTTATTTCGTTATACCATAACAAAAGAAACCGATGAAGATTGGGTGTTTTTAAAAGATGAAATCCAGCATATCGGCAACTATATGGAAATCATGAAAATGCGTTTTGGCAACAGATTGCATTGGCAATCCTCTGTTCCAAGCGAATATGAGCTTGTAAGAATTCCCAAACTAATCATTCAGCCTTTAGTCGAAAACGCAATCCTCCACGGAGCCGGAAATAAAGTAGGTGACTGTCATATTGCTGTAACGGTGAAACCAATCAAACGTGAAGAGAAACAACATATTATCATATCCGTTCAGGATGATGGCATTGGGATGGACCAAGAACGGCTTAAATGGGTGATTCAATCCTTGAAGACAGGCGGTACCTCCTCATCAAGCGGGAGAGGAATAGCCCTTTCGAATGTTTATAAACGGCTGCAGCTATATTATAAGGAAACTTCACATTCAGAGCTTTTGATTGAAAGTCAATTAACAAAAGGAACAACGATATCTTTTGAAATACCGATTGATGGGGGGAACTAAATGAATACAAAAAATATTGTAATAGTTGATGATGAACCAACAACAAGGCAAGGCTTACAAAGAACATTGGAACGCTGGAGTAATGGTGAATTTACCATCCACACCGCTGAAAGCGGAGCGGATGTACTCCGGATTGCAGAAAAGACAAGAATTCATATTTTGCTTACTGATATCCGGATGCCTGAGATGAACGGACTTCAGCTATTAAAGACTATTAAAGAAAAAGGAATGTCTCCTGTTGTTATTGTAATCTCTGCCTACTCCGAGTTTGAATATGCCCAGGAAGCATTAAGACTCGGTGTAGTGAACTATCTTCTGAAACCGGTTGGAAAAAAGAAGCTGATTGAAGCGGTTGAGGAAGCCGTTCAGGTGTTGGAGAAACAGCTCCGAGTAGGAATGATTGAAAAGGTAGTGGATGAAAAAATTGTTGATGCCAACACCAAAATTGATTCAGCTAAGGATACGATTCGCGAATCCATTGCCTACATTGACCAGCATCTTAAAGATGAGTTAACACTAAAGGACCTCGCTAGTCATGTCCATTTGAATCCAAGCTATTTTAGTGTGCTGTTTAAGGAGCAAGTCAATCTTACATTTAGCGAATATGTAACGAGACGAAGGATTCAGAGGGCAAAAGAACTAATGATTTCAACTAATCTTCCCGTCAATGAAATTGCTGAAGAAGTAGGATATAAAACTGCTAAATACTTTATTAAACTATTCAAAGATAATGAAGGTGTGACACCAAGCGTTTACCGAAAAACAAACAATGAAAGGGCTTTCTAAAAATAGTAGTATTTTTCCCAATCATAGTTCCCTTTTTAAAAAAACTTCCTTAGGGTACACTAACTCATGTAGAGAAAAGAAGAATACACACATAGGGGGTATTAAAATTGAAGAAAAAGAAAGCGTTTTCTGCCGTAATGTCTTTAGCATTAACAGGCGGTTTAATTTTGGGAGGCTGCTCCTCTTCCTCATCAGATGAATCAAGTGAAGCAAGCGGCGATAAAACAGTTGTTAAAATGATGCATCTGTGGCCTGAAGGCAGCTCAAATGCTCAATATACCATTGTTGATGATATTATCAAAACTTACGAAAAGGAAAATCCTGATGTAGATATTCAAACGGAAATTCTAGGAAATGAGCAGTACAAAGAAAAAATTAAAGTATTGTCTGCTTCAAATGAACTTCCGGACGTAGGGATTACTTGGGCAGCAGGTTATATGAAGCCATTTGTTGAAGGAGAGATGTTCGCTCCATTAGATGATATTGCACAAAAGGACAAATTCGTTGCTGGTACACTTGATGCTTTCTCTTTTGATGAAAAAACATACGCGTTACCACTTGAATTAAACATTACTCCAGTGTACTACAACAAAGAAATCTTTAAAAAATATAACCTAGAAGCTCCAAAAACATATGATGAATTCTTAAAAGTTGTTAAAACACTAACTGATAACAAAGTGACTCCGATTACGCTTGGAAACAAAGACCGCTGGACAGGCTCTATGTGGTATATGTACCTTGCAGACCGTATCGGCGGACCTGAAGTATTAAATAACGCGATTAACCGCAGTGGAAGCTTTGAAGATCCAGCCTTAGTTAAGGCAGCTGAAGAGGTTAAGAACCTAGTTGATATGGGCGCATTTGTTAAAGGTTTTAACGGATTATCAAATGATGAAGCAAAAGGTTACTTCATGAATGAACAAGCTGCAATGTATATGATGGCAACTTGGGAACTTCCAAACTATACAACTTCTCCAGACGTTGCTCAAGAATTCAAAGACAAAGTGGGTTACTTCAAGTTCCCTACTTATGAAGGCGGAAAAGGAAACGCTGATAGTTATGTAGGCGGTCCTGGTGTAGGTCTATTCGTATCTGAGCAATCAAAAGTAAAAGAAGAAGCAAAAGAATTTGTTTCTTACTTAGTTGAAGAGTGGGGCAAGCGTTCGGTTGTTGATGCTGGTGTTATCCCTGCAACATTCGTTGATACAAATAATGCTGAACTTCATCCAATGTATATTGATATTCTTAAAGATTTAGAAAATGCTACAAACTTAACACTTTATGCTGATGTTCAAATGTCTGCAAAAGTAGCTGATGTTCACTTAAATCAAATTCAATCATTATTCGGCGGAGAATCCACTCCAAAACAATTTACTAAAGCCCAAGAAGACGCTCTTGCTGCTGAGAAATAATCATTGCACTGAAAGAGGGCATATTGCTTTAAATATGTCCTCTTCTTTATAGAAAGGAAGGGGACTATACCGACATGAAGAAGGTAATGTCAAATAAATTCGTTATTGCTCTATATACACTCCCTGCTCTATTTCTCATTCTAGCTCTTATCTATATTCCAATTGTATTATCCGGTTATTACGGTCTCATGGATTGGGACGGTATTGGTCAAATGACCTTTATTGGCTTAGACAATTATGTAACATTAATTCAAGATAAAGTATTCTGGACAAGCACATGGCATTCCTTGCTGTTAGCTATCTTCTCAACAGCCAGCTTATTGCTTTACTTAGCTATTTCACTTGTTTTAGCAAGCAAAATTAAAGGTTCTGACCTACTACGTAAAATTTACTTAATCCCAATGCTATTATCATCTGTTGCCATTGCACAGTTGTGGATGAAGATATTTGACCCAACAAACGGAATGGCAAATAAACTGCTTGAAATGTTTGGTGTAGAAAATACACCCGTTTGGTTAGCAGACCCTGCTATTGCTCTTTTCGCAATTTTCATTCCAGTTATTTGGCAGTATGCAGGCTTTTATATCCTTATTTATTACGCAGCATTAAAAAATGTACCTGATGAAGTGATTGAGGCAGCGAAAATTGACGGTGCCAGTGCATTACAAATGGCTTTTAAAATTAAATTACCTCTAATTTCTGGAATTTTTAAAGTAACGGTTATGTTAGCAGTTGTAGGATCATTAAAATATTTTGATTTGATTTACGTTATGACTGGCGGCGGTCCAAATGGAGCGAGTGAAGTAATCGCTTCCTATATGTACAAAGAAGCATTCAAATTAAATAACTTTGGTTATGGTAGTGCAATCGGTTTTGGACTATTAGTACTCTGTCTTGTCATGACTTGGTTAACTTCGAAACTAACGAAATCTAAAGATGATGTTCAATAATATTAAGGGGGAAAAAACAAATGAGTAAGGTTAGTTCACCACAAGCAGCATCACTGGACCTTTCCGTTCCCGATAAATCAAAGAAATCTCTCCTGAACAAAATCGGATTTGGATTTCTTTATCTTATATTAGGAGTATTTGCTATTATTCAGATTTACCCATTAGTTTGGCTCGTTTTCTTTTCACTGAAAACAAATCAAGAAGTGTTTGGAATGTCTCCTTTCTCTTTACCACAGGACCCACAGTGGGCAAACTATACAAAGGCTTGGACTTCCGGTAATATTGGTCTTTATTTCTTCAATAGTGTCTGGATTACAATATTATCAGTCGCTCTTACCCTTATTTTAGCTAGTTTCGTCACATTTGCTGTTACACGAATGAGCTGGAAATTTAGCGGACTTGTTCTTGGATTGTTTTTAGTAGCTTATATGATTCCATTACATTCTACGTTAATTCCTTTGTTTAACATGTATAACAGCATGAATTTAATCGACAGCCCTGTATCAATTGTATTATCTTATACGGCCTTTAACTTGCCATTAACGATTATGATTTTACTTGGCTTCTATCAGGCCTTCCCACGTGAAATTGAAGAAGCTGCAGTAATGGATGGATGTTCGATTCACCGAATCTTCTTCCAAATTACCCTGCCGATGACGGTACCGGTATTATCAACAACAGGAATTATTAACATGATTTACAACTGGAACGAGTTTGTATTCGTTAATACATTCATTAGTTCTGATAAATGGAAAACATTAACAGTTGGAATTAACAATTTCGTAGGCCAATATTTAACTGATTGGGGTGCCATTGGTGCTACTCTTGTTATCAGTATCGTACCTATCCTGCTTGCCTTCTTATTCTTAAGCGATAAAATCGTTGAGGGTATGGCTGCAGGTTCTGTAAAAGGTTGATTTGTTCAAAGACAAAAGACAGAGAGGAAGTTCTCACCTTAAAAGTGAAACTTTCCTCTCTGTCTTTTTCATTTATCTTCATTAGGTTGATTGCCTCTTTTTATCCATCTTCTTAAAAACGATAAAGCAGGTCGACATGATAACCGCTGCGGAAAGACTCCCACCGAAGAAAAAGCCTAAACCAGGCAGGAATTTTACAACAAAGAATATAGCAACAATACCGGTAATCATTACAAGGTTTTCAATAGGATTAATCAGCATCATTAAAAATGAGTTTTTGATCATTTGGGTCATTTTTAGCTCATAATGAACGTAAACCGGAAATAGATAGAATATAGTCATGACTGCAGCAAACATAAATAAATAGATAGGAATTTGGATGATATTTATAAAACCTCCCCCTGCATTCCTCATAAAAGCTAAGTCAAGAACGATTAGTCCGGCAACGATAACAATAATAAGTCCTAAGCCATTGCTTCTAAAAAAATCCGATTTGTAGCTTTCCCAGAAGGTTTGGAAAACTGGAATATCCGTTTCACCCATCAGCCATTTACGAATGATTGCAAACATTGAAATCGTAGCTGGAAAGAAACCAAAGACAACCAACCCCAGCAGCGTGAAAGCCATCCATAATAGGTTAATATAAGCAAATCTAGTAATCCATTCTGTAGCAGCAAAAGCACGACTAGCCGTTTTACTCATGTAATCCCTCCAAACGAAACAATCCATTGACCGTTTCGTTTTTATTGTTAGGCTTTGTTAAAGTACTGTGTTGATAAGCCAGATATTTGACTCATGCGTGTGAAATGTTCATTTCACACGCCTTTCAGCTATGCTAAAAGGTTGCTGTATGGTCATGAAAGAATAGGAGAAAATGCATTTTCTCCTATTCTTTCATGACCATACAGCTTAAATGAGTCAAAAATCAACAATATTATTTAACAAAGCCTATTGTTAAATTGAGTAAACTCCTCTATTAATAAGGACCTCTTATAAACCCCTTAACCTTTTCATTATAAAAACGTTGAATTTCTTGCTTTTCTTCTTCAGAAAATGGCTTTGTATCCAGTGCGATAAGATTGTCCTCGACCTGTTTAACATTTTTAAAACCTGGAATCACAGCAGTAATCTCCTTTTGATCCAATATCCAGCGTAACGCTGCACTTGCCATAGATGGACGGTCCTCTGCAATCCACTTTAGCTGATTGGCCAATTCTACACCCTTTTGGAAACCAAGGCCAGCAAATGTTTCTCCAACATTGAATGCCTCTCCATTTTCATTGAAACGGCGGTGGTCATCTTCCTCAAAAACATGATCTTGTCTAAATTTACCCGTAAGCAGTCCGCTGGCAAGCGGTAATCTAATTAATAGTCCGACACCTTTTTGATAAGCCTCTGGTATTAATTTTTCCAATGGTTTTTGGCGGAACAGATTAAAGATAATCTGCAGGCTTTTAACATTAGGATTTTCCAAGCAAATTAACCCTTCTTCGACTGTTTCCACACTGACACCGTAGTGGCGGATTTTCCCCTCACTCTGCAAGCGGTCAAGTACTTCAAATACACTGCCGTTTCTTAAAATTTCAGTTGCCGGACAATGGATTTGATACAAATCAATGGCTTCACGATTCAAACGGCGCAGACTATCCTCACAATAAGCACTTACTTTTTCATAACTATAATTCTTCGGATCGAAAATATCACCTTGTCGGCAAAACTTTGTGGCAATGTAGATTTGATCTTCCTTCCCCTTTGTAGCCTTAGCCAGCAGCTCTTCACTATGTCCGTCTCCGTAGACATCTGCTGTATCAAAAAAGTTAACACCCTGATCCATCGCAAATTCTAAGGATTTAAGTGCCTCTGTATCGTTTGTCTTCCCCCATGCACCGCCTATTGCCCAAGTACCAAAGCTGACTTCACTAATCTTTATTCCCGTATTTCCTAATTCACGATAATTCATATTTTAGCACCCTTTCATAATCATTTTCTTCATTAGACCTTTACAATAAATACAGCCGCTCTATCTTTCCATTAGTCCAAATTTATATTTTGTGATAGACGAGTACTTCTGACCTTTATCAAGAACGACTGATGGAAAATGCGGCTGATGAATGGCATCAGGGAATCCCTGTGTTTCCAAACAAATTCCCAAGTACTTTCTCGACGGAACACCGCGAAAACTTCCTTCTGCGCTTAATGAATTGCCAGAATAGACGACTACAGCAGGTTCGTCTGTTTCAATTGTTAGAGTCCGTCCGCTTTCTGGATCCTTCAATACAATTTCCTTATCATGATTCTCATTTAATATAAATGGATGATCATACCCATTGCCTACTAAAACATTTTGCGGATGCTCTGAAACAGTGCCCGTTTTAATTAACCCTTCACTAGTAAAATCAAATGGTGTATCTTTGACATCTGCCAAATGCCCTGTTGGGATAAAGCCTTGATCCAGCTCTAGATATTTATCACTCTTTAGGGTTAACGTATGAGTTAATACATCTCTTCTTAAATCCCCGCTTAAATTAAAATAGGAGTGGTTAGTAACTGTTACCGGCGTTTTCTGATCGGTTTGAGCTTCATATTGAATACATAGTTCATTCTCGTTCGTCAGCCTATAAGTAACCTTCATAGCCAGATTTCCAGGGTATCCTTCTTCCCCATCCTTGCTTACATACGAAAAACAAACCCCATCTTCAAGTTTTTCCGCCTCCCAAACCACTTTATTAAATCCATTTATACCACCGTGCAAATGGTTCGGATAATTATTTTGGGCTAGAGTATATGTTTTTCCATCAAGTTCGAATGAACCGCCTTGAATCCTTCCTGCCACACGGCCTGCAATAGCTCCAAGAAAACTGGAATCCTCCCTATACTCCTCTAGTGTGTCGTGACCAAGAACAATATTCTCAAATTGTCCGTTTTGATTCGGAGTCATAATTTTAGTGATGATGCAGCCATAATTAATGACTGTGACCTCCAAACCAAGGTCATTTTTCAAAACAAATGAAAAAACAGGCTGATGATTGATTTGTCCTAAGCTCTCTTGAATGATATTCATAACTATGTTCCTTCCTTATTAAACTTTGACAAAACTAGATATTGGTTATGTAGTGTAGTTTTTCATTTACCTCTACGGGTAAATGAAAAGAAAGCCCCACAAATGTGGGGTTTATGATTGCCATATATACGTCAAAACCTAGGAACTTCCTAGTAACTGATATTACTTCCTAAATTCTCTTAACTGTTCATTCATTGTCTTCGTTTGTGCGTAAACTTGCTGATAGATTGAAAAAAGTTTCTTATATGTTTCCACATTTTCTGGAATTGGATGATAGGTTTTGGCCGTTTGAATAAATACTTCCGCACATTCTTTTAAAGAATGAAACCATCCGCATCCATACGCAGCTAACATAGCCGCTCCCATTCCTGGGCCCTGTTCACTTGTCAGCTTTTCAATTTTTGCATTAAAAATATCTGCCTGCATCTGCAGCCATGTTTCATTTTTAGCACCGCCGCCAATAGAAATAATGGAATCGATTGTTTTTCCGCTATTTCTAAAAATTTCAATTGATTCATGTAAAGAGAAAGTGATTCCTTCAAGGACTGCACGTGCAAAAGTTTTGCGTTCATGCGCAGCATCTATGCCAATAAAGCTGCCACGTATATTTGAATCCGCATGTGGTGTTCTCTCCCCTACAATATAAGGAGTAAATAACAGACCGTTGCTTCCAGCAGGCACTTCTCCAACGCCTTCTAAAAATTGGTCAAAGGCTTCCTGTTTCGCAAATGTATCTTTAAACCAGCTTAGGCTATAGCCTGCAGCAAGAGTCACACCCATTGTATAGAAGGTATTTTCTTCCCCGTGGTTAAAGTAATGGACCTTTCCTTCAAAATCAAGATCACTTCTTTCTTCATAAGAAAGAACAACACCAGACGTTCCAATACTGCATAAGGTTTTGCCTTCTGATAATATCCCAGACCCAATAGCACCGCATGCATTATCTGCACCACCGGCAAATACTTTTGTTCCTTCTGATAAACCAGTTGCCTGAGCAAACTCAGCTGTTACGGTACCAACAAAGTCATGAGATTCTACTAATGGCGGACAAAATTCAGGAGAAAGACCAAATGGAGTAAGTATTTCCTGACTCCACTCACGTTTTGCTACGTTTAATAATAGTGTTCCAGCCGCGTCCGAATACTCCATATGAATATGGCCTGTGATTCGATAACGCAAATAATCTTTAGGTAGCATAAAAACACTAGACTGTTCAAAAAGTTCAGGCTCATTTTCCTTTACCCAAAGGATTTTCGGTAATGTAAACCCTTCCAAAGCAGGGTTCTTTGTTATTTCTAAAAGCTGTTGCTTGCCGACAACCTCATAAATTTCCTCACATTGTTTTGTTGTTCTTGTATCATTCCATAAAATTGCATTTCTTAGCACTTTGTGTTCTTGATTTAATAGGACAAGACCGTGCATTTGTCCAGAAAAGCTCATGCCCTCAATGTCATTTACATCTCCATCAAATTGCTCGATTAATTCTGTTAGGCCTGCTTTTGTTTTTTCAACCCACTCCTCCGGGTTTTGTTCACTATAACCGGATTTTTCTATAATTAAGGGATAAGATTTAGAAACCTCCTTATATACTTCTCCCTTTTGATTGACTAGTAATATCTTTACCGCACTTGTACCCAAATCAACACCAATTACGTATTTCATTCGTCTCACCCTTTTCTATAAAAATGTGCTGGAGCATAATACTTCCAGCACAATTCATTCTTATTATTTAGAGAGATTACACATTTATGCTGGAAACGGTTTCCAGTAAATATTGATTGATTAGAGCTTTTAAGCGTTCTGTTCTGCCTGATTGATTTTTAATTTCAGTTAATTGAAGGGCATATGCTTCAAGTTCACGGAAGTTTGTTTTGCCTTCCACGATATCTAAGCCAATTCCCTTTGTATAGCTGCTATAACGTTCTTCAATAAAGCTATCAAGGACTTTATCTTCAATTAATTTGTTTGCCACTTTTAGACCAACAGCAAATGCATCCATTCCTGCAATATGTGCATGGAATAAATCTTCCAACTCAAATGAACCTCTTCTTACTTTTGCATCAAAGTTTAAGCCCCCGTTGCCTAAACCGCCATTTTTCAAGATTTCATACATCGCTAGTGTATTTGTATATAGGTCTGTTGGGAATTCATCTGTATCCCAGCCAAGTAAAGTATCCCCTTGGTTTGCATCGACAGATCCAAGCATTCCATTAATACGAGCTGTTCTTAACTCATGTTCAAATGTATGACCTGCTAAAGTAGCATGGTTAGCTTCAATATTGAACTTGAAGTAGTCTGTTAAATCATACTTTTGCAAGAATGCGATACCAGTAGCTACATCAAAATCATATTGGTGTTTTGTAGGCTCCTTTGGTTTTGGCTCAATTAAGAATGGAACATTTAATCCAATCTCTTTCGCATAGTCTACTGCCATGTGGAAGAAGCGTGCTAAGTTGTCCTGCTCAAGCTTCATATCTGTGTTAAGAAGTGTTTCATATCCTTCACGGCCGCCCCAGAACACGTAGTTTTCTGCACCAAGTTCTTTTGCTACTTCCAATCCTTTTTTCACTTTTGCTGCAGAGAAAGCAAAGACATCCGCATTTGGAGATGTAGCTGCACCATGTGTGTATCTTGGGTTTGTGAACATATTAGCTGTATTCCAAAGTAACTTTACTTTACTTGTTTTCATGTAGTCTTTGATCATTGCAACGATAACGTCTAAATTCTCATTTGTTTCCTTTAACGTGCTTCCTTCTGGTGAGATATCTACATCATGGAAAGCAAAGAATGGAACATCTAACTTCTCGAAAAATTCAAATGCTGCTTCTACACGTGCTTTCGCTAAATCTAAACCTTTGAGATGATCCCAAGGACGGATAGCAGTGCCTACACCAAATGGATCAGAACCATCTGCATTAAAAGTGTGCCAGTATGCTACAGAGAAGCGAAGTAACTCTTCCATTGTTTTGCCGTTTACTTTTTCTTCTGGATTATAATATTTAAAAGACAAAGGATTCTTTGATGAAGCGCCTTCATATTTGATTTTGTTAATTGATTCGAAATAAGCCATTGGGTTATTCCTCCTAAAAGTATTATGATTCATACTATGGTTTGTAAATGCCTACAAAAGGACACCAAGATTTTGTATCCCTTGTTTAATCAAATTATAGCTTTTGAATCTTAGTTTGTCTACTCAATAAACTAAGATTTTTTGTCTTTTTTTTGTCTTTTTTGACAAGCCGCTAGTTATGCCCACTCTTCCCATTTCTTATGAAGATAACGAAACAGTCCGCTTGCTTTTAATTGATTGATAGCAAGAATCTATAATACGCATATTTTGAAGGGTATTCTTGATGGAATAAGAAGGTTCAAAGTCTTCTCTGATTGCTTTTGAAAAATGGTCAATTTGCAGCTTATAAGAATCACCAGCGATTCTCTCCGACCGTTCCCCGATATGAATCACGGCATCAGGTCCGACCACATCAGGACGATAGGCATTCGGTACAATAATCCGACCTTCCGTACCAACTATTTCGTAGTCGTTTCTAAAAGACATCTCAAAACTAGAATCAAACACACAAGTAATGCCATTTTCCATTTTCATATGGACAACTGCTGATACATCAATTTGAGTCTCTGGATCAATTTCTGCAAATGCCTTAATTGTAACTGGCTCGGAACCTAGAAGGTTACGAATTGCATGAATACAGTAACAGCCAATATCATAAATACTGCCGCCGCCCATTTCCTTGTTCATTCGAATATTGGCTTTACGATTCTCTAGTAAATAGGAAAAACTAGTCCTCATAAATTTGATTTCACCAATCTCGCCAGAGGCCATGATTTCCTGCACTCGTTTATGCTGAGGATGAAATTGATACATAAAAGCCTCCATGAACTTCACATTTTTCTCCCGGCAAATGGCAGCCATTTCTTCTGCTTCCCCAGCTGTTAGGGCAGCTGGTTTTTCAACAAGAACATGCTTCCCAGCCCTTGCAGCTTCAATCACCCATTTCTTATGTAAATGGTTCGGAAGCGGTATATAAACGGCTTCAATTTCTGGGTTTATAAGAAGCTTTTCATAGGAATCATAGGCATATGGAATTGAAAATGCATTCGCAACTTCCTTTGCTTTACTGCTTCGGCTTGCAACTGCTGCCAATTCTGCATGTTCTGATCGTAAAATTGCTGGAATTACCTGGGTTTGGGCAATATCTGCTGTACTTATAACTCCCCAACGAACTCGCTTCATAATAGATGGTTCCTTTCTAAATGAAATAATCTATCATTAATTTAATGAACTTCAGGTTGATTATAACATCTGGAAAAAAGTTTGTATATTTAATAAACTAAGTTTATGATAAAATAAAATCACTACCCAATAAGGAGTTTTTTTTAAGTGGAAACCAAGACATGGAATCAACATATTGTCAAAAAAAATAATAAGGCACTTGTTTTGCAGCAAATCATCGAAAAAGAGCCAATTTCAAGGGCTGATATCGCTCAAGTGTCTGGTTTACACAAGGCAACGGTTTCTTCACTAGTGAATGAATTATTAGAAGAGGAACTTATCTATGAATCTGGCCCAGGAGAATCAAGCGGCGGCCGGCGCCCTGTAATCCTTCACTTCAATAAAAATGCTGGATACGCAATTGGAATTGATATCGGTGTAAATTATGTCTTAAGTGTCTTGACGGATTTAAAAGGAAATATTCTAACAAAGAAAAATCAAGTTGTACATGAAACCCCCTATCCTGCAATCATGAGCATTGTTCAAAAAATGATACAGTCATTAATGGAAGAAATGCCTGAGAGCAGGTATGGTATAGTCGGGATAGGTGTTGGTGTACCGGGTCTTGTAAACAAGGATGACACCATTCTTCTTGCTCCGAATTTAGGATGGAAAAACATTAGGTTAAAAGAGGAGCTTGAGCATTTATTTCATGTGCCTGTTACAATTGTTAACGAAGCAAATGCCGGTGCTATTGGTGAACAAAAGTTTGGGGCTGGGGTAGATTATCAAAACATTATTTATATTAGTGCAGGAATTGGAATTGGTGTTGGGATTATTTTAGATAACGAATTATATCACGGTCATAATGGGTTTTCTGGTGAAATGGGACATATGATTATTGATATGAACGGAAAGCGGTGTAATTGTGGGAGCAGAGGGTGCTGGGAAGCCTATGCCTCCGAACATGCATTGCTAGAGATGGCTGATGAAGATATCGATTCTTTAGAGTCATTAATTGAACTAGCTGAAAATGGAAATCCTATCGCCCAAAACCTGTTTAAAAAAATCGGCAATTACCTAGGTTTTGGTATAAATAACATTATTAATACATTTAACCCCGACTTAGTAATCATTGGGAACCGCTTGTCTTTAGCTAAACAATGGATTGAAGAACCCATCCTAACTACTATACAACACCATACACTTGGATATCATCAAAATGAAATGCAATTACAATTTACTAAACTTAATAAATATTCAACCGCATTAGGTGTATCTGCTTTTGTCGTCGATAGCTTCATTAAAGAAGAAACAACCCCCTCATAGAAGTCTATGAGGGGATTGTTGAGCGGCAGGTTTGAACTGAAAACCCTATGATTCCCAAACTTTGAAAAGTAATGTTTACAAAAGGTGCACTTTTAGTAGTGCACCTTTTTATTATTTACTGTGCTGCAAGCAAATCTGGACTAACTTTAAAAGAAGCTTCTGTTTTTTCCTTTACTTCTTCCACTGAAACTCCCTCTTGTGTCTCAACTAGAATCATACCTTCTGGAGTAAAATCAAAGACTGCAAGATCCGTGATTAACCGGTGAACGACCTGCTGACCTGTTAATGGCAGAGAACATTCCTTTTTCACTTTGGACTCCCCATGTTTATTCACATGCTCCATAATAACGATTACACGTTTCGCACCATGAACAAGGTCCATAGCCCCGCCCATTCCTTTTACCATTTTCCCCGGAATCATCCAGTTTGCTAAATCACCTTTTTCGGAAACTTCCATACCACCAAGGATAGCGAGGTCAATATGCCCACCCCGAATCATGGCAAAAGATTCTGCACTATCAAAAAAGGAAGCACCTGGCACAATCGTAACCGTTTCTTTCCCCGCATTAATGAGATCAGGATCCTCCTCTCCTGCAACCGGATAGGGGCCAATTCCTAATAATCCGTTTTCCGATTGAAGCAAGACATTATAGTCTTCCGGTATTTCATTCGCTAATAGCGTTGGCATTCCTATTCCAAGGTTGACGTTCATCCCATCCTGTATCTCTTGTGCTGCCCGTTTGACAATTCTTAGTCGACTATCGCTCATATCGATTCTCCTCCCAAATATTTTCTATCCTCTCTAAACAGGAATGACAGTTCGTTTTTCAATCCTTTTTTCATAGTTTGTTCCAAGTAAGACTCTTTGTACAAAAACGCTTGGCGTATGGATATAATCAGCATCTAATTGACCAAGCGGAACAATTTCCTCCACTTCTGCAATCGTAACCTTCCCGGCCATAGCTGCTAGCGGATTAAAATTGCGGGCTGTTTTACGGTAAATTAAATTTCCAATTGGGTCTGCCTTCCAAGCTTTCACTAAAGAAAAATCCGCCACAATTCCTCGTTCTAGGATATAGGTCCGTCCATCAAAAACCTTATGTTCTTTTCCTTCTGCAATCGCTGTCCCTACGCCGGTGGCTGTATAGAATCCAGGAATTCCTGCACCGCCAGCACGAATTCTCTCAGCCAACGTTCCTTGGGGTACTAATTCTACTTCAATTTCCCCACTCAAGTATTGACGTTCAAAAAGCTTGTTTTCACCAACATACGATGAAATCATTTTTTTTATTTGACGATTCTCTAATAAAAGACCTAAGCCCCAATCATCAACGCCACAGTTATTGCTGACAATGGTTAAATCCTTCGTTCCTTTTTCGCGTAAGGCAAGAATCGCCTTTTCTGGAATACCACTCAAGCCAAATCCACCAACAATAATCGTTGCACCATCTTGAACATCCTCTATTGCTTTTGCAAATGAATCTATGACTTTATCCTTTTTCATAGATTTCCTCACCCTTTCAAAATAGTATTTTCGTTTACAAAATTCCCTTTATATATAGAATATTCCAACTCTTACGAAACTACGCGTCCCCACTCCATTGATTTTAACTAAAACATTTATCTTTTTTCTCTTTAACCCCGGCTTTAATTTTGCCTAGTTTGATAAAATTGCGATCCCGTTCATCAAGCTTGCGAGAAATGATTTGATCGTCATACTCATAAATGCCTTCACCTGACTTTGTTCCAAGCTTGCCCTCTTCAGCCAATTGACGAATGATTGCGGGAGCTTCCACACTTTGATTCAAATCGGGAGCCACATTATCAAATACACGCTGCCATGTATCAAGTCCGCCAAAATCAGCAATCTCAATCGGTCCCGTAAATGCCCACCGGAATCCCGGTCCTGCCGTTATCGCTGTATCAATATCCTGTGCACTGGCTACACCTTCATTTAGTAAATAAAATGCCTCGCGCATTAAGGCTGTTTGCAAACGGTTTGCAATAAAACCGGAGATTTCTTTCTTAAGGAGAATCGGTGTCTTTCCAATCCGACGAATAAGGTCAGTTGTTTCCTCAACGACTGCTGCTTTTGTTTGGTCATGCTTCACCAGTTCAACTAAAGGGACTAGATGGCCGGGATTAAAGAAATGAACTATCATCATCCGGTCAGCAAAAGATGCTTTTTCCATCAAACGAGAGATAGGAAATGTCGATGTATTGGAGGCGACAATGGCATCCGCCTTTATCATTTTTTCTAAGTTTTGATAAAGCTCCCATTTCCACTCAATCACTTCCGGAATGGCCTCAATAATGAAATCAGCCTCGCAGACAGCTTCCTTTAAATCAGCCTGATAGTAAATATTTGTTAACGCTGCGTGTTTTTGTTGCTCATCTAGTCCTGATTCCTCAACCATTAGAGATAAATTTTCAAGAATTCGTTTTTTTGCTTTTTGCAGCAATTCTTCATTAATATCATTTAAAGTAACCCTATACCCGCTAACTGCAAAAGATTGGGCAATGCTGCTTCCCATTACACCTGAACCAATGATTGCAATGTTTTTTATCATATCATGACTTCCTTCTTTAATCTTTTCATCTTATATGGCTCATAAGTGATTTACTCTTTTATTTGATTTCATATAACTTGCATTTCTCATAGAAACTCGTTTTACCAATTTCAAGAAGTTTTGCAGCTTCTAATTTATTCCCCTTCGTTAAAGCAAGCGCATGTTGAATTGCTTGTTTTTCAGCTAGAGCCACTGTTTCTTTTAATGGTTTAACAGACAATGGTGAAAGTATTGAAGTTGGGCTTACTACATCATTGTCATTCGAAATTGCCTCGTTTTGCTTTTTGCGCTCACGCTGTTGTTCATGCAAATATAATGGCAAGTGATCCAATTGAATCATATTGCCGTCGATTACATTAATACAGCGTTCTAGTACATTCTCCAATTCCCGAATATTTCCTGGCCATTTATGCTCCATAAGCTTTTCCATCACTTCATCAGATAGTTCGATTCCTTTTCGGAAAAATCTCTTTTCTAATTTTTTTAAAAGGCTTATGGAAATTAACGGAATATCCTCTTTGCGTTTTCGCAGTGGGGGAATGTCAATCTTTATCACATTTAACCGATAAAATAAATCCTGGCGAAATTCCCCATCTTCCACCATTTTTTCTAAATCCCGATGGGTTGCGGCAATAACTCGGACATCCACGGGAATGGATTTGTGTCCACCGATACGCTGTACTTCTTTCTCCTGCAAAACTCTTAAAAGTTTGCTTTGCATCGGTAATGGCATGTCACCAATTTCATCTAGAAACAGCGTTCCCCTATTTGCATTTTCAAACTGTCCCATCTTGCCGCCCTTTTTTGCTCCCGTAAAAGCTCCCTCTTCATATCCGTATAATTCTGATTCCAGTAAATGCTCTGGAATCGAAGCACAATTGATTGCTACAAATGGAGAAGAACAGCGCACACTGTTGTCATGGATTGCCTGGGCAAATAATTCTTTCCCTGTCCCAGATTCTCCAATCAATAATACGGAAGATTGACTATCGGAAATTCTTTCTGCCAATTTTTTCGCAGCAAGGAAAGTAGAACTATTCCCAATTAGATCATGGAAGCTGTATTTGCTTTTCATGTCCTTCTGAACTTTCGTTTGATAATACTTTAGCTCTTCGACAAGATGCTGAATTTTGCTTTTATACATCCGCCATTCCTCAGGACTGCGAAACATCACAGTACCCAAGGCACCTACTACTTCTCCATTCTCAAAAAGAGGAAAACGGTTGGCAATCATTTCACTGCCATTAATCGGCTGCAGAGCTGCTAACTCTTTTTTCCCTGTTTTCGCAACGATGTGCATACGTGAATTTACAATCACATCTTGAACATTACGACCTAGTGCTTTATCTACCGTTGTTCCAATAAAATCGCAATAGCCCTTGTTAATATATAAAATTATGCCATCCCGGTCGACGATGACGACTCGTTCGGCCAGTAAATTGATTATTTGTTCATGCCAACTATAGGGTATTCTTTCAAATCCTTGATTCACGGTTCTTCCCATCCTTGTTACCTTTTTTACTTATTATAGCAAGAAAACAATCTTGGTCTGGAACGTTTTCAAGGGTCTGTCATTTGTGATTACTGGACTGTGTATCCTCCATCCAAAATTACGGCCTGCCCCGTTACGCCACTTGCCTTATCACTTGCCAAAAAGACGGCATAGTCAGCAATTTCCTCTACGGATAAAAGTCTTTTTTGCGGGACTAGCGGCAAGAGCACTTCTCCAATCACACGATCCAAGCTTACATTTCTTGTTTTAGCTAAATCAGCTAATTGATTTCTAACAAGCGGTGTATCGACATAGCCCGGACATAAGGCATTAACCGTAATTCCATGCTCAGCACCTTCCAATGCGGCTACCTTTGTCAAACCAATAACCCCATGTTTGGCACTATTGTAGGCTGCTTTACCGGAAAAACCAATGACTCCATTAATTGAAGCCATATTGATGATTCGTCCAAACTTTTGCTCCTTCATTATGGGGAATACATTTTTAATTCCAATAAATGGAGCAGTCAGCATGACTTTTATTAGCAGCTCAAACTTTTCCGTTGGAAACTCTTCAATCGGTGCAACATATTGAAGTCCGGCATTATTAACCAGAATATCAATCTTGCCATACGTATCTCTTGCTAAATGAATACTCTGTTTAAAAGCTTCCTCATTGGTCACATCACATGGAGCAGCCAATACATTAAATCCCTGTTCATTTAATTCCGCAGCAGCTTGTTCGCTTTTTTCCACATTTAAGTCAGAAATCACCACACTTGCTCCCTCTTTGGCAAATGTTCTTGCCATTTCCAATCCAATTCCGCTGGCTGCCCCCGTTATAAATGCTGTTTTTCCTTGTAATAAGTTTGTCATCCTCGAGTTCCTCCTTTATTCTCTGGAAATTGAACCTTTGTTAATCCTTGAAATAAGTCTTCCATTTAAAAATTAGGCTTTGTTAAATAATATTGTTGATTTTTGACTCATCTAAAGCTGTGTGATTATGAAATGATGTTGTTCTTTTACGTAACTTTCCAAAATGTTATACATTTTCTCTCATCTATTTAATAAGCAAATAATGTGCCAACATAAAAAAACAGATTTAAAAAGCATGAATCATCTATTATATTTCCGATAATACGGAAAATTCCTTTTTTCCGGAACAAAATAAAAACAATTCCTAAAATCCGGAATACATAGATAAACAAATAATTGAGGTTTTAAGAATCCATTCATCAATTTTAATAGGTAACTGGTATAATAGAACTATACATTTTGGAAAAATTAACTAATTTTTTCATAAAGGCTTTGTTAAATAATATTGTTGATTTTTGACTCATTTAAGCTGTATGGTCATGAAATAGTAGGAGAAAATGCATTTTCTCCTACTATTTCATGACCATACAGCAACCTTTCAGCATA
>Ga0182742_1000747_pt1 | contig 47461 bp, 46 predicted proteins | sample eDN5th37CBELigMG_FD_128880 | JGI IMG/M metagenome (GOLD analysis project Ga0182742, IMG submission 128880) | Enriched Miracle-Growth compost microbial communities from Emeryville, California, USA - eDNA 5th pass 37_C BE-Lig MG (version 2)... ...
GTGGAGATCCCGCCCGAGCTGGCGCGCGAGCTCGGCATCCGGCACCTGGACTGGACCGTGCTCTCGACGCGCCGCGGCGAGATCGAGGTGAAGGCCATGGTGACGAACCGCCTGCGCCCCTTCATCATCGATGGCCGCACCATCTACCAGGTCGGCATGCCCTGGGTCTTTGGGTGGGACGGCTATGCCCGCGGCGCGCCTGCCAACGCGCTACTCTCGATCTACGGGGACGCCAATACCAGCATCCACACGACCAAGGCGATCACCTGCAACCTGCGTCCCGGTCGCCTGAACCTTCCTGGCGGAGGCCGCCATGCCGCCGAGTGAGGACAGGATGGCGGCCTTCCACGACCAGGCCCTGGAGGCGATGGACCGCCTCCTCGCCAAGCGCCCCCAGAAGGAGGACCACGCCTTCTCAGAGGCGACGCGCTGCCTCTGCGCCCTCCGCGATGAGCTAATCCGCCGACAGAGCGGGGCCGACGCCTCCCCCGAGGAGCGCGGACAACTGGAGCGCCTGAACGCCGTCATCAGCGTGGTGGTCGGCGGCCATTTCCCCCTCGAAAGCATTCCGTGGGACGAGATCGAGAAGGCCCGCAGCTGGATCACCTGACGACGGGTCCGGGGTCACGGCGGCCGCGGGAGAACCCGCCCTCTCATGCCCGCGGCAGCCAGACCGGGTCGTCGCCGCCCAGGCGTGGCGTCGGCCGGTCCCAACTCGGCAGCGTGGCCGACATGCGCAGGACCGGCCCCAGCGTCCTAAGGTCGCCATAGACGCTCTGTTCCTGCCGGTGGAGCGGTGCGAGCTGCGCCTCCGTCAGCACCTCCGGCGCCATGGCGAAGTCATCGAGCAGCCCCTGCGTCTCGCAGATGCCGGTGACCGCCTGGGCCACCTGCTCCCAGCCGGCGCGGTCGGCGAAGGGGCCGCCCGAGCCGAAGCAGCTCACCGCGACATGGACGACGTCGCACTGGACCCAGGGTGAACCGCGGCTCCACGGCGCTGCCGCGCCTGACGCCGCCATGGCAAGCAACTGACGGAGCCTGACGGCACAAGCCGAAATTCGTTGCAATACAGCGACGAAAAGCTGAAACTGCTCCGACCGGCCGCACCGCAGGTGCGGTGCCTCGCTTAGCTAAAACCAGTTGGCGTTGTTGAACGGCGGCAACGAGGAGAAGGCGCGGTGAGCAACGATGCACGCTGGGCGCTGGGCCTGTGCATGGCGCTGTTCGGCCTTGCCGGACTGTTCATCGCCAGCCGCGCGGCCGACGCCACCTTCTACTGGACGGGGCTGGCCCTCAGCCTCGCCTGCACGCTCTTCATCCTCAACCTGATCCGCATTGCCTTCGACGAAGCGGAGGGCAGGCCCAGGCAGCGCGACCAGGCAGTGCCCTATGTCTTGCTGGGCGTGGCCCTTGCCTCCATCCTTTTCCATGCCCTCAGCCCGTGGTGGTGGTCACCGATCGCCTCGAACTGGCACTATATCGACGACACGATCAGCCTCACCTTCTGGATCACCGGCATTGTCTTCGCGGCGGTCCTCGTCTTCGTGGCCTATTGCGTCTTCCGCTTCCGGCACCGCGAGGGAAGGCGGGCCGAGTACGAGCCGGAGAGCACGCGCCTGGAGCTGATCCTCGCCATCGGGACCGCCGTCGGTGTCGCCGCGATGCTGGCGCCCGGGCTGGTGGTCTGGAGCCGGTTCATCACGGCGCCGGCGGAGGCGGTGGAGGTCGAGGCGGTCGGCCAGCAATGGTCCTGGAACTTTCGCCTCGCCGGGCAGGATGGCCGGCTCGGCACCACGGATGTCCGGGAGGTCCGGCCGGTCGGCAACCCGCTGGGCGTGAGCCCGGATGATCCCCACGGGCAGGACGACATCGTGGTCGAGGCGGCCGACCTGCACCTGCTGCTCGGCAGGCCGGTCAGGCTGCAGCTGCGCGCGATCGACGTGCTGCACAGCTTCTATGTGCCGGAGTTCCGCGCGAAGATGGACCTGGTTCCGGGCATGGTGACGCAGCTCTGGTTCACCCCGACACGAACCGGCCGGTTCCAGATCCTTTGCGCCGAGCTCTGCGGTTTCGGGCACCCGGACATGCGCGGCTGGGTCGTCGTGGATGACGAGCGCGACTACCGGACCTGGCTCGGCGCGCAGCAGACCTTCGCGCAGCGCGCCAATCCGTCCCTCGCCGCCAGCACGCGCGGGACGGCTGGCGAGCCGGGCCGCCCGGACGGAGGGCCGCCGCACCCCGCGCATTGACGTCGCAGCCTGGAAGCCGGGGCACCGGGTTGCCGCGGCAAGGAGGAAACCGATGGGCGAAGCAACGCTGGAACCGCTTGAAGGCGTGGGCCCCGCGGAGGTCCCGGAGGTCGAACTCTACCATGCCACGAGCTGGTGGACGAAATACGTCTTCTCCCAGGACGCCAAGGTCATCGCCGTGCAGTACTCCGGCACCGCGCTGGCGGCCGGCTTCGTGGCCCTCGTGCTCTCCTGGCTGATGCGGCTTCAGCTTGGCTTTCCCGAAAGCCTCTCCATCATCGACCAGAACCAGTACTACCAGGTCATCACCATGCACGGCATGATCATGGTGGTCTACCTGCTCACGGCCCTGCTGCTGGGAGGCTTCGGCAACTACCTCATCCCGCTGATGGTGGGCGCGCGGGACATGGTCTTCCCGTACATGAACATGCTTAGCTACTGGGTCTATCTGCTCGCCGTGCTGGTGCTGATGGCGAGCTTCTTCGTGCCCGGCGGCCCCACCGGCGCCGGCTGGACCCTCTACCCGCCGCAAGCCATCCTCTCCGGCACGCCGGGGCACGAATACGGCATCATCCTGATGCTCGTCTCGCTCATCATCTTCATCATCGGCTTCACCATGGGCGGGCTGAACTACGTCGTCACCGTGCTGCAGGGCCGCGCGCGGGGGATGACCATGATGCGCCTGCCGCTCACGGTCTGGGGCATCTTCACCGCCAGCGTCATGGCGCTGCTCGCCTTCCCCGCGCTTTTCGTCGGCGCCGTGATGCTGCTGTTCGACCGGCTGCTGGGCACCAGCTTCTTCATGCCGGCCATCGTCGAGATGGGCCAGCAGCGGGACTACAGCGGCGGCAGCCCGATCCTGTTCCAGCACATGTTCTGGTTCTTCGGACATCCCGAGGTCTATATCGTGGCGCTGCCGGCCTTCGGCATCGTCTCCGACCTGATCGCCACCCACGCCCGGCGCAACATCTTCGGCTACCGCATGATGGTCTGGGCGATCCTGATCATCGGCTTCCTGAGCTTCGTGGTCTGGGCGCACCACATGTATGTCAGCGGCATGCACCCCTATTTCGGGTTCTTCTTCGCCACGACGACGCTGATCATCGCCGTCCCCACCGCGATCAAGGTCTATAACTGGGTGCTCACGCTCTGGCGCGGGGACATCCATCTCACGGTGCCGATGCTCTTCGCCCTCGGCTTCATCGTCACCTTCGTCAATGGCGGGCTGACCGGGCTGTTCCTGGGCAATGCCGTGGTGGACGTGCCGCTCTCCGACACGATGTTCGTCGTCGCGCATTTCCACATGGTGATGGGCGTGGCGCCGATCCTCGTCATCTTCGGCGCGATCTACCACTGGTACCCCAAGGTCACCGGCCGGATGCCGGACGAGGCGCTCGGTAAGTTCCATTTCTGGGTCACCTTCATCGGCTCCTACCTGATCTTCTTCCCCCTGCACTATCTCGGCCTGATGGGCGTCCCGCGGCGGTACTACGCGATGGGCCAGATGGATGCGATCCCGCTCTCCACGGGGGAACTCAACCAGGTCGTCAGCGTGGCCGCCTTCGTCGTGGGCTTCGCCCAGCTCGTCTTCGTGTTCAACATGGTCTGGAGCCTGCGCAACGGCACGCCCGCCGGGGGCAATCCCTGGCACGCCACCACGCTGGAATGGCAAACCCCCGAGACACCGCCAGGACATGGCAACTGGGGCAAGGAACTGCCCGTGGTCTATCGCTGGGCCTATGACTACAGCGTGCCCGGCGCCCCGGAGGACTTCCTGCCGCAGAACCAGCCGCCGGTCGCCGGCGCCGCGCGGAGCGCCGAGCCATGACGATCATCCTCGTGCTGGTGGCCACGCTCGCCACCATCGCGCTCTGGTGGCTGTCGCAGCAGCGGCTGGCCGCGAAGCCGTGGCTGGAGAGCGGGCCAGGCGATTCCTTCCCCGAAAGCGGCGCCGGGCGCGTGCCGGCGGCGAAGGTGGGGCTCGGCGTCTTCCTGGCCGTTGTCAGCGCGCTCTTCGCGCTTTTCGCCAGCGCCTATTCCATGCGCATGCACATGGCGAGCGACTGGCGGTCCCCTCCCCTCCCCTGGCTGCTCTGGCCCAATACCGGCGTGCTGTTCCTGAGCAGCGCGGCCATGGTGTGGGCGCAGGCCGCCGCAAGGCGGGGCCAGGCCGAGAGCCTGCGCGCCGGCCTGCTCATCGGCGGCGCCAGCGCCGTGCTGTTCCTCCTGGGGCAGGTGGTGGCCTGCCGGCAACTGGCCGCAGCGGGCTTCTACGCGGCCGCCAATCCGGCGAATGCCTTCTTCTACCTGCTCACCGCGCTGCACGGCCTGCACCTGATGGGCGGCCTCGTGGCGCTCGGCAGGACAGGCGCCAGGGTCTGGCGCGGCGCGCCCGCCCGCCAGATGACCCTGAGCGTCGATCTCTGCGGCGCCTACTGGCACTTCCTGCTTCTGGTCTGGCTGGCCGTCTTCGCGCTGCTGCTGCACGGCTGACATCCCGTGTCCGGGAAGAAAGGATTGCAGGCCCATGGAACAGACCGTGGTGCGAGAGAAGGGAGAGCTCCAGGCCCAGCTTCAGGCGCGGCCCGGCGGCTGGCGGGGCTTTGTCGCCGACTGGTCCTCCGACCAGCGCGCCTTCAAGGAGGTGCCCTGGGGGAAGGCCATGATGTGGATCTTCCTGCTGAGCGACACCTTCGTCTTCAGCTGCTTCCTGATCTCCTACATGACGGTGCGGATGTCCACGGTCGTGCCCTGGCCCAATCCCAGCGAGGTCTTCGCGCTGACCATCGGCGGCGCCGAGGTGCCGCTCATCCTGATCGCCATCATGACCTTCGTGCTGATCAGCAGCAGCGGAACCATGGCCATGGCGGTCAACTTCGCCTATCGGCGGGACCGCGTGCGCAGCGCCCGCCTGATGCTGGCGACGGCGGCGCTCGGCGCCACCTTCGTCGGCATGCAGGCCTTCGAGTGGACCAAGCTGATCCATGAAGGGGTGCGGCCCTGGGGAAACCCCTGGGGCGCGGCGCAGTTCGGCTCAAGCTTCTTCATGATCACCGGCTTCCACGGCACCCATGTCACCTTCGGCGTCATCTTCCTGCTCATCACCGCCCGGAAGGTGCTGCGCGGCGACTACGACCATGGCGCGCGCGGCTTCTTCACCAGCCGCCGGGGAAATTATGAGTCGGTCGAGATCATGGGCCTCTACTGGCACTTCGTCGATCTGGTGTGGGTGTTCATCTTCGCCCTCTTCTACCTCTGGTGAGAAAGACGATGGCACAGACGCATGCATCCGAAGGGCAGGGTCATTCGATCAGGCTCTATCTCGTCACCTGGGTATGGCTGTTCATCCTCAGCGCCTGCTCCTACCTCGTCGACTACCTCCACCTTCAGGGCCACCTGCGGTGGTCCCTGATCCTGCTGTTCATGATGCTGAAGGCGGGGCTGATCGTCGCCATCTTCATGCACATGGCCTGGGAGCATCTCGCCCTGGTCTATGCCATCCTGGTCCCGCCGCTGGTCGTCTTCGTCTTCGTGGGCATCATGGCCTACGAGTCCGACTACACGCTGATCACGCGCCAGATCGCCTTCGCCATGGGCCACTGAACGGTCGGCGTCACGTCACGCTGGAGAGGGTGCGGCGCACGGCGCGCCGCCAGCCCTGATAGGCGGCTTCGCGGAGTTCATCGGACAGGGCGGGGAGGAAGCGCCGCTGCAACTGCCAGTGCTGCGCGAAGCCCTCCGGCTCCGGACAGAGCCCGGCCTGCAGCCCCGCGAGATAGGCGGCGCCGAGCGCCGTGGTTTCCTGCAGCACCGGCCGGTCCACCGGCGCCCCCAGGATGTCGGCCAGGAACTGCATGGTCCAGTCCGAGGCCACCATGCCGCCATCGACCCGCAGGACTGCATCCCCGGCCTCCGCCACCCCCACCATATCGGACTGCATGGCCGTGATCAGGTCGCGCGTCTGGTAGCCGACGCTTTCCAGCGCGGCGCGGGCGAAATCGGCGGGGCCGGAGGCGCGGGTCAGGCCGTAGATGGCGCCGCGCGCCTCGGAATCCCAATGCGGCACCCCAAGCCCGACAAAGGCCGGCACCAGGTAGAGCCGCGCCGCCGGATCGGACTGCGCGGCCAGCACCCCGCTCTCGGCGGCGTCGCGGATCAGGCGCAGCCCGTCGCGCAGCCATTGCACCGCGGCGCCGGCGACGAAGATGGCGCCCTCCAGCGCATAGGTCCGGCGACCGTTGAGCTGGTAGGCGATGGTGGTCAACAGCCGGTGCCGCGAGGCCACCGGCCGCTCGCCGGTGTTCACCAGGGCGAAGCAGCCGGTGCCATAGGTGGCCTTCACCATGCCCGGGCGGATGCAGGCCTGGCCCAGCGTCGCCGCCTGCTGGTCGCCGGCGATGCCCAGGACCGGGGTCGCCCCGCCCAGCACCCCGGTGGAGCCGAATTCGGCGGCGCAGTCGCGCACCTCGGGCAGCATGGAGACCGGCACGCGGAACAGCTCGCAGAGCCCGGCATCCCATTGGCCCCGGCGGATGTCGAACAACAGCGTGCGGGCCGCGTTGGTGGCGTCGGTGGCATGCACGCGGCCCTCGGTCAGGCGCCAGAGCAGGAAACTGTCCACCGTGCCGAAGGCCAGCTCGCCGCGCGCCGCCGCCTCGCGCGCGCCGGGCACCGCATCCAGCATCCAGGCGATCTTGGTGGCGGAGAAATAGGGGTCGATCAGCAGGCCCGTCGCCTCGGCCACCCGGGCGGCATGGCCGGCCTCGCGCAGCGCCGCGCAGGTCTCGGCGGTGCGGCGGTCCTGCCAGACGATGGCCCGGTGGATCGGCCGCCCGCTGCGGCGATCCCAGACCAGCGCCGTCTCCCGCTGGTTGGCGATGCCGATGCCGGCGATCTCCGCCGGGCGCAGCCCGGCCTTGGCGATCGCCTCCCGCATCACGGCGAGCGAGCTTTCCCAGAGGTCCTCCGGCTCGTGCTCCACCCAGCCGGAGGCGGGGAAGTGCTGCGTGAACTCGCGCTGCGCCATGGCGACCGGCACCAGCTCCGGCGTGCGGTAGAGGATGGCGCGGGTGGAGGTGGTGCCCTGGTCGAGGGCGAGCACGTGGCCGGTGGCAGGCATGAGGCAATCCCTGGCGAGAGAAGCGCCGGGGGCGGCGCGGGCCGCCCCCGGCCAGGTCGGTGGTTCAGGCCCGCTTCGGCGGGGTGGCGGGCCAGGAGCGGATCAGCTTGTCGTAGTCCACGGTCTCGCCCTGCGGCTTCTCGTTCGCCAGCTTGCGTTGCGGCGCAATGTTGCCGTCCTTCTCCGCCTGCTCGTACCAGTGCTCGGCGCTGGTCCTCGGGTTGAGCTTCGGGCCGCAATCGCCCTGCACCTTCGAGCGCTCCAGTCGCTCCATGACACTATCCTGTGCCACGGCCAGCGCGTCCATCGCCGCCTGCGGCGTCTTGGCGCCGGAGGAGGCGTCCCCGATATTTTGCCACCAGAGCTGCGCCAGCCGCGGATAGTCGGGGATGTTCACGCCCGTCGGCGTCCACTGCACGCGCGCGGGGGAGCGGTAGAACTCGACCAGCCCGCCCAGCAGCGGCGCCCGCTCGCTGAAGGAGTTGTGCCAGATGTCGCTCTCCCGGATGAAGGTGAGGCCGACATGGCTCTTCTTCAGGCTGGTGGACTTGGAGACGCAGAACTGCGCGTAGAGCCAGGCGGCGCGGCGGCGGTCCACCGGGGTGGACTTCAGCAGCGTCCAGGAACCGGCATCCTGGTAGCCGAGCTTCATGCCCTCCTTCCAGTATGATCCGTGCGGCGAGGGCGCCATGCGCCATTTCGGCGTGTTGTCGGCATTCACCACGGGCAGGCCGGGCTTCACCATGTCGGCGGTGAAGGCGGTGTACCAGAAGATCTGCTGCGCGATGTTGCCCTGCGCGGGAACCGGGCCGGATTCCGAGAAGGTCATGCCGGCGGCCTCGGGCGGCGCGTATTTCTTCAGCCACTCGACATACTTGGTCACGGCATAGACGGCGGCCGGGCCGTTGGTGTCGCCGCCGCGCTCGATGGAGGAGCCGGTCGGGCTGCAGCCCTCCATCCGCACGCCCCACTCGTCCACCGGCTTGCCGTTGGGAATGCCGCGGTCGCCATTGCCGGCCATGGAGAGCCAGGCATCGGTGAAGCGCCAGCCGAGCGAGGGGTCCTTCTTGCCGTAATCCATGTGGCCATAGACCTTGACGCCGTCGATCTCCTTCACGGTGTTGGTGAAGAACTCGGCGATGTCCTCATAGGCCGACCAGTTCACCGGCACGCCCAGCTCGTAGCCGAACTGCTTCTTGAAGGCCTCCTTGATGGCCGGGCGGGCGAACCAGTCGTAGCGGAACCAGTAGAGATTGGCGAATTGCTGATCGGGCAGTTGGTAGAGCTTGCCATCCGGCCCGGTGCCGAAGCTGCGGCCGATGAAATCCTCGATGTCGAGCGTGGGCAGCGTCTGCGCGCGCCCTTCGCCGGCCATCCAATCGGTCAGCGGCACGGCCTGCTGGTAGCGGAAATGCGTGCCGATCAGGTCGCTGTCATTCACCCAGGCGTCGTAGAGGTTGCGGCCCGACTGCATCTGGGTCTGGATCTTCTCGACCACATCGCCCTCCTGCAGCAGGTCGTGCCGCAGGTTGATGCCGGTGATCTCGGAGAAGGCCTTCGCGAGAGTGCGCGCCTCGTACTCATGGGTGGTGATGGTCTCGGAGACGACGTTGATTTCCTGGCCACGATAGGGCGCCGCCGCCTTCGCGAACCATTCCATCTCCTGCATCTGCTGGTCGGGCGTCAGGGTGGAGGGCTGGAACTCCTGCTCCACCCAGCGCTTCGCCGCATCCATGCCCTGCGCCAGGCTCTGGCGGGGCATGAGGATCGCGGGAGCGGCAAGGATCGCGGCGCCGCCGAAGAGGACGCCGCGCCGGCCAAAACTGGCTTCATTCACGTTCATTTCCTCCGTCGTGCTTGGCGCCCGGAACCCCGGCGGGCGCGCCCGGTCAGGCCCAGCGGAACATCGCCGCGCCGTAAAGCAGCGAGAGCAGGCTGGCGCCCCAGAGCGGCGCCTCGCCCGCCAGTGCCAGCCAGCCCAGATGGATGAAGGCAGCGCCCAGCAGCGTCAGGAAGAGCCGGTCGCCGCGCGTGGTGGGCAGGCGCAGGATGCCGATGCGCTCGGTCTCCGGCCGCCACAGGGCAAGCAGCGTCATCGCCAGCAGCACCGCCAGGAAGAGGCCGAAGAACAGCGCCGAGGGCCAGGTCCAGGCCATCCAGGAAAGGTCCATGGCGATGCCCCTCTCCTCACACGCGGCCGAGCGCGAAACCGCGCGCGATGTGGTTGCGGACGAACCAGATCACCACCGCGCCGGGGATGATGGTCAGCACGCCGGCCGCCGCCAGCAGGCCCCAGTCCATGCCGGCGGCCGAGACCGTGCGCGTCATCGTCGCGACGATGGGCTTGGCGTCCACCGTCGTGAGGGTGCGGGCCAGCAGCAGCTCGACCCAGGAGAACATGAAGCAGAAGAAGCCCGCCACCCCGACGCCCCCCGCCACCAGCGGCAGGAAGAGGCGGATGAAGAAGGCGGGGAAGGACCAGCCGTCGATCGCCGCCGTCTCGTCGATCTCGCGCGGCACGCCGGACATGAAGCCCTCCAGGATCCAGACAGCGAGCGGCACGTTGAAGACGCAATGCGCCAGCGCCACGGCCCAGGGCGTGTCGAACAGGCCGACGGCGCTGTAGAGCTGGAAGAAGGGCAGCGCGAAGACCGCCGGCGGCGCCATGCGGTTGGACAGCAGCCAGAAGAACAGGTGCTTGTCGCCGAGGAAGCGGTAGCGGCTGAAGGCATAGGCCGCCGGCAGCGCGACGGCGAGCGAGATCGCCGTGTTCAGCAGAACATACTTCAGGCTGTTGATGTAGCCCCCGTACCAGGAGGGGTCGGTGAAGATGCGCCGGTAGTTCTCCAGCGTCGGCGCGCGCGGCCAGAGCGTCATGGCCGAGCTGATCTCCAGGTTGGTCTTGAAGCTCATGTTGACCAGCCAGTAGATCGGCACCAGCAGGAAGAGTAGATAGAGGCCGAGCACGAGGCGCGGCAGCACGGCCCGCAGCGCGCCTTCCCGCGCCGGGGCGCGGAGGGCGGGAAGCGCGGGCGCCGCGGCCATGCTGCGGGGGCGGGCCTCGCTCATGACTTCTCCCTCACCGCCTCGCTCTGGCCGCGCGTGGTGGTGGCGAAGAAGACCCAGCACACCGTCAGCACGATCAGGTTGTAGACGATCGACATGGCCGCCGCCTTGCCGAGGTCGAACTGGCCGAGCGCGATCTTCACCAGGTCGATGGAGAGGAAGGTGGTGGCATTGCCCGGCCCGCCGCCGGTGACGACGAAGGGCTCGGTGTAGATCATGAAGCTGTCCATGAAGCGCAGCAGCACGGCGATGGTCAGCACGCGCTGCAGCTTCGGCAACTGGATGGCGCGGAACACCGCCCAGGCGCCGGCGCCGTCCACCCGGGCGGCCTGGTAGTAGGCGTCGGGGATGGCGCGCAGCCCGGCATAGCAGAGCAGCACCACCAGCGAGGTCCAGTGCCAGACATCCATCAGGACGAGGGTGATCCAGGCGTCCAGCGGGTCCTGCGCGTAGTTGTAGTCGAACCCGAGCCCGTTCAGCGCGGCGCCGAGCAGGCCGATATCGCCGCGGCCGAAGACCTGCCAGATGGTGCCGACCACGTTCCAGGGGATCAGCAGCGGCAGGGCCAGCAGCACCAGCGAGGCGGCGACGCCCCAGCCGCGCCGCGGCAGGGTGAGCGCCACGCCGATGCCGAGCGGGATCTCGATCAGCAGGCAGAGCGCGCTGAACAGCAGCGTGCGCCCGAGCGCGCCGCGGAAGCGGCCGCCGAGCTCGGTCGCGGGGTCGAGCAGCTCGCGGAACCAGCCGAGGCCGTTCCAGAAGAACTGGTTGTTCCCGAACGTGTCCTGCAGCGAGTAGTTGACCACCGTCATCATCGGGATCAACGCCGAGAAGGCGACCAGCGCCACCACCGGCAGGACCAGCAGCCAGGCGCGCTGGTCGCGCGGCTTGCTCATGGCTCGGCCCTCCCTTCCGCCAGCCAGCCATCGGCATAGACGTGCAGCCGCGCCGGATCGAAGGCGAGGCGCGGCTCGGCCGGCACGGGCATGCCGTCCGGCAGGGTGGCCGCCAGCGGCATCCCATCCAGCTCCAGGCGGGCGATGCGGCGGCGGCCCAGATCTTCGACACGGCGCAGCCGCGCGGCCAGCCCGCCCTCGCGCACCACCGTGGCGAATTCCGGCCGGATGCCCAGCTGCACCTTGCCCCGCAGCGGCGGATAGGTGCGCGGCAGGGCAAGCCGCTGCCCGCCCGGCAGCACCGCCTCCCGCCCCTCCACCACACAGGAGAGGAAGTTCATCCCCGGGCTGCCGATGAAATGGCCGACGAAGCTGTGCGCGGGATGCTCGAACAGCGCCTCTGGCGTGCCGACCTGCACCACCTCGCCCTCCGACATCACCACCACGCGGTCGGCGAAGGTCAGCGCCTCCGTCTGGTCGTGGGTGACGTAGATCATGGTGGTCGGCACCTGCCGGTGCAGTTCCTTCAGCCGCGCGCGCAGCTCCCATTTGAGGTGCGGGTCGATGACGGTGAGCGGCTCGTCGAACAGGATGGCGGCGACGTCGTCGCGCACCAGCCCGCGGCCGAGCGAGATCTTCTGCTTCTCGTCGGCACCGAGGTTGCGGGCGCGGCGGTCCAGCCGCGATGTCAGGCCGAGCAGCGCCGCGACATGCTCCACCCGCGCCCGCGCGGCGGCGGCGGGCACGCCGCGGTTGCGCAGCGGAAAGGCCAGGTTCTCGCGCACCGTCATGGTGTCGTAGACCACGGGGAACTGGAAGACCTGCGCCACGTTGCGCCGCTCGGTCGGCAGGCCGGTGACGTCCTTGCCGTCGAACAGCACGCGCCCCTCGCTTGGGTAGAGCAGGCCGGAGACGATGTTCAGCAGCGTGGTCTTGCCGCAGCCGGAGGGGCCGAGCAGCGCATAGGCGCCGGCATGTTCCCAGACCATGTCCATCGGCTTCAGCGCATGGGTGGCGGAGCCGGGATAGGCATGCGCCAGGGCCTCGAAGGCGATGCGGGCCATCAGGCGGCCTCCGCCAGTTCGGCCATGGCCGCCAGCCGCCCCGCGGCGTCGAACAGCAGCACGCGCCGCGGGTCGAAATAGACCGTCACCGCCGCGCCCGGCTCGGGCCGCCGCACGCCTGGCGCCAGCACCACCCAGGACAGGCCGCCGACATCGAGGTGGACATAGCTTTCCGAGCCCGTCACCTCCGCCAGGCGCGCCCGCGCCGGCAGCGCCACGGCCTCGGGTAGGGGGTCCAGGGAAAGCTCGTGCGCCCGGATGCCGAGGGTGAAGCGGCCGCCTTCCGGCAGGCCGGCCGGCGCCGGCAGGGTGATATCCGGGCCGAGATGCAGCCGGCCGCCCGCGAGCTCCGCCGGCGCCTCGTTCAGCGGCGGGTCGGAGAAGACCCGCGCGGTTTCCAGATCGGCCGGGCGGCGGAACACCGTGCCCGCCGGGCCGAACTGCGTCACCCGGCCTTCCGAGAGGGTGGCCACCTGCCCGCCCAGCATCAGCGCCTCGGCCGGCTCGGTGGTGGCATAGACGAAGACGCTGCCGCTCTCGGCGAAGAGGCGGGGCAACTCCTCGCGCAACTCCTCGCGCAGCTTGTAGTCGAGGTTGGCCAGCGGCTCGTCCATCAGCACCAGCGCCGCCCGCTTCACCAGGGCGCGGGCAATGGCGGTGCGCTGCTGCTGGCCGCCGGAAAGCTCCAGCGGCCGCCGCGCCAGGAAGGGCTCCAGCCGCAGCAGCCGCGCCGCCTCGCGCACGCGGCGCCCGATCTCCTCCCGCCCCAGCCGGGCCACGCGCAGCGGCGAGGCGATGTTCTCGAAAACGCTGAGCGTGGGGTAGTTGATGAACTGCTGGTAGACCATGGCGACGCTGCGGCGGCGCGGCGGCAGTCCGGTCACGTCGCGCCCCTCGGCCAGGATGCGCCCCGCGCTGGGCCGGTCCAGTCCGGCCATCAGCCGCAGCAGCGTGGTCTTGCCCGCGCCTGTCGGGCCGAGCAGGACATTGGGCAGGCCGGGGTCCAGGTCCAGCGTCACCGGATGCAGCAGCACCTGCCCGCCCGCCGAGAGCCCGACGCCGTGCAGGGCGAGGCTCATTCCGCCGCCCTCCCCGCCATGGGCCGCGCCCGCGCCATCCAGTCGGCGAGGGCCGCCTGCCCGGCGGCATCGATCCGCAGGCCGAGCTTGCTGCGGCGCCAGAGGATGTCGGCCGGCGCGCGCGCCCATTCCTCGCGCATCTGCCAGTCCACCTCGCGGGCGCTCAGCCCGGCGCCGAATTGCGGGCCCAGATCGGCCTCGCTGCGCGCATCGCCCAGCATGGTGGCGGCGCGGGTGCCATAGCGGCGCACCAGGCGGCGCGCCTGCTGCGCAGTCAGGAAGGAATAGGTGCCGCGCAGCGCATCGGCCAGCGCCTCTGCACCATTCCAAGGGAAGTTGCCGCCAGGCAGCGCGGTGCTGGCGGTCCAGGGCGCGCCCATGCCCGGGAAGAACGGCGCGAGCCGGGCCAGGGCGGCCTCGGCCAGCCGGCGATAGGTCGTGATCTTGCCGCCGAAGATCGACAGGAGCGGAGCCTCCCCCGTACCGTTTTGGTCCAGCGCCAGGACATAGTCGCGGGTCGCCGCCTGGGCGTCGCTCGCGCCGTCATCATAGAGAGGACGGATGCCGGCGTAACTCCAAACCACATCCGAAACGGTCACGGGCTGGCGGAAATAGGCGCTGACGGCCTGGCAGAGATAGGCCGTCTCCGCCGCCGAGATGGCGGGCGCCGCCGGATCGCCGGAGACATCCTCGTCGGTGGTGCCGATGAGGGTGAAGTCCTCCTCATAGGGAATGGCGAAGCAAACGCGGCCATCGGCGTTCTGGAAGGTGTAGCAGCGGTCATGGCCGAAGAGGCGGCGGGTGACGATATGGCTGCCCTTGACCAGCCGCACCCGCGCCGGCGCCTGCACGCCGGCGACCTCGGACGCCACCCGGGAAACCCAGGCTCCCGCGGCATTCACCAAAGCCCGCGCCCGGATCTCCCGCGTGGTGCCGCTGGCCTCGTCGCGCAGCGTCGCCCGCCACAGCCCCGCCTCCCGCCGGGCGGACAGGCAGCGCGTGCGGGTCAGCACCGTGGCGCCGCGATCCGCCGCGTCGCGCGCGTTCAGAACGACGAGGCGGGCATCCTCCACCCAGCAGTCGGAGTATTCAAAACCGCGGCGAAACTCCGGGCGCAGCGGTGTGCCGGCCGGATCCCGCCGCAGGTCCAGCGACCGCGTCGGCGGCAGGATGCGCCGCCCGCCGAGATGGTCGTAGAGAAACAGCCCGAGCCGCAGCATCGGCCAGGGCCGCAGCCCGGAATGGTGGGGCAGCACGAAGCGCAGGGGCCAGATGATGTGCGGCGCGGCGCGCAGCAGCACCTCGCGCTCCGCCAGGGCTTCCCGCACCAGGCGGAACTCGTGGTACTCCAGGTAGCGCAGCCCGCCATGGATCAGCTTGGTGGAGGCCGAGGAGGTGGCGCCGGCGAGGTCACCCTGCTCGGCCAGGGTCACCGAGAGGCCCCGCCCCGCCGCATCGCGCGCGATGCCGCAGCCGTTCACGCCCCCGCCGATGACGAGAAGATCCTGCACCCCGCCTTCCGGCATGCGCGGCCCCCGCTGTTCCCAGACGCGAACGAAGCTTGGGGCGCGCGAACGAAAGGTTCAAGCGGAAAATTCCGCCCGAAACGCGCCTCAGGAGGTTTCGATTTCAGGCATTGTGGTTTCGTCGTGCTCCTCCCCGGCTTCCTCTCCGGGCGCCGCGATCTCCAGCCGCGTGCCCGCCTGCCGGCAGGCCTCGGCGAAGCGGGCGGGCGGCGGCCGGTCGGTCACCACGCAGTGCAACTGGGAGACATGGCCGATGCGGACCGGGGCGGAACGCTCGAACTTGCCGGCATCGGCCACCAGGATGGGGTGGCGCGCATTGCCGAGGATGGCGCGGGATACGCGCACCTCGCGGTAGTCGAAGTCGAGCAGGCTGCCGTCCTCGTCCAGCGCCGAGGCGCCGACCACGGCGAAATCGAGCTTGAATTGCGCGACGAGGTCCAGCGTGGCCTCGCCGGTGATGCCGCCATCGGCCCGCCGCACCGGGCCGCCCGCCACCACCACCTCCACCCCCGCGCAGGGCAGCAGGATGGTGACGACATGGATGTTGTTGGTCACCACCAGCAGGTTGCGATGCCCGGTCAGGGCGCGGGCCACCTCCTCCGTCGTCGTGCCGATATTGATGAAGAGCGAGGAGCCGTCGGGGATCAGCGCCGCGCAACGGGCGGCGATGCGGCGCTTGGCCTCGTGCGCCAGCGCCCGGCGCGCGGCATAGCCGAGATTCTCGACGCCGGAGGCCAGCGTCGCCCCGCCATGCAGCCGGGCCAGCAGCCGGTGCTCGCAGAGCAGGTTCAGGTCCTTGCGGATGGTCTGCGGGCTGACGTCGAAGCGCCCGGCCAGGTCCTCGACCGCCACGCGCCCGGCCTCCCGCGCCAGGCCCAGGATCGCGCGCTGCCGTTCGGAGAGGTCTTCGAGGGAAAGGGTCATCGCCGAGGCACCATGCGCCGGCGCACCCCGCAAGGAAAGCCGCCTCGAAAGGGAAGAGGTCAGGCGGCTAGAGCTGCTGCCGGGCTGCCTGCAGCAGCTTGCCGATGGCGCTGTCCAGGCATTCCATCTCCGCCTCCGTCAGGGCGGCGCGGAAGGCGGCGTCGCGCTCGCCGGCGGAGCGCATCAGGCCGCGGAACACCTTGCGCCCGGCCGGGGTCAGGCTCAGCGCCAGCTCGCGCGCATCTGCGGCGGTGCCGCGCCGCACCAGGCCGCGCTCGACCAGCCCGCCGACCACCCGGCTCGCCAACCCCTTGTCCAGCCCGCTCTGCCGCGCGAGGTCCTTCAGCGACATCGGCGCGAAATCGCCGAGCAGCGCGATGGTGCGCCATTCCATCAGGCTGACGTCGAACTCCCGCCGGTAACGCGCCGCCGCGCCACGGCTGAGGGCATTCGCCAGCTGATGGATGCGGTAGGAGAGCAGGTCCTTGATCGTCCGGGTCTCCCCGGGCGGGGCAACGGTTCGCGAAGCGGGCATGAGCCTATCCTAAAGGGTATCCGCCGGCTTGTCCCGCACGCCACGACGAGCGGCGGGCGGATCGTAAGGGCTTGTCCGGCAATGACACATGCGGGATTGGTTGACAAAATCAACCCAAGGCGCCTAGCTCTCGCGAAAAGGGACGGGAGGGCCGGCCATGCGGCTGACCGAGATGGACGGCAAGGCCTTGCTGCGCCGGCGCGGCGTGGCGGTGCCGCGCGGCGTCGTGCTGCCGGCGGATGGCAGCGTGCCCGCCGAGGCGCGGGACTGGCCGGGGCTGATGCTGAAAGCACAGGTGCTGGAAGGCGGGCGCGGCAAGCGCGGCCTGGTGCGCGGCGCCGCCCTGGAGGAGATCCCCGCCCTGCACACGGCCATGGTGGCGCAGGCCGGCACGGTGTCCTTCCTGCTGGAGGAAGCCGTGGAGATCACGCGGGAGCTGTACCTGGCGCTCCGCGTGGACGGCACGCGGCAGGCGATCGAATGCCTGTTCTCCGCCAGCGGCGGCATCGAGGTCGAGCAGGCCGCCGCACCGCTGCGCCTGCCGGTTGACCCGGACGACCCCTTCGCCGCGGAGGCGCTCTTTCCCGCGCTGCGCGACGTGCTGCAGGCCGATCTCGCCGCGCGCGTGGCGCGCCTGGTGCCGCGCCTCGCCCGCCTGCTCCGCGCGGAGGATCTTGAGCTGCTGGAATTGAACCCGCTGGCCGTGACGCCGGCCGGGCTCGTCGCCTGCGACGCCAAGCTGGTGCGCGACGACGCCGCCCTGCCCCGCCACGACACGCCCGCCGGCAGCGCCGCGCTGGAGGCGGCCGCCCTCTCGCCGCTGGAACGGCAGGCGCGGGAGCGGGGCTTCGCGCTGGTGGAGATGCCGGGCGACGTGGCGCTGGTCTCGGCCGGTGCCGGGCTCGGCATGCAGTTGATGGACCTGCTGGGCGACCACGGGCTGCGCGCCGCCTGCTTCATGGACAATTTGCGCGGCGGTCCGGCCGAGACCACCGAGGCGCGGCTGGAGGCTGCCTTCGCCATCGCCGCCCGGCCAGAGGTGAAGGCCATCCTGTTCTATACCACTCTGGCCTCCCGCCCGCTGCGCGACCGCGTGGAGGCGCTGCTCGCCTTCCTCGCGCGCCATCCGCCGCCAAAGCCGCTCTATGCCGGCTTCGCCGCCGGCCATGCCGCCACGCGCGGCTTCGACGCTGAGGCGGCGCGCGGTCAGTTGCGGGATGCCGGCGTCGCCGCCCTGCACGAGGACCCGCTGGCGCTGATCCGCGCCATGGCCAAGGACCTGGCGGCATGATCCCCCCCTTCCTGCACGCCTTTCCGCGCCGCGTCGTCGTGTTCAACCCCACCGGGCGCTATGCCGCGCGGCAGGTGATGGCGATGCGGGAGGCCGGCACGCCACTGGTTGCCGGCATCGCGCTGGGCAAGGGCGGCGGCACGCTGGACGGACTGCCCCTGCTCGACAGCCTGCACGAGCTGGACGCGCCGGCCGATGCCGCCATCCTCTACACCCCGCCCGAGGGCACCGGCGCGGCCATCCGGCAATGCGCCGCCGCCGGCATTGCCACCATCGTCGCCGCCGCCGAATACGTGCCGCTGCACGACACGCTGGGCGCCGCCCAGGCCGCGCGGACGGCGGGAAGCTGGCTGGTCGGGCCGAACACGCTCGGCCTCTGCGTGCCCGGCCAGGGGCTGCTCGGCTCCGTGGCGCCCTCCTTCTGCATGCCGGGGCGGGTGGCGCTGCTCGGGCGCAGCGGCACGCTGACCCTGACGGTCGCGCGGCTGCTGACGGCGGCGGGCGTCGGCCAGCGCATCGCGCTCCATCTCGGCGGCGACGGCGTCATCGGCCGCAACCCGCATGAGTACCTGCCCGCCCTGCGCGACGACCCCGACACCGCCGCCGTGCTCTATTGCGGCGAGATCGGCGGCGACAAGGAATACGCCTTGGCCGAGGCGCTGGCGGATTTCCCGAAGCCGCTGGTCGCTACCATTGCCGGGCGCCATGCGCCGGCCGAGCGGCAGATGGGCCATGCCGGCGCGCTGATCGGCCATGCGCGCGAGGGCGCCGCCGCCAAGCTGGCCGCGCTGGCCGCTGCCGGCGCGCATGCCGCGCGGACCCCCTACGATGCCATCGAGATCCTGAAAGGATTGCTGCCCGCATGAGCGAGACACCGCAGATCGTGCTTTGTGAGTGCTTCGCCCGCGACGGGCTTCAGCACGAGCCCGGCGTGCTGCCGGCGGAGGAGAAGGCCGCGATGCTGGCGCGCATCGCCGATTGCGGCTTCCGCCGGATCGAGATCACCTCCTTCTCGCATCCGAAATACGTGCCGCAATTCGCCGATGCGGTGGAGGTGCTGCGGGCCGTGCCGCCGCGCCCCGGCGTGCTGTTCAAGGCCACCTGCCCCAACCCCGCCGCCGTGCGCCGCGCCCAGGCGGCGCAGGCGGAGGGCCGCGGCCCGGAAGAGATCAGCTTCCTCGTCTCCGCCTCCGAGGGCCACACGCAGCGCAACCTCCGGCGCTCGCGCGAGGAGCAGTGGCGCAATGTCGAGGAGATGGCCGCGCTGGCCGGCGAGGCCTTCACCACCGTCGGCACCATCTCCGTCGCCTTCGACTGCCCCTTCGACGGACCCACCCCGCCCGCGCGCGTGCTGGAGGATGCGCGGCGCTTCCTCGCCCTCGGTGTGCGACGCATCGCCATCGGCGACACGATCGGCAGCGGCACGCCGCCCCGCGTGCGCGCGTTGATGCGCCTGCTGCGCGAGGAACTGCCGGCGGAAACCGTTCTGATCGCACATTTCCACGACAGCCGGGGCACCGGCATGGCCAATTGCGTCGCCGCGCTGGAAGCCGGTATCACCTACTTCGACAGCGCGCTGGGCGGCACCGGCGGGCATCCGGCCGAGATCGCCTATGGCGAGGGCTTCACCGGCAATGTCTGCACGGAGGACCTGGCGACGCTGCTGGAGGCCATGGGCCTGCGCACCGGCCTCGACCTCGACCGCGTGCGGGAAGCAGGGCGCGCCGCCGAGGCGCTGCTGGGCCGCCGCCTGCACGCCCGCACCACCCGCCTCGGAGAACACGCATGAGCGACGCCGAAATCCCCCTCCTGGTGCAGCGCGACGGGGCCGTGGTGCGCGCCATCCTGAACCGCCCGGCGCGGCGCAACGCGATGAGCACGGCACTGGTGGAGGCGCTCGACGCGCTGCTCGCCGACCTGCGCGAGGACCGCACCGCGCGCGTGCTGGTGATCTCCGGCGCGGGCGGGCATTTCTGCGCCGGCCTGGACCTGACGGAGGTGGGTGCGCCGGCCTCGCCGGAGCAGAAGCTGGCCCAGCAGCTTGAGCGCAACCGCCGCACCGGCGCCCGCTTCGCCGCCATCGCCGCCCTGCCACAGGTGGTGATCGCGCAGATCGAGGGCTCGGCCTTCGCGGGCGGGCTCGGGCTGGTCTGCGCGGCCGACATCGCCCTGGCCTCGGCCGAGGCGCGCTTCGCGGCGCCGGAAGTGCGGCGCGGCCTGGTGGCGGCGCAGATCCTGCCCTGGCTGTCGCACCGCATGGGGCGCAGCGAGGCGGCGCGACTGGTGCTGCAAGGGGCGCCGATCACCGCCGCCGAGGCCGCCGCGCGCGGCCTGGTGCATGAGGTGCTTCCAGACGCCGCCGCGCTCTCCGCCCGTGTGGATGCGGTGATCGGCGACCTGCGGCAGGGCGCGCCCGGCGCCCTGGCCGAGACCAAGACGCTGATGGCGGCGCTCGGCACGCCGGTGCCGGAAGGCTATGCCGATGCCGGCGCGCGGGCCTTCGCGCGCTGCGCGGCGGGCGAGGCGGAGGAAGGCATCGCCGCCTTCAAGGCCAAGCGCCCGCCGGCCTGGGCGTCCTGAATCGCGTCGCCAGGAGGGGCTCCGCCCCTCCCGGACCCTCCCCGCCAAAGGCCTGAGGCCTTTGGAAACCCATTCCGGGGGGGGTTAGCCTGCCTGGATGCCGGCCGCTCGCACGATCTCCTTCCACAGCGGCACCTCCGCCCGCATCCGCGCGGCGAGCGGGCCGGGGCCGTCGAGCAGCAGCGTGGCGCCGGATTCCGTCATGCGCTCCGCCAGCGGCGTGCCCTGGCGCAGCGGCGCCATCGCCGCGGCCAGGCGCTGCACCACGGCGGGCGGCGTGCCCGGCGGCCCGAACATCGCATACCAGATGGTGATGCCGTAGCCCGGCACTGCTTCCGCGACCGACGGCACGTCCGGCAGGGCGGGGCTGCGCTGCGGCGCCGTCACCGCCAGGGCCCGCAGCCGCCCGTCGCGCACATGCGGGATGGCCTCGATCAGCCCGGTGATCAGCATGTCGGTGTCCCCGGCATAGACGGCGTTCACCGCCTGCGCGCCGCCGCGATAGGGCACGTGCAGGATGTCGATGCCGGCCTTCGCCTTCAGCAGCTCGCCCGCCAGATGCGTGGTGGAGCCGGCGCCGGAGGAGCCGAAGGAGAAGCGCTGCGGCTTGGCCTTCGCCTGCTGCAGGAAGGTCTTGAGGTCGGGCACCGGCCAATCCGGCCGCACCAGCAGGGCCATCGGCACCTCGCTGACCATGCTGATGGGCACGAGGTCGCGGAACGGGTCATAGCCCGGATTGGCCAGCAAGGCGGGCAGGATGGCGACCGAGGAGGTGGTGAAGAGCAGCACATGGGGATCGGCCGCCTGCACCACGGACTGGATGCCGAGCGCGCCGCCCGCGCCCGGCTTGGTCTCGACGATGACGTTCTGCCCGAGCGTGTGCGTCAGCCGGTCGGCGATGAAGCGCGCCGGCACCTCGACCGGACCGCCCGGCGCGAAGGGCACGACGAAGCGCACCGTACGGTCGGGCCAGGCGGTCTCGCCGGCCCTGGCCACGCCGGGCAGCGCGGCGGCGGCGAGCGCCGCGAGCGTGCTGCGTCGCGTCATATGGATCATTGATTCCGCCCTCCTGGTTTTTTCGTTCTTTCCAGTCCCGCAAAGGATAGTCCGAATGGTTGATATGATCAACCAAAGCGACTAGCTTCCTCCGCGAAGAGGCACGACGCCCGAGCGAAGAGGACGACCGAGAATGAAGCGACGCACCCTGCTGGCCGCGGGCCTGGCCCTGCCCACCCTGCGCGCCCAGGCCGCCACCAGCGGCGGCTGGGTGCCAAGCCACCCGCTGAAGCTCGTGGTGCCCTTCGCCGCCGGCGGGCCCGCCGACATCTTCGGCCGCATCTTCGCCGAGGCGCTGGGCAAGGAACTGGGTCAGCCCGTGGTGGTGGAGAACCGCGGCGGCGCCGGCGGCCTGGTCGGCACCGACGCGGTGGCCAAGTCCAACCCGGACGGGCTGACCATCGGCTTCACCGGACCCGGCGCGCTCTCCATCGCGCCCTTCATGCCGCAGCAGCAAATGCCCTTCGACATCTACAAGGATCTCGCCCACCTCACCCTCGTGGTGCGCGTGCCCGAGGTGCTGGTGGTCAACGCCAAGTCCGGCCCGGCCGACCTGCCCGCGCTGGTGAAGATGGCGCAGGACAAGTCCAACGCGGTCAGCTATGGCTCGGCGGGCGCCGGCTCGATCACGCACCTTGCCGGTGCGCTGCTCGCTTCCGAGGCGAAGTTCGAGGCGCTGCACATCCCCTATCGCGGCATCGCGCCGGCGACCACCGACCTGCTCGCCAACCGCTTCACCTACCTGATCGCCGACGTGCCGGTGTTGCGGCCGCATATCGAGGCCGGCGTGCTGCGCCCGCTGGCGGTTACCACCGCGCAGCGCGTGCCTTCGCTGCCGGACGTCCCCACGACCGCCGAGCGGGGCCTGCCGCAGGTGATCTCGGACAACTGGTATGGCTGCGCGGTGCCCGCCGCCACGCCCGCCAGCATCCGCGAGGCGCTGCGCGAGGCCGCCATCCGCGCGCTGCGCAGCGAGGCGCTGGTGAGCGAGTTCCAGCGACAGGGCGGCGCGCCCTCGCCCCTGGAACCCGAGGCCTATCTGGACTTCCTGCGGGCCGAGGCCGAGAAATGGGGCCCGCTGGTGCGGCAGAGCGGCGCCGAGACGCTGTGATGGCGGCGGAGTTCGGCTTTCCCTCGCGGCTGCCGGCGTTGCTTGGGGTCCGTTACCCCATCGTGCAGGGCGGGATGAGCTGGGCCTCCTCCTCCGCCGCGCTGGCGCTTGCCGTGGCGCGGGCGGGCGGGCTCGGCACTATCGCCGCCGGGCCGATGCGCCCGGAGGCGCTGGTGGAGGCGATCCGCACGGTGCGCGCCGGAACGGAGGCGCCCTTCGCCGTCAACATCCCGCTCTACAACAAGCGGTCCGCCGAATTCCTCGACATCGCCGAGGCGGAGCGCGTGCCGGTGTTGATCGCCTCGCAGGGTGGGCCGCGCGCGCATCTGCCGCGCTTCCGTGCCTATGGGGCGAAGTGGCTGCATGTCGTCGCTTCGCCTCTGCATGCCGCCAAGGCCGAGGCGGCGGGCGTGGACGGGCTGATCGTGGTCGGCGGCGAGGCCGGCGGGCATCCCGCGCCGGATGAGGTCTCCGCCATGGTGATGGTGCGCGCGGTCGCGCAGGCCGTGGCGCTGCCGGTGATCGGCGCCGGCGGCGTGGCCGATGGCGCCGGCATCGCCGCGATGTTCGCGCTCGGTGCCGAAGGGGCGCAGCTCGGCACGCGCTTCCTGATGACGGAGGAAGCCACCGTGCACCCCGCTTACAAGGAGATGGTGCGCAAGGCCGCGCTCTCCGACACCACCCTGGTCGGGCGCGGCGGCTTGCCGGTCCGCCAGCTTCGCAACCGCTTCACCGAGGAGGTGGACGCCGCCGAGCGCGCCGGCCATGAGAAGGAGGCGCTCGCCCTGCTCTATGCCAGCCGCAGCCTGAAGCTCGCCGCCCTGGATGGCGACGTCGAATGGGGCAAGGTGGAGGCCGGGCAGACCGCCGGGCTGATCAGCGACGTCCCGCCCGCCGCCGAGGTGATGCGGCGCCTCGTGATGGAGGCGGAGGCGGTGCGCCGCCGGCTCGCGGGCCTGCCGGCGGAGGTGCCGGCATGATCCGCGCCGAGACACGCGGCCGGCTGCGCCTGCTGGTCCTGGCGCGGCCGGAGAAGCGCAACGCCATCGACACGGCACTCGCGGAGGGCCTCATCGCGGGCTTGCAGGCGGCGGCGGAGGATTCTGCCGTCACCGCCATCGTCCTGGCCGCCGAGGGGCCGGGCTTCTGCGCCGGTGCCGATCTCACGGAGCTGCGTGCCCTCGCCGCCGATCCCTCTGCCCGCGCCGCCCGTGCCGCGCTGAGCGAGGCGATCCTGCTGGCGCCCGGCCGCACCGCCAAGCCGGTGGTGGCGGCGGTGCAGGGTGCCGCGCTCGGCGCCGGGGCCGCCCTGGCGCTGTGCTGCGACCAGATGCTGATGGCCGAGGGCGCCAGCCTGGGCTTCCCGGAGGCGAAGCACGGCATGTTGCCGGCGCTGATGGCCCCCGTGCTGCTGCGCCACCTCGCGCCGCGACAGGTCTTTTCGCTGCTGGCGAGCGGGCGCGCGCTGCCCGCGGCGGAAGCGGCCTCGCTGGGCCTCTGCCCGGCACCCGTCCCCGCCGCGGCGCTGCTGGAGCAGGCCGCCGCACTCGCAGAAGGCCTCGCCACCCTGCCACCGCCCGCCATGCTGGCGCTGAAGCAGCTCTGCGCCGCCGGTGCGCAGCCCCTGCCGGAGGGCTTCGCGCGGGCGCGCGCCGCCCGGGAGGCGCTGGCATGAGGCCGCTCGAAGGACTGGTGATCCTCGACCTTTCCCGTGTGCTGGCCTGCCCCTTCGCCACCATGCTGCTGGCCGAGATGGGCGCCGAGGTCATCAAGGTGGAGCAGCCCGGCAGCGGCGACGAGACCCGCAGCTTCGAGCCCTTCGCCGAGGGGCCGGGCGGCACCGTCAGCGGCTACTACATGGCCTGCAACCGCGCCAAGCGCTCGGTCACCGTGAACCTGCGGCACGAGGAAGGGCGGCGGATCATCCGCGACCTCGCCGCGCAGGCCGACGTGCTGGTCGAGAACTTCCCCACCGGCGCGCTGAAGAAGCGCGGGCTGGACTGGGCCTCGCTCGCCGCCGTCAATCCGCGCCTGGTCTATCTCTCCTGCACCGGCTTCGGGCAGAGCGGGCCTTACGCGAAGCGCAAGGGATACGACACCGTGTTCCAGGCCATGGGCGGGCTGATGAGCCTGACCGGCGAGCGCGGCGGCGGCCCGGTGAAGCCCGGCCTGCCGGTGGCCGACCTGTCCTCCGGCCTCTGGGTCGCCATCGCCATCCTCTCGGCGCTGCGCGGGCGGGACCGCACCGGCAAGGGCGGGCATGTCGATGTCTCGATGTTCGACGCGCAGGTGGCGCTGCTGACCATCGCGGCGGCGCGCCACTTCGCGCTGGGCGAGGTGCCGCCGCGGCTCGGCACCGAGCATCCCGGCCGGGTGCCCAGCGCCAGCTTCCGCTGCGCCGATGGCCGCTACCTGCACGTCACCGCCAGCGACCAGCACTGGGCGCCGCTCTGCGCCGCGCTCTCGCTGGACACGCTGGCGGCGGACCCCGGGCTGGCCACCAATGCCGGCCGCGTGGCGCGGCGCGAGGAGGTGATGCGCGCGATGTCGGCGGCGCTGGCGGAACTGCCGCGCGGCGAGGCCTTCGCGCGGCTGGATGGGGTGGGCGTGCCCGCCGGCCCGGTGCTGGAGCTGGACGAGGTGCTGGCCGACGAGCACGTCCGGGCGCGCGGCATGGTCTCCAGCTTCGAGCATCCACAGCTCGGGCGCTTCCCGGCCCTGCCGGTGCCGCTGCGCTTCGAGGGCTGGGGCGACCCGGAGGTCGGGCGGCCGCCGCTGCTCGGCGAGCATACCGAGGCGGTGCTGCACGAGCGCCTCGGCCTGGATGCCGCGCGCATCGCGGAACTGCGGGAGATGGGAGCGCTATGACCGAGGCCGTGCTGTGGGAGATGTCCGCCGAGGGCGTCGTGACCCTGACCCTGAACCGCCCCGAGGCGCGCAACGCGTTGAACACGGCGATGGCCGAGGCGCTGCTCGCTGGCGCCCGCCGCGCCGTGGCCGAGCAGGCGAAGCTGGTGCTGGTGCGCGCCAACGGCCCGGTCTTCTGTGCCGGCGCCGACCTGAAGGAGCGCAAGGGCATGGGCGAGGACCAGGTCCGCGCCCGGCGCCTGAAGGGCTTCGCCGCCTATGACGCGCTGGAGCGGCTGCCGATGCCGAGCATCGCCGTGCTGCAGGGCCCGGCGGTCGGCTCGGGCGGGGAGATCGCCGCCGCCTGCGACATGATCGTGGCGACGCCCGCCGCCTCCTTCCGCACGCCGGAGGCGCTCTGGGGCACGGTGGGCGCGACGCAGCGCCTGCCGCGCATCATCGGCAAGCGGCTGGCCAAGGACATGATGTTCACCGGCCGCACCCTAACCGCCGAGGAGGCCGAGCGGGCCGGGCTGGTCTCGCGCCTGGTGCCGGACGAGGCGGCGCTGGAGGCGATGTTGACGGAGATCGCGCGCACCATCCTCGCCGCGCCCGCGGGGGCGCTGCGCCAAGCCAAGCGCTGCATCGACGAGGGCGTGGAGCGCGACCCGCGCGCCGCGCTGGCCACCGAGTTGATGGCGATCGAGGAGAACCTCGCCGAGGGAGCCTGGCGCGCGACCATGGCGGGCTTCGGGAACGGGCGGCCGTGAGCGCCCCCTTTGTGCTGGAGGGCATCTGCCCGCTGACCAGCGAGGCTGCCCTGCGCCGCGCTGTTGCCATCGCGCCGGAGGTGGAGGCGATCGTCGCGCCCGCCGGCCGGATCACCTATGCGGCGTTGGCCGAGGAGGTCGCCGCCATCCGCGCGGCGCTGGCCGCCGCCGGGGTGCAGCGGGGCGACCATATCGGCATCTGCCTCGGCAATGGGCCGCGCTGGGTGGCGCTGTTCCTGGCCATCGGCTCGCTCGGCGCGGTGACGGTGCCGGTGAACACCCGCTTCCGCGCGGAGGAGATGGCCTATGCGCTGCGGCAGTCGCGCGTGCGCATCCTGTTCCTGGCCGACCGCTTCCTGCGCGTGGATTTCGTCGGCATGCTGCGGGACATCTGCCCCGCGCTCGACGGCAGCCTGCCGGATGCCGCCCTGCCGGATCTGGAAAAGGTCATCGTGCTGGGCGAGGAGGTTCCGGCCGGCGCCGTGGCGTGGGACGCCTTCTTGGGCGCCGCGCAGCGCCCCGTCGCGCCCTGTTGCACGCCGGACGACGTGCTGCTGATCCAGTACACATCGGGCACCACTTCCTTCCCCAAGGGCGTGCTGCTGACGCACCGCAGCATGTGTGCCGATGCCTTCTTCTCTGGCGGGCGCATGGGGCTGCGGGTGGCCGACCGCTTCCACAGTGCGCGGCCCTTCTTCCATGTCGCGGGCAGCACGCTCTCCGTGCTCTCCTGCCTGCAGCATGTGACGACGCTGGTCACCATGGACCGCTTCGAGCCGGGCGAGGCGCTGCGCATCATGGAGGCGGAGCGCTGCACGCATTTCTCCGGCAACGACACCATGGCGCTGATGCTGCTGAACCATCCGGACCGCCCGCGGCGCCGCCTCGTGCTGCGCGGCGCCTGGGCGGCGGCCTCGCCCAGCATCGTCCGCCGCATCATCGACGAGCTGGGCGCGCGCGAATGCGTCGTGGGCTACGGGCTGTCCGAAGCCGCGCCGAACGTGTCGCAATCCGCCTGGTGGGAACCGGAGGAGATCCGCGTCAGCGGCCGTATGCTGCCGGAGCCGGGCGTGTCGGTCCGCATCCGCGCGCTGGATGGCGGCGCCGACTGCCCGCCGGACGTGGAGGGAGAGATCCTCGTGCGCGGCTGGAACGTCATGCAGGGTTATTTCGACAAACCCGAGGAAACCGCGAAGGCGCTCGACGCGGATGGCTGGCTTTCCACCGGGGATCTGGGCCGTCTTGATGCCGATGGCCGCCTGCAGTTCACCGGCCGTGCCAAGGATCTGGTGCGGGTGGGTGGCGAGAACGTCTCGCCCGCCGAGGTGGAGGACATCCTGAACCGCCATCCGGCCGTGCGGCAGGCGGTGGTGGTCGGTGTGCCCGATGCGCGGCTGATGGAGGTGCCTTGCGCCTTCATCATTCCGAACGAGGGGCATGTGGTGGAGGAGCAGGCGCTGATCGGCTGGAGCCGCGACAACATGGCCGGCTTCAAGGTGCCGCGCTATGTCTGCGTGGTGGATGGCTTCGAGGCGATCGGCATGACGGCCAGTTCCAAGATCCAGAAGCGGCTGCTGGCGGAGCATGCGGTGAAGCTGCTGGGCCTGGCGAAACGGCCCGGGGAGTGACTCCCGATCCAGCCGCCACGGAGGGCACGCCAAGGAGCGTGCCCGAGAACGCGCAGAAGGTAAGGGGGCCTGGGGGAACCCTGTTCCCCCAGCCTTCACTGGAGGGAACCATGACCGCCACTTCGCCCGAGGGACGCGCGGCCGCGCTGCCCGGCGTCCGCCTGTTCTACCGCGACACCGGCGGCGACGGCGTGCCCGTCGTCCTGCTGCACGCCAATACCGGCACCAGCGGCTGCTGGCCCGACCAGTTCGCCGCCTTCGCGGCGGCAGGCTATCGCGTCATCGCCTTCGATCGGCGGGGCTGGGGGCAGAGCATGGCCGATCCCGCCAGCGGGCCGCAGCCGGGTAGCGTGGCGGAGGACCTCGCCGCCCTGGTCGATCACCTGCGCCTGCCGGAGTTCCATCTGCTCGGCGTCGCCGGCGGCGGCTTCGCGGCGCTGGACTACGCCTCGTGGCGGCAGGAGACGCTGCGCAGCCTGGTGGTCGCCGCGAGCACCGGATCCTTTGCCGAGCCGGAGATGGAGCAGTTGAGCCGCAACATCGCCATTCCCGGCTTCCGTGAACTGCCCGAGACCTTCCGCGAGATCGGCCCTTCCTTCCGCGCCGAGCATCCGGGGCGCGTCGCTGCCTGGCATGCGGCGGAGCAGGCGGCGCGGCAGCCGGGCGCGGCGGCACAAGTGCCGCGCACGCCAAACACCTTCGCCAAGGTCCCCACGATCCGCCTGCCGGTGCTGGCCATCAGCGCCAGCGCCGACCTGCTGGCGCCGCCCGCGCTGATGCGGCGCTGGGTGCGCCACTTGCCGCAGGCCGAGTGGCTCACCATCGCCGATGCCGGCCACTCCGTGCCGATGGAGCAGCCGGAGATCTTCAACGCGGCGGTGCTCGACTTCCTCCGCCAGCACTGAACGGCACGAGCCCTGCGGCAGGGCCTTCAGGAGGGCAGCGGGAACTCCCGCAGGAAGGGCTGATACTCGGGCTCGACATCCACCTCCAGCGTGGCCAGCAGCCGCACGACCCCGCAATAGAAGGCCACGACCACCGTCAGTTCCGTCAGCAGTTCCGCATCCAGATGCCGCCGCAGCGCCTCGAAGGTGGCCGCCGACATGCCGGGCCCCTGCCACATCTCGCGGGCGCCGCGCAGCACCAGCCGCGCGAGCGGCTCCAGGCCACTCTCCTGCCCCTCGCTCTCGGGCCCAATGGCCTTGATGTCGCTGTCCGCGACGCCGAACTCGCGGCCGATGCGCACATGGTGCGACCACTCATAGGGGCTGCGCGCCAGCCATCCCACCTGCAGGATGGCAAGCTCCCGCAGGCGCGGATCGAGCCGGCTGCGATGGCGGATGAACATGCCGAGATTGCCGAAGGCGCGCGCGGCGCCGGGACTGTTGGCCAGCACGCGGTGCAGCGTGATGTCTCGTGCCAGGATGTCCTGGTGCTCCGCGGCGAGATCCTCGCGGCGAAGAAGGGGAACTCTTGCCATCGTGATCCTCCCTGCTCAGGCTGCGTCCAGGCGATAGAACCGGACGGCGTTGTCGTGGAACAGCGCCGCCCGTTGCTGTGGCGGCCAGTCCGCGGTGATGCGCTTGAAGGCGTTCCAGAGTGCCGTATAGCCGCAGCTCGCCTTGTCCACGGGGAAGTTGCTCTCGAACATGCAGCGCTCGGCGCCGAAAGCCTCCACGCAGGTTTCGATATAAGGGCGCCAGAGATCCGCGAGCTGCGCGGAATGCGGTGGCTGATCGCCTTCGTGCAGGCCGAAGCCGAAGAGGCGCATGCCCAGCCCGCCCAGCTTCACATGCAGGTTCGGGCAATGCGAGAGTTCGCGGATGGCGGCGCTCCAGGCAGCGAAGACATGGCGTCGCCGGTGGGTATAGGGGCCGATGCCGAGGGCGCCCCCCACATGGTTCAGCACGATGCGGGTTTCCGGGAAGGCGTCGGCCAGGTCGCGCAGCTCGGCGAGCTGCGTGTGATAGGCCCAGGCATCGAAGCTGAGGCCGAGCGGCGCGAGCTGAGCGAATCCTTCGCGGAAGGCGGGGTCCAGCATCAGCATGGGCGGCGGCGTTGCCACCGAGCCGCGCGCTAGCGGGTCCGGGTGCCAGGCGGCGATCTGCCGGATGCCCCGGAAATGTCCCGCGCCCGCTTCGATCTGCGCTTCCAGCACGGCGCGGATGGCTGCGCCGGCACTCAGGTCTGCGAAGCCGACGATGCCATCCGCGACGCGCGCGCCGCCCGGGCGCTCCGCGGCGCGCGCCGCCGCCCTCGCCACGAACTCCGTCTCGCCGACGGGCTGGAACAGCGGATCGCCCCCGGCCCGGTAATGCGTGTGGCACTCGATGAAGACGCTGGCCCGCACGGCATGGCCGCCGCCGGCATCGGCCAGGAAATCGTCCAGCAGGTAGGGATCGCCCGGGCGGTCCCAGAGATGGTGGTGCGCGTCCACGATCGGCAGTTCCGGCTCCAGTGCCGGTTCCGCGTTGCGGGCAAGCCAGTCGGGGCGGATGACGGGATGCCGCACGGGCGCGGCAGCGGGCGTGCTCAGGGCGTATCCTCCATGGTCTTTCGGCAGGATTCCTTGGGGCGGAGCCTGTCGGCACGGCGCCCGCACGCATCCTAGACCCGTGCGAGGAAGGCCGGCATGGGTTTTCTCGCCCAGGCGCATGCGGCCGTCGCAAACTTTCGCTCCGCGATCCTTCAGAGCCTCGACGGATGCATTGAGCCCCGTCGCAGCCTATACAGTCTTCCGACGCGGGCTGCTTCCGCTCACCAAAATAGGGTGGCCGCTGCGCGCAACCGCCGCCACGCGCGGCGCAAGGAGGAGACGAGAATGAAGATCACCTGGTTCGGGCACTCGGCATTCCGGCTGGATTTCGGCGATGCGGTCGTGTTGATCGATCCTTTCCTGAGCGGCAACGGAAGCTTCAAGGGTGATGTGGACACCGCCACGGCGGGCGCCACCCACATCGTGCTGACGCATGGCCACGGGGATCATGTCGGCGACACCGTCGCCATCGCCGGGCGCACCGGCGCCAAGCTGGTGGCGACCTTCGAGCTGTGCCAGTTTCTGGGCGCCAAGGGCGTCACCGCGACGGACCCGATGAACACCGGCGGCACGACGGATCAGGGCGCCTTCACCGTTTCGCTGACCACCGCCTTCCATTCCTCCTCGGAGATGGGGGAAGACGGCGTGCTGCACAATCTCGGTCTTCCCAACGGCGTGGTGATCACGCCGAAGGACAAGACGCACCCGGTGATCTATCACATGGGCGACACCGACATCTTCTCCGACATGGCGCTGATCGCCGAGCTCTACCGGCCCAGCGTCGCCATGGTGCCGATCGGCGACCGCTTCACGATGGGCCCGCGCAGCGCCGCGCTCGCCGTCCGTCGCTTTCTGCCCGGCGTCAAGACCGTGCTGCCCTGCCACTACGCAACCTTCCCGCCCCTCGTGCAGTCGGCCGACGGCTTCCTGCGCGAGATGGGGGACCAGGTCGGCCGCGTGCGGGTTCCCGTGGTGGGCCAACCCTTCACCCTGTGAGGCCAGGGGCGGCACGGAGCGGCAGGGGAAGCCGCGCCCGTGCCGCCGCCCTGCTGCGGCCCAGCCTGCTAGGCGCGCTTCGCAGCCGGGAGCCGCTTCTGGGCGTCGGGATCGGGGCGCGCGGCGCGCCGGGATGACTTGCCGCCGGCCCCGGTGGCCGCGCCCTCCGCCTCCGCCGGATGCGCGGCCTTCAGCCCGGACCAGCCGCTCTCGATATGCTCGACGAGCGCCTGCACGGCGCCCTCCTTGTCGCCGGCTTCCAGCAGCGAGAGGAAGCGTTCGTGCTCGGCGATCTGCTTCTTGCGCCGCCCCGCATATTCCTGCCCGATGAAGGGGTATTTCGCCCAGAGCACGCGCACGAATTGCAGCGTCTGCGGCCGGTTGGCCAGTTCGTAGAGGCGGAAGTGGAAGCGGTAGTTCTCCGCGCGCATGGCCGGTGGATCGCCCTTGCGCGTCAGCGAGACGATGCGCGCCTGGCTCTCCCTCAGCTCCGCGAGATTCTGTGGCGTCATGAGCGCGATGGCGCGCGCCGTCAGCTCGCGCTCCAGCAGCACGCGCAATTCGAACACCTCCTGGGCGGCGCCGGGCACCACCTCCGGCACCACCAGCCCCTTGTGCGAGACGCCGGCGACGTAGCCTTCCGCCTCCAGGGTGTGCAGCGCCTCGCGCACCGGGGTGATGGAGACGCCCAGCTCCTCCGCGATCTGGGACTGCTTCAACTTGGTTCCACGTGGGTAAGTCCCGGCGATGATGCGCTCCCGAAGGATTTCCGCCACTTGATCCTGTTTGGTCCTGAACGCCATCGTCGCAATATCCTCACCGGGGCCTGTCCGGCATTTCGGCTTTCAGAGTACCCGGCCGCTCCCGCCGAAGTAAACGAGGGGGCAAAAAGGGGTCCCCCCCGATCGCCGGAGGAACGGCTCAGCGCTGGAAGTTCAGCCGCAGTCCCGGCTCGTCCCAGCGCATGCGGGCCAGTTCGCCCTTCGCGGAAAGCGTGACATAGGCCGTCCGCATGTCGGCCCCGCCGAAGCAGATGTTGGTGGGGTGCGTGTCGGGCATCTTCACCTCCCGGAGCACGCGGCCATCGGGCGCGAAGACCGTGATGAAGCCGGTGCCCAGCGTTGTCACGGCAATATTGCCCGCGGCCGTCACCGCCAGGCTGTCGAAGCGCGTGGGGCCGGGCAGGCCGGCGAGGCAGTGCCCGCCATGCGGCGCAGGGAAAGCGCCGGCCCGCACCACGCCCGGCGCCTCCACATCGAAGCACCACAGCCGCGCCCCCTCGGTATCGGCCACATAGACTCGGCTCTCGTCCGGCGAGAGCCCGACGCCGTTGGGGCTGAGGATGGGATAGGCAAGCTGTCGGATCGAGGAGCCGTCCGGCAGCGCGTAGTAGAGCCCGCCATGGTCGCGGGAGCGGGCGTAGCGCTTGCCCATGTCGGTGAAGTAGAAGCCGCCCTGCCGGTCGAAGACGAGGTCGTTGGGCGCCGAGAGCCGGTGCCCGTCGCATTCGGTGTAGAGCACGCGCCGCTCGCCGGTGCGCGGATCGACCCGCTGGATGGAGCCGCCCTCGTAGTCGGGCGCCGGACCCATGCCCATGAAGTGCCCGGGCAGGTAGAGGCTACCGCCGTTGTCGCAGAGGTAGAGCGCCCCGTCGGGCCCCATGGCCAGCCCGTTCGGCCCGCCCTTCGGTTCGCCGAGCCGGGTGACGGTCCCATCCGCCGCGACGCGCGTGATCCGGCCCCCGTTGATCTCGGTGAGGATGACGGCCCCGTCCTCCAGCACCACCGGGCCTTCCGGGAAGCCCAGCCCGCGCGCGATGATCTCGATCTCCTCCATGGCACGTCCCTTTCCCATGTCGTCAGTGGTTCCGATGCGTTTCAGGCAGCGCCCGTCAGGCTCCCGGGAGGGGCAGGTAGCGCCAGCCCGGCGGGGCAGGGCCGAGCCAGCGCGGCGCCTCCCCGGGCCACAGCACCCCGCCATCGGCGGCCACGCCCCAGCCGGCCCCCACACCGAGCACCCGCAGGCCGCCCTCCGAGGCCGCCGAGAGGGCGTTGACGTGGTGATGGCCATGCACGACCAGCCGCGCCCCCATGGCCCGGGCCAGCCCCTCCAGCGCCGCCGCACCGGCGGGATGGCTGGAGGGGGCCTCATGCGTCACCAGCACGTCGGCGCGCTGGCCCAGCAGCGCCTCCCAGTCCTCCGGCCAGATCGCCATGGCGGCCAGCGCCTCGCCCAGCGCCTGGCGCTGCGCGGGGCTCCAGCTCGCATCCAGCGTGCCGAGATCTGCCGCCAGATCGGCGCGGCGGCGCAGGCGTGGCGCGGCGGGGGGCTCCCAGACACGGCGGCGGAACACCCCACCCAGCCCGGCGACCCGCAGCCCGCCGATCTCCACCACGCGGCCATGCAGCGCGCCGGGCGCGGTCAGCGGGTTGCGCTCCGGCGCGGCCAGGTTGGCCCACATCTCCGGCCCGCCGTCATAGTCGTGATTGCCGAAGATCCAGTGCACGGCGATGCCCCGCCGCAGCAGCGGCGCCGCCAGCAGGTCCAGCGGCGCGTGGCACTCCATGTCGCCCAGCAGCACCGCCGCGGCAGGCGGCCGCTCCAGCGCGGCGAGGCCCGCCTCCAGATAGTCCCAGCGCCGGTGCAGGTCGCCCACGAAGACGATCTCCCCGGCGCCGGGCACGGGGTCAGATCACCCCTTCGGCGGCCAGCTCGGCCACCTCTCGCGCGGAATAGCCGAGCAGGTCGCGCAGCAGCCGCTGATTGTCCTCGCCATAGCCCGGGGCGCCCCGGTCGATGATGCCGCCGCTATAGGCCGGGGTGGCGGAGAGCTTCGCCGGCAGCTCGGTGACGGGCCAGCGGCCGATCTTGGTGCCCGTCACCTCCGTCATCCAGTCCAGCGCCACCAGTTGCGGGTCGCGGTCGCAGCGATCCTCGGCGTCCTGGCAGACGCCCGCCGGCACGCCGGCCGCCTGCAGCGCCGCCATGCAGACATGGGCCTCCTGCTCCCGCGTCCAGGAGGTCACGGCGGCGTCCAGCGCGTCCTGGTGGGTCAGGCGCCCCTCCAGCGTCGCGAAGCGCGGATCGCTGGCCCAGGCCGGATGCCCGGCGGTCCGGCAGAGCCCGCGCCATTCCTCCCCGGTGAAGCAGGCAATGGCGATCCAGCGATCCGCCCCGGCGCAGCGATAGGCGCCGTGCGGCGCGGCCGGCTTGTAGGGCGAGCGGTTGCCGATGCGCGTCCAGGCGCGGCCGTTCACCTGATGGTCGAGGATCGGCACGCCGCAATGGAAGATGCCGGATTCGCACTGGGAGCTGTCGATCCACTGCCCGCGCCCGGTGCGGTCACGGTGGAACAGCGCGCCCAGGATGGCCGTGGCGAAGCCATAGGCGCCGATCCAGTCGAGATAGGAATAGCCCCAGCCCGCGGGCATGGCGGGTTCCGGCAGGCCCGACATCTCGGCGGTGCCGGCGAAGGCCGCCGCCACGGGGCCGATGGTGCGGAAGCGCCCGTATGTGCCGACGCCGCCCATGCCGGACTGCTGCACGTAGATGATGTCCGGCCGGATCTCCCGCAGCACCTCGTAGCCCAGGCCGAGGCGCTTCAGCACGCCGGGCGAGAAGCCCTCTGCCACCACATCGGACTGCGCGATCATGCGGCGCGCGATCTCCAGCCCCTTGGGATGGCGGATGTTCAGCGAAAGCCCGCTCTTGCCGGCGTTCTTGTTGTTGAACTGGCCGCCCATGTCGGAATCGGTGACGCCCTTCAGCGGCGCCGTCGCGGCGCGGCGCGCCTCCCGCCCTCCCACCGGCGCCATGGCGGCCAGGCGGGTATCCGGGTTCTCCTTCCACTCCACCTTGATGACGTCCGCCCCCAGCGCCGCGCAGAGCCGCGTGCCGCCGGCCGAGGCGAGGAACCAGGAGAAGTCGAAGATCCGCACGCCCTGCAGCGGGAAGGCCTTGCCGCGCGCCGAGAGGCGCGGCGGATCGCTGCGCGGCCGCGCGGGCACCGAGGGCCGGCGTTCCGGCATCGCCGTGCCGAGCACGGCCTCGGTGTGCTCGCCGAGGCGCGGCGCGCGCGCGCCGGGCTGCCAGCGCGTCTCGGTGCTCAGCCATCGGCTGGCGGGATAGGGCAAGGTGCGGCCCAGCTCCGGGTGCTCCACCTCGGCGAAGGTGCCGCGCGCCTGCCAATGGGCATCCGCCACGTTCTCGTGCGGCTTGCGCAGCGGTGCCCAGAGCAGGCCGGAGGCCTGCGCGTCCCGCCAGGGCATGTCCTCGTAGGTATAGGCGCGCATGAAGCGCTGGATCACCTCGGTGATATGCGCCTTGCCCTCGTCCCCGGCGGCCGAGCCGGGGATGTTGCGGGCGCGCGAATCCGCGCCCTGTTCCGGCATCGCCAAGTCCGCCTGCATCCCGTATTTCGACAGGAAGGGCACGAGGCTGGTCTGGTCCCGCACGGAGAGGCCGAGCGCGATGAACCAGCGCCCGTCCTTGGTGTGGCCGATATTCGGCACATGGTTCGGGTGCTCGCCGGCATGGCGGCAGGTCATGCGGTAGAGCGGCGCTCGCCGCATCACCCAGGACATCACGTCCAGCTCGGTGTTCTTCGAGACGGCGTCGTGCACGGCGAGGGAGACGTCCTGCCCCTCCCCCGTGTGCAGCCGGTGCAGCAGCGCCGCGAGGATGCCGACCACGAGCTGCTCGCCCGCGATGTGGTAGGCGTGCCAGAGCTGCGGCGCGATCGGCGGCAGGTCGTAGTTCCAGCCGGGCGCGGCGTCGTAGCCGCAGTTCATCATCACCCCGCCCAGGGCGAGATGGATGAGGTCGCTGGCGCGGTGGTCCTTCCAGGGGCCGGTGTCGCCGAAGGGCGTCATCCGCGCCACCACCAGGCCGGGGAAGCGTTGCGGCAGGCTCTCCAGGCTTTCGCCGAGGGCCTTGTGCAGCCCGCCCCGCGTGGACTCCAGCACGATGTCGGCCGAGCGGATCAGCGTCTCCAGCGCCGGCCGCTGCCCGGGATCGGCGATGTCGAGCCGCACCGATCGCTTGCCGCGGTTGTAGGTCCAGAAATGCAGCGACGTCTCGGGGTCCGCCGTGTCGCCGGCGAAGGGGCCGATGGCCCGGGTGGGCGAACCCTCCGGCGGCTCGACCTTGATGACCTCCGCGCCGAGCCCGGCCAGGATGAGCCCGGCATATTCCGCCAGCTCGTCGGCGAACTCCACCACCCGCAGCCCGGCCAGCATGCCGGGGGCCTCCGCATCGAGCTTTCCCGGTTCCGGGGCCGCGCCTGTCCGATCCTGCTGCACCGTCACTCCACCCATTCCCTGGCTGTTTCCGGCCACTGCGTTGCTGGCGAGAGTCCCGCACCCCTGCTCATGCGGCGCCCGTGGCCGGGGCGCGCAGATGGCAGGCGACGGCATGACCTTCCGCGTCCATCACCAGCGGCGGCTCCGCCTCCCGGCAGGCCGGCACCGCGATGGGGCAGCGGGTGTGGAAGCGGCAGCCCGGCGGCGGGCGCAGCGGGCTCGGCACGTCGCCGCGCAGCAGCGGGCGCGCGGGCCGTGGCGGCCGGCGCCCGCCCACCCGCGGCAGCGGGCGCGAGGGCGGGACCGCGGCGAGCAGCGCTTCCGTATAGGGGTGGCGCGGCGCGGCGAAGAGCGCGGCCCGCGGCGCCAGCTCGACGATCTTGCCGAGATACATCACCGCCACGCGGTGGCTGATATGCTCGACCACGCCGAGGTCATGCGCGATGAAGAGGTAGCTCAGCCCGAGCTCCTCCTGCAGGTCCATCAGCAGGTTGATGACCTGCGCCTGCACGGAGACGTCGAGCGCCGATACCGGCTCGTCGCCGATGATCAGCTCGGGCCCCAGCGCCAGGGCGCGGGCGATGCCGAGGCGCTGGCGCTGCCCGCCGGAGAACTCGTGCGGGTAGCGCGCCATCTGGTCCGGCCGCAGCCCGGTGCGGCGGAACAGCGCCTCGACGCGGTCCCGCTGCTCCGTGCGGTTGCCGATGCCGTAGTTGACGAAGGGCTCGCCGACGATCTCGCCCGCCGTCATGCGCGGGTTGAGCGAGGAATAGGGGTCCTGGAAGATCACCTGCATGCGCCGGCGGTGACGGTGCATCTCCGCCGGGCCGAGATGCGTGATGTCCTCCCCGCCCAGGCGGATGGCGCCGGCGCTCGGCTCCACCAGCTTGAGGATCGCCTTTCCGGCGGTGGACTTGCCGCAGCCGCTCTCGCCGACCAACCCGAGCGTCTCGCCAGGGGCGATGGCGAAGCTGATGCCGTCCACCGCCCGCACCTCGCCCCTGCTGCGGCCGAGCAGGCCGCGACGGACCGGGTAGTGCTTGACCAGCCCCTCCACCGAAAGCAGCGGCGGCGTGGAAATCTTATTCATCGCCCGGCTCCCCCGGATGCCAGCAGGCCACAAGGTGGCGCGGCCGCTCCTCGCCCAGCGGCGGCATGGTTTCCCGGCACGCGCCCGTGGCGCGGTCGCAGCGCGTGGCGAAGGGGCAGCCGGGCGGCATGGCGGTCAACGCCGGCACCACGCCCGGAATCTCCGTGAGGCGCCGCCGCCCGGCCCCGACACCGCCGAGATGCGGCATGGCCGCCATCAGGCCGCGCGTATAGGGATGCAGCGGCGCGTCGAAGAGCTCGTCCACCGCCGCCTCCTCGACCTTGCGGCCGGCATACATGACCACCACCCGGTCCGCCATTTCAGCGACCACGCCCAGATCATGGGTGATCAGGATGACCGCCGCGCCGGTCTCCTCCTGCAGGTCGCGGATGAGGTCGAGGATCTGCGCCTGGATGGTGACGTCGAGCGCCGTGGTTGGTTCGTCCGCCAGCAGCAGCCGGGGGCGGCAGGCCAGCGCCATGGCGATCATCACGCGCTGGCGCATGCCGCCCGAGAGCTGGTGCGGATACTCGTGCAGCCGCCGCTCGGGCTCGGGCATGCGCACCTGGCGCAGCATGGCGAGCGCGCGGTCCATGCAGCGCTCCCAGGGCAGGCGCTCATGCACCATCACCGTCTCGGCGATCTGCCGGCCGATGGTGAGCACCGGGTTCAGGCTGGTCATCGGCTCCTGGAAGATCATGGCGATCTCGCCGCCGCGCACCGCGCGCATCTCCGCGTCGGAGAGGGCGAGGAGATCGCGCCCACCCATCACCGCGCGGCCCGCCGCGATCCGGCCCGAGGGCTTCGGCACCAACCGCAGCAGCGAGAGCGCGGTCATACTCTTGCCGCAGCCGGATTCCCCGACAATGCAGAGCGTCTCGCCCTGGCGCACGGTGAAGGAGAGGTCATTGACGGCGACGGCCGGCGGTCCCTCGCCGCGGAACTCGGTGCGCAGGCCGCGCACCTCGAGCAACGCCCCGTTCTCCTCCGGTGCGGCGGCGCGGGCCGGCGCCACGGCCGTGGCGGCGCTCACAGCCGCCTCGCCAGGCGCGGATCGAGCGCGTCGCGCAGCCCGTCGCCGAGCACGTTGATGGAGAAGACCATCAGCGCCAGCGCGATGCCGGGGAAGAGGATGTTCCAGAAGGCGAGCTGCACGTAGAGGCGCCCTTCCGCGATGATGTTGCCCCAGCTCGGGATCTCGGGCGGCGTGCCGACGCCGAGGAAGCTGAGATAGGATTCGGTGAGCACCGCCGAGGCGCAGATATAGGTGGCCTGCACGATCAGCGGCGCGAAGGTGTTGGGCAGGATGTGGCGGCGCATCAGCCGCGGGAAGCGCGTGCCAATGGCGGCGGCGGCCTGGATGTAGGTCTGCTCGCGCACCGAGAGCACCACCGCGCGCACCAGCCGCACGACCCGCGGAATCTCGGGGATGGTGATGGCGATCACCACCACCCAGAGGCTGGCGCGGGTCAGCGACATCAGCGCGATGGCGAGCAGGATGCCGGGGATCGCCATCAGCCCGTCCATCACCCGCATGATGATGGCGTCGGCGAGGCGGAAATAGCCGGCGATGACGCCCAGCGTCAGGCCGAGCACGGTGCTCGCCAGCGCCACGGCAAGGCCGATCAGGAGCGAGACGCGGCCGCCATGGAGCACGCGGGAGAACAGGTCCCGCCCATAGGCATCCGTGCCGAACAGGTAGTCGCCGCCCGGCGGGAGCATCCGGTCGATGACGTTCATCTCGATCGGGTCGTGCGTGGCGATCCAGGGGGCGCCCACCGCGCTCAGCACCAGCAGCAGGAGCACCAGCCCGCCCAGCGCGGCGATGGGGTGGCGGCGCAGTATGCGGGCCGGACGAAAGCGGCGCGGCGCGGCCGGGGCGGCGGAGGCGTTCAGCGATACGCTCATGGGGAGGCCTCCCGCTCAGTACCGGATGCGCGGATCGAGCGCGGAATAGGTGAGATCGATGGCCAGGTTCACCAGCACATAGACGCCGGCGACGGTCAGGATCACGCCCTGGATCACGGGATAGTCGCGCTGCAGCACCGCCTCGATGGTGAGCCGCCCGATCCCCGGAATGGCGAAGACGCTTTCGGTGACGACCACGCCGCCGATCAGCAGGGCGATGCCCACGCCGATGGTGGTGACGATCGGCACGGAGGCGTTCTTGAGCGCGTGCAGGATCAGCACGCGCGGCTCCGCCAGGCCTTTGGCCCGCGCGGTGCGGATGAAGTCCTCGTTCAGCACCTCCAGCATGGTGGCGCGGGTGATGCGCGCCAGCAGCGCCATGTAGACGAGGCCAAGGGTGAGCGTCGGCAGCACGAGGTGGCGCGCGAAGGCCAGCGGGTCCTCGCTCAGGCTGACGAAGCCCTGCACCGGCAGCAGGTCGAACTGGAGGGCGAAGCCGATCACCAGCCCGTAGCCGATCAGGAAGACCGGCAGCGAGAAGGCCAGCACGGAGAGCGCCATGATCGTCTGGTCCACCCAGGAGCCGGCGCGCCAGGCCGCGAGCACGCCCAGCGGCACCGCCAGCAGGACGGCGAAGGCCATGGTGCTGACGGAAAGCGCCAGCGTCGGCTCCACCCGCTCCAGGATCAGCCCCAGCACGGGCCGGTTGAGATAGATGGAACTGCCGAGATCGCCGCGCAGCAACTGCCCGCACCAGAGGACGAACTGCTGCAGCAGGGGCTGATCCAGGCCGAGCCGCTCGCGGATGAGGGCAATGTCCTCGGCCGTGGCCTGGTCACCGGCGAGAATGGCCGCGGGGTCGCCGGGGCTCAGGCGCAGCATCAGGAAGACGATCACCGCCACCACGGCCATCACCGGAATGGTCGCGAGAACGCGGCGGAGGATGTAGCTGCCCATGATGCGCCCCCTCCCCTCAGCGCTTCTCGATGTTCCAGTAGACCGGCTGGCCGGCCGGCACGACGCCGTGGATGTTCTTGCGCACCGCGATGGGCTGCGTGAACTGGCCGATCGTCAGATAGGGGAAGGTCTCCCAGGCGCGGCGATGCAGCTTTTCCAGCAGCGGACGACGCTCCTCCGGATCGCTCTCGCGCGCCCAGTCGGCGACCATCGCGTCCAGTTCCTTGTCGCAGGCCCAGCCAGGATTCGCGCGCTCGCAGCGGCTGTTGAACCAGGTGTTGGCGCTCGGGTTGGCGGTATCGGGGCCGCCCTGGCCGGTGATGAAGAGGTGGTAGCCACCGGAACCGGGCGGGTCCTTGCGGGCGCGGCGGGAGAGCAGGGTGGACCAGTCCATCGCCTGCACGTCCACATTCACCCCGGCGCGGCGCAGGCCCTGGATGAGCACCATGGTCGCGGCATTGTATTGCGGCCGGTCGCTGGGCTGCAGCACGGTGATCGGCTCGCCCTTGTAGCCAGCTTCCTTCAGCAGTTCCTTGGCGCGGGCAAGATCGGGCTGGCGGTAAGGTTCGCTGCCGGCATCCGTCTCGTTGCCCGAGCCGCACTGGAAGAAGGCGCCGCACCAGGCGGTGTAGAGGCGGGGATTGCCCACCACCACGCGCATGTAGTCCTCCTGCTTCGCCAGCAGCGCCAGGGCCTGCCGCGCCCGCACGTCGTTGAAGGGGGGATAGAGCCAGTTGGCGCGCACCAGGAGCTGGGTGCCGAGCGGATCGATGATCTCCAGCTTGACGTTGGGGTTGCGCTCCAGCAGCGGGATGAAGTCCAGCGGCGGCGCCTCGTAGTAGTCGATCTCGCCTGCATTCAGCGCCGCGAGAGCGGTGTTCTGGTCGGGGATGTAGCGCCACTCGACACGCTCCACGAGCGCGCGCTTGCCGCCGGAGAGGAAATCCGCCGGCTCCTCGCGCGGCTTGTAGGCGGGATTGCGGCGATAGGCCACCAGGCTGCCCGGCCGCCACTCCTCGCGCTCGAAGATGAAGGGACCGGAGCCGACCGTCTCCGTGATCTGCGTGTTGGCCGGCGTGCTGGCGATCCGCTCGGGCATGATGAAGGTGCCGCTGCCCTTGGCCAGGGTCTCCAGCACCAGGCCGTAGCGCTCGCTCAGCTTGATGGAGAAGGTGCGCTCGTCCACCGCCTCCAGTGCCGCGGTGAACTGCCCGAGGCGCTGACCCATCGGGTCGCGCTGCATCCAGCGGCGCAGCGAGGCCACCACATCGGCGGCGCGCACCGACTGCCCGTCATGGAAGGCGAGCCCGTCGCGCAGGGTGAAGGTCCAGAGCAACCTGTCATCGGAGACAGTGTGGTGGTCCACCATCTGCGGCTTCGGCTCGAACTTGGAGTTCATGCCGTAGAGCGTGTCGTAGATCAGGTAGCCGTGCCGCATGGTGATGAGGCCGGTGGTCCAGACCGGGTCCAGGATCTGCAGGTTCGCATGGATGGCAACGCGCAACGTGCCGCGATCCTGCGCCGCCGCGGGCGCTGTCGCCGCCATCGCGGCAAGGGCCAGCATCAGCAATCGTCGTTTCATCGTCGCTCTTCCTCCCCCAATGGCCGGCGCGCCCTCTGCCGGGGCGCATCACGGCCGCATCAGCCGGCCAGGCGGAACTTCGGCAGCGTCAGCTCCTCGTCCACCTTGTCGAAGGCCACTTCCACGGCGGCGCCGATCGGCGGCTCGTCCGGCGCCTCTCCGGCGAAGTTGCTCAGCATCAACGGCCCTTCCTGCAACCGCACCAGGCAGACGAGGTAAGGCAGATCCGCGCGGAAGCTGTCCCAATAGGCCCGGTGGAAGCGCACCCAGGAGACAAGCGTGCCGCGGCCGGAAACCGGCGCCCAGGACTGCTGCGAGGAAAGGCAGGCCGGGCAGACCGGCGTGCCGGGATAATGCGTGTTGCCGCACTCCTCGCAGCGCTGCACGGAGAGGACGCTACGGCGGCAGTTCTCCCAGAAGCCGCGGCTGACCGGATCGACCTTCGGGCGGGGCTTGGCGGGCAGTGGCGTGTCCATGATGCGCCTCCTCAACCGCGGGTGTAGATGATGGAGCGCGAGCAGGGCGTGATGGCGCAGAACTGCGCGACCTCCGCCCCTTCCACCTGCCGCGCGCCGCACTCGCCGCGCAGCTGCCGCACGGCCTCCACGTTAAGCGCCCAGCCCTGCATGTAGGAGTTCGAGAGATGGCCGCCATCGGTGTTGGTGGGCAGTCGGCCGCCGACCTTCAGCGCGCCGCCCTCGACGAAGCCGCCGGCCTCGCCACGCTCGCAGAAGCCGAGCCCCTCAAGGCTGAACAGCACCGTCGGGCTGAAATTGTCGTAGCACATCAGCGTGTCGACGTCGGAGGGACCGACGCCCGCCATGCCATAGACCTGCCGCCCGACGTCGCGCGCCTGATGGTACCAGCACTCCGGATCGTAGTTGGCGATGGAGGCCGTCTCGTAGGCCTCACGCCCACCGATGCCGGAAATCATGACGGGCGGCTTCTTCAGGTCACGCGCCCGCTCCTTCGTCGTCAGGATGATGCAGACGGCGCCGTCATTGATCAGGCAGTAGTCGAGCAACCGCAGCGGCTCGACGATCGGGCGCGCCGCCTCGTGATCGTCGATGGTGATCGGCTGCTTCATCACCGCATCGGGGTTGAGGCAGGCATGGTGGCGGAAGGCGACGGAGACCTCGGCGAGCTGCCGCGTGGTGGTGCCGTACTTCGCCCGGTGCTGCTGGAACATCAGCGCATGGGCGGCACCCGGTGAGGTGAAGCCGAAGGGGTCCCAGACGCCCGGGCTTTCCTCGCCGCCATAGTTCACCCGGCGGGAGCGGCCGATATTGGCGTAGATGAGGGCGGCATAGTCGCAGAGCCCGGCCTCCAGCGCCGCCGCGGCCTCGATGATGCCCATGGCGGACATGCGGCCATGCGGCGGCAACGGTAGGGTCCAGCGCGGCGACAGGCCGAGGATCTCGCCCATGCGCGCGTAATACGGGATGCGGCAGACCAGGAGCCCGTCCACCTTGCTCTTCTCGAGCCCGCAATCCTCCAGCGCGTTGCGGAAGGCCTCGGCGCCGAGCCCGTAGTCATCCCGGTCGGGGAAGTTGCCATAGGCCGTGTTGCCGACGCCGACGACCGCGATGCGGTCCTTCAGATGCGTGTAGTCACTCATGGCGTGGTCCGCTCCCGGCGCTTTCCGCGCGGTGCAGCGCGCAGCCGGGCTGCCATGGCCGGCCGAGGTTTCACTCCCATCGTCGCCTCCTCCTGCAGCCCGGCCTTCGCGGCTCGCGCGGCTATTAAATATAAAATGCCTTTTATGAGTGGTGGCCGCAAGGCCCTTCAGCGATCCTGTCGATGCCGCGTGCGGCCAGGCCGCCATCAACGGGAGAGCAAGATGTCCGAAACTGGAAATCGCCTGAGGATTCCTGACTTGGCGGGAAAGGCGGTGCTCGTCACCGGCTCCTCCACGGGGATCGGCGCCGCCGTGGCGCGCGCCTTTGGCGCGCAACGGATGCGGGTCGCCGTGCATGGCTTCTCGCATGGGGAGGAGGCCGCCGCCGTGGCGGCGGATATCGCGCACAGCGGCGGAACCGCCGTTGTGCTGCGCGGCAACGTCCGTTCACGCGAGGAATGCACCGCGCTGGTCCGGCAGGCGCACGACGCTTTCGGGCGACTCGACATCCTCGTCAACAATGCCGGCGGCGTGGTGGAGCGCCAGCCCATCCGCGACGTGGAGGATGATCTCTACGACGCCGTGACAGAGCTGAACGCGCGCTCCGTCTTTGCCTGCTCGCGAGCCGCCCTGCCCTTCATGGAGGCCCAGGGCGGCGGGTGCATCATCTCCACCACCTCGCTGGCGGCGCGCAACGGCGGCGGCGGGCGCTCCGTGCTCTACGCGGCCTCCAAGGCCTTCGTCTCCACCTTCACGCGCGGACTGGCGAAGGAGGTGGCGCGCTTCAACATCCGCGTGAACGCCGTCGCGCCCGGCGTCATCGACAAGCCGGGCAAGGGCTCGACGACGCCGCCGCACCAGCTCGAAGCCTCGTTGCGGCAGACGCCGATGCGGCGCATGGGCACGGTGGAGGAATGCACCGGCGCCTATCTTTACCTCGCCTCGCAGGAACTCTCCGGCTTCGTCACCGGACAGATCCTGGAGGTGAATGGCGGGCTGCTGATGCCCTAGGCGAGCGGAGGCCGGCGGCCCGCCTGGTCCTGCAAGGCTAGTCCCGCAGGGTGAAGCGCGGCAGCACCGCGCCATCTGGCATCTCGGTGTAGACGAGGCGAACTTTCCGGCCGATCCAGCTTCTCTCCGGCGGGCTGCCTTCGAGATTGCTGATCATGACGGGGCCTTCCTCCAGCCGCACCGCGATCGCGTTGTAGGGCGCGGGATAGGCGGCCAGGTATTGCCGGTGGAAGATCACCCAGGAGATGATGGTTGCCTTGCCCGAGACGGGCGTCCATTCGAGATCCTCGGAGAGGCAGGCGGTGCAGCCGGGGCCGGGCGGATACTGCCAGGTGCCGCAGCCGCGGCAGCGCTGCAGCCGCATGGCGCGGTCCCGGATGCTGTCCCACATCGGCCTGTCGTAGAGGCCAAGGACGGGGCTCGGAGTGCGGGCGGTGTCGGCTTCCATGGCGTCCCTCAACGGCCGTAGATGAGCGAGACGGCTTTGCCGGCGACGTCCGAGGTATAGTGGACGCGCCGGCAGTCCTGGACCTGCCGCTCGCCGCATGTCCCGCGCAACTGGCGGACGCATTCGAGCTGGTGCGCCCAGCCCTGCATGTAGGTCTCGGAGAGATGCCCGCCGCTGGTGTTGGTGGGCAGCCGGCCGCCGGGCCCGACGCCCTGCTCGCGCAGGAACTTTCCAGCCTCGCCCACGGGGCAGTAGCCATAGCCTTCAAGCGCCAGGGGCACATGGACGGAGAAGCTGTCATAGACCTGCAGCACGTCCATGTCCTCCGGCCCCGCGCCCGCCATGGCATAGGAGCGGGCCGCGGCCTGCTGCTGCGCCGGCAGGTAGAACTCGGTGAGGCGCGGCTCCAGGCTTGTCGCCCCGCGATTCAGGTCGGAGCGGCCGATGCCCTCGATGAAGACGGGATTGGCGCAGATCTGCTTGGCCCGCTCCGCCTCGGCGATGATCATCGCCACGCCGCCATCGTTGATCAGGCAGTAGTCGAAGAGATGCAGCGGCTCGCAGACATAGTTCGAGGCCATGTAGTCCTCGACGGTGATCCGCTTGCGCATGATGGCGTTGGGGTTCATCGAGGACCAGCCGCGCTGCGCGACCGCCACCTCGCCCAGCTCCGCCTCGGTCATTCCGCGCGCGTGCTTGTAGGCCTGGAAGGTGAGCGCATAGAGCGCCCCCTGCGAGGTGAGCCCCCAGGGCGAATGATAGACATAGGAGAGGAAGGCGTCGCCGCCCATCGCCTGCGGACCGCCATACTGCGTCCCCGCCGTGCGCTGGTCGTTGCCGTAGACGATCGCCACCACCTCGGCGAGGCCGGATTCGATGGCGGTGCAGGCCTGCACGACGGAGAGCACCGCATCCGCCTGGTCGCCCCAGCGCGGATTGATGCCCAGCACCTCGCCCAGCCGCTCATAAGCCGTGGTGGGGCCGGCGATCAGCCCGTCGATCGCCTCACGCTTCAGGCCGGAATCCCGCAGCGCGGCCGAGAAGGCCTGCATGGCATAGCCGTAGGAATCCGCAGGCTTCTCCCCGGCGCGGGCGCGCGTCCAGTCCCGCACCCAGTCGGTATGGCCGATGCCGACCACGGCGGCGGCGCGCCGGAGGCGCGGCGTGCCCCCGGATGTTGCCGCCCCTGCTGTCACACTCATGCGCAAAGCTCCTTGCTGTGCCAGGGACCGGTGCGCCGGCGCCGTCACGCCGACAGCCAGAGATCGCCCAGGTCCTGGTAGATCATGTGGGTCGGCGACATGGACCAGCCGTTCACCCGGCGGTTCATCACCACGATGCGCTGCCACCAGAGGATCGGCACCGCATAGCTCTGCTCGAAGAGCCGGGCCTCGAACTGGCGGACCAGCTTCTTCCGCTCGCCCTCGTCGATGGTCTTCGCCTGCTCGTCGAAAAGGCGGTCCAGCTCGCGATCCGTGGCGCGCGCGACGGCGACCTCCGCCTTGTCGTAGGAGACGTACTTGACCAGCACGTTGGTCGGGTCGTCGCTGAACTGCGTGAAGGAATCCACCAGCGCGTCGAAGTTGCCGCTGCCCTGCGCGGCATACCAGGAGGACAGTTCCGCCTGCTGGTGTTCCGCGCGGACGCCGATCTGCCGCCACTGGTCGATCAGGAAGATGCCGGCGGTGACATAGGGCTGGATGTTGCGGTCGAGCAGGGTGAAAGTGAGGTTCTCCGCCCCGGCCTCCTTCAGCAGGCGCCGCGCCTCGGCCCGGTTGGCCTCCATGTCACGGCCGTAGCCCGGCCACTTCTCCATTTCCGCCGGCGTCGCCGACCAGTCGCTCCCCGGCCGCACCAGCCCGCCGACCTGGCCGAGCTGCGAGATGCGCGAGAGCGACTGCGAGCCGCCCCAGCGGTCGAGCGCAAGGGAGAGCGCCCGCCGCACCCGCGGATCGTCGAAGGGCTTCTTCTGGCAGTTGAAGGTCAGGATCATGTGGAGCATCCAACTCGATTCCTGAACCCTCGCATCCTCGCCCAGGGCGCGGACGATGCGGTCGCGCTCGTTGGGCGTGAAGCCGCGGAACTCCGCCAGGATCTGCCGCCCGGAAAGGGCGTTCACCATGGCCGCCGGCGACATGGTGATGGCGCGGAAACCGTCGAGATAAGGCTTTCCCTCGCGAAAATAGCCGTCGAACCGCTCGCCGACCCAGTGCGACCCGGCGACATGCTCGACGAACTTGAACGGGCCGCTGCCCATGACGTTGCGGGCGGGGA
>Ga0182742_1000748_pt1 | contig 47458 bp, 54 predicted proteins | sample eDN5th37CBELigMG_FD_128880 | JGI IMG/M metagenome (GOLD analysis project Ga0182742, IMG submission 128880) | Enriched Miracle-Growth compost microbial communities from Emeryville, California, USA - eDNA 5th pass 37_C BE-Lig MG (version 2)... ...
AACTCCTCCAAAATCGCCAATTTCTCCGCGCCACTATACTCATTCTTCTTAGCCAAAAGAAATACTCCCCTCCAAGTAGTAGGTTTGTTTTTTAAACCTGTCTACTTAAAGGGGAGCATATCATCGTTTCGACGGAGAGGGGGGCTTTTACATTTCCGGCCTTTTTTCTACAAGGACGAGTATTAAGGTTGCGATTGGTCCGAGCAGCAGGGAAAGCAGAAACCAGTTGAATCCACTGCGGTTTTTTCCCTGGGCAATCCCCGCGTTGATCAGGGCAAGCGTCCCCCACCCGATACCATATTCCTTCATCACAATACTCCCTCCCATCTATGTATCTGAAAAAACGACGCCCAAATTATACCATAAAGTCAGAAGGTTCCAAAGAAGGGGATTGGAATAGTGCATCTGAATGATAAACAAACGCCCCCAAGAACGCTGCTGTGAAGCATTGCGTCAAAGGGGGCGTTTGATTGTTGCGATGTAAAAGGGCCTTAGGGATTCGGCTGCTTTTCAAGCGAACTGGCTTGGAAGGACTCCAGTCGATCCAGCCAACCGGAAAAAAGGCTTTGCACGGTCCTGCGCTGTTCGATCTCCGGCATATGGCCTGCGGTTGGCGAGCAGGAAAAGGCCATCGATCAGAGCTGACTTCCGGTGAAAGATGCGTTGAGCCATGTAGCCGCCCTGTCCCCGACATGACATAGACCGTGAGCGGGCCGATCCACATAGATGCGTTGATAGCCAGGACGCTGTAGAACAGGCTCACTCCGTGCTTTCATCGCACGATGATCTATCTCGAGCGCGTGCAGAAAGACGAGGGAAAAGCCGTCACCCATACGTCACAGTGAATGTTCATTTTTCAGGCAGCGGAATGATCAGTTCCATTCTTCTGCTTCCGTCTTTGGCGCTTTTTTCAAAGAGGATGAGCAACAGGGTCGAATTCGGCTCTGCTTTTTTCACTTTCAAGGTGTAGGTGAAGTCTCCCCATTCAGGAGCGCCTGCAGAGGTGGTGAAGGAGCCTTCAGCCAACTCGTTGTGTCCATCCTCTACTACATAATTTACGACACCCTCGAAGACCTTCGCCTGTCCTTTTACCTCGAATGTGTCTTCGCCCGTTTTAGTGACAGTAACTTTCTGGAAAATATCGTTGCCATACGTCATATCGGAAGTTGGCTCGGGATCTTCTTGTCCGGCCTCTGGTGCGGGCGCAGGTTCTTGCGGCTGTGTTGGCGCGGGAGTCGCTGGCTCATTGGCAGCGGGTGGCTGCGTTTCAGCGGGTTGTTCGGCGGGTGCTGATGAACTGCTGCATCCATGCAGGACAGCAGCGGTCAACAGAAGGAGTAAAAATTTCTTCATGGTATCCCCCTCGATTTTGGAAATGATGTTGATACACATTCTACCCAATTGGACGGAGAAAAGAAAATCGCGTTTCATCTGAACAGCCCTATTTTTACGTTTCTATGGTAGAATGGGGGTGGCATACAACCAACAATTACTAGGAAAGCTGGTCGAACAAGATGGAACAACAATCGTTTCGAATTGAAAAGGATTTTCTGGGTGAAAAAGAGATTCCTGTAAATGCCTATTATGGTGTCCAAACCATGCGGGCGACAGAGAATTTTCCCATCACCGGTTACCGTCTTCATTCTTCGCTGATCATAGCCATGGCTATGGTGAAAAAAGCAGCAGCGATTGCCAACATGGAGGTCTCCCGATTGAATCCTCGGTTGGGGAATGTGATTGTACAGGCGGCAGAAGAGATCATTGCCGGACAATGGCATGACCAGTTCATCGTGGATCCGATCCAAGGCGGCGCGGGAACTTCCATTAATATGAATGCCAATGAGGTCATTGCGAATCGAGGATTGGAGCTTCTGGGCGAGAAGAAGGGAGATTATTTCCACCTGAGCCCGAACACACATGTGAACATGTCCCAATCGACGAATGATGCCTTTCCAACCGCTATTCATCTCGCAACCCTGACTCTATTGGAAAAATTGCTTGTGACCATGCAGACGATGCATGACGCGTTTGGCGAAAAGGCGCGTGAATTCGATGATGTCATCAAAATGGGACGGACCCATTTGCAGGATGCCGTTCCGATTCGTCTGGGGCAGGAATTTGAAGCGTATCGCCGCGTCCTGGAACGCGACATGAAGCGGATCAAGCAATCCCGCCAGCACCTGTATGAAGTCAATATGGGGGCGACCGCAGTAGGTACCGGATTGAATGCGGACCCCAAATATATCACGAAAGTCGTGCAAACACTGGCAGAAATCAGCGGCTTCCCGCTGCAAGGCGCCGAACATCTCGTCGATGCGACACAGAATACGGATGCCTATACAGAAGTTTCGGCTGCGTTGAAGGTCTGCATGATGAACATGTCCAAAATCGCCAATGATTTGCGTCTGATGGCATCCGGACCGCGTGCCGGTCTCGGGGAAATTTCCCTGCCTGCACGCCAGCCAGGTTCCTCGATCATGCCAGGAAAAGTAAACCCGGTTATGGCCGAGGTCATCAATCAGGTCGCTTTCCAGGTGATCGGCAACGACCATACGATCTGTCTTGCATCGGAAGCAGGTCAACTGGAACTGAACGTCATGGAGCCTGTTCTCGTCTTCAATCTGCTGCAGTCCATCAGCATCATGGACAACGCTTTCCGCGCCTTCACAGAGTACTGCCTTGTAGGCATTGAAGCCAATCGCGAGCGCATGAAGGAATACGTGGAAAAGAGTGTTGGGGTAATTACTGCTGTCAACCCGCATCTCGGTTACGAGACGGCTGCCCGCATCGCCAGAGAAGCGATTCTGACTGGAAAATCGGTACGAGAGCTGTGCCTGCAGCATAATGTCCTGACAGAAGAAGAGCTGGATCTGATTTTGGATCCGTTTGAAATGACGCACCCCGGCATCGCAGGTGCCTCCTTGTTGGATCGAGAATAAGCAGCGCAATCGAAAAATCCCGCCACCTTTTGATCAAAAGGTGGCGGGATTTGCTTTTTTCATTACGATGCAGGTGAAGGAGCGGCAGGAGGAGTCTGTGTTCGGGGCAATTGATCCAGGCTTTTAAACACATATCCGCGTTTGTGAGCCTCATCGATAAAAGCTCCGAGTGCTTCCGCGTTGTCTTTGGATATCGAGTGCAGCAGGATCACGGCACCGGGATGCAGCTGGGCCATCAGCTGGTCGTACGCATATTTCCAGCCGCGTTGTTTTTTTACATCCCAATCCAAGTAGGCGATGGACCAAAATACATTCGTATACCCCAGTTCCTTGCTGTATCCAAGCATGCGGTCGCTGAATATCCCCCGGGGTGGACGCAGGTAGCGCATTTCCTTTTGTCCCGTTGCCTGCGCAACAGCATCTTTTACTTTGCTGAGTTCTTCCCGGATCTTTTCATTAGAAATGCGTGACATATCGGGATGGCTCCACGAATGGTTCCCGATCAGATGTCCTTCTGCGACCATGCGCTTCAAGAGTTCAGGCTGATCTTTCACATAATGTCCAGTGACGAAGAAGATGGCGGGGACATGGCGGGAATAAAGCGTGTCGAGAATCATCGGTGTATAGCCATTCTCATAGCCGTTATCGAAGGTCAGGTACAGTTCTTTTTGGGTAGTGTCGCCAAGAAAGATGGCACCATGGCGGTCAATTACGTGCTTGAAGCCTTCTTCCGTTATTGAAGGGAGTCGGCCGTTCTTGCTTTTCTTGAACCCGAAGTGGTAGGGCTGATCCTGGTAGGCCCACGCTGCTTGAAGCGGCAGCATGCCAAGCAGGAGGAGGCTGAAAATCAGCAGTGTTATTCGCCGGTACGCAAATCCTTTCTCCCGTAGTGTCTCCATAACGAAATCTTCACCTCTTCTCCTTTTGTACTTCAGACTGAATTGATCATGAAAAGTTTGTCCAGTTTGTTTCCAAATATGTACGCTGGGCAATTGAGCAACCTGTGCGAAAAAACAACGGCAAGGAGGGACAACTGCTCATACAAAGCTCAGGAATTCGTCATATAGTACTACAGTCAACGGTGACTCCGCTGACATGACATTATCAGGTACCGGAGGTGTGGTCATGGGTAACAGATTACTGGAGCAGTTGAGAAGGATTCTTGACGATGACGATGGCATCGAGGAAGTAGAGGTAAAGGTAGAGTACGAAGACGGCGGAAAGAGAAAATGGATGTTCCGCGGCGATGAAGATCCCGTCATGGAAGACAACGATGACGAAGACGACGAAGACGAAGAAGACGAGGACGAGGAAGACGAGGACGAAGCATTTCGGGCAGATGCAGAAGAGGATGAAGACAACGAAGAAGAGGACGAAGAAGAGGACGAAGAAGAATACGAAGAAGAAGACGAAGAAGAAGATGGAGATGAAGAAGACGGAGAAGAAGACGACGATGAAGACGGAGAAGAAGACGAAGACTAATCTTAAAGAGAGAACATCGATCTGAAAAAAGATGCGTCGGGGACGCGTCTTTTTTTTCTGTATTCGGAGGTTCCTTTCGCTAACGCAATAAAGGTTGAAAGCGTCAGTGCGTGTTGGCGTCGTAAATAGGCTTGGCGATGTCAACTGTACCTCCGCAATTGTTTGAGAACTGGCGAATAGCTATGGCTATTTGTCCGTTTCCTGATGAAAACGGACTGAATAGGAATAGGGAAGGAACACTACAGCATGACAATTGCAGGACGGGAGGAAGCAAATGGAAGAGTATCTGATCCAACCGTGGGACACCAGACAGAGTGCCACTACGCCTGTAGACTGGGATATGCACGTCCCGCCGGAAATAGACGTGTTGGCAGAAGAAGTCATGAAGCACTACGATATGGCAGTCAGCAGTCGGACATTGATTACTTCCAAGCCAGATAAAGGTGGAGCAATCTGGCGAATCGAGACCAACAAAGGACCGCGCAGCCTCAAGCTTTTGCATCGCAGACCGGAACGCAGTCTATTTAGCGTAGGGTTACAGGAATATGTGGTCAAGCAAGGGGCCAGAGTCCCAGCATTGATACCAGCCAAGGATGGAAAATTGTTCGTGGAGAAAGGCGGCAAGCTATGGATTGTCACCGACTGGATCGCGCTGCAACCAGCCACCAAGGTGGATTTGGTAGGCGCGGAAGAGCTTTGCTATGGATTAGGCGAGTTTCACATGCATACCAAAGGCTACATTCCACCAGTAGGTGCGAAAAATTCCTCACGTCTGTATCGCTGGCCTAATTATTACCAAAAAATTACTAAAAAAATTGGTTGGATACGAGAAGTAGCCAAGGCTTACAAGGATACAGCGGCGAGTGCCTCCATTCTCTCCGTTATTGATCAGTATGAACAGCAGGCGCAGGACGCGATGAGGCGATTACAGGAATCCGCTTATGCCCGGATGGTGGCAAAAGGAGAGCCTTATTGGGGGCTTGTGCATCAGGATTATGGCTGGTCGAATGGTCAAAATGGACCCGGCGGACTGTGGGTTATCGACCTCGATGGTGTAGCATATGATCTGCCCTTCCGTGATTTGCGCAAGTTGATTACGAGCACGATGGATGATATGGGTGTCTGGGATATCACCTGGATGCGCGGCATGATCGACGCGTATCATCGGGCAAATCCATTGGATGCGGAATCATTCGAGGTTCTGCTGATCGACATGGCGATGCCAAATGAGTTTTACAAGCACTTGAAAGAAATGTTTTTCGACCCGGTTACTTTTTTGAACACAGAGGCTGAAGCGATCCTGCAGCGGGTCGTGGCAACGGATCAAACCAAATGGCAGGCCTTGGCCGAACTGGCAAAAGACAAATCCAAGTACGCAGCAGGCGCTTACGATCAGGTCAGCGTGCCGGAAACACCGGAAACGTCGGAAAAAGTTCAAGTTCCATCCAAGATTACGTGGGAAGCGAAAAAATGGATCCTGCTGCCGCAAAAAACAGCAGCAGACACCGTGCGCAAGAAATCTGCATCAGCAGATACCAACAAAAAGGCTGCATCAGCAGATACCAGCAAAAAAGCTGCACCCGTCGAGACCAGCAAAAAAGCTGCATCTGCAGAGATCAGCAAGAAAGCTGCATCCGTGGAGTCCGGCAAGAAAAAGAGCGAACAAAAAAGTGCTCCTGTAAAACGAGAAGCCGTGCCGGCAGCGGAGAAAAAAGCAACGGTTCCGCTCGTCAAACGGAAGAAAGAGGAGAAAGTCAAAACAACCGAAGCAACGACCAAAAAACCAACCCTGTCCACAGTGCGCGACACCGCAACTGTCGCTGCATCTATAGCTTCTATTTCAAAGAAACTGGAACGGACTTTGTCCCGCAGCCCACAAAGGTCTCAAAGCATGCCACCTGAAGCTAATGTGATTGATCTGCTCCCGTTTTTGGCAAGTGCGACTCGGAAATCGAAGCTAAAGCGAAGTAGCACGGGTGCCCGGACCAAGACCGGAGTATCATCCGCGAATAGGAAAAAGACTACCGTAGCCAGTCGGACGAAACGTACAGCAAGCAGTTCGAAAACAACGCTTCGAACAATCAGGGGTGGGGTCAATCAACCGCAAAAAGCAGCAAAGAAGAAGGCGGTGTCAGGGCGCCCTGCGTCCAGACCGAAACAAGCAACAACATCTGTTGGCAAGACGAGAAAGCCTTCTGCTGCACGGCGCCACTCCTACAGCAAAGCAGCAGGTCCTCAGCGCCGCGTGACGCGAAATCCTGCCCGAAGACCAAGAGCGAAGCGCGGCGTGAAAACATCGGGTGGTCTGCGATGAACGGCATGAGGAAAGGGGTATCAGCATGAAGGTAGCTATGATATGTACGGAAAAATTGCCCGTGCCTCCAGTCCGCGGCGGTGCCATTCAAACCTATATCGCAGGAATTGTAGATCAGCTAGGCAAACACCACGATATAACTGTGATTGGGACGACAGATCCCACGCTTCCTGCTGATGAACGGGTTCGCAATGTGCGCTATATACGGGTGAACGGTCAGGGTGTGTTTGAAATTTATGCAGAGGAAATCAGGCAATTGCTGCAAACACAAACCTTTGATATTATTCACGTCTTCAATCGTCCCCGCCTGATCCCCCTCATTCGGGAGCTCTGTCCACAAGCGAGATTGGTATTGAGCATGCACAATGATATGTTCGACGCTTCGAAAATTTCACGGGAGGAAGCCGTGAAGGCCATCCAGGAAGTAGAGCGGATCGTTACCGTCAGCGACTATGTAGGCAGCGTTATAGCCGCTCTGTTTCCAGAAGCGGCGAGCAAGCTGCGGACGATCTATTCGGGCGTTGATCTGCAGACCTTTCACCCTTGGGAGCAGTCGCAGAATGCCCGTCAGGTTCGCCAAGCATTAAGGAGCCAGCATCAGTTAAATGGAAAACAAGTCATTTTGTTCGTCGGCAGACTGACACCGAAAAAAGGTGCTGATATTCTGGTTCGTGCCATGAATGACTTGAGCAAACGGCATTCCAATATCGCCCTCGTACTGGTCGGAGGGTCCTGGTACAGTGTGGATAAAGTGAGTGACTACGTTGCTTACGTCCGATCACTGGCTGACCGCTCTCCCGTTCCGGTTGTGACGACCGGCTTTGTACCAGCCGAACAGATTCATCACTGGTTTTGGGCTGGAGATATCTTCGTCTGCCCATCGCAATGGGAGGAGCCATTGGCACGTGTCCACTATGAGGCGATGGCAGCAGGCCTTCCCTTTGTGACCACCAAAAGGGGAGGAAATGCGGAGGTTATCATCGGAGGCAACGGCCTTTTGGTGGAGCAGCCAGAAGATCCCCTGGCTTTTTCCGAGAAGCTTCATCAACTTCTGTCCAATCGGGATCTGCAAAGAAAAATGGGAGCTGCGGGTCGACAATTGGCTCTCGAACGATTTGCTTGGGACCGGGTAGCAAATGAAGTCCGGGCGGTCTGGGATGGACTTCATTGAATATTCATAGAGAATCCAAAAGCCCACTTTCCGTGAAACACTTTAGGAAGTGGGCAAAAGGTTTCCATATGTCGCCAGGAGAGCGCAACTAACTAGGAGAAGGGAGTATCGGGAATGACGGCCACGATTCGATTCAAGGGAATCAAGACAGTCATTCCTTGCCTTTCCTGTGTGGACAATGTCCGCAGCGCAATGATGCCTTCCTCTACGCGCAGCAAATGTCCGATTCGATACTGTCTACCTTGCGTTCCGAGGTCAGCAGCTAACAACAGCTCGACTGTCTGATTATGCTTTTTGCATTTGCTGAGTTCTTTTCGAAGCGCTTTAATGCTTTCCAGATCCGGGTTTTCTTCCGGCTCAACTTCCACTTTGACGATCGGAGCGGGTATGACTAGCGGTTTTGGAGCCTGAACATGAACCGTAGGAGCCTCTACCTGTACAGCAGGTGTCGATGGCGTGACCGTCAGTTGTGGAGCAGGGGTCGTTACGTGAACCTTTGGAGCACGGACATGGATGCGCAGCGGACGCGGCCTGCTGCCCTTTGAGGATGCAGGAGCGCGGATAATATCAGACGAGCGTCTAGCCGAACGAGTGTTTTTTTTCTTGCCGGCCTTGGCCGTTTTCATTCATGACACCTCCCTCTATGCATGCTATATCCTATTCAACAAGGCAGGAGCAGTCATGGACATATACCCGGTGCGGGCAAAATTGGGAGTAGACGCTTTTCTTATTTTTCTGACAGGACAAGCCGTATCCCGATGGCAGCATACAGCAGGGCTTTTCCGTAATTGACGAATTTGCCGAGCCGAGGTTTGCCGAGCAGCTTGTTGCCGAACAGGCCGGCGCATACCGCGACGAGGGAGAACAGTGCGACCGCTTGCAGCATAAAGACAACACCCAGGACCATCATCTGGAAGGGCTCGTCGCCTGTGCCAGGTGTGATGAACTGAGGCAAAAAGGCCAAAAAGAACAAGGAGACCTTGGGATTCAGCACATTCATAAGAATTCCCGTACGGTACAGCTTGAAGCCGCTTTGCTTGCTTACGGTGGCCGCAGCAAGCGGGCTATTGCCTTCGCGAATAGCTTGATAGGCCAGGCAGAGCAGGTAGGCCGCCCCCGCATACTTCATCAGTTGAAAAGCAAAGGCAGAGCTGTAGAGGACGGCTGTAATCCCCAAGGCAGCCGCAAGGGTATGAACGATGACTCCGCTAGCCAAACCGAGCGCCGTCCAGATTCCTGCTTTGCGGCCATTGGACATGCTTTGCGCAATGACGAACAAGATATCAGGACCTGGCGCCAGAGTGAGCAGAATCGAGACGGTTAGGAAAGAAAGGACATGAGCGAGGTCCATCATGCCACCTCCGTTTTTGGAATATTTTTGGATGAACTAACAGTACGGCAAATTGCAAATCACGTCCAGTAGAAGAATGGGACGATTTTCCTCATTCTGACAAATTTCGTGGGGAGTGGAAGGAATTTATAAAAAAGAAAGGAAAATCGTGTATAATGATCGGGTAATCTCAAATAGAGACATGGAGGTTTCGCAATGAATCAAACACCGCTAGCACCTATGGGAGTAGGGAAGCTGCTGGACCGAAGTTTTTCCGTGTACCGCCAACACTTCGGTGCCTTTTTTCTGTTGGCCCTTTTGCTGTTCGGCCCCTTGCTGCTGCTGCAAAATCTAATGCTGATGGACCTTACGAGCATGCCGTTTCTGTACCAGGAGACAACTGAGGAAGAATTCTGGGAAGCCCTCGCCGAGCGCTTTACCAGTTCGGATGCATTTTTAACGGAGAGCATTGCCCTGGTCCTTGTTTATTTATTTCTCATTCTGCCCATTACAACACTGGTTTCCTATCCACAGCTAATGGGATCGAGTTTGCTGATGACCAGAGCGGTAGTCGAGGGCCGTACGATCGGGATCATGCCGGCCCTGCGCCAATCCTTTAGCCGTTTTTGGCCCCTGGCAGGAAGTACGATTCTCTACATATTGATCATGATCGGGATCTTTTTTGCCTTTACGCTTTTTTGCGTACTATTCTTTTTCCTGTGTGCAGTCGCCATAGGCGTTTCGTTTGAAGGGCTCTTTTCAGGCACGGATGAAGTAGGCTCCATATTGGCTGTCCTGCTGATTCTGGTTGCCTATCTGGTTTTTCTTGTGGGAGTCATGCTCGTTCCTGGCTTCTTCATCCTTCGCTGGGGCTTTTACCTGCCCTATGTGCTGTTGGAGGAAGAGGGAGTCGGACTAAGTAAGAGCTGGAAATTGACAAAAGGGAATTTCTGGCGTCTCTTTGCCTTGTATTTTGTTTTGATGGTGATTTATTCCACGCTATCCGGCGGAATGCAAATCATGCTGGCAGGAGCATTAGGGACATCGCTGGTGAGCAGTCTGCTGCAGATCCTGGTTACTTGCCTGTTGATGCCTTGGATGATGATCGTATACGCGCTTGCCTACCTGGACCTGCGCGTCAGAAAAGAGGGGACTGATCTGCAGGCATTGCTGAACCAGCAGCCGATCGAAGAGCCTGCGACCGTTCCTGCTCAAATGTCGGGAGAGCAGCATGAGTAATGTCCCCAGGTGGTCAGAGGACAAAGAGCGGCTCATCGACATCCTCTCCACTGACGAATTCACCCAATCGTCGAAAGCGGGAGAGGGTTGGATCGAAAAAGCGTTGGATTATTTGATAGAGCTGATTGCCCAGGTGTTCGAACGGGTCGATCTGCCTACGGAAGCCGCCGGGACCGTCTCTACGACGGTTGTCGTGGTCGCGATACTCGTCTTGCTTGCGTTCATTTACTGGACCTCCCGCAAGCTGATGCTACACTCCAGAAAAGAGCGGGCATTGTTTACCCAAGGAGAGAAAATTCGCACCCATACAGACTATCTTTTGGAAGCAAGACAGCTTGCGCAACGAGAAGAGTGGCGGGAGGCCGTTCGCCATCTCTTTCTCGCCTTGCTGGTTTACCTGCAAACGAAATCCTGGATTCGGATCGAGCAGTGGAAAACCAACTGGGAGTATATGGATGAGATCCGGTACAACCACCCGGCCATGCAGGAGCTTTTTCGCAGGCATGCGCGCACCTTTGAACAGATCTGGTACGGACAGAAGGAAATCGATGAACAGGTATTTTGGAAGCATGTAAATGAATTGGAACAGATCTGGCGTGAGGAGGGACATCATGGGTAGTTTGCGTACCTATCGCGTGGCCCTTGTCGTCGCGCTGTTGCTCTTGCTTTTGATCGGGGTCTTTGTGGTCAAGCCGGGAGTACCTACCTATCCGCCATACGTCTCGGCGTCCGCACAAGCCGATGGGAGCAAAGCCATTGTCATGCTGATGCAGGAAAAGGGAATGCGTGTCAGGGAATGGCGGCAGCCGATGACGTTTTTGCCCCCGCAAGAGGGACAGGTGCTGATCTCGCTTCAACCGAATGGTTTGGGAGAGAGTGAACGGGAAGAGCTGCTGGATTGGGTGGCCGCCGGGAATGATCTGATTCTGTTCGACGAGGAGCCGCAGGATTGGGAGGAAGCTTCCTTCTACGTACGTTCTCTGGAAAAAGGGAATGTGCAGCACAACATTCAGGGGACTCATCTCGCCCAAGACGCGGTCGGTGTAGCCAATACGGCGGCGAGGCTGGAAGAGGACCCGGATATGGAAACGCTCATTTATGATGAAGAAGGCATTCTTGCAGGACGTACAGAGGTCGGGGATGGCTCTGTTACCCTTTTTCTGGTTCCGGAGTGGATGAGCAACGGACAGATTGCGAAGCATTCTCATTTTGAAGCAGTCTGGCCCTTCTTGCAAGAGAATTGGTCTGTCGTCTGGATGGACGAATATCATCACGGCTATCGGGAACAGCCCAGCATCTTCGCTCTTTATCCTGGGTGGCTGATAGCAGGGTTTGCCCAGCTTGGCCTGCTCCTTCTTCTCGGGATCTGGTGGCGCGGGAAGAGATTCGGACCGATCTATACGCTGCGGGAGTGGACTGTTCGCCGCGGAGACGAGACATTGCTTGCGGTGGCGAGCTGGTACGAACGCAGGCGCCTGGCACTGGATGCGCTGCGCCATCGGGAGGCGTATCTGAGACAGATGCTCCATGACCGATGGGGTATTCAACAACGTGCAGAGCCTCATGAGATCATCAGCATGGCGAGGAGCAAATGGAGCATCAAGGATAGCGAACAGATGGCAAATGTGCTGCATCGGCTGGAGCAGGCCAAGTCCGGAATGAAGTACACGCCGAAGCAACTGCTGGCAGACAGTCTTTTGCTGGATGAGATCATCAAACGCCTGGAGAAGGAGTGACAAGATACGTGGAACGATTGATAAAAGAGATGGAAAAGGAACTGGTGGGGCAGCAGCAGAATATTCGCCTGCTGGTAGCAGCCCTTTTGGCAGGCGGACACGTTCTGCTGGAAGGGGTTCCTGGGATTGGAAAAACCAAGATGGTGCGCACCTTGTCCGGACTGATCGGCGGGGAGAGCAGACGCGTACAATTTACTCCGGACATGATGCCGAGCGATATCATCGGGCATGTCGTGTTTAATATGCAGCAAAACCAATTCGAGACGGTACGCGGACCGGTTTTCTCCAACCTGCTGCTGGCAGATGAAATTAACCGCACCCCTCCCAAAACGCAAGCGGCTTTGCTGGAGGCGATGGAGGAAAAGCAAGTGACGATCCACGGTGTCACCTATCCGCTGCCTGATCCATTTTTTGTCGTAGCGACCCAAAACCCGATCGAGTACGAAGGCACGTATGTGCTGCCGGAAGCACAGCTTGACCGCTTTTTGTTTAAACTGCATGTCAAGTATCCTTCCCATGAGGAGGAAAAACAGATCCTCGCTCAGCACGTTCCGTATGGAGGGGAATCCGCCCCAAAAACGGAGCAGCTTGTTGGACTGAATGAAATTTTGGCAGCAAGACAAAAGCTTGGCGAAGTGGTCGTAGAGGAATCGATCCTGGACTATATTACCACCCTGATTCGCAAAACGAGGGAGACGAAACGCCTGCTGCTCGGCGCAAGCTCACGGGCTGGAATCGCGATTCTGATGGCGAGCAAGGCGTGGGCCTTGCTGGACGACCGCATGTACGTCACACCCGATGATGTCAAGATTGTGGCGAGACCGGCATTGCGCCATCGCTTGATTCTCTCACCACAGGTGGAATTGGAGGGCGGTACCAGTGACCACATCATCGACGAAACGCTGGCGGCCATTCCAGTACCTCGCTGATTTTCTGCAAGACCGCTTTGTTTTGCCGACCAGCCGCCTGCTGATTCTGATCGTGATCGGATTGCCGCTGGTCATGGGAGGCTTCGTGCTGGGCTGGGGATACCGAGCTTTCTGGATATACAATGGCTTGCTCCTCATCGCAAGCGTCGTCGATTGGATCACTATGCCGCGAAAAAAGGATTTTTCGATCAGGCGAATTCTTCCGCAACAATCTGATATAGGCCATGTATTTGAGGTTGAGATCGAGATCGAACAGCAGACAGGTCGGAAAGTCCCCTATGAGCTAACCGATGACCTGCCGCTTTCTTTTGATGAGAGCGGCAGGCTGCGCGGGGTATGGGCACATGGAAGAAGCAAAGTAGTCTACATGACGCGGGCACGAGAGCGGGGCAAGTACACGTTTTCCTGGCTGTATGCTCGCTGGCAGGGGCGGCTTGGACTTTGGTCCAGGCAGAGCCGTTTTGCCTGTGAGCAGACCATCAAGATCTATCCGGATTTAACGGCGGTTCGCGGGTATCTGGCTTCGCTGCAAGAAAGCCTGATCGTGGACGGGAAAAAAATTCTGCGACGTGCTCGCAGCGGCTCGGAATTTCATGCGATTCGCGACTATGTGCCAGACGATGATCCGCGGACGATCAACTGGTCTGCGTCTGCGCGCACACGCCGGTTGATGACCAACCAGTATCGACCGGAGCAAGGGAAGGTCGTCACGATTGTATTGGACTGCGGCAGGCTGATGGGCGTGGAGCTGGACAATCGCACGCGGCTGGACATATCACTGGAAGCTGCGATGACTCTCGCGGCAGTCGCCCTCAAGCAAGGAGATCAAGTAGCGCTGATGGCCTATTCCCATGAGATCAAGCTGTATATTCCGCCGGGACGCGGTCTTGCCCATCTGCACACGCTGGTAGAAGCCACGTACGATCTCAAAAGTGATTTCGTCGAGTCTGATCCAGCCAAAGCGCTCACTTATCTCCATCGCCAGCAAAAGCGAAGGAGCATGATTGCGCTCTTCTCCGACATGGAAAACTATCTGATCGAGGATCAGCTGAGCGGCTACCTCTGGCGAATGCGCCGATCCCATCTGTTGCTGCTGCTCTCCCTGGCGGACCCGCTCTTGGCAGGGTGGAGCCAGACAGAGGTAAGGAACAGCCGCTTGGCCTATCAAAAAGCATTGGCGCAGCGATTTAGACTGGATCGCAAAGCCTTCCAACAAAAAATGACCGGAGCAGGCATCCAGGTGTTGGATGTCCCGTCCGATCAATTGACACTAAGTGTAGTCAACACTTATTTGGAGATTAAATCGAGAGAGGCGCTTTGAGTCTGGCGCCTTCTTTGTCCAAAAAGATACCAGACCACGAGCACCAGCAGGGTGACGATCGCAACGCCGTACTTCGTCTCCAAGGACAGGGTGGTGGAAGGAGTGATAAAGCCTTCGATCACACCGGCGATAAAGAAGAGCGGCAGAGTTGCAAGCAGCAGCTGCGCGGATTCTTTGACAGCCTCCAGGAACTGGTACTTCCGGGCGTAGCGGCCGGGAACCAGCATGCGGTAGCCCATGTACAAACCGGCGCCGCCTGCAATGAAGATGGCGGTCAGCTCAATGACTCCATGCGGCAGGATGTAAGCCCAGAAGGCGTAGCTGCTGCCTGCCTGCTGATAGACGGCGGCCAAGGCACCGATCAACAGTCCGTTAAACAGCAGGAGATAGATCGGTACCAGTCCGAAGGTAACGCCGCTGACAAACGCGAGAATGGCAACGCGCATGTTATTGGTCATAATCATGGTAGAGACGACAGGGCTGTTGATGGCATCATGCCCTTCGCCCAGGCGTGCCGGGTCGATCTGCTCCGCCATTCCTGCCGGCAGGACATAGTACAGATTGAGTGGATCAATCATGACTGCTGCGTATCCGAAGATCCCCCCGATCACGAACAAGAAGGCGGCAATCGCCATGAACGTGAGCCTTTTTTGGATCAAAAGGATAAAATGGGTGCCGAAAAAATAAGTGATTTGCTGCCAGCTTGTCGCTTGCTGCTTATACGTCAGGTTGTGCGCCCGTGAGACTAGCTGATTCAAATACTGGGTCAGCTCGTCGCTTGGATAATACGACCTCACATAAGCAAGATGCGCTGAGGCTTTCTTGTAAAGCAGCGTCAGCCTGTCGATGTCGGCCGCCTGAATGCCGCGGTTCTTTTTCTGAAATCGCTCGACCAATTGTTCCAGTTCAGCCCAAGAAGCTTTATGCGTATGCCAAAACGATGTTAAATCCATGAAATGGCCTCCTTTGCAGACGAAAAAATATGTATCTTGAATAGAGAATATATCACGAGAGGGTGAAGGCAACAGGAATGAACGAATGGACACCGAGTCAACAGGCTGACCGGGAAGCGTCTGTCGTAACCCCCGAGCATGTGCAGCTGCGCTTCCAAACCGCTGGCTTGGGCAGTCGTGCTGCTGCTCAACTGATAGACACAGGAATCCTGTTATTGGTTAATATTACTGTATTTGTACTGTTCAGTATAGTCGTATTGGACAGAAATGAATTTTGGCTGGAAGAGATGAAGGATTTTGCGATTGCACTCCTGCTCCTCTTTCTCTTTATCGTCAATGCGGGCTATTTCTTTTTCCTCGAAGCGTTTTGGACGGGGCAAACCGTGGGGAAAAGGCTGATGAAAATTCGGGTGATTCGCGACAATGGGCAACCGATTACCTTTTTATCAGCGGCGATACGCAATTTGTTCCGACTGATCGATGCGATTCCCAGCGGCTATTTTCTCGGGGCGCTCGTCTCTTTTTTCCATCCTCAGGACAAACGGATTGGCGATCTGGTAGCCGGAACCATTGTCGTGTCGGAAAATGAACAAGGTAAAATGTCCCGCAAGCAGCGATCGATGCAAAACCAGGCGATCGGACTCCCCCTCCTATTGGAAGATCGGCAAAGACAAGCGATTACAAGGGAGGATTGGCAGCTGCTCTCTACCTTTATCACACGTCTAGACTCTCTGTCCAAGGAGAAAAGACGAGAGCTTGGCGACCAGATTGCAGCCCGCTTTGTGAAAAAACTGGAGTGGAGCGATCACAAGTCAGTCGAGCAGGATCCGATTGCCTTTTTGCAGCGGCTCTATTGGCAGCTGCAAAAGGATTGGCAGTTAGGCGGAAAAAGCTGAAAACGGCATAAGCAATAAGGGGATGTCTCGCACTGAGGAGCCATCCCCTTATTTTTCCAAAATTCGCAAAGAAGTGCGCGAAATTTGTTATATGTTATAATAGGGACGCAAACTTTGTCATCGAAAGGAGGGGCGCCGATGAACGACAAGTACATACACGCTTCATCGACAACGTCATCCACACTGCCGCTTCCAGCAGATGGGAAGCAGGAGAGAAGACGCAGACGGGGCGGACTGTTCAGCAGTCTGTTCAACACATTGAATCCCTCCCAAGCAACAGGGAAACGAAATTGGCTGCCGACGGGCTTGGCGGTTCTGCTTTGGGCGGGTCTTGCCTACGGAGGATACGCCTTCGCGATGCATACGTTGGACAAGCAGCAACAGGCAGTCGATCTTCGCATCGCACAAGTGCAAAAAGAAAATGAAGCGCAGATGCAGGCGATGGGGGAGCAGATTACGCTCGTCCAGGATGAAATGGGAAAGGTAGCGAGCGGTTTGGCGAACATTCAAGAAGAGCTGCAAATGACTGGTGAGACAATCGGGGGAACCGACAAGACCAAACAAGCCCTGCAGGAGCGAATTGATCAGTTGAACAAGCAGCTGGTAGAACTGAAAGCTTCCCTGAAAAAGCTGGAGGATGCGGCCCGTGCTTGGTAAGGTCAATCGTTTCTTCGCCTTTCTATTGGCGCCTGCACTTGGGTTTTTAGTCGCCTTTTCCCAAACCAATCCGGTCGAAAAGCTTTCCTTCGAGGGATTGGCTCTGCCTGTCCAACAGCCGCACGAGCAGGTCTCGATGCTGCAGGAAAAGCTCGATGAAACGAAGGAAAAGCTGGCAGGAACCGAGCTTGCTCTCCAGGCAATCCGCGAAGCTGCGGAGAAGGAGAAGCAGGACTACGAGCAGCAAAATCAGAAACTTGATACACTGCTTGCAGCCAGCATCTCGCAGACCAAACAGTCTGAAGATGTATTGGATACGATTTTGTCGAATATGTTGGGCAAACCGATCGGTCAACACTTTGGCGCCAATTCTACTGTGAAGGTGTACTCGCTGACCGAGGCGGGCTATCGCGGCTACATGGCAAAAGTGAGGCTGAAGGACCCGAATGCCTTGAAAATGGTGCTGGCGAACAATTCGGTGAAAAGCAAAGGGGAGACCACCAGCAAGGCCGGGAAACGGATGAATGCTGTGCTTGCGGTCAATGCGGGAGGTTTTCGGACGGACAACGACGGCTATCTGGTGCCGCTTGGAATCACGGTAGTCGATGGGAAGATCCGCACCTTCTCCAATGACCAGAACCTCAGCTTCGTCGGCTTCAATAAGAAAGGGCATCTGGTTGGAACCAAAATCACCACGCAGGAGCAAATCACACAGCAGGGCATCCTGCAGGGTGCGAGCTTTTTGCCGAGACTGCTGGAGAACGGCAAGCGCCTGCCGATTCCGCGCCAATGGGCGAACAGCCGTCAACCGCGCACTCTGATCGGTCATTTTGACAATGGGGATTTGCTCGTCATCGTCATTGACGGACGAAGAGAGGGCTGGAGCAAAGGGGTAACACTGGAGGAAGCACAGAAAAAACTGCAGGAATTTCACGTAGTAGACGCCTACAACCTGGATGGGGGCGGCTCCAGTGCTTTTTACTACAATGGAAAGCTGTTGAACAAGCCATCGGGCGGACGAGAACGGCCCGTGGTCAGCAATTTGGTCATCCTGCCGTAATCATGGTGTGGCTACGGCAGTTGACCATTTTTTTTACCGGCGTGGCATGATAAAACTAACAATCTACATAAGGACCTGCAAAAACAGGGGGAATTACAGTGAACAAGAAGGTTTCAGGCTTGGCAATGGCAACAGCGGTATGCATGGCGACACTCATGAGCGGATGTGAAGCGCCGTCGCTGGATTTTTTGTCTAGCAAAAAGGAGCAGGTCTCCCAACCAGCTTCAACTGGGGATAGCAGCGGGACAGAAACACCAGCAGAGGAGCCGTCGACGGGGCATGGCCAAGGCAGCAGTGCAGCCCACAAGCCAAGCATGGAAGAGACGATCCAGACAGTGGAAGGGATCCCAACAGTGACGAATCCAGAGGAGCTGTATGTCATCGTCAACAAACAGCGTGCCCTACCTTCGGATTATGTGCCATCGGATCTGACAGAGCCGAATGTGCCGTTTCCCTTTAAGGATAAAGTGGAAAAGCGCCTGCTGCGGGAACCGGCGGCAAGAGCGCTGGAAGCGCTGTTCGCCCAGGCGAAGCAAGACGGGATTGAACTGTATGCGGTATCGGGCTACCGCTCGTATAAAACACAAAAATCACTCTATGAAACTTATGTGAGAACGCAAGGGGAGGCACATGCGGCTGCCTTTAGCGCGGTTCCAGGGAAAAGTGAGCACCAAACGGGTTTGGCGATGGATGTATCCGGCCTGGATCAGGCAACCCGCCTGGAACAGACCTTTGCGGATACGCCGGAGGGCATGTGGCTCGCGGAAAAATGCGCGGCTTTCGGCTTTATCATCCGGTATCCGAAGGGCAAGGAGGACATTACCGGCTATGCCTATGAACCGTGGCACCTGCGCTATGTTGGAGTAGAGACGGCGGAGGAAATCATGTCGCGGGGGATCACGTTGGAAGAGTATTTTCAAGAGAGCAGCTCGTCTTGAGACTTTTAAATCAGAGCAAAAAATAGCTGCTATTGCGCGGCTTCAGGCTGTCGAGGAGTCTCGGCAGCCCTTTTTGCGCACTGCGAACTTAAGCGGGAAGGTGATAGGATGCACCGTGAACAAGCAGTTGAGAAAATGACAAGCTGTACGTACGAAGAATTGGAAGAATGGAAGAAACATGTCTTGTTTTGCTTGAAGTGGCACAAGAGGGATCAAAACCAGTATGAAATCGATGATTGCGAATTTTTGCTGGAGAAAATCGAGGAGCAGCTGGAGCGTTTGGATGAGCAAAGGAGGCTGGGAAGGTAAAAGTCTTATGTGATTTTACCTTCCAGTCAGACCTCCTGGCGTGAAGAGCGGAAGGAGCACGTATTATCTCGGAATGCGAATACTGGACAATGGCCAATAGACCACTTCTGCACGACCGACTACATGATCCAGCCTGACAGGCCCAATCATGCGGCTGTCCATGCTGTTATTGCGGTTGTCACCCATGACGAACACGCTTCCTGGTTCGACTGTTATGGGGCCGAAATCATCTGTCAAAGTAACCCCTGCCGCAGCAGCTTTCTGTTTGTTCTCTGCGAGGTAAGGCTCATCCAATGGCTGGCCGTTGATGTACAACTGATCATTTTTTGCTTCTACCTTGTCGCCTGCAACCGCGATGACGCGCTTGATCCAGTTGTCGCCACTGGCATCTGGATGAATAATCACGATGTCGCCTGGGTGCGGGTCTTGCAGATAATAAATCGCTTTGTTGACGATCACTCGCTCACGGTCATGCAGCGTACTCTCCATGGAGCGTCCTTGTACAACGTAGGGAGCCATGATAAAGATGTAGATCAAGGCTGTGATGGCACCAATCAGGACAAATGATTTGAGCCAATCCAAAAGTTCCGATCTCCATTTTGTCTCTTGTGGGGTCTGTTCCATCCAATTGATCTCCTATGTATGTAATTTCGGGTGCGGCTTGCGCCGGACAACAGCATGCAGGGTTCTTGCGCTGCCCTTCTATTATACATGCTTTCGGAAGCGAGAAGAAAGCAATTCATGGGAAATGAAAAGCGGGCGGGTGACAAGGTGGATTTTGAGTGTCACAAAATAGACAATTTCGCGCCCTTGTCATTCTTTCCACATTATTGTAATATGATCTTGGAAATAGTTTTACTATAAAAATATTAAGTAATAAACACTTTGTTAAATCATGTACATACCCCCCATTTTCAGAATGCTGTGGAAGATTATGCTTGCTCTTTATCTACACAAATTATAATATTTTTATAAATAGTGTAGGTAAATCTGAAAATAGGTGATGATGTGAACGATATGTCCCGCGCCAGTAAACTTGAGGAACTGGATCGCGTATTTTCTGAAATGGCCCGCTTTTTTATAAGTCAGTGGCTGGTAGAAGAAGTAGAGATCAGTCCCAAACAGTTCATTTTGATGCGTGTGCTTCATCAAGTGAAAAGAAGTACCGTGTCAGATCTGGCGAACATATTGAAGCAGTCGAACAGTGCAACTACCATTGCGCTCAATCGATTGGTGAAGGCAAATCTTGTTGATCGCGTCCGTGATGAGGAGGATCGCCGAGTTGTCTGGGTAACTCTCGCACCGAAAGCGATTCCGGTCATAGAAGGGCTTTTGGCCAGAAGAAGGCTGTTGGTGGCCAATCTGACTGAAAAACTGACGGACGAAGAACTCGAACAATTCACCAATTGTCTTGAAAAAATGAGGCAATGTCTGTAGGAAATGCTGCTTGAAGCATCGCGGGGGAAACGTGGTTGGCAAGGTGGTATTACGAGACAGGAGTGTACATGATGAAAAAGAGTAACACACTGATGATGGGAACATTTGTCTTGGGAGCGGCACTGTTCGCTCAATCCGCCTGTGCCGAAGAAGCCGCGACAACTGCGACGCAAACAGAAACACAAGCTGCAGTCCAAGAAGAAGCAACAGAAGCGCCAGCTGCAGTGGAAGAAGAGGCTGCAGAAGCGCAACAGCCAGCAACAACAGCACCTGAAGCTCCTGCAACCGTACAGGGCGGCTGGATTTCCATGCCACAAGAAGATCAGTACTTCATCTATTCTCCAAAAGCCAACGATCCAGCAGTAGCTCCGAATGGCTGGGTAACAGCACCAAAAGAAGATGAATTCCTGTTTCTGACACCTGCTCAAGCTGAGAACCTCACTCAAAATGGCTGGGTCCTGATGCCGAAGGAAGATGAATATTACGTAGTAAGCCCTGCTGCTGCAGAAAACATCGCCCAACACGGCTGGATCACCATGCCGAAGGAAGATGAGTTCGTACTGGTGAAAAAACAAGATCAACCAGCAGTAGCACATGGTTGGGTAGCTGCTCCACTGGAAGATTCGGAAGCTGTCGTGATCAAAAACGATGCTTACCAAAATTCCGGAAGCCGCACCGGCTGGACTTGGACAGCCCCCAACACTGATTCCGATAAATAAGCATGAAAGCGAAAAGGCGCGTTGCTCCTCGTGAGCAAGGCGTTTTTTCATGCGTGAAACAGCAAGCCTCCGCACAAACTAGAGCAGAGATCTTGAAGGGAGGCAGTCAGATGGCAAAACGCCAAAATCCGCAAAATGAGAACGACGCAGGAGCAAAGAATGCTCGGCAAGAAGAAGAAGGAGTAGCGATTGTACAAGAACAGATCGGTGATGTCTACAACATGGGGACAATCGACCAAGCAGAGCTTACAGAGGAAGAATAAGCGAAAGGCCAGCCTGAACAGGGCTGGTCTGATCAATCGTTAAAAAATATTTTATTGACATATATGAGTTTATCGTTAAAAATACAAGAGGAATCAGAAAATTGAAAAAGGAGAGTGCAAACATGAAAGATCCTCGATTGGAGAAGTTGGCCCATTTGCTGGTTAACTACTCGGTACGGGTCCAGCCAGAAGAGAACATCTTGATCAATGCAAAGGGAGAAGTGCCGGACTTGGTTCGGGCATTGGTCAGTGAGATATACAAGGCTAAAGGAAATCCCTATGTGCAACTGATCGACCCTGTAATCAGCAGAGAAATTGCGATGAACTGCAATGAGCAACAATTGGCAGTCATGGCGGAGAATGAGAAGCAATTCATGGAGAAAATGGACGGCTACATCGGCATCAGGGCAGCTAGCAATATCAATGAGATGGCTGATGTGCCGGGGGATCGGCTGGGCATGTATTCGCGGTTGTACGAGCGTCCGGTGATGGACATTCGCGTTCCCAAAACAAAATGGGTGGTACTTCGCTATCCAAATGCCTCGATGGCCCAGCTCGCCAACATGTCTACAGCAGCATTTGAGGATTTTTATTTTCAAGTGTGCACGATGGATTATGCCAAGATGGATGCAGCGATGGATAGCCTGGTCGCGCTCATGAACAGGACCGATCGAGTCAGAATCACGGGTCCCGGCACGGATCTTTCCTTTTCAATCAAGGATATTCCTGCAGTCAAGTGCTCAGGATTGCGCAATATTCCCGATGGTGAGGTGTATACAGCACCGGTGAGGGATTCGGTCAACGGTACGATTACCCATAACGCCCCTACACCTTATCATGGCTTCACGTTTGAAAACGTCTGTCTCACTTTCAAAGACGGCAAAATTGTCGAAGCCACAGCAAATGATTCAGAACGTCTCAATCAGATCCTGGATACCGATGAAGGGGCACGTTATATCGGAGAGTTTGCGATCGGGGTGAATCCATACATCACCACCCCGATGAAAGACATCTTGTTTGACGAAAAAATAGACGGAAGCTTCCATTTTACGCCAGGCCAATGCTATGATACGGCGTACAACGGCAATCACTCATCTGTACACTGGGATATGGTCTCCATCCAACGTCCGGAATGGGGCGGAGGAGAAATCTGGTTTGACGATGTATTGATTCGCAAGGATGGACGTTTTGTCCTGCCTGAGTTAGATGTGCTCAATCCCGAGCGGTTAAAAAAATAAACACATTAGTGCATGTACTTGTCCAGCCGCTCCTGAGCGAGAGAAAGACTCATGTCGACCTGGAAGAGCATATACAGATTGCTGGTCTTCAGCACAGTTCTCCTTGCCGTATGGTACAGCTTGGGCTTGGTATGCTTGACGACGGTCATGATCTCCACGACAGGTGGCACCACTTGTTTGATTCGCAACAGGCTTTGCAAGTACCGCAAGAACTTTTGCACAGTAGCTTGCCCTTCTTCATCTGGAGTGGTGTTGATCAGGTCAATAAATTCCCGGACAATCATCCGACGCGCTTCCAGAGGTTCATGCATAGTTGAGTGATTCACGGTTATCCACCTCAAGGAATAGAATATGGGTCTTTCCTCCTGTACCCGCTCTGAAGGGAAAGTAAACATGATAGGAACAAAAAAATCTCGACGCCATGAAATCTGGGTCGAGTTTTTTTGTTTATGATTCCCGTCGCGTGTAAACGGCTTGCTGCTCAATGGGGATGCGGACTTTAAGCAGCAGCCAGGCATTGAACAGCGTGAACAGGATCGCCGTCGCGTAAGCCTGGAAGGTAAAGGGCAATGCAAGAAGCTCGATGCCGACGACCAGATAGTTGGGGTGGCGAAAAAAGCGGTACGGACCTCGCCTGACGGGTTTCGATCCCGGCAAGATGAGGATGCGCGTATTCCAGTGCCGCCCCAGACTGACGATACACCAATAGCGCAATAACTGAGCAAGCACGAACAAGGAAAAGGGGAAGATCCACCAGTCGGGAAGGAGCGAGACATGATGCCCTCTCACTACCTCCCAGATGAGACACAGAAAGAAGAAGAGATGGAGGAGAACGATATATTTGTAATGGCTTGAGCCGATTTCATACCCTCCGAGGGAGCGTATCAGCCTGGCATTCCGGTTGGCCAGCACCAGCTCTCCTATGCGCTGCAGCAGCACGACTCCCATGACCAGCCAAAAAAAGGACATGTTTTTCTACCTCGCTTCCAGCAAGAGAAGCTCAGAGCTGAAACCGGGGCCAAGAGCGGCCACCAGCCCTTTTTCTCCGGCATTCCATCGCCGCTCCATGCTTTTTTCCAAAACGAACAGTACGGTAGGGGAGGACATGTTGCCGAAGTCATGCAAAACTTCCTCCGACAACCTCGTCGCCTCAGGAGAAAGGCCCAGGGATTGCTGATAAGCCGTCAGCACCTTGGCACCGCCTGGATGAAAAATATAATGGTTCAAATCATGAAGGCTTGTCTCATGCGGATCGAGGAAGTGTTCCACGTTTTCTCGCATGGATTGCCGAATCAGAGTGGGGATGTCACGGGAAAAAACGACCTTCAGCCCTGGTTCCGTCACTTCCCACCCCATCACATCCAGCGTGTCGGGCCAGGTTGTGGTGCGGGAAGCACAGAAGTGCAGGGGAGGGGATGACGATTTGCGCTCGACTGCGTCACCTTCGACCAAAACCGCTGCCGCTCCGTCTCCGAACAGACAGGTAGCGACGAGATTGCTTTTGGACATATCCTGGCGAATAAAGGTCAGCCCGCATAGTTCTACGCTTACAAGGAGGATGCGCCGCTGCGGGTAAGCGCGTGCATATTCGCACGCTCGCGACAGTCCCATAGCCCCGCCAGCGCAGCCCAAGCCCCACAAGGGGACACGGGTAATGTCCGGACGCAGTCCCAGTCCGTTGACCAGTCGGGAATCGAGGCTCGGGGTAGCGATTCCAGTGCTGGAGACGAACATCAGGCAATCGATGGAGTCAGGGGTTAATCCGGCTTTTTCCAGACAGAGCAAGGAAGCTTTCCGGGCCAGCTCCTCCGCATGCTCGACGTACAAGCGGTTTTTCACGGTGAATGTCTGGTCTTGGGAAAACCAGTCCAGGGGCATGCAAAAATGTCGTTTGCGGATCTGGCTTTGAGCAAATACCCCCAGCAAGCGATCAATATCCGGAAAGGCATCTTGAAAGAAATGACGTGCCAATGCCTTCGACTCTTCCTGGTTAACAACGTGAGGCGGCACGACAGTCGCAACAGCTTCGATGCGGGGCATCACAACTCCCTCCCCTACTTGGTAAGTATTCTCATTTTCCCCTACCCAGTAAATCCCATGCATGATGCGCGGGTTTCTTATGCTGGGGATATTTCGAGAAGGCTTGACCAAAAGAGAGGAGAAAAGCCTGCGGCTTCGCTTTACAGCAAGCAACAGGCTTTTGGAGAATCAGGTCTATATAGGGGTTTCTTGCTGTCTTGTCTTTGCCCTGTCGACTTTTGCGGGGCCTGTCAGGGCTTTTTTTACGTTGCCGAATTGGAACACTCCGGCAATGATGAGCAGGACACCGATGAGGGAAAACCAGTACGCACCGCCGATATTGCGAAACGCGACAGCGCCGACAGAAGGCCCCAATGTCCCCGTCACCCCGTAGTTGAGACCGAACAAGGAAAAATAGCGGCCGCGGTAAGCCTCTGGGGCGAGCAAGGAGATGGATTTTTGGATCTGTGGTCCGTACAGCATCTCACCGATGGTAAACAGAACTTCAACGATGATCAGCAAGACCAAGCTGGGGGCCCAGCCGTATCCGAAGCCGACACAGGCAAGAAAGCCATACGCAATGAGAATGACCTTGTGAGCGGGAAAACGATCCGCATAATTAGCAATGGCAAGTTGACAGCAGACGACGAGGGCGCCGTTGATGGTCATCAGGGTGGCGAACACCGTCAGGAAGTCGTCGAATTGGGTTCTCAGATGCTGCGGCAGGATGATCTCCACCTGGGAATACAACAAAGAGATGGGGATCGCAGCGAGTGTCATCCAGATCAGCGTCGGATGCTCACTGATTTTCATGCGCGGAGCAGCTTCAGCCCTTTTTTCTGTTTTTTGCTCCGGATGGCGCTTCTCCTTAGGCAAAGTTTCAGGTACTTTCCAAATAATCAGCATACAGTAAATCAGCAACATGAATGAGCAGAAACCGAAAGCGATGCCGGGATTCACTTTGTAGATCGCCACGCCGATCAGAGGTCCAGCAGCTGCTCCCAGATTCAGTGCCGTATGTAACAGGGCAAAGACCTCGCTGCGCTTTTCCTCTGGTACGACATCAGTGACTTGAGCACTAGCGGCAGGCCAGAACAGGGACGCTCCAATGCCGTTCAGAATAGTCAGAGCAGCAAATGCGAAGAGAGACTCAGCCCAGATATATCCCGCCATGGAGACAGATTCGATCAGCAGCGCTGCAACCATTAATGGTTTGCGACCGTATTTGTCCGACAGGCTGCCGGCAAACAGATTGGAGAGAATGCCAGTCAAGGGATGAAGGCTCGTGACGAGGGCGGCGACCAACAGATTGCCATCCATTTTGTCATAGAGATAAAAGGCAAGGAAGGGACGAAGCATGAAACCAGCGAACGTGGTAAGGATTGTCCCGATGACGCGAATCCAGATCGTCGGGTCATAGCGTGAGAGGATGGATTGGAACCAAACCATCTGGAAAATTCCCTCTTTTCGATAGAAGTTTTTTTGTGGTAAGTATATACGACGGAAAGCAGAAAAGAAAGAGGGAGAAATGAATGGGAAACTATGTCGAAACGTCGATTGATTACGATATTTGTCGAAGAATGTAAAGGGGATTTACAAAAACTTAACAATACCTTAAATAAAAAAATACATATTTCACCTTGTTTTTAAATTTACCTTCACAAGGATGTTCGATATAATCGTCTAGGTGCGATTTTTTCAAAGGAGTGAGTAGGAGACGTATGTTAAAATCAAAAAAGCACATCTTCTTCGATCTGTTTGAACAGCAGATTGCCACGGTGCACAAAGGAACTCATCTGTTTTACGAAATGGTAGGGAACTACCAGGACGTCGAAACAAAGGTAAAGGCAATTAAAGCTGTCGAAAAAGAAGGAGATGAGATCGTTCGGCAAATCATGAACGCATTGAACTCCACGTTTATCACTCCGCTTGAGCGTGAAGATATTCATCAGCTTGCTCATACCATGGACTCGATGATCGATTATATCGATGGCGTAGCGGATCGGATGTATCTCTATCAAGTTCAACAGCCAGATCCCCGTGTTCTGGCACAGGCGAATATTTTGGTGAAATGTTCGGCGAAACTGATTGAGCTGATTCGGACCTTGCGCAAGCTCGATCATCAGGTGGTATCCAAAATCGCTCGCGAGATCAAGGATTTGGAGCATGAATCGGATTCCAACTACCGAAAAATGGTTTCTGATCTGCTGAATGCCCCGAATGCTGATCCGATCGAGGCGATAAAGCTGAAAGAGATCTACGACAAGCTTGAGGACTGTGCTGACTTTGCCGAGGATGTTTCCAACCTGGTAGAAGGGATTGTGTTAAAGAATGCTTGACCTCTCGCCAGACATGATTTTGCTCATTCTCGTTGTCGTCATGGCGCTTAGCTTTGATTTTATCAACGGCTTCCACGATACAGCCAATGCGATTGCAACCTCTGTCTCGACTCGTGCGCTAAGCCCGCGTACAGCGATCATCTTGGCTTCATCTTTTAACTTGATTGGCGCTCTGACCTATACGGGAGTGGCAAAGACGATCGGGGGGAGCATCACCGACCCGTTCAAGCTGGAGAACGGATTGGTCGTGGTCCTGGCAGCATTGATTGCCGCTATTCTCTGGAATATCATCACCTGGTATTTCGGGATTCCGAGTTCTTCTTCACACGCGATTATCGGCGGTGTCGCCGGGGCGGCGGTAGGCGCAGCAGGCTTTGATTCGATTAATGCTGCCGGCTTCTTTGACATTGTACGAGCTTTGATTATTTCGCCGGTCGTTGCTTTCGTTGTCGGTTTTATCGTCATCAAGATCGTCTCATTTATTGTCGCAAACACGGCGTATCATAAAACCAACCGCAATTTCCGCTTTATGCAGGTGCTGTCAGCCTCATGGCAAGCATTCAGCCATGGAGCCAACGACGCGCAAAAAACGATGGGTGTGATTACCCTCGCACTGCTTTCCGGAGGATTTTTGGTTCAGGAGCCAGGAGAATTCGCCATCCCGCTTTGGGTGAAATTTGCCGCGGCCATCGCCATGGCTTTGGGAACCGCATTTGGCGGCTGGCGCATCATCAAAACACTTGGCGGCAAGATCATGAAGATCAAGCCGATCAGCGGTTTCTCAGCTGACTTGTCGTCCGCATTGATTATTACGATCTTTACTGCTTTGAAATTGCCGGTAAGTACCACCCACGTAATCACCTCGTCGATTCTCGGGGTAGGGGCTTCGCAAAAGGTCTCCGCAGTGAAGTGGGGAGTAGCCGGACGAATCGTCGTGACGTGGGTCATTACGCTTCCCATCACAGGATTGCTGGCAGCAGCTTGCTACGTTGTTCTTGACGTCTTCCTGTAAAACAAAAGATAAACGCTTTTCATACGAAAGACACCTTCAGGATCTTTGATTGCTGCAGGTGTCTTTTTCTTTCACGCTATTCAGTACCAGTGAAACGTTCCCACCATCCGGCTCGCGGGCGGATTTCGACCAGCCGTATCGCTGATGTGGGGACGAAATCCAGAGAGCCATCCGGCTTTTCCAGTAAAAGACCACTGGGGCTGTAATCATAGAGTTTGCCTTCTGTATAGGGATTGGATTCGGGTCCAAGCATGCCTGGAGCAAACTGAACGCGCACCTTGCGATTGAGAAATCCTTCTAGCAAAGCATCCTCTGTCATTCTCGATCACTCCTTTCTCGTACTAAGGTCTATGGATCAGTATTCCCTCCATTACAAGTATTCAGACAAGGCAGTGATTAGACATCGACGCGTGGCATACAGGCTGCAACAGCAAAAGGAAATCCGCCTTTCCTTGAGGAAAAGCGGATTTGTAAGCAAGTACCTATTCGACAGAGTTATGGGTGTGTTTGGCTTGCCTGCTCTTCCATCCAAACACGATCAGCAGGATGATACCGATTGCGATCAGAAGCAAGCTGATAAGCTGGGCTACTCGCAAAGTGTCAGCGATGAGCAGACTGTCTGTACGCATTCCTTCAATAAAGAAGCGGCCGATCGAATACAGGATCATGTAGCTGAACAGCACCTGGCCGTCAAATTTCTTCCAAAAGTAGAGCATCAGCAGCAGAATGGCAAATACGAGCAGATTCCACATGGATTCGTATAAAAAAGTCGGATGGTAGTACTGTCCATGGATGTACATCTGGTCGCGAATAAAGGCCGGGAAATGAGACATGAACTGTTCGCTGGCTACATCCCCATGTGCCTCACGATTGATGAAATTCCCCCAACGTCCGATCGCTTGACCCAAAATCACGCTGGGAATCATCGCATCGCCAATGCGCAAGAATGGCAGATTGTGTTTGCGGACATACCAAGCCCCTGCCAGAACCCCGCCAATCAACCCGCCGTGTATCGCCAAACCGCCTTCCCATACGTAAAAGATGCTGAGCAGATTGTCCTTGTACTGATCCCATTCAAATATGACATAGTATGCGCGGGCGCAAATAATGGCTGCAGGAATAATCATTACGACCATATTCAAGACATGGTCTGCATCGATGCCCGACTTCTTGGCATTGTGACGGGCAAGATACGTTCCAAGCAAAAAGGCAAGCCCCATTATGATTCCATACCAGTGGATCTTGATGGGGCCGATTGCAATAGCTACCGGATCAATCATCATTTTTCCTCCTCGACCTGAAAAACATCTGTGGACAGTATAGCACAGATAGAAGGAAGGTTTCCAACAGATTGACCCTGGTTGGCAAGACTTTCAATCCCGCAAAAAAGCGAGGATTGGATCAAGGGAAACTTGACGGGCCGGTGCAGAAATTTCCGCAAACAGATCTCCCACTTGCGCTAGGCGTTGGGGTACGTTGTGAACCGTAAAGTGGGTCGGATGTGCAGTCGGCACTTCCTCCCAGCGCAAGGGGGTAGATACGGTTGCCTGTTCCCTGGCCCGGGTTGAATACGGGGCGGTCAGCGTTTTCCCCCGCCAGTGCTGCAGATAGTCAATATAGAGCTTGGTGCCGCGATTTTTGACGAGCCGTTCAATTGTCAGCATGGCAGGATGCTTCTCCACCAGATAAGAAGCAATGAAATGGCCCACTTTCCGCGTTTGTTCAAACGTATACCGACGTTCAATCGGTATGTAAATTTGCAGTCCGCTGGCCCCTGAGGTTTTCACACAGGACGGCAAGCCGAGTTCATCCAGCAGTTCCTTGAGCAGCAGGGCAGACTCAATCACGACAGAAAAATCCGGAGTAGAAGGATCGAGATCGAACACCAGTTCTGTTGGGATTTCATCGGTCGCCAGATGAAAGGAAACATGAAACTCCAGTGTGGCCTGATTTGCCATCCAGATTAAAGTTGCTTCGTCATTGCACAGCGTGTAGCGGGTGTTCTCCCACTCATGTGTGACAATCCAGTCGGGTGCGTATTCAGGTGTATTTTTTTGATAAAAATGCTTGTCACCGACTCCATGGGGATAGCGGATGACGGTAAGCAGCCGATCACGGGTATAGGCCAGCATCGGCCGGGCAACCTGCAGCAGATACCGAATGTAATCGAGCTTGGTTACACCAGCTTTGGGCCAAAGCGGCTTGTCCGGGCTGCTGATCGCAACCGTATGCCCATTTAACTGCAACTCGTACTGCGGTACGACAAGGCTCATATGACACCTTCTTTTTCAAAAAACAGCTTTTTCTTACGTTGCCCTCTGAGTCAATCCAGGTATGCAGGAAGGGGTGATGCATATTATTCCAGTCGAACAAGCATAATACAGGTAGATTTTGGCTGGTTGGTGAAAAGATGGGTAATTGGACGGAACAGCAAAAGAACCCCTTAACGGACAGATCTCTTGAAGTATGTGATCTGATTGAACTGGAAGGGGTGCCGATCTCGCTTGAGCTGGATGACAATACTAGCTTTTTGGAGCGTATGTTTTCCGACAGCTCTGATTTTGTTTTACGAAAATTTCAGTTAAAAAACAGCGTGCATGCCATCGCCATCTTTGTCGACGGTTTGATCAGTACAAATGATGTAAATGATGCTTTAAAAGCCCTGATGGTTCTTGAGGATGGAAGCGATCAGATCGGAGTCATTGAAGAGGCGTTGCTCCCGGTCTCGCAAATTTCCAGAGTCAAAGACTATAAAGGGCTGCTTCAAGCGGTGTTGTCTGGGGATACGGGCATCATCGTAGAAGGAAATCGGGAAGCGCTCACGCTTGGGATTCGCGGTGCGGATACACGTTCGGTCAATGAACCGGAGGGCGAGGCTGTCGTTCGTGGTCCGCGCGAAGGCTTCATCGAAAATATTCGGACGAATACCTCCATGGTGCGGCGAAAGTTAAAGACTCCTCGATTGAAAATGAAGTCCTTGGTCGTCGGGCGAAAATCAAACACCAACGTCGTCGTTGCTTTCCTGGATGGAGTCGCAAATTCAGAGTTGGTAGATGAAGTAACCCATCGCATCAGTCGGATCGAAATCGATGCCGTACTGGAGAGCGGCTATATCGAATCGTTAATTCAGGACAATGAATATTCTCCGTTTCCGCAAGTGATGTATACCGAACGACCCGATACGGTGTCCGCCGCGCTGTTGGAGGGGCGTGTCGCCATTTTTGTAGACGGGAGCCCGATGGTACTGCTCGTCCCGACTACCTTTTGGATGATGTTGCAGGCAAGCGAAGACTATTACGAACGTTTTCAAATGGCGACGGTGGTCCGCTGGCTGCGTTATCTGTTTTTACTCATTTCCCTTGTGACGCCCGCGTTGTATGTCGCGGTTACGACGTACCATCAACACATGCTTCCCACTTCGCTGCTGCTGAGCATTGCAGCAGCGCGTGAAGCGATTCCATTTCCCGCCATTGTAGAGGCCTTGATCATGGAGATCGCCTTCGAGGCATTGCGCGAGGCAGGTATTCGTCTCCCCAAGACCGTGGGACAGGCAGTCAGTATTTTGGGGGCGTTGGTAGTCGGCCAGGCAGCCGTTCAGGCAGGGATCGTTTCGGCTCCTATGGTCATCGTCGTGTCGATTACCGGGATTGCTTCCTTTACTGTTCCTCATTTTAACGCAGCCATCTCCATACGATTGCTTCGTTTCCCGTTGATGTTTGCCGCATCACTGCTCGGGATTTATGGCATATTGGTTGGACTGCTGATCATCGTAGGACATATGGCCAGCCTCCGTTCCTTTGGCATACCCTATCTCTCTCCCGTGGCTCCGATGTCAGTCGGTGATCTGAAAGATGTGCTAATCCGAGCTCCGTGGGCGGATTTGAAGGATCGCCCCTCCTTTCTCGGGGTCGAGCAGGCACGAAGGATCGGTGAAGAATTTCTGAAAAAATATCAGCGTGCCGAAGAACAATCGCAGAATAAGGAAGCGAAAGAAAGAGAGCGTCATGATGAATAACAGAAGAAATCGGAAGGGACTAACACGGTTTTGTCTGATTGTCTCTATTGTCAGCATTTTGCTCAGCGGATGTTGGGATCGGCGGGAAGTCAATGATATTGCCATCGTCATCGCGATGTCAGTGGACAAGGAAGAGGACGGCAAATATCGCCTTGGTGTACAAATTCCGCTTGTTGGCAGTATGGGCTCTCTCTCCGGCGGTGGAGGAGGAACAAGTGGAAATAAAAGCTACTATGTCGATTCTGCTGTAGGGAAAACCTTGCATGAAGCCCGGGCCATTCTGCAAACTCGCATGTCGCGCATCCTGTATTTCGCTCACTATAGAGTCGTCGTCATCGGGAGCGAAGTCGCAAGATCCGGGTTTAGCAAACCGTTCGATATCATTTCAAGGTATCCAGAGAACCGTCTGACATCCTATGTGGTGATGACGAAAGGAAAAGCGATCGATCTGCTGAATGCGCACCCCCAATTGGAACGTTTTTCCGGCGAATCGATTCGAGAGCTGGTAAAAGCAGTTACGATTCCGGTTTCGATCAAGGATATGGCTCAAATGAACATTACTCCCGGGCTCGATACGTTCTTGCCTGTATTCGATCCGGTAAATACGCAGCCCAAAGGCGATTCGAAAGAGATCGAAGGAATGGGAATCGCTTTCTTTCGAGGTGACAAGCTGATCAAAACCTATAAGCGTTCTGAGGCTGTCGGAATCCGCTGGTTTCAAAACTACTTCAATCCTTTTTCCCTCGTTGTTGAACTCGGGGATAAGGGGTTCATCAGCGCAATGGTTCTCAAGGGCCATGCAGTAGTTAAGCCACTGATCAAACATGGGCGAATCCATTTCGATATTCACCTATACGCTTCGGTGTTCATGCCTGAAACCATGGCGCCGCTTGATTTTAATGACCAAAGTGCCTTCCGAAAGGTGGAAAGAAGGCTTTCAGAAGAGATCACGAAAAAGGTGGACTTCCTATTGAAGGAGAGTAGGAAACATCGGGTAGACCCGATTGGTTTGGGACTAGTCTTTGCGAAGAGATACCCGAAGTTATGGGAGGACAAGTATAAGAAGAGATGGAACGAAGAGCTTCCTCATATCACCTTTCAAATTCACAGCAACGTCCAAGTCACCAACATCGGACAAACCACAAACAGCTTGATGAAAGAGGGATTATGATGGATAAGGTCTTTCGAATTATATTTGGATGTGTGCTGCTCATCATGTTTTTCCGTTATCTCCGGAAAAGAAAACGGTGGGAACCATCGCAGAGTAGGATCGTGGGCTTGCTCTATTTGTTGACGTTCCTGATCCTGATTGCTTCCCTGTTTCCTAACGTTCAACTAATGCCGATCAATTACATCAATGACTATTTCTCACCTCAAATGAAAATGTGGGTGAAACAGAGCTAGGAGGAGGTGGGCAGAATGCTTCAAAGGCAAGTGATTAACCATCGACAGGTTGCTTGGTTGGTAGGCGGGGTATTGATGACAGGCGGCATGATTGGTCTCTACCAGTCTATCATTCAGGTAGCCAAAGTAGATGCCTGGTTGTTCCAAATTATCCCTATCATGTATGCCATCCTCATCGCCTACGTCTTATTAGAATTGGGCCATGCCTTTCCAGGGAAAAACCTTTTCGAGATTCTTTTCCTGGTATGCGGAAAATGGGTAGGCGGGTTCATCAACCTGATTTTGCTGCTGTATATATGGATGATCTTGGTCATCGATGTGAAGGGCTTGTCCTATTTCGTAAAGGCAAGCCTATTGCCGCAGACACCGTTGGAAGTCATTCTGCTGGTTTTTATCCTGCTTATGATGTCCTATCGCACTTTGGAGGTAACAGCCCGTGTCAATGAGATCTTTTTTCCTGCGAATGTAATCTCGTCGCTTCTGATGCTCTGTCTTCTTATCAACGAGTACGATGTACAGCGACTTGACCCCATTCTGAGCACTTCGCTAAAGGGAATCTTCTTCGGCAATTACATGACTATGGGGATGTTCGGAGACGTTCTGTTGTTCGGTGCTTTTCTTCCGATGTTCATTCAGCCTCGGCTATTTTTTACAGCAATCAAACACGGGATCATGATCGTGGGATTTGCCACGGGTCTTATCATGCTTGGCCTCCTTCTGGTAATGGGGCATAGCATTGCAAGTCGTCTAAGTTACCCCGTCCTGGCACTCGTCCAACAAATTCATGTAACTGACTTCCTGGATCGGGTCGACATTTTTCTGCTCAGCATTTGGTTTCCTTCCTTTGCGATCAAGGTCATCGTTGCCTTTCTCGCCCTATTGACGGGGATTGGCAGCTTCGCAGGAGGAACACAGCACAAGCCGTTTATCCCGTCTCTCGGCTTGTTTCTGATCATTACCGCCCTGCTCTCCTTTCCGCAAGTGGAAGATGTAGAAAGGTTCGTCGGTTACAGCTATACCAGTGTAGTTCTCTTCATCCAAGTTCCGCTTCTGCTTTTTCTATGGATCAGAGGGAGGATAGAACGTAGACGAGCAGGCAATCTGAAGAGTGATCTTCCCCATGGAACCCGCTATAACCAATTTTACCGGACGATGGAATGGACCTCCAACCTGTCGATTTTGGGGTGTCTCCTGACGGCCTTGATCGGGAAGTGGTGTTTTGAGCAGTACATGTTTTTATCGCAGTATGTGATAATCATCGTGGTGGTGCTGCTCGTCATCGCACTCGTGACGAGTTATCTGCAGATGCAGACCGTGAATCGATACTTGCACAAGACGGGAAGGAAAAAAATTGGAACGTATACATAGGCTGTCGGCGCGAGTACTGGCGAGCGGTTACATTCCGGTATTCTTGTATGGTTTGCTTGAAGAAAGGATACCGGATCTTCACTCTTGTTATAAAACGCTTGCCGAAAAATGGTAAGATAGTGTAGAACTGAAAGGAGGGGAATGGGATAGAAGCATAGTGAAAAGAGATGGTTGTAATGGAGCAAAGAATCAGAGAGATAGATTATACAAGAGCGATTTGTGCCATGGCGGTCATCGTCATACACGTTTCAGCCGGATATGTGGAATATAGTGATGCGGCATACTATTTGAACCAGACTTCCCGTTTTGCTGTGCCCATGTTTATTATTTTGTCAGGATTCAGTATTTTACTGTCTGATAAAAACAAGTCTCTTTCGGCAGGATCCTTTATAAAAAAGAGATTTGGCAAAATTTTGATTTCATACCTCTTTTGGAGTCTCTTTTATTTTACTTTTGCGAATCGGCATGGCTTTACAACAACCGATCCAAGTTCACTCCTGTCTACTTTAGGAAAACAATTGTACACCGGTACCGCCTATATCCATCTCTATTTTTTAGTCATCATGTTTCAGCTGTACTTCATGTACCCTTTTCTAAAAAAATGGATCGTGGAGAAGCCGATGGTGATGCTCTCTGCTTCCTTTATCATTAGTTTTGGCATGCATCTGATGATTTACCTGCACGCACTGCAGATCGCAGCACTTCCAAGCATTGGCGTACCGTATGTCATTCTATTTCCGGTGTGGATTTTTTATTTCGTTCTGGGGGCTTACATTGCCATAAACAAGGAAACAATTCTGCAGAAAATAAGGGATATGAGCCTTGTCAAATTGTTGCTTGTATGGTTATGCACATGGCTGATTTTGATTATGGAGAGCAACGCTACACAAACCTACACCTCATCCACGAAGCCCAGCATCATGCTGTATACCTTGTTTAGCTTCATCTTTTTCTATAAATGCATGACTTATTTTATGAAAATAGGTTCTAAAGCTTCCGTTATTCTGCAATGGTATTCGGTTCATTCTTTTTTCATTTACTTGATCCATCCTTTTGTACTAAGCGCATTAGCGATCGCTACCCCAAGCATTTGGGCTACCAAAATGGGGTTATGGTTACAGTTACTATGTACCTTCCTATTGTCAACGGCAATTACGCACCTCTGCTCCAGGTTTCGATTGGTTCAAACCATTGGAGGAGTTTATCATAATCCGTCAGAACGAAAAAAGAGACGGGCAACTATGGAAGCATGAAAAGGGATTCGCAGAAGGGAAGAGACCTGACGCAAAAAGTTGACGCCGGCACAATCAGCGTCAACTTTTTTGTGCTTACTCGAAAACACATTGATGGGCAGGAACATCCACAAATCCTTGTATACTTGGTTGTCTTAATGAATGCCCTTCAACCCACTCGGCAAATTTTATCTTGACCGTGAGCTCTGGCTGAAGCCAAAGCGCATTCGCAGTTCGAGGTGGTTTCGTTACAAAAGGCATGTTTTTCTGAACAAGCGGTCTTATGCGTTCTGTAAGGTTGCGCCAGTCGTTTTGGGTGAGTCTTCCTGTCCCGGCATGCCCAATATACCGGAGCCGGCCATCCTGATCGTAAAGGCCAAGCAGAAGTGAATTCACAATGTTGTTCCTCAGGGTCACTCCGCCTACTACAGCGATGATATCCCTGTAATATTTTTTCTTTTGCCAGCGGGAATCTTTTCCGTTAATCAAGTAGGTACTGGCAAGGTCCTTTATTACAATCCCTTCCATTTCCTGGTTTTTAATGACTTCGTACAAAGCTTTTGCGTCAAAGTTCTCCACCAATTGAACATAATCTGTCGGCTGTATGACATCTCGCAACATCTGTTGTCTCTCGGCGAGGGGGGAGGAGGTGACCCATTGATGATTCAAGTACAGAATGTCAAAGATCATGTAAGTGACGGGAATGCTCTTTCTTGCCACATCTATATTGCTCAGCTTCCTTATGCCGTCCCTTTTCATTACCTCATAAAAAGAAGGCTTTCCGTCTCTTAACGCAATAATCTCTCCATCCAGGATGATGGAAGCGGCTGAGCAGTATTCCAAGATGTTGATCAGCTCCGGATAATGAAAAGTCCGCTCATTGAACTTCCGGTTAAACAGACGAACTTCGTGACCATCATAATAAGTCAATACGCGAACCCCATCCCATTTGACCTGCCCTACCCAGTTCGGGCCTTCCGGAATATGTTCTGTAGAAATAGGTTCAAACGGTACGATTGGTTCCACTTGCAACATTCCTTTTTCACATAGTCTTTTCATCCTTGGCAAGAAATATGAAGAGGAGGGCGCTGCTGATCCTGCCACGTATCATTGACAATCAGGGGTTTCTCACCTATATTGGTCATGCCTGATTTCAAAGGAAGCACACTTTTCCTTACTTTTTGGTTGATTATGTATAATTAAGGAGGGTATACTACAAATAAGAAATGACAAGGTGTCTACATGTTCTTCGTTTCGAATGGGCTATAGCAGGTTGAGTGAATTCTGACAATCGTGGTACGTCCACCACACCTTCGTTTCGTCGGAAATCATTCTCTGCTATGGCCCCTCGACATGTAACGCCTTTGTTTTGCCTTATTAATCCGCTTTGGGAAAGAAGGAATTATCTTGCCTTTTATTCGATTTAAAGGGTTTGAATCCGATTTTCTGCACGGTATTTCTCCCGTCATCAGCGAAGAATTCGCGCGACTTGCTGAAGTAGCGCCAGAAAAAGTGAAGCTGGAATCACTCCAGGTAGAAGCCATAACCAACAGCCCGTTATCGGTTGAAATTTACATGTTTGCAAGGGATCAGGAGAAGCATGATGCGATCGCTTCGATGATCCACCACATTCTTGCAGAACGCGGTTTTCCCCACACACACATCTTTTTTGTTTTGCTATCTCCTTCTCTCTATTATAAAGAAGGGCTTCCATTGCAAAGCATATCTTCATCGAGCGGCAGATAAAGCCAGAAAAAATCCTTCCCGTACATCGTCGGAAGGATTTTCTTTTTTTCAAAGGGAAAAAACGGGTAACCTATAAGGGTGCCACTGGAAAGTGATACTCACGCCAAAAGATTGCTGTCATGCAACATATTTTCCTGCTCCCTATACTCATGAAGGGGACTAAAACTGTTTCTGTAGACCCACATGATTCCAGTCTGTTACGATGAAGGTCGCTACAGAAAACGTGGCTCTTGCCACAAGTAGGTTGGAGTATGCCAGAGGTGATGACGGGTGGATGTGTATACAAATTTAAAGCAAGGAGAACGCGGGGCGTGGATTAGTATTTTTGCGTACGTGTTCTGTTCTATATTAAAAATAGGCGTTGCGATCTTGACTGGCTCCGCTGCCCTGATGGCGGATGGTTTGAACAATACGACGGACGTCGTTGCCTCCGTAGCAGTCCTGATCGGGTTGCGCATTTCCCGCAAACCGCGCGATCGGGATCATCCGTACGGGCATTTTCGGGCAGAGACGATCGCTGCACTTGTCGCTTCCTTTATTATGCTGTACGTAGGGATAGATGTGATTACAGGAGCGATTCCCTCGATGTTCAACCCCGATCCTGTCGCTCCCGGGATGATTGCAGGCTACACGGCATTGGCTACCTCTGTGATCATGTTTGGGGTATACCGCTACAACCTGAAACTAGCACAGAAAATTAACAGCCAGGCGTTGAGGGCTGCAGCGCAGGACAATCGCTCCGATGCCCTGGTGAGTATCGGTACGTTCATCGGGATTGCCGGCGCACAATTTCAATTGCAATGGCTGGACCCTTTGGCAGCAGTCGTCGTCGGAGTCCTCATCATCAAAACGGGGTGGGAAATCTTCCGAGAGACTGTCCACCGCTTGACAGATGGCTTCGAGGAGTCCAAGCTGGAAGATTTGCGCTCTACCATCGCCGACATCAATGGAGTGGAAAGAATCAGCGATATTAAGGCCCGGTACCACGGAAGCAGCGTTCTGGTAGATGTCGTGGTCCACGTCGATCCTGAGCTGAACGTGGTCGAAAGCCATACGATTACCGAAGAAATTGAAGACCGGATGAGACGGGATCATAAGATTTACGATGTACACATCCATATCGAACCAGAACATGATAGGGCCCGAGAATAGAGTCTCGGGCTTTTTTGTGCCTGTATAAAGGGAAACCTAGTCTGCTTTCTTTTTGCGGCGCAAGGTTTTGGTGGTGCCCGAAGTGGTTCCCGTCGCAGCAGCAGGTGGATTCGCAGGGGCTGCCGGGGCAGTTCGACGTGTCCCTGCTTTTTTCGGTTTTGTCTTTGGCTTTTCTGGAGTTGGGTCTGGCGCCATTTTGACTGGTGCGGCAGCCTCTCCACCCGTCGCTGCCAGACTTTCTTTCAGCGCTTGCATCAAATCGATGACGTTCGCACGAGGTGCTGCCGGAGAAGTGGCGATTTCTTTGCCCTCCAGCTTCTTCTCGATCATAGCTTGCAATTGGCTGCGGTATTCATCCGTATACTTAGCAGGATCGAATGGAGTCGTCATGTTATTGATCAGTTCGCTCGCCATTTTCAACTCATTTTCGGCCAGCTCCACATTTGCTTCAGGCAAAGCGGGGACCTGGCCCACGGATCGAACCTCATCCGGATAATAGATCGTCTCCAGCATGATGCAGTGTTCGTATAGACGGATCACCGCCAGGCTTTGCCGGTTTCGCATGGTAACCTGGGCAACCGCGATCTTGCCCGTTTGCTCCATAGCAGCTCGAAGCAGTGAATACGCCTTTTCGCCTGTCTCCTGCGGGGAGAGGAAGTAGCTTTTATCGAAGTATACGGGATCGATCTCCTTCAGATCCACAAAGTCCAGAATCTCGATCGCGCGGCGTGTTTCCGGCGTGATGGCTTCGAGATCTGAATCTTCGACGATGACAAAATGCCCTTTTTCGTATTCGAAGCCTCTGACGATATCTGCAGCGTCTACTTCCGTATTGCAGTGCGGACACATTTTCGCGTACTTGATTGGAGTATGGCATTCCTTGTGCAGCTGGCGAAAACGGATGTCGCGTTCTTCGGTCGCCGTAAACATCCGAATCGGGATATTCACCAGCCCGAAGCTGATCGAGCCCTTCCATACCGTGTGCATCTAATCCCTCCTGATGAAGCGTATATACCGCTAGTATCCGCAGAAAACAGACAGAATCGGGAGGGAAATGAAGGACGCAAACAAAAAGCCAGCCGCGTTTGAAGTGACGCTGGCTGGCCTCTACATTTTTTTATTGTCCGTGCTTTATGATGTCCGACTGGTCGGCCGCAGACTGCATCTCGCGTGCGCGCTCCACCCCGGCCCCCGTGCGATCTGCCTCGGATTGGGCTTTGGAAGCTTCGAGCTTTTGCTTGGACGGTTGTTTTTCTGCCATGTGCGAATCCTCCCTTTCTACGCTGTATGTAGTATGTCGACTAAATAGCAAAAAAATACCTCATCGCTAAATGACGATGAGGCAGGCGTTCAACTTCTGCCCCATACAGGGCAGAGGCGGCACGGCATGCTCCTATCAGACACGTCGTGCGCAAAAGTGAACACCTTTCAATTATGGGAGAGGAGAAACCGGAGGAAGAGCTTATGGGGAAACGTAAGTCTTCTCCGCGGTTGTCAGCGACAACAATGCGTCGCTATCCATATTCCTTTCCATTTCTTGCAACAGCTATACATCAGGAAAGCATTTTTTGCGCATCTGAAAATTTTACGGGCCCAGTGCTGATGTGATAGTATGAAATCATTCTTGAGACAGAATACATAAATCGTTGACAGGTGGAAAATATGCGCGTTATCGCAGGCGAACACAGAGGACGAAGACTGGCGGCAGTTCCTGGAAAAGGGACGCGTCCGACAACAGACAAGGTAAAAGAATCCATATTCAACATGATCGGTCCCTACTTCGATGGGGGCTGGGCATTGGATTTGTATGCGGGCACGGGAGGACTCGGGATCGAGGCTTTGAGCAGAGGAGCTGAGCGTGCGGTCTTTGTAGAAAGGGATGCAAAGGCTTATTCGGTTGTACAACAAAATCTGGCATCGTGCCGATTGGAAAATCAGGCCGAATTGTACAAAATAGACGCCAGCCGTGCGCTGAGGGCTTTGGCCAAGCGTGAATTAGCCTTTGATCTGGTGTTTCTCGACCCGCCCTATGCACATCAAAAGATTGCGGCAGAAATCGAGCTGCTGCAAGAATTGCATCTGCTTGCTGACAGTGCCTGGATCGTGGCGGAGCATGACGTGGGGATCACGTTGCCGCAAGAGGTGGGCGATTGCATCCAATATCGTGCAGCTATCTATGGAGACACGGCTGTCACCTTGTACGTATACGAGCCAGAGAAGGATACGGAGGCCGAAGAATCGGCTACATAAGGGAGGCGTAGTTGGTCATGGTTATCGCAGTTTGCTCGGGAAGCTTTGATCCCGTTACGTATGGACATCTGGACATCATTGCGCGCAGCGCGAGAATTTTTGACAAGGTGATCGTAGCAGTCCTGATCAATTCCAAGAAAAAATCCCTGTTCAGCGTCGAGGAGCGCGTAGAGCTGCTTCGGCAGGCGACGGCAGGGATGGAGAATGTCGAGATCGATTCCTTCGAGGGGTTGCTGATCGAGTACATGCAAAAGCGCGGAGCCCGTGTCATTGTTCGCGGCTTGCGTGCCGTTTCTGATTTTGAGTACGAGATGCAGGTTGCCTCTATTAATAAAAAACTGGATGAAGAGGTAGAAACCTTTTTCATGATGACGAATAACAAGTACTCCTACCTCAGCTCCAGTATCGTCAAGGAAGTGGCAAGCTACAACGCCAGTGTCAGCGACCTGGTGCCGCCAGTTGTGGAAAAAGCCCTGAAAGAAAAATTGGGTCAATAACCGTTCTCAGCGGGTTTTAAGCGTCTGCAGATAGCCGGCCACGAGGGACCCCAGCACCAGGAGTCCTCCGCCGATCAACATCAGCAGACCGGAGTAGACCAAAGCATCCCACCAGTTGGACAGTGTCAGCTCCGATTGATTGGGCAAGAAAACCGGCACGCTTTTTTCCTGCAGCCAGGCCATGGAGGTCAGCGGTTTCCAGAGGATTACCGTGAGGATCGCAGCCAGCAACGCGTGCAGGGAGCGGGCGATCAGATACGGCATGACGCGGATGTCGGTCGCGCTGAGGATGCTTGCCACCTGTGCGTGGACGCTCAAGCCTCCCCAGGAGAGAACGGCACTGGCGATCGCAGCTTTCCATACGATCGGAACAGCGGCTGGAGCATCGCTTGCTGCCTGTGCTCCGAGTGTGACCTCGAACAGACCGGACACGATCGCTTGAGACAATGAGGGTGGCACACCGAAGGGGCCGAGTATGATCGCAAGAAGTCTGGTAATGAATGCGGTCAATTCAATAGCCTGGAACAACTGAATGAGAACCGAAAAGACAATGATGAATCCACCAATCATAAACAGGGTGTTCAATGCAGATTGGACGGCATCGCCCATGAGTTTGCCGAAGGGACGACGATCACGCAGACGTGCCCGGTGCATCGCCTGAAGCGCTCGATAGGGCAGAGAACTCGTGGTTTTATCGAGCGGCTTGCTGATCGAAGCTGTAGGCGCATACATGCGGAACAGAATCCCCAAGAGAATGGCGGATAGATAGTGAGTCAGCGACAGAATGATTCCCATCTGCTCACTATGAAAAAATCCAATGGCGACTGCGCCCATTACAAATAAAGGATCTCCGGTAGTGGTAAAGGAGACGAGACGTTCGCCTTCCGCTTTTGTCAGGCTGCCTTGTTCGCGCAGGCTGGTGGTCAGCTTGGCGGCGACCGGATAACCGGAGGAGAAGCCCATTGCCAGCACAAAACCGCCTGTGCCGGGCACGTTGAACAACGGGCGCATCAAAGGCTCCAGAAGGACGCCGAAGAAGTGAACGACACCAAGACCCATCAAGATCTCCGAGAGAACGATAAACGGCAAGGTAGAAGGGAAGACGACTTCCCACCAGATTTTCAGGCCGCGGACCGCAGCTTCGAATGAGATTTGGGAATGAGCCACCAACATCAAGACCAGGGCAATAGTCGAGAAGGCAAGTAACAGGGTTAGTACGGGAGAGTGACGTGACATGGAATCCTCCTGAACAAGCAACAGTAGTACATGTCTACGTAACGGACACGAAAACTATGCGCAGGCTTGCGTGATCAGACGAGAAAGAGAAAGATCGGTGGCTCCCCACATATGTTGGTTACAGGGGGGATGGAGCGTGGCGGCAAAAAGAAAGCCGATAGTAGGCCTGGCATTGGGGTCGGGAGGAGCCCGGGGTTACGCCCATATTGGTGTTTTGAAGGTTCTCGATGCGCATGGCATTAAAGTCGACATGCTCGCAGGCAGCAGCATGGGAAGCTTGATCGCAGCAGTCTACGCCAATGGCATCGAGCCTCATATGATGGGCAAGCTCGCCAAAAATTTAAAGCGCAAACACCTGGTGGATCTCACCGTGCCTGGTATGGGATTTATCATTGGGGATAAGATCAAGCAATTGATTCAGCTATTGACTCACGGCAAAAGAATCGAGGAATTGGATATTCCTCTTGCCATTGTGGCTACTGATATCGAGACAGGGGATCGCGTCGTGTTTCGCGACGGACCGATTGATCAAGCGGTTCGGGCCAGCATCTCGATACCGGGCATTTTTGTGCCGGAGAGAGTCAACGGTCGGCTGCTGGTGGACGGAGGGGTAATCGACCGTGTCCCGGTGTCCGTCTTGCGCGAGATGGGGGCAGACATCGTGATTGCGGTGGATGTGGCGCAGCTGGACACTGAGATGAAGATGGGCTCTATCTTTGACGTGATCGTCCAGACGATTGATGTGATGGAAAGGGAGATTTTCCGCAACCGGATCCTTGCTGCTGACCTCGTAATCCGTCCGGATGTTGGACACTATAGTAGTATTGCATACGGCGGCGTAGAAGAAATTATAGACCGGGGCGAACATGCAGCCAACGAGATCGTTCAACAAATCGAGGAAATGATCGCGAACTGGGAGGAAGAGGAATAATGGAAGAACGTCGCATGGGCAGCGTATCCCAGGCATCCCGTAGAAGAATGGCAAGATGGATCAATGGGCTCATCATATTGATTGTGATTTTGCTGGGCCTTTCTTTCTTCGTGCCGACGAACTATTATGTCACCCGGCCTGGCTCCGCCATCTCGCTTGGACCGATCATCGAGGTGGAAGACGGCAAAAAGGATGAAACGGGCTCCTTTATGCTCACGACAGTGCGCATGGGCGAGGCGAGCATCGCATGGTATCTGTATGCCCAATTTTCGCAGGATGCGGAGTTGATGCCCAAGCAATTGGTGGTAAGCCAGGGAGAGAGCAACGAGGATTTCATTCGCCGCGAGCAAGCGGTGATGGACAATTCGCAAAAATTGGCGGAGGCAGTCGCTTTTCGTCTGGCCGGCTACGATGTGCATGTGGAGAACCAAGGTGTCTGGGTAATGGGGATACTGGAGGGAATGCCGGCAAAAGGGGCTCTCAAAATCGGCGATGTGATCACGGAAGTAGACGGGGTCAAAACCCCTGAAGCCAAAGACCTGCTGCATCAGCTCGCCGGCAAAAAAGAGGGGGACGAGGTCGAAATTACGTACACTCGTGATGGACAAGTCGCCAAAACGATGTTACCTTTAAAGCCACTGCCCAACTCGCAGTCAGTCGGGATCGGAGTTCGAACCGACAGCAAGCAGTCGATTGAAATCCCTAAAAAGGTCACAATCGCAGCACAGGGAATCGGAGGTCCATCTGCCGGATTGATGATGGCGCTGGAGATCTACGACCAGCTCAATACGGAAACGGATCTGACCAAGGGCTTTCAAATCGCAGGTACTGGAACAATCGCATTGGATGGATCAGTCGGGAAGATAGGCGGTATCAATCACAAGATTGTGGCTGCAGACGCGGCTGGTGCAGAGATCTTTTTTGCGCCGGATGATCCGAACGATCCGAATTCCAACTATAAAGACGCTGTCAAAACAGCAGAGCGAATCGGAACTTCCATGCGAATTGTGCCCGTCAAGACCATCGACGAAGCCGTTGCCTTTTTAAACGAATTAAAACCGAAACAAACCTAGCTGATTTGCTGGCTGTCAAGGGAAAATGGTTGACAAAGCATTGGGGCAAGGTCTATAATCATCCTTGTTGTGCTTGAGGTGAAAGAAAAGATGAATATCAAGATAACTGAATTGGATCACCGAAAGGGAGAGCCATTGCCGTTTCAGGTAACGCTGGATGCGGCAGAGCTGAAGAATCGCCACCATGAGATACGTGGTCTGACCCCTGTGACTGTTGAGGGCGATGCCGTAAAGCTGGGCAATCTCTATTATGTAAAAGGCGAAATGAAAGCGGACATCGATTTTGTCTGTGCCCGTTGCCTGACCCCTTTTACACAGCATGCCTCCATTCCTTTTTCCGAAACGTTTGCTATGGCAGACGACCCGCAGATCGAGGAGGACGAAGAGAGCGATATTCATCCGCTCGAAGGCGATCAAATCGAGTTGGACACGCTGCTGCAGGAGGATTTTCTGCTGGCTATGCCTACCTTCCCACTGTGTGAGGAGGATTGCAAAGGATTGTGTCCGACGTGTGGGGTAAACCGCAACGAAGCTCCCTGCAGCTGCAAAAACGAACGGATCGATCCGCGTTTGGCAGGGTTGGCTGATTTGTTCAAGGACAACAACTAAGCGTTTTTCCCTTCATTCGTTTTCAAGATGGGATACCGATCACCTGATTGGATTTTCTCATTTTTGAAGGATAGCATAAGCTTTTGGCTTATACGATCCACCCAATAGAGCATCTTAGCATTTGTCAGTTGAAGGAGGTGTAAGGAAGATGGCAGTACCTCAACGGAGAACTTCCAAAACCCGTAAAAGAATGCGTCGTACGCACTTCAAATTAGAGATTCCAGGCATGGTAAAATGCGACAATTGCAGTGAGTACAAACTCGCGCACCGCGTTTGCCCAAGCTGCGGTCACTACAAAGGCGTGAAAGTAGCGAAATAATGTATTTTTGCTGCTAAAAGCGAGGTGAGCAATCACCTCGTTTTTTTATATTCTTCGAAGAAAAAAAGGAGCCGAATTACATGGCTCCTTAGATCGTTATTGAGCTGATTCAAATAGCGCTGGTTCTTCGTATGTCCACCCTTTTCTGGAATCATAATAGATCGGGAAGGATATTGTTTCTCCACTACTTCTAGTAAAAGAGAAAGTGCCTTCCTGTAAATCTTTGTCTAACAGTATAACCGGAATCGTATTCCCAACTTGTGAATGTTTCCTCATGATGTCGGCCTGCACGTCAATAAAGGTTCCTACAAATTCCTCATCATAGTAGTTTTCCATATCTTCAATGAATTTTATTCTATCGGTAAAATCAATATAAACCCATTCTTTGCCGTCTTTATCAGTGTGAAGATGTTATCGAATCCGTCTCTGCATCAATCCCCAAAACCTGGAGCGTATAATTTCTCTATCGAGTGAGGTTCATTATCTTCACTAGTTCCGGAAATACTGTTTGCGGAAGCATTAGCTGTTAACGAAGCAATAGATAGAGTAGCTGATAAAACTGCTAATTTAGAAATGCTTTTCATAAATATCCTCGTTGTGCCAATTTTTGGATACAAATTGCATTTTACTTTATCTAAAGATTAATAGATTACAAAAGAGTTACAATTTGGAAAATAGTCACTTTTACCTAGAGTTATCTATGAAACAAGGTTCTCTTCTGTAACCTGTCAGGTTGTTGAAAACAGTCGGTAGCGGTATGGTGTACAATTGCCGTTACATCTATCGTTCGTTTTTGCGTTGTTTGGACCCAATTTCATGATCCCTTCTTGTCAATCCACTTTTTCTCCCGTATACACCTCGCTTTTTTGTGTGTGAAAATAAGGGTATTCCAAATCCTGGATGGTTGACGGTGGTTGCAGTGGTCAGTACCTACTTTTGGCTCTAATTTATGCTCCTGTCTTCATAGATTTGCCCCGTTCAAGCGTAATAGTTTGTTCATATAATGAACGGAAACGCCATTCCTGTCCAATATATCGAAAAAGAGTGTTGCCATGGCTTATGAGCAAGCTCCCGTTATCCGAACCGCAATGAGCTTTAAGGGTGCAGGTAGAGACTTCCTGAAGTTATGAAAGGCCCACACGGACATTTTTTTCAAGGACAACAGCTGAAGAGAGTATGGAAACCGAGGAATGGAAATATTACAAAAGGAGCCATTCCTGTAATGAATGAATTTGGGGTTTGAATGAAAAAAGCACCTTCTGTAAACTGGGAAACGTTCCACCCAAAGAACAATTACCCGTACAGGAGGTACTCCACTATGAAGT